>ERZ887942.252-NODE-252-length-45173-cov-7.977437_pt1 | contig 45173 bp, 36 predicted proteins | sample MGYA00521099_ERZ887942 | MGnify/ENA primary metagenome ERZ887942 (study PRJEB32303, sample SAMEA104408605) | aquatic metagenome | biome: Brackish water; feature: Pelagic; material: water | place: Baltic Sea | collected 2014-06-07T06:48:00 | depth 16,251 m ... | reverse complement strand
CATGATAATGCTGTCTCCGATAGTTGGTACTGCTTATCATTTAACTAGCGATCAAATTCTGGTATTGGTGATGGGCTTGGCGCTCGGCAGCCCAACACTCGCACTACTAGGCTCGATCGGCTCTGCGCTTACGCTAAACCTAAAAAACGGAGGGGTGTTATTGGCGATACTAATATTACCGTTATTTGCCCCCGTTTTAATTTTCGGCGCAGGGATGGTAAACGCGGTACATATTGGGCTGCCCGTTAATGCTCAATTATCCATCCTCGGAGCACTATTATTTGGTTCATTGAGTCTGGCGCCATTTGCAACAAGCTTTGCGCTGAAAAATAGCTTGGATTATTAAGTTACATACGGAATTACAACATATTGCCTATTACCGCTGAATATCAAAAATAATAAAAACTTATGAATGTGTTTCTAAAATTCTATCATCGGCTAGGATCTCCCAGAGAGTTCTATAAAATTAGCGGAACTCTTATCCCATGGTTCGGGTCAATCAGTCTGATCTTAATTTTACTCGGTAGCTACCTAGGTTTAGTGGTTGCGCCGGCAGACTATCAGCAGGGAGAAAGCTACCGAATTATATACGTGCACGTGCCTTCAGCCTGGCTATCCATGTTTATTTACGCTGTGCTAGCAGTGTCGGCGATGATCGGCTTAATCTGGCGTATGAAAATGGCTTTCGTCGTCATGATCTGCTCTGCCGCACCCGGTGCATGGTTCACTCTATTGGCACTTATCACCGGTTCTTTATGGGGCAAACCTATGTGGGGAACCTGGTGGGAATGGGATGCCCGACTTACTTCAGAGTTACTCTTACTATTTCTCTATATCGGAATAATTGCCCTATATAATTCTTTTGATGAAAGGCATCTGGCAGAAAAATCAGCAGCTATCTTAGCTGTTGTTGGAGTCGTCAACCTACCAATCATTCATTACTCTGTAGAGTGGTGGAACACCTTACACCAAGGTTCCACGGTAATTCGCAGTGATGGCCCGTCTATGGATGTTAGAATGCTGTGGCCATTATTAATAATGGCGGTCGGCTTTAATTTTTATTATGGCTTGGTTCTATTATTGCGTGCGCGTAATCAAGTAGTTATACAAGAATTCCGAAACAGCTGGGTTAGAGAACTGCTAGTCAATAAAGGTGAGAGATCATGAATGTTAGCGAATTCTTTGCCATGGGTGGGTACGCCGAATACGTATGGTCATCATGGCTATTAACATTACTGGTCCTCGCATGGAATGTGCTTGCACCACAGCGTAAACATCAAAAACTACTTGAGCAGTTGGAAGTTCAGACGAAGCGTGAACAGTTAAAAAATAGTACTCATAAAACATGACACCCAAACAAAAAAGCCGCATGCGCGTCGTTTTACTGGTGCTCGCTGGTCTCTGTATAACGTCGTTACTAGCCTTAAACGCCTTTCGAAGCAATTTGATGTACTTCCTTACTCCTGCTGAAGTGGTGGCTGGTGATTACCCAGAGCAAGGAATGTATCGGCTCGGAGGGATGGTTGTTGAGGGCAGTGTTCGTCGACTTGAAAATGGAATCACGGTTGAATTTGATCTCACAGACTATGAACAAACAGTCACTGTTAGATACACCGGCATTCTCCCTGACTTGTTTAGAGAAGGACAAGGTATCGTTGCACACGGTAAACTGGAAAACCAATTATTCACAGCAGAGGAAGTTTTGGCGAAACACGATGAGAGTTATATGGCTCCAGAAGTCGCTGAAGCAATGAAAAATGTCGATATGAGTGGAGCCATACCCTCAAGCGCGAGCAAATCAAGTTCCGGGGCTGCACTGTGATTCCTGAGCTAGGGCATTTAGCACTTATCATGGCGCTTATTGTCGCAATGATTATGAGCGTAGTGCCATTAGTGGGCGCTCACAAACGATATATAAATTGGATGAACATGGCACGACCGGCAGCACTTATACAGATGTTGTTTGTTGGCTTAGCTTACGCATGTCTAACATCTTCTTTTATAACCTATGACTTTTCAGTTGCCTATGTCGCGCAGAATTCTAACTCCTCGTTACCGCTAATGTACCGGATATCAGGAGTTTGGGGTGGCCATGAGGGCTCATTGTTGCTCTGGGCGTTAGTCCTTACCTTATGGACCGCAGCCGTCGCTGTTTTCAGTCGGGATATGCCACTTACCATGATTTCCAGAGTATTAGGTGTAATGGGGTTAATCAATATCGGGTTTTTGGCCTTCATGCTTTTTACCTCAAACCCGTTTGAAAGAGTTATACCCGCCCTATTGGAAGGCCGCGATCTTAATCCAGTACTCCAAGATCCCGGACTTATTATCCATCCACCCATGCTGTATATGGGCTACGTAGGATTTAGCGTAGCCTTCGCGTTTGCAATTGCAGCGATGCTTGAAGGACGTTTAGATTCTGCTTGGGCCAAATGGTCACGTCCATGGACGACTATTGCGTGGGTTTTTCTGACCGCAGGTATTACCTTGGGCAGTTGGTGGGCATATTACGAACTTGGCTGGGGCGGCTGGTGGTTTTGGGACCCGGTCGAAAATGCATCCTTTATGCCATGGCTAGTGGGAACTGCCCTGATTCACTCTTTAGCAGTTGCAGAAAAACGATCAGCGTTTAAGGCCTGGACCGTATTACTAGCAATCACTGCTTTTTCACTGAGTCTACTTGGTACGTTTCTAGTTCGTTCTGGAGTCCTTACCTCGGTTCATGCGTTCGCAACTGACCCAGCCCGCGGCCTATTTATATTGGTGTTCCTTTTGATCGTGGTTGGTGGATCGTTACTTCTATACGCTATCCGTGCTTCACAGGTAAAAGCGCAAATAAGTTTTGAGTGGTTCTCTCGCGAATCGCTACTACTAGTCAATAATATATTGCTGGTAGTTGCTGCCGCTATGGTATTGCTTGGCACCCTATTTCCGTTACTAATGGACGCAATTGGTGCTGGAAAGTATTCAGTTGGCCCACCCTACTTCAATGCCATGTTCGTACCCCTAACCCTACCACTGGCGATGCTGGTTGGAATTGGCGCTGTTTCTAAATGGAAGAAGGACGATCCCTCCCGCTTTAAACTCCTAGCCATTAGATTTTCGATAGCCTCACTTTTGCTCAGCGCAATTTGTACCGCGATGTTGGCCAATGGGTTTCATTATGTTGCGGCTGCCGTATTAGCAATCGCATGGTGGGTCGTTTGCTGGTCGCTATGGGCCGTATGGGATCGCTTGCGATATAAACAAAACAAACTTCGTTCGATACTCAGTATTCCCGCGTCCTTCTGGGGCATGCTTTTAGCACATGTAGGTATCGCAGTGTTTATTGTTGGAGTTAACCATATTAGTGCTTACAGCATTGAAAAAGACGTGCGTATGGCGCCTGGAGAATCTGTAGAGCTTGCAGCGTACGACATTACATTTATCGGGTCACAATCAATAAACGGCCCTAATTACAGTGGAAGTCGAGGAGAATTCTTGGTGCTCCGTGATGGCGAAGAACTTTTTAGCCTAGAACCAGAGAAACGTTTCTATCCCGCGACCCAAAGCCCTATGACAGAGGCCGCCATTAATGGTTCGCTGCCGAGAGATATCTATATTTCACTAGGTGACGAGCTCGATAGTGGCGCATGGACCGCAAGGTTATATTATAAATCCTTCGCCGAATGTATTTGGTTAGGGGGATTCATGATGGCCTTCGGAGGTCTAATAACGATGTTTGATAGACGGTATAGACGACGCCGCAGCAAAACCACAGAAATGATCGAAAGCTCGGGCGCACGGGCTTAACATTATTATTTAAGAAGAGCTTAGAATGACTCAAGAATCATTTATACAAAAACCTCTCTTTTGGATTCCACTTACGCTATTCATTGGTTTGTGCATCTTACTAGCCGTCGGCTTAACCCTAAACCCTAGAGAAGTACCATCTCCATTAATTGGGAAACCAGCCCCGAAATTTGCTTTACCAATTTTAGGCAACTCGGAGCAAGTTTTTTCTACTACCGACAACCTGGGGAAGCCATGGGTGCTGAATGTTTGGGCATCATGGTGCATAGCATGTCGTCACGAGCATCCAATTTTGAACGAATATGCACGTAATAACGAAACATTTATCGTAGGGCTTAATTACAAAGATCCCCCCGCTAACGGTCAAGCCTGGCTAGATCAATTTGGCGACCCGTACACACTTTCAGTTATTGATTTCGATGGCCGAACCGGAATTGATTGGGGCGTATATGGCGTGCCGGAAACCTTTGTCGTGGATGCGAGTGGAATTATTCGCTACAAACATATAGGTCCGATAACCGTTAGTTCATTGCAAAACGAAATCGTACCGCTATTGCGAGAGTTGAGTCTTGAAATGTAAGCCCCGTAAGGGTGTGTTTCGATTTACTTAATGCTCCATGCTGCATTGTTCTCAATCGAAATCATTAGACAGTAAAAATCCACATCGGACCACACCAAAACCAGTAAAACGTAAATGCTATTAAAATTGCACAAAGCATCACTAAAAATATTGGCCATAGTGATGGCCTTGCTAATGTCTATTCATGGCTCTGTTTTTGCAGAAATTGAGCTTCGTGAATTCCCCAATGAGGAAGTCAGAGAGAACTATCTACAGTTAATCGATGAACTCCGCTGCTTGGTGTGTCAAAACCAAAATTTGGCTGCATCGGATGCAGAATTGGCCAACGACCTTCGTGACGAAACTTTCGAAATGCTGTTGAATGGGCAGAGTGTCGCCGATGTTAAAGCGTTCATGGTCGCTCGCTACGGTGAGTTTGTACTATACAAACCGCCATTTTCTCCAGCTACATGGTTAATTTGGATAGGCCCTTTTGTGTTATTAGCGGCGGGACTCGTCATCGCTGTTTTTATTACGCGAAGATCCTCCAACACAAAAATACGAGAAATTAGTCAGACTGATTCGCTGCGAATTGACGAACTGCTTGGCAAATGAATCACACGACTTCCCCTCTATTTTGATTTAAATTTAACAAACTTTCTATGATCACATTTATTATTGTTGGCTGCGTGATGGTACTCGTATGCCTGTTAGCACTGGTACTCCCTCTGAGCGCTAATAGTACATCAGCACCCGTGAATAGTGAGGCGCACAACATAGAAATTGCACGCGAAAAACTGGCTGACTTTGAACTGCAAAAAAGCACCGGGTCAATCTCTGATGCTCAATACACAAAACTATCAGAAGAAGCAAAACGGGTGCTCATGCATGAGGCAGATCTGGGTAATGCTCCGCAACTAATACACGGGAACCCCCTTTTGATCAGTGTCGCAATTGCTGCTTTGGTTCCTATACTTGCGCTAACTCTCTATTTGTCACTAGGATCACCAGAAGGTTTACAGCTTGCAGCCAGCGCTCCGCAACAAACTGCACAGTCTGATCAGAGTATAGACAACCTCCTTCAAGATCTGGAGGACAAAATGATTAACAATCCCGATGACGCTGAAGGCTGGGCCTTGCTTGGAAGATCCTATATGTCGATGCAACGATTTCCACAAGCGCATAAAGCCTATAGTAACCTTCGACGGATACTTGGGGATCAACCATCGGTTCTACTGCAATTAGCGGACGCAGAAGTAATGTTAAATGGTGGCGCATTTACTGAAAACACCAAACAATACGTATCACTTGCCTACGCTGCCGAACCTGACAATGTGCAAGCAGTATGGATGTCGGCAATGTTAGATACTCAGGAGGGAGATCTCGCTGGCGCTATTAATAAATGGGAAAAGCTAGATGCGCTTTTAGTCGGACAGCCCGAACAACAATCACGAATTAGAAACCTACTCAGCCAAGCTCGTTCGACGTTACCCGAATCAGGGTCGCCCGATCTGACACCGACAGCCAGACAGACAGAATCTGTCGCGGAACAAAATCTAGTGTCTGTCACTATCGAAGTGGGACTTTCAAAAGATTTACCTGCTCCAATACAGGACGATATGCTGGTTTATGTTTATGCCCGAGCAGCTAGTGGGCCGCCTATGCCTTTGGCAGTCAAACAGCTTCGAGTCGGGGACCTTCCTAGCACAGTCATCCTGACTGAAAATGACGCCATGATTGATGGTATGACCCTGGCGCGATTTCCGCAGATCGTAATAGGAGCCAGGGTGTCAATCACGGGGGAACCAACTGCACAGCCTGGCGATATTCAAAGTGTCACGTCGGAACTAACTTTACCTCTTGAAAACCCTATAGAACTGGAAATTAAGGATTTAGTTAACTAGGTTTAGTTGTATCTGCAATGCAAACTTGCAGGGCACAATTGCAACTACTACGCAGCACTCTTTCGATTATCCATAAGTTGAATTACCGCTGGAAAGAAAGTTAACGAAGCAACAAGACAGCAAAGCAATCCTATACACGCCACCAGCCCCAAAGACACCAATCCATTATTGCCAGCAGAAAGCATACCGGCAAAACCAAACATAGTCGTCATCGTACTCAATACTGCTGCCATACCAGTTGTTCGAATTGCTTTCAAAATCCCGTTACGCCCTTCCTCATCATAACGGTGATAAATGTGAATTGCATTGTCTATGCCAATACCTAAAACAGTAGGTAAAACTACCATATTAAAAATATTGAGCTTAATTTCCCAAAACCCCATGAGCCCAAACATTACAATCATTCCCACAATGATTGGTGATAAAGCCAGGGCGGCCTTAGACGGACGACGATACACAAGTAGCAACATAATAAATAGGCTTACCAGGACAGCACCTATCGACGTAGCGGCCTCCGACTTCATTAAGTTCAACATATCGACAAAGATCATTGCCTCGGTTGCTGGATAAAATGTTTTGCCGTTCGCTTTAATTTCGCGAATATCGTCGACAAATTCTTGCGCATCCGCAAGCTTTGCAACACTCTTCGTATTATAGATATACACCAAATAACCACCCGAATCAGAAACTCCGGTGTAAACTAATTTAAGAGCTTCCGGAAGCTCTTCAGGTGTCAACTCGCCGATACCGGTGTAGGCCAAAAACTCTTGCAAACTCTCTATTTGCTGCTGATCTTCTTCGTTAAAATCTTCAAGTAATCGAACTGCCTCTTCGATCTGTTTCTCTATTAGCGTGATTTCAGCCAGCCGAGCTTCTTGCTCAGCCTTGTCTGGCACCAAATCATATATCGACTTCACTGCTTCAATACTCGAAACATCTACACTCTGTTGTCGAATACTTTCCACCGCTTCCACCACCGCAGCCACATCCTCTAGTGACTCAATAAAGACTACTGCGCGATCTGTTCGCAACGGAAATACTTTATTAATATCATCTTTTACCGGCTGCAACTGCGGAATCTCCGCACGCAGCTTACTAAAATCATCTTCAAAACGTACCTTAGAAATTCCTGAACTAGCAACTAAGCACACGACGAGTGTCCCAATCACCCATAGAGCCGGTTTTGCCATTGGCTTGTTTATTTCTCTATTTGCTACTAAACCGGTTGCTAGCTCCTTGCTTTGACCTCCTTTATTTTTCTTTGGTTTATATAACTTAATTTTCTCGGCCAACAGCATTAGTGAGGGAAAAACCAAGTACATAGAAATCAACGACAACAAGACACCTGTTCCAGCGATAAAACCAAATTCAAAAAACGCTTTAAAGTCAGATACCATCAACGCATAAAATGCGATAACCGTTGTGATGGCAGCCATTACCGAGGCACGCCCAGTTTTATCACACACCATCAACAAAGCTTGTTGTTGGCTATCACCATTTCTACGGGTTTCCTCATACCTGGACAAGTTGTGGATCCCAAAATCGATTCCCAATCCAAATAGGATGATCACGAGAAAAATTGTAATCAAATTTAAACTACCCAATACCACTTGGACGATGCCGAAGGTCCATAAAAACGCGACAATCAATGGAACTCCTATGTAAACCAACGCCAGTACGCGCCTGTAAAACAACAACATCGCCATAAAGATCGCGCCTATCGACCAAAATGCGCTGTTTTTCAGATCAGTGATGACGGCATCAAATTCCTCAACACGGTTTCGCACCCGGCCGCCAATCTTGACAGTCATTCCCGGGTGATATTCAGACAAATCAAACGACGCCACTCTAGCTTCAACCTCATCAAGCAAACGTCTACTTTGACCCATCCCGGTGGTGGAACCACTCGGTAAAATATTTAGGATCGCGAGCTCACCGGATTCGTCCGTGAATAATTTACGTGCGCTGTCTGAATCATCGGATTCCGATTCATCGGCCCCGTATTTTTCCTGAATATCACTAAAGTCTATTGATGGGGGCGCATCCCGCCCCGCACCACGAATTCGAATTTGGACATCTGTATCGTTAATTTTAAAATCGAGATTTTCTTTCTCATATTCGATTCGATCTCCGAACCGAACTCTTACTTCCCTCAAATCCTCAACATCAACATATAGTAATTGGTGCTCCTGGAATATCTCGATGTCTTCCGCATACTCCGCGCTACTTACCCAATCCCACTCAAGTATCGCTTCTCGAAGATCTTCCAGCAGTCGAATATTACCGTCTGGATCAGGTGAATTAGCCACCACCATAATTGAACTATAGCCACCAGTTTTTTCAACTACCTTTTCAAGGTTTTCAACACTAGCAACACCATCGGGCATTAGCGACGTAATATCTGTATCCAACCGCATGTTCTTAGCGCGATCAAAACCTACATAAGCAAGTGCAAACGCGAGCAGTAAGATAATTAGATAACTACGCTGAATAAATCTAACTAGAAATCGAACAAATGCCGGTGCCTTCGACAAATCGCTATTCGCATGATCATTGTTTTGTTCGCTTATATTCATATCAGTCTAGTTCAACGTCATGAGGTCCGCTAAACCCTTTCCTGTCACTTTCGTGCTAATCCCGTTAGATATATACGTAAAGTCATACGAAATTCGATATCGAGTATTTACAGGAGTTTTAAACATTCGCACAAAAAATCGCTCAAATGGCTTCAATTCATCAACAACATCAAATTTTTGAACCTGAGTAGTTAAGCTAATTGTGCCATTCAATTCGCCGGCACCGACTGCAGTAATGGGTATATTCATACAGCACTCGGCACGCTTATCTTCCAATAACGATGCTTCAATCTCGAAAGACAAATCATCAACTACCGATGCCTCATGATCTAAAAGCCGAATATTGGCCCTGGTTTTTCCATTCTTCAACTGGCGAATATCAACTACCGGGCTAATATCGTGATCAGAAGAACTTCCTGTCGCAAAGGCTCGCAACCAGGCACTCGCAGCTTCTCCCATCGCGCTACTTGTGACGTGCCTTAATCCATGCCCAACACCTTTGCCCAATGCTTGATATTCTTCGGCCACCCCAGTGTTTTCATCCTTGATCCGATATTGACCGGACACTGCCATCTTCGGTGCAAAAACATTTACGTATTGATAACCTCTCTTTGTGCCGGACCATACGATACCCAGGTCCATTGGAGCGGCAATCGATTTTGCAACCAAGTCAATATCCCCTGATGGGTGAGAAAATTGAAAATGAAATGTGTCGTTATCTTTCCAGAAATGGTGTTGCGCAATTTGATAATCAAACTCACCTTCATGTTTAAACCAATCAGAACGCCCGCGACCGTTCTTAAGCGTTATCTCTCGACCTACCGGGTCAGTCAACTTTATTAACACCAACATACGGTGTTTGCCCGACCCAAAATTGCTGACTGCAATTTGTGCGCTGATGATTGTCCCATCATCGAAGTCGAACATAAAATCCCAACCTTCCGAATAAGTACTTCCATTTAAGTACGCCGGTGCATACACGGGAGCAATGCTATCGCCTTGATCCCACATGACACCCTTACCTGTACTTATCGAATGATTTAAACCGGCTTCAATCGCTACCACAGGCCCAATTTGATTTGAACCCGGTGCAGGCGCTTCTGTAGAATTTTCCGATGTTGAGACGATATCCGTACCCGTCGCTGCCAACGATACCGACGGGAGCATTAGCAAACTCAACGCCAGACTAAGAAATTTGACTTGGTTCATAAACATACCGCGCTCAAGGTAGACAGATACTCGATTGAGATCTTTGCAGCCCGCTTTGTGAGCGGAGCTCCCAATACGTGCGCTAACTCACCCTTACTCAACTATTATTTATAAGACCGAATTCCCTGCCAACACTTGCAAATATATCAAGTGCTTTATCAAGGTGCTCCGGCCTATGGCTTGCCATCACACTAGTTCTTATTAATGCTGCATCCTTAGCGACACCTGGATGAATGACGGGAGTCACAAACAAGCCTCCATCAAACAATTTTCGCCAAAACTGTAGTGCCTGCATGTCGTCCCCTACAAATACAGGTACTACGGTTGACTCGGTGTTAAGGGTATCAAAACCCAAATCAATTAATCCATTTCTAAGGTAATCAGCATTTGCCCAGAGCCTTTCGCGGCGTTCAGGTTCGTTCTCAATAATATCAAGCGCTGCCAGCGCAGACGCTGTATTCGCCGCAGGTAAACTGGCTGAGAATATCAATGGTCGGGCATGATGTTTTAGATAGTCCATGGTGTCAGCATCACCAGCCAAACATCCTCCTATTGTCGCCATTGATTTACTGTAGGTACCCATTATGATGTCTACCTTATCTTCCACCCCAAAGTGTTGTGCGGTACCAGCGCCATTCTTACCCAAGACCCCAATACCATGCGCATCATCAACCATGACGGCCGCACCAAATTCATCTGCCAGCCGAGTGATCTCTGGTAACGGCGCTAGATCGCCTTCCATGCTAAAAACCCCGTCGACAACGATCAACATCGGTCGGCCTTGATTTTCTGTCAGCAACCGATGTAAATCTTCCATGTCGTTATGATTATACTTGCGTGTTTGTCCATAGGACAAACGACAACCATCATAGATACAAGCATGATTTGAGCGATCAATGATAACTACATCACCCTTACTAACTAAACCAGCAATCCCACCCAAATTAGCCTGAAATCCAGTAGGAAAAACAATCGCTGCTTGCTTGGAGAAAAATTTCGCTAATCGAGCTTCAAGTTCTTCATGTAAGGCTAAGGTGCCATTTAAAAATCGTGAACCCGCACACCCAGTTCCATACTCGCGCGTTGCTTTAATCGCCGCTTCGACAACTTTAGGGTGACTTGTTAAACCCAGATAATTATTCGAGCTGAGCATAACCATGTCACGGCCATCGCATCGAACCTCTGGTTCTTGGGCAGATTCCAAAGCCTTAAAATAGGGATATATATCCGCCGCGCGCAATTCTTCCACACGCTGATAATCACCTACTCGATCAAAAATTGATGGTCGCGGTCGCATAGGCTTAATACCCGAATCACTCTCGGTGGATTCAACCAAGTTCTTAGTTAAACCGCTTGCCAAATTATTATTTTTCATAACCAATTATTTCGCTGATACCAAGATACCAGCTCATTTATGGCGGTTGGCAGCGGATGCAATGTTTCATGCCGCAGCTCGTTCGTCGCCTTGCTAACATCAAGCGACCAATCTGGTTGTAAGAATTCGTCAATCCGCGTGCTATTTATTAACACTGTCCGATTGCTAAATCGGCTGACTAACTGGCCCATCCTACCTGCCAACTTTAATATTTTCTGACCGAATCGTACGCGTCTTGGTTCAACTTTCATTGCTAGCGCCGCTAGGCGTTCAAATTCACTCCAGCAATACGGCTGTTGATCAGCAACGAAGAAAGTACTGCCATTACGTACCTCTGCAACTGCTGAGCGAGCCATCAATTTCACCAAATCATTTACATGACAAAGACTTATAATTCGATCTACGGACCCCAATTGTATCAGGTATTTATACTTTAACAGTTTAAATATAGGCAAAAACTCCCGATCACCAGGACCATAAACCGCGCTAGGCCTTAAGATAATATAAGGTAAATGCGTCGATTTGCTGAACAGAAACTCTTCGGCTTCAAGTTTCGAACGGCCATATGCTGTTATCGGATTAGAAACATCAGTTTCACGCCGCGGTTGACCTGCACTTGGCCCAGCTGCCGCCTGACTAGATACAAATACAAAACGCTTGATTGGTGGTTTAACTGCAAGCACTGCATTGACCACATTCCGCGTGCCCATAACATTGTGTAAGTAATATTCTGCTTCACTTGGTGCCCCCGTTACCCCTGCCACGTGGAACACATAATCTACCCCAGCAACGCCTTCACGTAGGGCGTCCAGATTATGTAAATCGCCTACAACCCCACTCACTCCATTCAGACTATTAAACTCGGTAGGTAGCGATTGCCTAATCAAGCAGCGAACTTCATACCCCTCCGAAACCAACTCTGGCACAAGATGCTTGCCAACAAAGCCACTGGCACCGGTTACAAATGCCAGTTTCGAGCCACCCTGTCGATTATGTGACGCCGAATTCACATCTGCCTGAGACTCAACGCGCATCTCAGCCATTAATCAGCGGCCCCACTTGCCAACAAGTCGCTTGCGGCAGTTTGATAGGCTTTCCGTCTCAACAACATCTCAAACCGACCACCGCCTAATTGTTCCCAAAGCACCACACAGCGTATCCCTGCTAATAACATTGTTCTAATCTTGTTGCTTACGGCTTCTTGCTCAAGAAAACGTTGCTCTCCTTGCACGTAAACTCTCGGTTTTAAAGGACTAACGGCTTCTAGGTAAAGCTCAGCACAGCTGGCAAAGAGCTCTTCGTCATCGAGAGTTTTAATCCAGTCTAATCGATCAATTACTTTCTGCTGGGCAATTGAGTTTGAGAACAAAGACTTCTTAAGTGATATCAAAGTATTCATATATCGATACACGTCTATGGCCTTTCCATCAGTGGCTTGCCCAATCCCACCCGCCATCAAACCTAACCCCCTGCCTAGCCCGGACCGGCTGCCAAACACCGATACAACGTCAGGGGCATCAATCATTTTGATTGACTGGACCAAGCACTGCAAAGAATCCACACTAATTTGTCCACTTAAAGCTAAAGACTGGACTCCGGCACACGCTTCAATAGTTCCGGCCAAAGCAAGCGCACGCTGATAAAGGTTGTCCGAGTTAATCTGGTCATCACCAATCATTTCTTCACCACTAAATATAATTTCGCACTTGAATCGATCGCATCGGTTCGTAGCCTCTTGGTCAATGGAACTAGCTGGTTCGCGCAGCTAAAGCAGCACTATAAAATTCTAATTCACGCTGCAATGCATCGCTACAATTCTTGGGGTTTCTAAACCCATGCCCCTCACCAGCATACTCGATGTAGTTATGAAAAATGTCATTTTGCTTCAACACATTCACAAGATTATGCGCCAATGAAGGGGGAACAACGCGATCTTCACTCCCTTGAAAGACAATTACCGGGCTGCGCATTTTATCTAAAAAATTTACAGGTGAGCGATCATAATACGGATCACCTGATTTCAAGGCCTTTTCACGATCGTACGCTTGACCCAACAATTGCTCTGAATAACGCAATTCAAACTTATGCGTATCTTCAGATAGCACTGCCAAACTGCCTATCCCGTAGTAACTGCCACCTGCAGCAAAATATTCACCATACTCAGTCAACAAGCGTAATACGGCGTAGCCACCTGCACTTTTACCACGAACAAATAATTTATCTTTATCAACCCATTTTCGCGAAACTGCATAATCGATCGCATCAATAACGTCATCTATATCTCTCTCGCCCCACTTGCCCAATAAAGACTGACGAAACTCTCGACCATAGCCAGTGCTACCGAGGTGATTAACATCGAGCACGGCAAACCCATGCGTAGTCCAGAACTGTTTAAGTGGGTCGTAAAGTCCGGTAGCGTTCGCAGTAGGCCCACCATGTATCATAACCAGCATTGGCGGAAGGTTATCTCGATTATCTGAACAGTCTGAAGGAGGGTAATAATACGCATACGCCTGCATTCCGTCTCTGGTTGGATATGCGAAATGCCTAGCGTGAGAGACACAATTGCTGTGCAACGAAGGGTCAGGACCCAATATTCGCCGCCATTGGCCCACACCATCGGTTGAAACTCCTGTATCGGTTGAGACTCCTGTATCGGTTGAGACTCCTGTAAAAGACCAAATCCCCAAGGGTTGGTCCGCTGAACCCGCCAATGCGTATAAGCGCCCCCCACTCTCGCCTAATAGCTCCTGCACAACATTAAACTGAGCCTTTTTACTGATAGATGTTGCTGCTGGCGATAGACCTGTCTGCTCAAAACGCGTAACGCAATCGAAACCATTACTTGTGCGGACAGCGGCAAGCCCACCTGCAATGCTAGCCAACCTATGTTCCCCAAAAACCCAAAATGGCGCTCCGTAATCAGCGGTGTCAAAACTTAATTGTTCAAATTGATTGTCTTTCCAAAGTATTAATTGCCAGCTCTCCAGCAAGAAGTTGTCCTGTCCTTCCAGACGGCCTTCAAGCAACGGAGGAGCCCGCCCATCAATCGCAAACACCAATGCTCCATCGGCCCTAAAATGAGGCTGGCAGACAGACGTGTCAGGCGAATCAATCAGCACCTCTGTGTTTAGCAAGGCTATTGTCGGCTGCTCTATATACCGCGCCATTACCAAACGTGAAGCATCCCAAGGCATGTTTGGATGGTCCCACTCAAACCACGCGATCCGCTGTCTTTCCGTATCGACAACCAAATCCGCATAAAAATCGGCACCACTCGCTAACACAGTAAACGCAACACCTGCGAGATCTTTATCCAGCCTAAATGCGACAATCATACTTTCGTTGTTCGCACCGTCGACCACGCGTTCGGCCACGCATATCAAGGATGCGTCATCACCAGACATCAAAAAATTGGTGTACCTGTATTGTGCGTCGTCGCTTATTTTAAACGATTCACCAGTACTAATGGTTAGCCGATATATTTGTTGATCAGACGCATTAGCAAAAAACGCATACTCTCCCGCGACTAAATAAGGACGCCCTCCATATTCATTGACCTTTGATTTTGGCACCATCTCTGGTGGCGAAACCAACTCAGGTTCTGCATCGCTACAGGATAAATCTAGAACATGTAACCCCACATCGCCATTACGCTCCAAGACCGGTTGAAGCCAGTACAAATGACTGCCGCACAACTGGGGAAAAGATGGCTGAAGATTGCCAGAAAACACATCTTCTGAGGATATTTTATTATTTATATTCAATTACTTACGACAACTAACTATTATAAGAAAGAAAACGGATTATTTTGCTTAAAACCCGTTGCAGCCAAGTAATCTAGCGTTAAACTTACAGCCAAGTGGAACCCTGACCAGTAGGCCCTAGGGCAGTAGAATCACTTTATCTCCGATCTTTATTCCATTCTCCTCATAATATCCCGGAGCGGTTTCAAGTGCCGCCCAAGCAGGTGACGGCGGCGAATACAGATTCTGTCTTAACGCAACCAGGCTATTAGGCTTCATCCTCTGGATAGAGATTATCTGATTAGCCTCGTCGATAAATGCAATATCTAAATCTGTAAATACATTTTGCATATGAAATGAACTAATAAACGATCGCTCAAACTGAAAATATATCGGATAGTCTTTAGCGGCTTGAGCACAAACATGTTGAAACCCCGCAGCCCGTTCATAAGGATCGTCGGCAACCCTAGTATCAATTTCAATAGAATCTAAGCCACTAGCAATACTTGCCTGTTTCTCGATCACAATTGTTTGTATTTCCATCCGGTCGATTTCTGGCGTACTCACCGTGCAAGCTGCGTGAACGGAACTAACTAGTAATAGACTTGACACTGAGAACGAAAGTAGAAGGTTTTTCATATCTGCACGTCCGATAATTGTTTTTGAATCATTTCCACGACTTCAAGCGCCCGCAAGCCTTGGGCGATAGTCACTTTTGGTGAGACTTCCCCTCGGACCACTGCTGCAAAGTGAGCAAGTTCAGCTTGCAGCGGTCGCTCTCCCAACACCTTCTCACTGTCTATACGAAGGTCCTCGATCGATTTTCCTCCCGCAGGCATGCACGCCGAATCTAGCACTTGATCCGTAAAATTCACCGCGAAGTAGCCTTCCGGCCCAAACACTCGCATACGACGAAATTGTTTCTGTGACACCCTGCTGGCCGTAACATTAGCAACTGCACCACAAGGAAATTGCAACCTAACATTTGCGATATCGGTACGTGCAGTAATCACCGCTGAGCCAACAGCATCTACTCGATTAGGCATTTCATCAAAAATCGAAAGAATTATATCAATATCGTGAATCATTAAATCAGTAATTACATCAACATCCGTAGCTCTACCAGAAAACTTACTGAGCCTGTGCACCTCTATAAATCGGGGTTTAGTGATTCTCTCATCTAGAGCTAGTAAAGCCGGTGCGTAACGTTCCACATGACCGACTAAAACACTCGATGCGTGTTCGTCCACTAAATCAACTAGCTTTCGCGCCTGCTGAACGGTTGAGGTAACGGGCTTCTCTATCAGTAAAGCTTTTCCTGCCTTAATGAACGGTTCGGCAATTTCATGATGCAACGATGTCGGAACTGCAATACTTACTGCATCGACTAGCTGTATCAATTCCTCAATGCTCGACACCGCGACTGAATCTACTTCTTTGGCCACGCTAGTGGCACGATCAACATCAGTGTCAAAGACACCAACAAGCTCGACATCAGGCATATCGCTATAGATTCGTGCGTGAATAGAACCTAGATAGCCGGCACCCACCACTCCAACACGAATACTATTCGTCATTTAATGTTCCAAATATCAATTTAAATATCATAAGAAAAAAGTGTAGATACCACTATATGTTGAGTATTAAGATGAAGCAAACACTCTATATAAGGTTAAATTATAAACCAGCCATTGCTTATTTGCGCATTACTTATTATGCTCAAATAAACCATCAAATCGGTATACGTGTATGGGTCCTCTTGGGCTGATTTACGGAAGATTTATTAGGCATGCGTTCGAAAGGACGGCAAAGTTTCGTTTCACTAACAAACGCTTCCACAAGCACCGACATGTGAATCACGACCACGCAAAAGTTAATCCAGCAATTGAGGGGCCGTTTCCAGAGTATATTAATGGGCCTGCAGTTTCCATAATCGATTCTAAAATTGGTGAACCGAGCGTATTTACTTCAGCAGGAACTCTTAAGAAACTCAGCATTATGAAACTCGCTCCGCCGGTTAAGAAAATTGGATTGGAAGCCACGAAATCCGTCACCTTTGTTACAGCTGCGGCAATAACAGGTTTATTAGCTATCAGTTTTCCTGCCTCAGCCCAATGGGTATTTAAAACTGGGGAGACAATGACATCTCCGCGCAACGCCTCAGTCAATCGACCGAGGTCGAATCAATCCACGAATTCTAGGCCATCCATAGTTGATATGAGTCAGGAAACTATGCCGGTCCAAAACACGACCAGACCAAGAGCTAATCAGGAACGATCCAACTCAAACAGAGACTATTCCAACCAAGACTACGCTAACCAACGAACCGCTCAGTATGATTCCAGTAGAGATCAACAAGCGTACCAGCAGCAGAACAATGCGTCGCCCGCCCCACGTGTGAACATAAAAAATGATTCCGACTCGTCCAACGTACGGTTTCTACTATCTTCATGGGCTGGTGACGGTGAACTTGAATGGACACACAACGCGCGGGCTTCAGAACCAGCATTCGGTGACCCAACATCTAGACTCAATTATTCGGGCGCAAGCAGCAAAATAATCGACTTGGGCGTAGCGGTTGATATAGCTAATGGTTTTTATGCCGAAGTGCATTATGGTAGCGGTGAAATTGATAGCGGAACTCTGATTGATGACGACTACCTCAGCGCAGATGGCGCAGGATTGTATGGCGTAACTTCTACCAGTGACATTCTATTCTCTCGAACAGAAAGCCCAATTTCAGAGCAGGATGTAAGCTATTACGAACTTAAGTTTGGTCGTCGGTTAAATACCGCCAGCATTCCCGGTTTGACGTTAGATGCCTTCGCAAAATATCAACATTGGAAAGAACGATATGATGCATTTGGGGTAACTCAAATTACCTGCATAGCGCCTGGAGTCCTTTGTAATACTGAAGGTGAATCTTCCTTTGAGGACACCAACGTAATCACTAACACTTCGCAATGGCAGTCGCTGTTTCTAGGATTACAAGGAACCTTCGAAATTCTGCCAGGATTGAATCTCAAAGGTTCAGTGGCATATTCGCCGCGCAGCCAGGTTACCAACAATGACATTCATCAGCTACGCAGTGATCTGCGCTACGATCCAAGCATCAGCATTCAATCCACTGGTAGTGGGTATAATTACGAAGTTGAATTAAATTATAACTTTTGGAGAAATTGGAGTGCATTTGTTGGATATCGAGCATGGGAGTTAAGTGCAAATAACGATGATAATGCAGTTGAGTTTTTTGATGAGTCCGGCGTCAGTGGTTTTGGGACAAAACTGAATAATATTCAGATTAAACGTGATGGTATTACCGCAGGCATTGGCTATAACTTCAAAAGTAAGTCTCTATAGTTAGCCTAGATAGCCGTGAGAGCGGCCGCTCCTATAACATTTTTATAGCTTGGCTTTTTTATACATGGGTATTCTGCTCGAGGGTAGACGTATCACCTGAAGCTTATTACACTCGAGTTTCAATACCCCTCGAAATCATTAAAGCATTTTGGAAATTAATAGGTTAGAAACCATGAAAAATATTTCTCGTTTTATCCTTCTTTGTGCCATCAGCTTGAGTTTAACGAATGTTATATACGCACAGGAAGGAGACTCAGATAGCGCAAACACTCAAGCTATATACACCTTAATTGCCAAATATGCTGAAGCTCGCGAAAAGAAAGATTTGCAGCTGCTGGACACTGTGTTTGCTACAGAAATAGACCAATTAACTTCCTCTGGTGAATGGAGAAGTGGCAAGCAAAACGCAATTGATGGTGTAATGAGAAGCTCGGCCTCACGGCCTGGGGCTCGCACAATCACTGTTGATAAAATTCGCTTTCTAACTTCTGCTAGCGCTATTGCCGACGCTCGCTACGAAATTAAAAACACTGATGGAACAATCAGAAAAATGTGGAGCACTTTCATCGTAGTTATCGAAGGTACTAACTGGAAAATTGGCGGCATTCGAAACATGCTTCCCGCTGAATAGCCCAAGAAGGATGGACCCCGGCAAACCAGCAGCTCATTCTAGCTGGTTACATTTGTGAATTGGAACGTAACGCTTCAATTCGCTCATCCAATGGCGGATGGCTCATCAGTAATCGTTGCCACCCAGCTTGTCTAGCTCCAGAGATACCAAAGGCCGCTAATTGGTCTGGAAGTTGCGCAGCATGACCTGTCTTAAGCCGCTCTAGGGCATCTATCATTTTTTGTTTCCCGGCAAGGTGTGCCCCACCGGAATCAGCGCGAAATTCGCGTATCCGACTAAAATAGGCCACAACCATTGATGCTAACGCCCCAAACACCATTTGAGAGACGATCATCCCGATCCAAAAACCGATTCCATGACCATTTTCATTTTTGAATACCACTCGATCGATAAAATAACCAACCACTCGCGAAAAGAAAACCACAAACGTGTTCACAATCCCTTGAATCAAAGTAAGCGTTATCATATCGCCATTAGCAACATGGCTAACTTCATGACCTAAAACGGCTTCAGCCTCATCTCGACTCATGGCACTTAGTAAGCCACTGCTAACGGCAACGAGAGCACTATTTCTACTGGCGCCGGTTGCAAACGCATTTACATCCGGTGATTGATATATTGCTACTTCAGGCATTCCGATACCGGCACCCTCGGCTTGCCGCTTCACTGTTTCAATCAACCATTGCTCTACTTCATTGGAAGGATTTGTAATCACCTGTGCCCGGGTAGATCGTTTCGCCATCCATTTGGACAAAAATAATGAGATGACTGAACCAGCCATACCTACAATAAAGGAAAACACTAATAACGACTGGTAGTTAATGCCGCTACCTTCAAGGTATGAACCGATACCAAATAATTGCATGACTATATTTAATACAACTAATACAGCCAAATTGGTTAGCAAAAAATAAAAAATACGACCCATAGTATTTAATCCTCGGTATCTAAATCTCAGTGTGTAAAAAATGCAGGCAAGCCAAAGAGAAGCTACTCAAAGCCCCTCTATTAGAACTGATGCTCCTAATATGCTGATGGATCGTGTAAATTTCAACATTCCTATTGTGACAAATCGGTAAAACAACGTAACTTGGCCCACAATCCATCCAGAATCGGTTCATCTGGTACTACGCTACAGTCCAACAAGGCAGTCTCATAATGATTAACAAACTCAAAAGTCTTTTCTCCAGTGACACAGCCAAAAATACGGATCGACAAGACATCAACCTTGACACAGTAGCCGCAGCTCTTATTTTTGAAGTTATTCGAGCAGACGGAAAGGTTGACGATTCTGAAATGCAATCATTGACGAATATTTTAAAACGGGACTTTCAGGTCGACAAAAGTGAACTTGATAACATCCTTATTGAGGCAAAAGAAGTTAGTGATACAACAATTAGTTTGCAACACCTCACCAGCAAAATAAATAAACAATGGTCCAACGAAGAACGACAGAACTTGTTGGTGCATTTGTGGAGAATCGCAATGGCCGACGATCACGTTGACACACACGAACGGCATATAATTCGCCGCATAGCTAACCTACTCTATCTGACCGAATCGCAAATTTATTCAGCTAAAGAATTCGCAAAACAGTGCTAACTACCGGCTTGGTATACTGGTAACCGTTAGGGATCGGTATGTCGGTTATCTACTTTTTAACCGACCAACTATTAGAGCTTTGCTTCAGGCCACAATAACCCATCTCAAGCACAAAAAAACCCCAGTGTTTGCACACTGAGGTTTCGATACTCAATTGATACTACCGTCTAAAAGGGAATGTCATCATCAAAATCACCACCACCCGGACTGGCAGCAGGAGCAGCACCGGCGCCGCTGGCTGATGCTGCAGGCTGTTGCGGAGCAGACTGTTGTGGGGCAGACTGATCATAATTATCGTTACGACTTGCGCCACCGCTGTCGCCTCGACTACCAAGCATTTGCATATCATTTGCCACTATTTCAGTGGTGTATTTATCTTGGCCATCCTTATCTTGCCATTTACGCGTTTGCAGCTTACCTTCAATATACACTTGTGATCCTTTTTTCAAATACTCACCTATTATCTCGGCCAGTTTTCGATAAGCTACCACTCGATGCCATTCGGTCTTTTCTACCTTTTCACCCGAATTTTTATCGTTCCAGCTCTCCGAAGTTGCGATACTGAAATTCGCGATCGCGCTTCCATTTGATGCGTATCTGATCTCCGGATCGCGGCCCAGGTTGCCCAATACTATTACTTTATTTATTCCCCTGCTTGCCATGTGTCTTTCCTCTATCTTAAGATTGTCTATACGTGATACCAGCCTTCATCCTCTGTTAGCGCAAAATATAATAATATTTCGTCTTGGATTTTGGCATAGCCTCACACTCCATGTGATTAGACTAACTATCAGTCTACGTTGGAGTATAACGCCACCTCCGCTAGTTCGAAAGCGTGCCACCGTATTTGGTTGAGTATTTTGATAAGAGTAGTATCAACCAAATCAATAACAAGCCAATACAAGCGATGAATACCGACGCAGCACCATAAACGCCGTACATCCAACCAGAAATCACGCCACCGGCAAATACACCAAAAAATTGACAGGTGTTATAAATCCCCACAGCGGCGCCCCGCTGCTCTTCCGGGGCGGAACGACTAACTTCAGCCGGCAAGGTGGCTTCAAGCACAATGAACCCGAAAAAGAATATTGCCATTACTGCTAGCATTTGTGGAAAAGAGCCGATAGTGCCTTCTGCTATATACCCACTCACCACAACTGATGCACCCCACATAGCAATAATAAGCACAGCGACGGCCATACACATCGTACCGTTAGTCTTGTCCAAACGATGCGAGCGCTTAAGAATAAACACCATACCGACAATGGCAGCGATCATTGCAGGCAAGTATAAAAGCCAGTGCTTATCGGCAACCAAAATTCCATCCACTAAAACCTGAGGTATACATACAAACACGGCCGCCAAGATCGCATGCAGTACAAATATTCCAAAATTCAATCGAAGTAATTCAGCCATTTTCAGCAATACGCCCAAATTGCGTGGTCTACTGGCTATCGTTCTGCTATTTACCTGAGTCGGCTCAGGCACCATCACCCACATTATCAACATCGCTATTGCAGCTAATGCAGCGGCAAACCAAAACAGTCCATCAAGACCAACACTCGAAGCTAATACCGGTGCAACAACTATTGATATACAAAAGAACAATCCGATTGAAGACCCAATAATTGCCATGACTTTGGCTCGTTGAGTCGGGCGACTGAGGTCTGAAGCAAGTGCGATAGTTGCGGCAGAAATAGCCCCGGCTCCCTGTAATGCTCTACCAACTAATACAGCGTATATATGGTCACCATATGTGGCCACACCACAGCCTACAATAAATACTGCCAAACCAAACAAAATAACGGGCTTACGCCCTATTCGGTCTGATGCGGTGCCAAATGGAATTTGAAATACCGCTTGGGTCAGACCATATACACCGACCGCCAAGCCCAAATTTGTCGCATTAGCGCCCTGCAAATCAAATGCATATATAGTTAATACTGGCAGCAATAAAAACAAACCGAACATGCGTAAACCAATTACACACGCAAGAATGACACTTGCCCGAAATTCGATTCGATTTAGTTTGTTATCGGCGTCTAACAAAAGAATAAACTAAGGCGTCTTTCAATGTTTATATGCGAGAAATTCGCGAGGCAAGGTATAATATCAGGTTGATCATCTTGCTGGAATTATCATGGATTTTATAACTATTCGAGGCGCCCGAACGCATAACCTCAAAGGCATTGACCTCGAATTGCCACGCAATAAGTTAATTGTAATAACTGGACTGTCTGGCTCGGGCAAATCATCACTGGCGTTCGATACAATTTACGCTGAAGGGCAACGTCGATATGTTGAATCGCTTTCAGCATACGCTCGGCAATTTCTTTCGTTAATGGAAAAGCCAGATGTCGACATGATCGAAGGCCTATCCCCTGCCATATCCATAGAACAAAAAGCAACCTCGCATAACCCCCGTTCCACCGTTGGTACTATTACCGAAATATACGATTACTTACGATTACTTTACGCAAGAATCGGTGAGCCTTGTTGCCCAGAACATGGCACCACGCTTGAAGCACAAACGGTTAGCCAAATGGTTGACCTGATTATGGAGCTCCCAGAAGGCACTAAAACTCTATTACTTTCGCCAATCGTTCAAGGTCGCAAAGGTGAACACCGACAATTACTCGATGAACTGTATACCCAAGGTTTTGTTCGTGCGCGCGTTGATGGCACCATGTACGAACTTTCGTCTATACCGGAACTAGAAAAGAACAATAAACACGACATTGAACTAGTCGTCGATAGGTTGGTAATTAAAGAGGGCCACCAACAACGAATTGCGGAATCACTCGAAACAGCTTTAGCCCAATCTGATGGCGTCGCAAGTATCCTTACACTGGACGAAGACGGCGAAGACGCCGATAGCAAAGTCTTTTCGGCCAAATATGCCTGCCCGCAATGTGGCTATAGCATTGCAGAACTCGAACCTCGCATATTCTCCTTTAATAACCCGTCGGGTGCCTGCCAAACTTGTGATGGTTTAGGCATACATCAATACTTCGATCCAGAACGTCTGATTTTCGATAAATCTCTCGCGCTCTCTCAAGGCGCTATTCGAGGGTGGGATCGTCGCAGTTTGTATTACTTCAGTATGCTAGAAGGGGTAGCCGAGCACTACGGGTTTGATATAGACCAACCTTGGGACGAACTAGACGATCGACACCAGCAAGTTATTCTCTACGGCAGCGGAAAAGACAAAATCGAGTTTCTTTACATTCGCCGTGGTCGGCGAAATATGCGCCGCAAACATGTATTTGAGGGCGTTATCAAAAATATGGAACGCCGTTATCACGAAACCGACTCTGGTCATATGCGTGATGAATTGGCCAAATACATTAGCACACGGCCTTGCCCGGACTGTGATGGCAGCCGTTTACGTCTTGAATCTCGAAATGTCTTCATCAATAAAACGCCCCTGCATCACATTACGAATTTATCTATTAGCGATTCACTCGATTTTATTCAGAATCTGGAACTCACAGGTAAGCGGGCTCAGATAGCAGAAAAAATCATTCGTGAGGTTGGGAATCGGCTTGGTTTTTTGGTTAATGTTGGTTTGAATTATCTAAGTCTGGCACGCGCGGCTGACAGTCTATCTGGTGGTGAAGCTCAGCGTATTCGTCTGGCATCTCAAATTGGTGCAGGTCTAGTCGGGGTAATGTACGTTCTTGATGAACCGTCAATTGGTTTACATCAGCGCGACAATGCCCGGTTACTAAACACCTTATTTCATCTACGTGAGCTTGGAAATACGGTTATCGTCGTCGAGCATGATGAAGATGCCATTCGCAGTGCTGACTATGTCGTCGATATTGGTCCAGGTGCAGGAGTTCATGGCGGAGAAATAGTTGCTGCGGGCACAATTGATGATGTTTTAGCAGCCGAAGACTCGGCAACGGCGGACTTTCTAACTGGCGCAAGAAAAATTGAGATCCCAGCAAAACGGATTCCACCTAAGGCTGCACAACAATTGAATATTCTGGGCGCGACTGGAAATAACCTTAAAAACTTAAATGTCAGCATTCCTGTCGGATTATTCACCTGTATTACAGGAGTCTCAGGCTCGGGTAAATCAACGCTGATTAACAACACCTTATACCCTGCTTTGGCAGTTCATCTAAACCGAAGTCGCTTGGAGCCTGCAGCACACACAGCCATCACCGGACTGGAACACTTTGATAAAGTTGTCGACATCGACCAAAGCCCTATAGGCCGTACGCCTCGCTCTAACCCTGCAACTTACACCGGATTGTTTACGCCGATAAGGGAGCTTCTTGCGCAAACGCAAGAAGCTCGTGCCCGGGGTTACAAAGCAGGCCGATTCTCTTTTAATGTTAAAGGTGGACGCTGCGAAGCCTGCCAGGGTGACGGCCTAATCAAAGTAGAAATGCACTTTCTACCCGATGTATACGTACCTTGCGACGTTTGTAAAAGCGATCGTTACAACCGCGAGACACTAGAAATCAGCTATCGGGGTAAAAATATTCGCGACATACTCACGATGACCGTAGAAGACGCGGCTGAGTTCTTCGATGCTATTCCGGCAATAAAGAAAAAATTAGATACACTGTTGGACGTTGGTTTGGGGTATATAAAGCTTGGCCAAAGCGCAACAACCCTGTCAGGTGGCGAGGCTCAGCGAATTAAGCTAGCCAAAGAGTTATCTAAACGTGATACCGGTAAAACTATATATATTCTTGACGAACCTACAACGGGCCTGCATTTTCATGATATTGAGCAGCTGCTTATGGTGCTACATCGATTACGCGATCACGGGAATACCGTTATTGTAATTGAACATAACCTGGACGTGATAAAAACAGCAGATTGGGTGATAGACCTAGGACCCGAAGGTGGTGACGGCGGCGGAACAATCATCGCTTTTGGTACTCCCGAAGATGTCGCGCAGAACAAAGATTCTCACACTGGACAATATCTTAACTCCGTTCTACAACATCAACTTGAACGCGATGCCGCCAGCTAGTAAAACGTATATACGAAATATAAATAATCACAATCTTTAGTGACCAATCGACGCGAAAGTAGCGACAGCAATTCAATTCAATCGTATAATTTCACTCAGTAGCCCAATATTTAGCTGTTTTTGTTTTCGTCTAAACAATTACCTTAACCTTGAACTAAAAATATCCCAATATGGATCAATTGCGATCAACAGCATCTAGTCGAATACGGCCGAACAAAGTGACCCCAGGAGAAAAACTCCGTGGCGCGGAAAAGGTCGCACGCATCCCGATAAAGGTCGAACCCACGATTAATCCGTTGAAAAAACCCGAATGGATTCGAGTAAGACTGCCCTCCGGTGGCCAAGTTGAGAAGCTTAAAGCAGCATTACGTGAAAACCGTTTACATACCGTTTGCGAAGAGGCTTCGTGTCCTAATTTGCCTGAATGTTTTGGTCATGGAACGGCAACATTTATGATTATGGGAGACATCTGTACTCGTCGCTGCCCATTTTGTGATGTCGCTCATGGTCGACCATTAGGGTTGGATAAAGACGAGCCGAAACACCTAGCAAGTACCATCCAGCAAATGGACCTTAAATATGTTGTGGTCACATCAGTTGATCGGGATGACCTGCGTGATGGCGGTGCCGGCCATTTTGTTGAATGCATTCAAGCGATTCGCAGAGAATCACCGCAAACAACCATCGAAATATTAGTACCTGACTTTCGCGGGCGTATGGATATTGCACTTGAAATTATGCATAAATCCCCACCTGACGTATTCAACCATAACCTGGAAACCGTACCCGAACTTTACCAAAAAGTTCGGCCAGGATCTGACTACAAATGGTCCCTCAACTTAATCAAAAAATTTAAGGCTCTTCACCCTGACATTCAAACTAAATCAGGCTTGATGCTGGGCGTAGGGGAAACTACCGATCAGATAAAACAAGTCTTACGTGATCTTAAAGAACATGATTGCGACATGATCACTCTTGGCCAGTACCTACAGCCAAGTCTCAATCATCTCGCTATTGACCGATATGTACACCCAGATGAATTTGATGAGCTTCGAATTTACGGTGAACAACTTGGATTCAATAATGTCGCTTCAGGTCCAATGGTTCGCTCTTCTTACCATGCTGATAAACAGGCAGCGGGGGTCAGCATTGGTTAGTGGAACATTTTATCTATTCATATGACAGCATAGACAAAAGCGCTAATAATATTTCCCAGGTTTAGTAAAAAATAAGCTTAAGTCCGCCCTAAAAAATAATCCAATACTAATGAGTGACTACCTAATACCAGCAATACACTTCTACACCAGCAGAGCCCGGGAATGGTTCGTATACAGGGTACAATATCATTAACTAATCCTAGGGGGTTTCTCATCGGTATACTCACGCAGCAGAACAAGTCGCTGTAGCATCAAAACCGCAGCTTTTATTTGGATAATTTAAAGGGCACCTGAAGTCAGCAAACGAGATTTTTAATATGAGCACTGATAGTCAACAATTAGTTGAAAACAGCGATATAGATGAGCAGGAGACTAGGGAATGGTTAGAAGCCTTAGACGCGGTTATTCGTGAAGAAGGCCCGGAACGAGGCCACTTTATTATTGAACAATTAATAACTAAAGCTAGAGAGTCAGGCGTACGCCTTCCTTACAAGTTAACAACAGCCTACATAAACACCATCCCCACACCCAGTCAACAGGCTATACCCGGCGACCAGGACATGGAATGGCGTATTCGCTCGATTGTGCGATGGAATGCGGCGGCCATGGTTTTGCGGGCAAATAAAGTCAGTAGTGAATATGGGGGGCATATTGCAAGCTACGCATCTGCTGCGACCCTTTATGATGTAGGTTACAACCACTTTTGGCGTGCGCCTAAAAAAGACCACGGTGGAGACTTGATTTATGTTCAAGGACATTCGGCACCGGGAATTTATTCACGGGCATTTTTACTCGATCGACTGACTGAAGACCAACTAGACAAATTTCGTCAGGAAGTCGATGGCGGAGGCCTCTCCTCCTACCCCCACCCCTGGTTAATGCCCGATTTCTGGCAATTCCCTACAGTCTCCATGGGGCTGGGCCCCATTATGGCCATTTACCAGGCGCGCTTTCTCAAATACATGATGTACCGAGAACTACTCCCTACCCAAGACCGAAAAGTATGGGCTTTTATGGGCGATGGTGAAATGGATGAACCTGAGTCTTTAGGTGCGATTGGCTTAGCTGGTCGAGAGAAGCTCGACAATCTAGTGTTTGTAATTAATTGCAATTTGCAAAGACTCGATGGCCCGGTTCGCGGTAACGGTAAAATCATTCAAGAGCTGGAGTCTAGCTTTCGAGGTGCTGGCTGGAACGTTATTAAGGTTGTATGGGGCTCTTACTGGGATCCACTATTAGCTAAAGATACAAAAGGTATCTTGAAAAAAGTTATGGAAGAGACAGTGGATGGCGAGTATCAAAACTATAAATCCAAAGATGGCGCCTTTGTTCGTGAGAAATTCTTTGGTAAGCACCCAGAGCTGAAAGAAATGGTTGCCAGCATGAGCGATGAAGATATTTGGCGTTTGAATCGTGGCGGGCATGATCCCCACAAAGTGTTTGCAGCCTATTATGAGGCTGTAAATCATAAGGGTCAGCCAACCGTTATTCTCGCAAAAACCATTAAAGGATATGGTATGGGCGATGCTGGCCAGGGTCAGAACACTACACATCAAGCTAAAAAAATGGATATCGAGTCACTTAAAGGATTCAGGGACAAGTTTTGTATCCCTATTAGCGATGACGATATTGAAGAGGTTCCCTACTACAAACCTGAAGCTGATAGTCCCGAAATAAAGTACATGAAACAACAGCGCGATAAGCTAGGGGGATTTCTACCTGCACGTCGCCGCGAAGCTACCGCATTGGAAATACCGCCTTTAGAAACTTTTAAGACACAACTTGAAGGCACCGGCGATCGCGAAATTTCTACCACTATGGCCTTTGTTAGAATCTTGACGAGTTTGGTCAAAGACAAAAATATTGGTGATCGTATTGTGCCAATCGTGCCAGATGAAGCGCGTACATTTGGGATGGAAGGCCTTTTTAGACAAATAGGTATTTGGTCATCCGTAGGCCAGCTATATGAGCCGGAAGACTCCGACCAACTGATGTATTACCGTGAGGATCAAAAAGGCCAGGTCCTTGAAGAAGGGATTAACGAAGCCGGTGCATTCTCTTCCTGGATTGCGGCTGCCACGTCATACACCAACAATGGTGAACAGATGATTCCGTTTTACATCTACTATTCGATGTTCGGATTTCAGCGAGTTGGTGACTTGGCCTGGTGCGCGGGCGATATGCAAGCCCGTGGATTTTTGCTTGGTGGCACAGCTGGTAGGACTACTTTAGCTGGCGAAGGTTTGCAACATCAAGACGGCCATTCACACCTATTAGCATCTACTATCCCCAATTGCGTATCTTACGATCCGACATTTGCATACGAACTCGCGGTTATTATTCACGATGGGATGCGTCGCATGTTTGCGGAACAGGAGAATATTTACTACTACATCTCGGTGATGAACGAGAACTACAGCCACCCTGCAATGCCAGAAGGCGCCGAAGAAGGCATTATCAAGGGCTTGTACAAGCTATCAGATAGTCAACGTACCGATGGTAAAGCACCAGAAGTTCAACTAATGGGTTGTGGCACGATTCTTAGAGAATGCATAGCGGCTGCTGAAATCCTAGAGAATGAATATGGTGTAGCTGCCAATATTTGGAGTGCAACAAGTTTTAACGAATTACGTCGAGAGGGAATGTCAGTTCAACGCTGGAATATGCTGCATCCCGAAAGTGATCCAAGAATTCCGTATGTCACTCAGTGTTTAAGCGATGCTAAAGGTCCAATCATAGCCGCAACCGATTATATGAAAATATATGCAGACCAAATACGTGAGTACGTGCCGAACCAAATGCTGGTATTGGGGACAGACGGATTTGGAAGAAGTGATTCAAGAGCGCAATTGCGAAAACATTTTGAAGTGAACGCATCGAATATAGTCATAGGCGCACTTAAAGCTCTGTGTGATGAGGGTGAAATCGATGCCGCGATTATAACCAAGGCGATTAAGAAACTCGGCATTGACCCAGAACGAGCTGACCCAGCCACTTTATAGATCCACCCTGACAATCAGATAGAATAGTAATTTTGAGTCTTAACAAAGGATAAATGAACAGTGCTTAGATTTATCGAAATTGAAACACCCGATGACGAACGCTTCAGGAACTCTGAAATCATTAGTATCGAAGTGCTCGTAGGCGAAAGGGTAAATGCTGGCGATGCGATATTTATTGTGCAAAAAGATTCTGAAACTCACGAACTACCTGCCCCATATGACGGCCGGGTCGCAGAGTTTATTGCTCATCAAGGTGATCGAATTTCAACACGGACCCCACTGCTGCTATTGGAGACAGAAGTCGACGAATCCGGTTCTGTAACAGAGGAGCCAGACGCAAAAGCGACGCTAGAAACTGAAGATTCAGTCAACACTGCCCTTGAAATTGAGTCTAAATCAAACCCCGCGCCTGAAAAAGAATCAAAACCGAGGCAAGATTCAAAATCAAAGGGTACTAAAAAAGCTATTAAAGACAAAAACGCATCTCCAAAAATGGAGCAAAAGCAATTAGATATTGCTGAGGTGAGTGATACCGTAAGCATCGACTTGAAAGTCCCTGACATCGGTGGAGCAGAGGATGTTGAGGTGATCGAAATTCTAGTCGCCGTCGGTGATAATGTATCAATCGAAGCCCCCCTAGTAACCTTAGAAACAGATAAGGCCAGCATGGATGTACCCGCAAGCCAAGCCGGTAAAATTGTTGAAATACTAGTTAATTCAGGCGACAAGGTTTCTGAGGGGACGGTAATCGTTCGTTTAGCAACGTCAGGCATAGAAAATGAAACGCCGCAAGTCGAAGCATCAAGTGTAGAAGTAGAAGAACAATCCATGCCGCCTACCGAAACCAAAATCGAGTCTGCGCCGCCGCCAACTGTTGGAAATAATCAGGAGTTAATCACCGTGAGCGTCCCTGACATCGGTGGCGATTCTGATGTTGATATTATTGAAATATTAGTTAATGTTGGAGATACAGTTGCACTCGAAGACGGCTTAATAACTTTAGAGACAGACAAGGCCTCTATGGATGTGCCAAGTTCCGCATCGGGTGTGGTTAACGAAATACTGGTTAAGGTCGGGGACACTGTTTCGCAAGGTAGTGCGATTATTTTGCTACAAAGCGAAAAGTTAGATACCCCCCAACAAGCTGCCGATGATGTTGAACCTATTGAAGTTGTCGAAGTTGTGGTAGATGATAAAAATAAAACAACCGCATCTACAACGGCTGAATCAGAACCCGGCGTAACGTCAGAAGCTTCATTAATCCGGGTAAGCGTACCCGATATGGGCGGGCCTGGAGATGTCGATGTCATTGAAGTCCTAGTCAATATTGGAGATAGTATCTCCCCAGAAGATGGGTTGATCACTCTCGAAACCGACAAAGCCACCATGGACGTGCCTTCTCCTGAAGGTGGTGTAATTACCGAAATTCTCGTTAGCGCTGGTGACAAGGTCTCGGAAGGTACCGAAATCATCGTCTTATCATCGACGGGGAATTCAAAAGAAAATTTAATTGACAACGAATCGACGGATCTACAAAAAGAGGCCGCCAAGCCAGCTGCCGCACCTAATTTGACTAGTAAGACTGTCGCATCTAAGGCGCCGGCTGAGAAGTCTGCGATGAGCCCTACTGCAACGATTTCAGAAGGACACAACAAAAGCCCTCATGCAAATCCTTCAGTACGTAAATTCGCGCGCGAGCTTGGCGTCGATGTAACCGCATTAACAGGCTCCGGCCGAAAAGGCCGCATTACCAAAGAAGATGTGCAAAAGTTTGTTAAAGGCTTGATTCAAGGTGGTGGTCTCAGTGCCAACGCATCCGCAAATATTGCGACAGGTACCGGTATTCCGCCTATTCCTGCCTTCGATTTTAGTCAGTTTGGTGATACTGAACTTTCACCTTTATCGAAAATAAAACGACTTACCGCAGAAAATCTGCATCGCTCATGGGTAAATATTCCCCACGTAACATATAACGATGTTATTGATATTACTAAACTGGAAAGATTTCGCGGCGAAATGAAAGCCGAACTTGCAGAACAAGGTATTCGGATCACACCACTCGCCTTTCAAATGAAAGCATTAGCGTCAGCGTTGCGAGCCTTTCCGACGTTTAATTCATCATTGGAACCCGGTGGCCAAAACCTCATACTAAAAAAATACTTTAATATTGGCATTGCAGTTGATACACCTGCTGGACTAATGGTACCGGTGGTAAAAGATGTAGATAAAAAGGGTATTGCCGATTTAGGTAAAGAGCTCGGAGAGATGGCACAACGCGCACGTGACCGCAAGCTTAAACCTATAGAAATGCAAGGCGCATCTATGACTATATCCAGTCTAGGAGCCCTAGGCGGCACGTCGTTCACCCCAATTATTAACCCACCAGAAGTTGCTATATTGGGAGTTACCCGCTCGGAAATGAGACCCGTTTGGGACGGTAACGAATTCGTCCCAAAATTAATGTTGCCAGTCTCACTGGCGTTTGACCACCGCGTAATCGATGGAGCCGAAGCTGCCCGATTCGTAAACTATCTCGCAGCGAAATTATCTGATATTCGCCGCCTAATGTTATAAGCCTGCTATAGGAATTAAAATGAGTAATGACAGCAATACATCCGGTACAAATAGTTCAACTGACAACGGGAATATGCATGCCGACGTCGTTGTATTAGGCGCCGGCCCAGGTGGCTATAGTGCCGCTTTTCGAGCAGCCGATCTCGGCTTAAACGTAATATTGGTTGAACGGGATTCCAGACTAGGCGGGGTATGTCTTAATGTAGGTTGTATACCTTCTAAAACGTTATTGCACGCTGCCGCGGTAATTTCTGAAGCTCGCCATATGGAGAAGAACGGTATTAGCTTTGGCAAACCACAAATCGATATCGACAAACTGCGAGACTTTAAAGATTCAGTTATAGGTAAATTAACCGGCGGATTAACCGGTTTAGCAAAGCAAAGAAAAGTTACGGTAGTACATGGGGAAGGTAGCTTTACTTCTCCAACTTCACTCGCGGTTATGGGTGATAAAGGCCAGAAAAATATCAACTTTGACAAATGTATTATTGCTGCGGGCTCTAGGGTCACAATATTCCCCACCTTTGAAAGTGATGACGAGCGTGTCATTGATTCAACTGGCGCCCTTGAATTGAGAGAGATCCCTAAAACGATGTTGATCGTCGGCGGTGGAATAATCGGGCTGGAAATGGCCACAGTTTATGCCGAGTTAGGCACAGAAGTAACGATCTGTGAATTAACGGATCAAATAATACCTGGTGCAGACAAAGACATAATCAGGCCACTGGAAAAACATTTACGCGGAATATGTAAAGATATACACCTTGGCACTTTAGTCAGTGAAATAAAAAGCCTTAAAGGTGGGATTAAAGTTAGTTTTGGTGGCGATAAAGCACCAGAACCTGCCACTTACGACTATGTATTAGTCGCTACCGGTCGGCGTCCAAATGGCGACCTCCTAAGCGCAGATAAAGCTGGCGTAAATGTAGACGAACGCGGCTTTATCTCGGTCAATGACCAGATGCAAACCAATGTCCCACATATTTTTGCGATAGGCGATTTGGCTGGACAACCAATGCTCGCACATAAAGCAGTCCACGAAGGACATGTGGCAGCGGAAGTTTGCGCAGGCGAGAAAAGTGCATTCCTCGCCAAAGTTATACCTTCAGTAGCATACACAGACCCCGAGGTTGCGTGGATAGGTGAAACCGAAGTCAGCGCCAAGGAAAATGGGGTTAAGTACGAGAAAGCAAGCTTCCCTTGGGCAGCGAGTGGGCGTGCATTAAGTATAGATCGGCCCGAAGGTATGACTAAACTATTGTTTGACCCGGAAACTGACAGAATTATCGGAGCAGGTATTGTTGGACCAGGCGCGGGCGACTTGATCTCAGAAATCGCACTAGCAATAGAAATGGGAGCTGATGCAGAAGACATCGCTTTGACCATTCACCCACACCCTACGCTTTCCGAAAGCGTCGGCATGGCAGCTGAAATGTTTGAAGGAACGCTTACGGATTTATACGCACCCAAAAAAAAGAAAAAATAATCTAGCCCCAGCACTAAAGTAAGAGCATATTGCGACGTTTATAGTGATATATAAGCGTCGCTTCCCAACATTGTTTTTTAACCAACCAGAATACCTGCATAGCTCTCGGTTTAAGAAAAATCATTAGAAGGTGCTCTTTGTACTCTAAAAAGCCCAATACCGAGCCAAGCAAAAAGTATACCCATCAACGGGTTTATCCAGTTCAAGAATGCCCACAGCGCATAATCAAGCGTAGGCACTCCTAACGTGGCCGCATAAAAAACACCTGTTGTAGTCCACGGTACTAGCGCTGTCATAAGTGTACTGCCCTCTTCGACCGAGCGCGATAAAACACAACGATCTACTTCCATTTCATTAAATTTGTGCTTGAATAATTGTCCATTAATGATGATTGAAATATATGACTCCGCTAGGGCAATATTGCTCATGAACGAAGAGATTATCGCACTGGTCACCAAACTTGCTCGTCGTTGTATATGTGCTAAAAGCGAGTTAACTAATACTTTCAAAAAACCAGCTTGTTCCAAAAGGCTGCCTAAAGGAACCGCAATCATAGTTAATGTAAACGTCCATGCCATATTCGAGATACCGCCGCGACTAAGCATACTATCCAGGGTGTCATTCCCAGTCTGAACATCTACCCCATCATATATGCTGCCAATAACTTGATGAATACTTGCCCCTTGAAACAGTAGGGCGAATAGCAGAGCAATCAACGACGCGATTAACATTGCAGCTTCAGCTGGAACCCGCCGAACGGCTAAAACCAGCAGCACTAACATCGGAATCAGCATAAAAACACTTAATTGAGATTCAACCTCCATGAGTTGCATTAGCGCCTGAATCTCGCTAGCAGGTAGTGCTTGATCACGATAACCCCACCCAATCCAGCTAAACATTAATAATACGATTAGGTAAGTTGGTACAGTGGTCACGAACATACTCTTAATATGAGCGTACAAATCGGTTTCAGCAGCCACCGCAGCTAAGTTCGTGGTGTCCGATATTGGTGACATTTTGTCGCCAAATGATGCACCGGACACGACCATTCCTGCGACGAGAGGCAATGGCATCCCCATGGCCCCTCCAACACCAATCAACACTATCCCGGCCGTTCCAACAGTACCCCATGAAGTACCCGTTGCTAGCGACATCAAGCTACATAGAATTAATCCCACAGGAAGAAAGTTGAGCGGGTCGAGAAACTTGAGCCCATAGTAAATTAAGGTAGCAACTGTACCGCTTAGAATAAATGAGGCGATTACCACACCGATTAAAAGGAATATATATAGTGCAGGCATCGCTCTAGCCATTCCATTCATTATCGCAGCCCGTATATCAACATAGCTATTACCCAGCCATAGGCTATTGCAAACAACCCATACAAGAGCAATCACCAGCACCCCATGAAGCCCATCCTGCAATTGCAAAACAAACAAGGCATATGCAATCCAGGCCAGCATAACTATAAATGTTACCAAGGCATGCTTTACGCTCGGTCCAGTTGCAGTTTCAGGCATGCGTACCCCAAGCAACGTCCATAGACAGAGTACTATGCACTACCTGGCAACTATTGAAATTATTAACGCTCAAATCGACCTCTCACTTGTGTAACACCTATCGGCCCCCTTGGGATTGCTAGCTGCACACTAGCACCAGCACGTTGAATTTCAATCAACACACTCTCACCTAAGTTCCCCCTTATGGTTAAGTTATTCACGTCCTGTAAACTAAAAACGCGCGAACCATCGTAAGAAACTATCGTATCACCAGGAAGCAAACCTGCGCTCTCTCCAGGCGAGGAGCTCATTACCGACCCGACAGTTACTGACGTAGGTAAATTTTGAGCCTCTAAATAGCGTTCATAATAATCATCGCCAATTTCAATGCGTAACTGTTCATTTGCAGAAAGCGGTTGCGCCGTGCTGGCATCATTGGCATTCATGCTCTGCGATTCCGCACGTCGCTGATTATAGTTCTCAAATAATCTACTCAACTGAATTTCTGACTCCCTCTGAACGATCCATGTCGCCTCACTTTCGGCAAAACCGGAATCTACTAGTTGTTGCTGCTTATAGTCCGGCTTTAATCGCTCGGCTCGTTGATCTTGGCGTCGAGCACGAACCTGTTGAACGTCGGACGATGCGGATGCTTCAGGGTTATCGACCACGACCTTAGCACTAACATCTTGTGACTGATTCAACTCCGTTGCCGAGCCACCTTGCGCTAGGGACAACTCCTCACTCGCCAGAATGATATTCTCGCTATTCAATTCAAATGCAATTACTGACTCAAGGATTTCTTGCAGATCAAGCCTGGCCTCGACCTCCTCTTCCAACGACAATTCTAATGCCTCAATGCGGTCTAATAACGCTAATTGATTCTGAGTGACGGTTAGTTTGGGTGGAAAAATAAATCGTTGCATTAAAACGGTTGATAATAGGGCCACCAGTATTGCAACAAACCCCGTAATCAATAAATTCTTTGATTCCATTTACCCAGCCTATTTCATAATTGAAGAAGTAATCTTAGTAGTTCCTAAGCTATAAAGCATCATTGCGGATCACTTGACAATACTTACAGTGCGAGCTTAGTCTGGCAAGTATGCCTGATTGGAGTAACAAGATATCTATCCAAAGGAACTTCGCATTTAGTTGCGTTGTAATCCTTATCTGTAGTTGCGCGACTCAAAATGCCGTTGATCAAGACCAAGAGCCAAGCTTTGAAATAATCAATTTCGGCTTATACCGGCCGATCGAAATTAACGGCCTCGATAATATTAAAAACACTTCGAGTGCCGACACTGTTAACGGGGAGCTCTATACCTTAGAACAACGGACTGATGAAATCCCTATCATTCCATACACGCGATTTGGCTTCGAATGGTGCGCTGAAAACTATCCTAAAGGCATTCACCGACTATATTTAATTCTTGAGCACCCTACAAAAAATAATTCCGTTAAATCCAGATATGGAACTAAACGCATATACCGCCGTTCAAAGGTTAGCGATCAAAAAACCATAATGTGCAGCACGGAAACCTGGGAAATGAACGAAACCAACCTACTCATTGGCGAAATTTGGACTTTAGGCGTTTGGGACGAGAACCAGCCGCTAATAACTCGAGACTTCCGTTTTATTACAGAAGCCGACTACTTTAAACCGTTAGAATAGCGCGATGTGTGCTGGCGCCGCCATAACAGTAAAGAGAAAAATAGATGCCTACCAGCACGGATTGGCAATGTTAAGCGCAAAGCGGCTTTAATTAACTAGTTGGGTAATGCAGAAAAACCTGGATATTTCGCTTCCAATCCCAACTCTTCTTCAATTCGCAATAGCTGATTGTATTTGGCAACCCGGTCTGAACGACATAAGGAACCAGTTTTTATTTGCCCTGCCGCTGTAGCCACTGCAAGATCGGCAATCGTTGTATCTTCTGTCTCGCCGGAGCGATGAGAAATAGTCGCATGATAGCCAGCGTCCTGCGCCATTTTAATTGCATCCAGCGTCTCACTAAGAGAACCAATTTGATTAAATTTGATCAGTATTGAATTTGCTATTCCAAGATCAATTCCTTTTTGCAGAATTTTGGTATTAGTCACAAACAAGTCATCCCCTGTTAGCTGAACTCGACTTGCGACACGCTTTGTTAAATCGGCCCAACCATCCCAATCATCTTCGGCCATTCCATCTTCAATTGTCCGAATGGGGTATTTGTTTACCCAATTTTCAATATACTCTGCAAAATCACCGGAATTTAAACTTAAACCCTCAGCATCAAGACGATAATAACCGTCTTCATAAAACTCAGTACTAGCCACATCCAAGCCAAGTACGATCTCTTTACCGGCCTGATATCCCGCCATATCAATAGCTTCCATCAATATCGCACATGCAGCTTCATTTGAAGCTAAATTTGGAGCAAAGCCACCTTCATCACCGACCGAGGTATTCAGCCCCTGTTCTTGAAGCACCTTCTTCAATGCATGAAATATTTCCGTACCGGCACGTAATGCCTCAGAGAAGGAACTAAGCCCTGCAGGCAAGATCATAAACTCTTGGAAATCTATAGAATTGTCGGCGTGCTCACCGCCGTTAATAATATTCATTTGCGGAACAGGCAACGTAAGCAAATCATTACCAAACAAATTTGCATAATGTCTGTACAGCGGTAGCCCCGCAGATGCCGCAGCGGCTTTAGACGACGCAAGAGATACGGCTAATATCGCATTAGCGCCTAATTTACTTTTATTCTCAGTCCCATCAAGGTCCAACATAGTATTGTCTACATTTTTCTGATCTAACGCGTCCAGGTCTTGTAGAGCACTAGCTATAGGCCCGCAGGCATTTTCCACAGCTTTCCTAACGCCTTTACCGTTATAGCGAGCATCCCCATCCCGCAATTCCAAAGCCTCAAGAGAACCGGTAGATGCCCCCGAGGGTGCGACTGCTCGTCCAAACGAGCCATCTCTCAACAAAACATCAGCTTCTATTGTTGGATTCCCACGAGAATCCAAAACTTCGCGTGCGATAACAGATTTAATCTTAGACATATCGTGAACCTTTAAAATCGTCGTAAGCTATAGACTGACTTAAAACGTGTATTTAATAATTGGGATTGTATGAATTCGGGTGTTGCGTAAGCGGTAGACTGAAAAATTAAATCTCTTTCGACTTCATTAAGATAACCGACAATACTAGTCTGCTTAGTAAACGACAATGACAATTTCGGAAGCTGTTAGCTAAGAAATTCTCAATTCGATTTGGCGCAGAAATCTATACTTTTTAACGTTGAGAGTAAACCACCTAATTGATCTAACGGCCACGCATTTGGACCATCGCTTTTAGCTTGTTCAGGGTTTGGGTGAGTCTCCATGAATATCCCTGCAACCCCGACAGCGACAGCAGCACGGGCAAGCACCGGTACAAACTCACGCTGCCCGCCTGAACTACTACCTTTTCCACCAGGAAGCTGAACCGAGTGGGTCGCGTCAAAAACTACTGGGCAATTCGTGTCCCGCATAATGGCGAGTGAACGCATATCAACCACCAAATTGTTATATCCAAAACTGACCCCACGTTCACATACCGAAACCCTACCCTCACCACCAGCCTCTATCGCTTTATCCACAACTTGGCTCATCTCAGGAGGAGAAAGGAATTGTCCCTTTTTTATGTTCACGGGTTTCCCACATGCACCAACGGCCTGAATTAAATCAGTTTGTCTACACAAGAAAGCTGGCGTTTGTAACATATCAACTACTGCCGCCACTTGTTCAACCTGCTCCGGCGTATGCACATCTGTAAGCACTGGCATACCTGTTCGATCCCTTACCTCAGCAAGAATATCCAAACCTTCTACAATACCCGGTCCGCGAAATGACGTGCGCGACGTCCGGTTGGCTTTATCAAAAGAAGATTTATAAATGACTGGAATATCCAGCTCACCACAAATATCCGAAATTCGGGCAGCCGTTTCTAATGCAAACTCACGAGACTCGATCACACATGGTCCCGCAATAAGAAAGAACGGCTGTGTATTGTCAGCTTCAAAATTAGCAATTTTCATGTTTTATTCCGGTCTCCTTCAGCGCGGCCTAAACGTATCTTTATGCCACTTCCGTTTTAAGTTCTGCCTGCGAACGGGCGGCTTCTATATAGCTAGTAAAAAGTGGATGTCCATCTCGGGGAGAAGACGTGAACTCGGGATGAAACTGGCATGCCACAAACCAAGGATGATCCTTTAACTCCACCATTTCAACCAAGTCATCTTGTGATACACCACTAATCATTAGGCCTGATTCAACAAGTTGATCACGCAAAGTATTATTAAATTCATAGCGATGTCGATGCCGCTCAAGAATCTCGTCAGAGCCATAAATCTCCCGGGCCAGCGAACCTTTTGCCAAATTACAGGTCTGACCACCTAGGCGCATGGTGCCGCCCAGGTCTGAATCAGCATCTCGCTGCTCAAGCTGACCATCGATATCTGTCCACTCAGTAATCAGACCAATTACTGGGAATGGTGTATCTAGCTTAAATTCAGTGCTATGCGCCTTATCCATACCCGCCACATGTCGAGCAAACTCGATCACCGCAACCTGCATACCTAAGCAAATACCTAGATAAGGGATATTTCGAGTACGCGCATATTCGACCGCCAATATCTTGCCTTCAATGCCTCGCTCACCAAAACCACCAGGTACCAATATAGCTGCGGCGCCATCGAGCGCATCGGTACCATCCACCTCCAAAGATTCTGAGTCTATATATAAGATATTTATCTTGGTTAAGGTTTTTGCCCCGGCATGAAATAATGCTTCAGTTAAAGATTTATAGGATTCGGTTAAACCAACATATTTACCAACCAAGGCAATGGTTACTTCACCGGTTGGATTGGCCCGATTATGAACCACTTGCTTCCATTCTGTTAAGTCTGCCGGCGGAACATCTAAACCCAATTTACGGACTACTAGGTCGTCCAAACCTTGTTCATGATACAAAGCCGGGATTTCATAAATATCGCCAACATCAACACCCGAAATCACTGCCTCTTCTTCAACATTTGTAAATAATGCAATTTTACTCCGCTCGGTATCACCTAGCGGTTCAGCGACTCGGCAGAGCAGTACATCTGGTTGAATACCAATACCTCGCAGCTCCTTTACAGAATGCTGCGTAGGCTTTGTTTTTATTTCATTCGATACCGCAATATAGGGTACTAAGGTTAAATGCATATACAAAACGTTTTCAGAGCCCATTTGAATCCGCATCTGCCGGATGGCTTCAAGAAATGGCAGAGATTCAATATCTCCAACGGTACCGCCAATTTCCACCATCGCGATGTCTGCATCACCGGCACCGTCTATCGTACATTTCTTAATTTCGTCGGTGATATGTGGAATAACTTGTACCGTCCCGCCGAGATAGTCCCCGCGCCTCTCCTTACGAATCACTCGCTCGTAAATCTGACCCGTAGTGAAATTATGCCTTTTGGATAAACGGGTACGCACAAATCGTTCATAGTGCCCGAGATCAAGATCCGTTTCGGCCCCATCCTCGGTAACAAACACCTCTCCATGCTGAAAGGGACTCATCGTGCCCGGATCCACATTGATATATGGATCTAGCTTCATCAAGGTAACATTAAGCCCGCGCGATTCCAGTAACGCTGCTAACGACGCCGAAGCAATGCCTTTTCCTAAAGAAGAAACAACACCACCGGTTACAAATACAAATTTGGTCATATGATCATTCCGAAGTACGGATTAATTGGCTAGAGCACAAGCAAAGCCACAATTACCCCTGCACAAACGTACGCAGGATGGGGGGGGGTAAAATCGGGAGATCAGCCAAAAAATTCCGTCCTCCAGACGGTGGTCAACACTAACAGAGGCAGCGCAATGCGACAAGAAAAGTTAGTGTAATTGTTGACGAAACTTTAAGCGACACGAGCGGTGACTTCGATCTCTAACTTCATGCGCGAGTCAAACAAGCCTGCAACTATCATCGTAGCTGCAGGGCGAACAGCACCAAAGTATTTCTCCAACACCGGCCAGCAAGGTTCAAAATCATTTCTATCTGAAAAAATATAGCGTACACGCACAACCTCACTCATAGCAGATCCAGCTTTAATCAGTGCCGAATCGATATTCTGAAAGCACTGTTCAGCTTGCTCAATCACCTGATCCGAAATAGACATAGATTGATAATCAAAACCCGTACAACCAGAAACAAACACGTAATTATCGTCTACTACAGCCCTTGAATAGCCCATTCTTAACTCGAACTCTGAACCGCTACTAATTAATTTTTTCATTACTTCACTTATTTTGCGTAAATTACTATCGAAAAAGAACTAGTGCTAAATTAACGCAGAAATGCCAATACCAAATCCCGTAAAATATCCATAGCTAAGGAAGATAAGTTGGTTCGATATTCTTTAGCTTAGTCAGTCACATTAATCACTAGCTATTTTCCATGATTAACACCACGCCTATTCAATGCACCCGAAAGATACCAATATGATCAGGAATTCGAAAGTAATTGTTGTGGATTACTCAAACCCACAACATGCGAACGATCTAGTTATGCTGCTGGAACATTATGCTCTTGACCCTATGGGTGGGAATAAGCCGTTAGCAGATTCGGTAAAACAAAACTTAGCTAGTGAATTAGCAAAAATCCCGAACGCTACTAGCGTGCTATGTTACGTAAATGACATTGCAGCTGGTCTAATAAATTGTTTTCACGGCTTTTCCACTTTTAAGTGTAAGCCACTTATCAATATTCATGATGTGATTGTACATAGTCAATTTCGGGGGATCGGTTTATCTACTCAGATGCTAAAAGTGGTTGAGCAATTAGCCATAGATCGCGGCTGCTGCAAGCTAACGCTCGAAGTGTTGAGTGAAAATTCTCTCGCTAAAAATATATATACAAACTTCGGCTTTAACCCCTACCAGATAGGCGTGGAAAACGGTCACGCAATATTCCTCGAAAAAGCCCTGCAGTGAATAGCAGTAGAGAGATACCGTGTGCAGCAACGGCACCAGTATATTAATTTTTCAGCAAACAGCTTCCTGAGTCCGCGCTTGATGGTTATATTGACGGCTCGCTGTATACGGAAAATGACGAATGTTCGACAAAATTAAAGCCACGCGGTCAACATGATAGAACGCTTTCAGTTTCGTTCAATGCTCTACGTAATTCTAGGTTTGGCATTAATTGGTATATTGCTATCTCAATATCAACCGGCAGCTAGAAGTTTGGCAGACATTCAGGAATCGGGCGAGCTACGTGTTCTTGTTACCGAAGCTCCAGACGTCTATACCTATGAAACGGGTGTTTCAATTGGCTTTGACTATGACGTGCTTAAATTATTCGCCAATGAACTGCAAGTCGAACTCAAACTTATAAGCAAACCTTCATTCCAACTTATTGCGAGTCTCCGTGCTGGATATGGTGACATAATTGCTGGCTCATATCTTCGATCTGATACCCCTCCTCAAGGCATATCACATAGCCCTACTATTCTAAACGTCCCAACCGTCATAGCCTATCAACGCGGAACAAAACGACCTAAACGAAAAGATCAACTGCCCTCCGATTTAATAGCGTACGAGAAACGTATACCTGAGCCATTACGGAGCGAGCTGATTGCTAACGGAATATCCTACTCAGACGGATACCAAATGCTACAGGATCTAAGCGAGAACAAGATCTCCAGCGCACTGACCACCGAAGACCGATTAAACGTCCTACGCCGTTACATGCCAAAACTAAGTATCGCGTTTTATCCTGGCAGTACCGTAGAGCGGATATGGCACCTACCCCAACGACCCGCATTTGATTTTTATGCCAAGCTCGAAGATTTCACTAACGGCATCCGAGAAAATGGCGACCTTAAGCGCATATCAGAGCAGCATTTTGAAACTGTTAAAAGTATGCACTATCTCGACCTCCGGGGCATTGAAGATGCCGTTAGTAACATACTACCGACGTACCTGGATCAGTTTAAGACTGCGGCCCAACAAAACGGACTAGATTGGGAACTGCTTGCCGCCGTCTCGTATCAAGAATCACTATGGAACCCGGATGCCGTGTCCCCAACAGGAGTACGCGGCATGATGCAAATAACGGAGGCAACAGCCGACTCACTCAACCTGGATGACCGCACCGACGTCGAACAAAGCATCAATGGTTCGGCAGAATATTTAGCCAATATTTTGGCTAACATTCCTAATGAAATCACTGGATCTGAGCGAACGAAGTTTCTATTAGCCGCATACAATTTTGGTCCCGAGGGAATTAAGCAGGCAATATTAAAAGCCCGCGCAGCCGGTAAAAAAGGCATCTATTGGCATGAAGTGGCCAAAATAGGCGTCCGAGGTTATGCGCTTGATCACCCGTTCCATACCAGCCAAAAAATCCTAAATCGAGGCAAACAAGCCGAAAAGTACGTCAAGCGGGTAACAATATTTCGAGACATATTAAGGTACCATAACGTTTAATCACCAGGCACAATCGATTGCTGAAATTACGGTCAGTTCAAGATTCGTTAACGCTAATCAATAGATCTTGACCACAGCCTTAGAATTCACTATCAACCCCACCGCAACTTTTAAGTCCCATGAAAGACTCCATTATTCTGGACGTTGGAAATAATCCAACTCATGCCATTATTTGGCTTCACGGCCTGGGTGCTAACGGGCATGATTTCGAAGCTATCGTCCCTCAACTACATTTACCTGAGGGTGTATCCATTCGTTTTGTTTTCCCAAATGCGCCAGATCGCCCAGTTACTGTAAATGGTGGAATGCTTATGCCGGCTTGGTACGACATCAAAGGGATAGATATAGCGAGCAAACAAGATCTTGATGGAATGAGTGAATCATTTAGTTTCGTTGAACAGCTAATTAGCGAACAAGTTTCTGCTGGCATAGGAGCTGACAAAATTATTCTTGCTGGATTTTCTCAAGGCGGTGCTGTTGTTCTATACACCATGCTGAGAAGCAAGTTTTCGGTATTGGGTGTGATGGCACTTTCGTGCTATTTACCATTTGCAGATGTCAGCGCAACCGAACAAACCGGCAACAACCTGAAGACTTCCGTATTTATGGGCCATGGCACAATGGATCCAGTCGTTCCCCACGAACTGGGACTCAAGAGCAGAGATACCCTGAATCAACTGGGTTATCAAACCAGTTGGCGAGAATATCCGATGCAGCATAGCGTCTCTCTTGAAGAGATTATGGATATTTCGTCCTGGTTAAGCGCGCTAATAGAAAAGACGGAGTAGATTTATATTAATCGCTAGAATTCACTATGTGACTATCCCCAGGAGATAAAAAATGCAGACAACGCCAAGGTTGCGCCATTTGCCAACTCGCCGGCCCCGTATGTGATGGGGGAACAGAGCCCTCGAGTTTTCGTCGACCATACTACTTTCCTTGAGCCGACTGGGGGACAGTTCAAATAATCTCTAAAACCTTTCCATCACCCTTAAAAACTATAGTCGTAGTCTAGGTTGTTTAGCCTTAACCTTTCCTGAACGCGTATTACCGAAACATGAACTAATGGTGGGCTCCTTATCTAGCCATTCAATCAAGTGAAAGAAACAAGAATCACAACTATTTAATTAAATTTTCAATTTATAGTTTCGATCACTAGTGCATAATCCATACCCTAATCAACAAACG
>ERZ887942.250-NODE-250-length-45559-cov-7.838036_pt1 | contig 45559 bp, 41 predicted proteins | sample MGYA00521099_ERZ887942 | MGnify/ENA primary metagenome ERZ887942 (study PRJEB32303, sample SAMEA104408605) | aquatic metagenome | biome: Brackish water; feature: Pelagic; material: water | place: Baltic Sea | collected 2014-06-07T06:48:00 | depth 16,251 m ... | reverse complement strand
GTCACTTGGCATCTGTCAAGATCAATTAAGAAAGATATTTATGCGGATCAAGTTGCGCACAAAATTGCGGTATTTAATAAAAACTACTCACAGCTTGCTTTGATTTTGTTTTTAACCGTGGACAAGGTTGGAATCGAACGCCGTAGATTTTTGTAAATTCTTGCAACTCGTCTGCCAGTGCACTAACCCCGATCGAATCCATATACCGGAATGGTCCACCGGTATATGGTGGGAAGCCAAGCCCAAAAATTGCTCCAATATCACCATCACGTGCGGAGCGGAGTATGTTTTCTTCGAGGCAGAATGCAGCCTCATTGAGCATGGCATACACGCAACGCTTGACTATAAGCGCTGGAGAAACTTTGCCGGGATTCGGAATCACACCAAGTAATCCATATATCGACTCGTCAACCTGTTTCTTTTTGGCTTTCTTTTTATTGTCGTATAGATAGAACCCTTTACTATTCTTTCGCCCCTTACGTCCGGCAGTCAAAATACGAGCTAATTCAGGTAAGGGCTTATGCCGCTCACCAAAGGCTTCACTTAAAGTTTCGCTGATATGTGCACCGACATCCAAACCTACTTCATCCATCAATGCTATTGGTCCAACCGGAAAACCAAAATCGGTTAAGGCTTTATCTACTTCTTCTATTGGCACCCCTTCACTTACTAAACGCATTGCCTCGTTAGCGTAAGGAGAGAGAACTCTGGTGGTATAGAAGCCAGGGCCATCATTTACCACAATGACCGTTTTCCCTTGCTGCCGGCCAAGCTTGACGGCGGTCGCGGTAACCCAGTCTGCTGTTTTACTACCCTTAACCACCTCCAGCAGCGGCATTTTCTCTACTGGAGAAAAATAATGCATCCCAATGATATTCTCAGGAGCTTTGGCCTTAGCGGCGATATCATCGATAGGAATTGCGGAGGTATTTGTTGCGAATATAATTTCGTCCTTCGCTGAAGTGGGTTTGAGTGTATTTAAAGCTTCTACATCAGCCACCATTTGTTGCTTCAAATCCAGACTCTCAAAAACTGCCTCTATAATTACATTGCTATTGGATAAGCCTGAATAATCTATAGTGCTACTTAGTCTTGACAGCATTTGAGTTCGTTCTAACGCATTAATACGACGCCGCTTCAACATGCTGCTCAATACTTTTTGTATGTATTGAATTCCGCCCTCCAAGCCTTCAGGACTGATATCTTTTAAACGGGTTTTAATCTGCGCCTTATTTATGGTTACAGTAGCGATACCTGCTCCCATCAGGCCAGCGCCCAATACCCCGACCTTAGTAACCTTTGCTGGCTCAATTGATTGATCAGCTGAACCCATATCTTTCTTTAGCGCTGTAGTGGCAAAGAAAATCCCCATTAACTGCTTGCTGACCGGGGTCATTACCAGTTCTGAAAAAGCTTTAATCTCCGCCTTATATCCAGCATCCCTACCTTCCGCCAACCCAACTTCAACAACATCAATGATTTTATACGGCGCTGGATAGTGTCCCTTTGTAGTACCAGCCACTTTTTTACGTGCCTGCTTAAAAACAAATGCCCGACCGAGCTTATTCCCAGCAAGTAGCTTGTTTCGAATTGAAGTTGCCGGACCTTTAGGATTAGATCTTTTGCGTCTTCTTGTAAGCTCTATTGCCGCTTCTAACAAATTGTCTGGCGCAGTGTAGTCGTCTATTAAACCCGCCTTGCACGCCCGTATAGCATTCAATCGCTTTCCGGTAAGCAGTAAATCAAGGGCTCGTTCCAAACCGACTAACGTTGGTGTACGTTGGGTGCCCCCGCCACCTGGTAATACCCCTAATTGAACTTCGGGAAAGCCTAAGCTAGTACTTTTATGTTCTGCGGCTATTCGCTTATCAAACGCAAGTGCCAGTTCCAGCCCGCCGCCAAGGCAAGCACCTTTAATCGCAGCCACCGTAGTGATAGGTAAAGCTTCTATACGATTAAAAATTTCGTGCGCGACCTTTAAAGTCGCGACAGCATCTTCTTCAGACTTTATTGCGTCCAGCATCTTTATATCGGCACCAGCAACAAAGCAATCTTCTTTAGCCGAGATCAGCACTAATCCCTTCAGCTCGGTCCGCTGTTCAACCTCCGTTAGAATCGCAATTAGCTCGTCAGTTAACCCAGTATGAATAGTGTTAGTTGATGCCTTTTTATCATCAATCCACACTATGCAGACATCGTCCCGGTATTCAGTACTAAAAACGTTATGGGCTGGTGCTTTTTTCTTAGGTGTAGATGCAGGCTTAGCCTTAGTCTGAATTTTAGGCTTTGGTAAGGGACCGCTATTGGTTTTTTTAGCAACTGTTTTTTTAATTGCAACCTGCCCTGCTGGTATGGACCTCTTTTTAGAGGTTTTTTCTGCTGCTGTAGTTTTTGACGGAGCCTTTTTAATAGCCGCTTTTTTCACTGCAGCTGATGTTTTCTTTGCTGACTTAGCTTTATTAGTGGCCCTTGCTTTAACCACACGGTTACCCGTAGATTCTTTTTTTGTCGGCATTACGCAACCTCCACGATCATTGCGGCACCCAGACCACCAGCCGCGCAAGCGCTGATAAGCCCAGTTGTTTTATTCATTCTTTTCAAATCATGTAATAACTGAGTCAATTGCCGTGTCCCAGTAGCGGCAAACGGATGCCCTAAAGAGATAGAGCTCCCACTGATATTTAACCGATCCATATCAACATCGCCTACCGCAGCACTCCTGTTTAAATGTGTTTTGGCGAATTCTTTGGATTCCAGCGCTTGTACATTTGATAAAACCTGCGCAGCAAAAGCCTCATGCATATCAATTAAATCGATATCAGATAATTTCATACCTGCATAATCAAGTGCCTTGGGTATAGCGAATGCAGGGCCCATTAACATTTGCCAATCAGGATCAATAGCATGAAATGCGTAAGATCTAATATAACCAAGCGGCGTATACCCTAAAGCAGAAGCAACCGATTCAGGCATCAACAACACGGCACTTGCCCCATCCGTAAGCGGAGAACTATTACCCGCCGTTACGCTGCCATGGCGCCTATCAAAAACCGGTTTTAAATTTTTATATTTATCTAACTCACTATTTGGGCGAAATAAGTTATCTTGTATCACTGCTTTAAAGTTAGGGGCCGGAAACACATTGATAACCTGTTCATCGAACCAACCTTGCTCCCATGCGTGTGCTGCATTTTTATGACTACGGTGCGCGAAGGCATCTTGATCTTCCCGTGAAATATGGTTTTCTTTTGCCATTTTTTCAGCGGCTTGGCCCATCGTATAATTTGATGATGGCTCTTTAATTGCTGGTGCCTTCGGCAAAATATCCGATAGTTTTGCGCCACGAAAAGCCGCCATCTTTCCACCAAAGGACCGCGCACGCGAGGCCGTAACCAGCGAACGCGACAACGACTTACCTATGGATAGAGGCGCGTCGCTAATATTGTCCGCCCCTCCAGCGATGCCAATTTGGCATTGGCCTGACCTGATATTTTGTATTACATTTGCACAAGCCTGATAAGCAGTAGCACAAGCGCGGCTAACACTATAAGCATCTACTCCAACCGGCAAACCACTACCGAGCACCACTTCTCGCGCAATATTAGGCGCTTCAGGCGACGAAACGACCTGACCGTAAACCACTTGATCGATCGAGTCTGGTGAAATATTGCATCGCTCAACCATTTCTTTTACGACCCACCCTCCCAATTGACGAGGGGTCGAAGCCAAATAGGCACCTCCCAATTTCTGAAAAGGTGTACGAAGGCCAGTAACAACCGCTATTTTTTCTGTGGTTTCACTCATACAATACGAATCATCTATTTAATGGAATAATTTTGGCGTGACTAAATTATAGTAACTTTCAATAGTAACTAATTAGACGCGATTTCCATGATACTTAATCATTCAGTCACTATAAACTAATCAGCGTTTAACCATATCGCTTTGTGGTAATTGATACCAGTTAACGTATGCCAACAATTATAAATTTGTGAATAATTTCGACCCCATTGAACAAAAAGTAATACTGGCTTCATCATCTGTCTATCGACGCCAACTGTTATCAAAGTTAGGCATAGACTTTGAATATGATGCTCCGTCCATCGACGAAACTCCTCTCCCAACAGAGTCGGCTGAAGATCTAGTCTTGCGACTTGCATTGCAAAAAGCACAATCCGTTGCAATGCGACATCCTACTGATTTTATTATCGGTTCTGACCAAGTGGCTGTTCACCCTTCTGGGATTGTCGGTAAACCAAAGGATCATAATCAAGCGGTTAAACAATTACTTGAAGTCTCGGGCTCAAAAGTCAAACTCTATACTGGATTGGTCTTGCTAAATGCAAAAACGGGTGAATATCAGCCAGCAGTTATTCCTTTCAATGTCTATTTTAGAGAATTAGATCAAACAGTCATCGAGGCCTATCTTGAACTCGAGAAACCGTATGATTGCGCCGGCAGCTTGAAAGCCGAGGGTTTAGGGATATGGTTAATCGAAAAATTTGACGGTGATGATCTAAATGCACTTATCGGTCTGCCACTTATCCAGTTGGTTAGTATGCTAACTAACTGGGGGTATCCTGTATTTGGTACAACTGATAATAGAGCTATCGATGCTTGATAAGATTACACCTGTCATTCTCACCTTAGATGAAGAGCTTAATATTGGTCGCTGCCTAGAGCAACTTAGATGGGCAAACACAATTGTAGTGTTGGATAGTGGCTCAAAAGACAATACCGAAAATATTTGCGCACAATACCCAAACGTACACTTCTTTACTCAGCTTTTTAAAAATCATGCTCACCAATGGAGTACGGCAGTACAACACCCAAAGGTGAACACTGAATGGGTGTTGACCCTTGATGCGGACTACATATTAAATAGTGCCTTTGTAACTGAACTTAGTTCACTTGATCCCAGCTTGGGAACCGCTGCATACGAAGTCAACTTTACTTACTGTATAAACGGGCATGCTCTTACAAAATGCCTGTATCCATCTAGAATCGTTTTAGCCCGCGTAAAATCCCTAAGTTTTTATTTGGACGGCCACACACAAAGACAAAAAGTATCTGGGCATATAGATACATTAATGAATAATATTCAGCATGACGATCGAAAGACCGAGTCACAATGGCGGCAGAGCCAATTAAAATATGCTGAACTCGAAGCGAAAAAGCTCATTGAATCCAAAATGATTGAATTATCCTGGAGCGCGATTTCTCGAAAATATCTTATATTTACGCCCTATTTAATCTACATTTACTTAGGGCTAATAAAAGGTTTATGGTTTGCTGGACCGAATGCTAGGCTCTATATCCAGCAACGTGTTTTTTTTGAGCGCTTACTACAGCAATCACTAGTATCAGCCAGAAAATCTAAAACTAAGACTACTAACAAACGAATTTAGCCCAAACGGAGAGCCGCATTGGAAAACGAACCATCTAGCAGTAACAATCAAGCAAGCAATTTCAGTATGGATCAGGATCTTCTAGGTGAAATAGCCAAAGACTACATAAAAGAGAAACGTAATAAACGACGCTGGGGAGTGTTTTTTAAAGTAGCTTTTTTAGTGTATCTACTCGCTCTGTTGGTGGTTATATCTCGCCAAAGTAGCGGCTTAACGCCTAGTGGTGAATATACTGCAATGGTTAGTCTAGCTGGGCTAATCGCACCAGAAACCAATGCTAGCGCATCAGTAGTGCTAAAAGGGTTACGCAATGCCTATGAATCAGACGCCAAAGGTATAATTCTTTACGTCAACAGCCCTGGCGGCACTGTCGCGCAGTCAGCAGCTATCCATGATGGCATCTTGCGGCTCAAGGAAGAATTTCCAGACACACCGATATATACAGCTGTCGCGGATATGTGCGCCTCAGGGGGTTATTATGCTGCTGTAGCAACACAGAATATTTATGCCCAACGTAGCAGTATCGTGGGCTCGATCGGCGTGTTGATGGATATGTACGGGTTTAGTGGGGCCTTGGATAAGCTGGGTGTTGAAAGGCGATTGCTAACTGCCGGCTCAAATAAAGGCATGCTCGACCCATTTTCCCCTGAAAACCCTGAACATAACGCGCATGCACAAAGTATATTGGACGAAATGCACCAACAATTTATTGCGGTCGTACAAGCCGGACGAGGAAGCAGGTTAGCCAACGATCCAGATATTTTCAGCGGATTGTACTGGACAGGTAGTCAAGCAGTTGAGCTAGGCCTGATAGATGATTTTTTTACTCCAAGCCAAATAGCCCGAGATATTATTGGTGCCGAGGAACTAGTTGATTTCACATTACAGCCAACCCTATGGGAACAACTTAGTAGTCAATTTGGAGTACTTACCTCACTCCTTGGTTTCTCTAACAATACATCGGTAACACTACGCGGAATGCCTATGTATCTCCCGGCAGGAGCGAGCCCCTTATAATAAACTTAAATCAGAAGGAAAATCCTGCAGGGCCAGCTAGGTATTGAACAAGTGAACTACTTTCCCGGTACCAATTTATAATTTAAGTCATCGAGAACAACCTTCCCACCGTCTTCGTAAACGCTTAATCCTGGTAGCGGTTCACCGAAACAAGGACCGCCTGCACACGCGCCACTATCTGGGGCATAAGTTGCACCGTGAGCTGCACAAATAAGTAATTCTCCGCTGGCATCGAACACATTACCCGGCCTAATATCCAATGGAATGCCCAAGTGGGAGCATTGATTTAGGTAAGCATAGACCGTGCCTTGATAACGAATAGCGAATGCGGGTTTACGCTCGCCGTTTTGTTCGACGGTGAAACGAATTCCTAAACCACTATCGTGTAAATCTACTGACCTACCTAATATTTGTGCGCTCATAGACCGAATGACTCTCCTTAAACTACTCGCTCGTTTAGCCATTCTGCCGCGTCGCTAAAGCTATCTACAATGGCTACAGGTCGAGATTGTAAGAGTTTCTCCTTGCTATGGGCTCCTTGAGTAAGTCCAAGCCCATCAACTCTAGCTGAGGCAGCCATATCCAGATCAAAGGTAGTATTGCCGACCATAATTGCTTGTTCAGGATCCATGCCGGTCTCGTTTAATATTTCGATGATCATTTGCGGGTGTGGCTTAGAAAAGCATTCGTCTGCACAACGGGTGGTAACAAAGTGATGATGCATCGAATGCTTGGTTAGTTCACGATCTAGTCCGGCACGTGATTTACCTGTGGCAATGGCTATTAATACCTGATCTCGGCGGGTGTCTTCAAGCCATTTCAATACACCAGAAAATAAATTGTGCGCGGTGGTATTTCGATGCACAAACTCCTGCCTGTAATGACCTGCGACCCGATCAGCATCACTTTTGTCAGCATCAGGAAATAGGATAGCAAAACCTTCATACAAGCCCAAACCGATGACCTGTTTGGCTTCTTCCTCTGAAGGCATTTTCAAACCTGCCGAAATTGCTGATTGCTGTAAACTTGAAACGATCCTAGCGGTTGAATCCATTAGGGTTCCATCCCAATCAAAAATAACTAACTCATAACGGTTATTCATTTAGTATCATTTAGCGCTTGCAATACACGATCAAGATCATCAGGGATTCCTGCTTCAAGTTGTAGCAACTTGCCGTTATCTGGCAAATTAAACTCTAATCTATAAGCGTGCAGAAATAATCGATTTAAGCCAACTTCTGACATTTTACGATTAAACCGTTTATCCCCGTATTTACTATCACCGGCTACAGCGCAACCCATCGATTGGGCATGTACACGAACCTGATGGGTACGGCCTGTATGTAAATCCACCTCGCACAAGGTAGTCAATTTAGCAGGCCATGATACAGGCCGAAAAGTAGAGGCTGCTGCAACCCCTTCTGGGTGTACTACTACAATACGTTCACCATCATGTTTTCCTTGGCGATAGAGTTTATGCTCAATTTTTATATTCTTCTCAACCCGGCCCTTAAGCAGCGCTAAATAGCACTTACTAATCCCAGAATTAGAATTAGTTTTTTGTTTAAATAATTCATTTAAATATCTGTTATATAAACGTTTTTTAGAAATCAATAGTAGCCCGGATGTCTCCCGGTCAAGCCTATGGCATAACTCCAAGTTAGTACCTGCAGGATGAATCTTTCGGAGCAACTCGATCAAACCATAGGCAATCCCGCTGCCTGCATGTACAGCGAGACCAGTTGGCTTGTTAATCGCCAATAAGCCATCATCTTCATAGATAACACGATCCAGCAAATATCCGTGCTTAACAATCGCAGAATCTGGAACTTCCCCAGCTTCCAACATTACTACCGGTGGAATACGTAAAAGATCGCCCTTCTCGAGCCGTCTGGTTGGCTTCACCCTACCCTTATTGACTCTAACCTCTCCATTACGAATCATTCTGTAGATGCGTGACCTGGGCACGCCTTTTAGAACCCGCAACAAGTAGTTATCTACGCGCTGCTGGTCCGCGTTCTCTTCAATTTCAACGATACGAACGTCCTTGTTGGTAGTTTTGCTAGCTGTATTTGGTCTACTCATTGGCGCGGATGATACCGCAAGCAGGACACTCAGCTAAAGGTTTAAACAATTGCTATGTCACGATAGAGCTTTTTTCTGGTTTTTATCAAACTTAAAGTACCTGCACTTATAACAAATTGGTTGGAACCTAGAAGGTTATCCAAAGAGAACCCTGAACTTTGATCAGTAACATTAACAACATGTAGTTTGCTACTAGCTAGACTCACTGATATAGTCGCGACCGCAGTATCGAAATAGGTACTGGCAAGGATTTCTAGATAGTGCTTTAAGCATTATCTTTCGAAGCCCGCAGGAAAAAGATTCACCCTCACCATATATTTTTAAAACCCGGTACAAATATTTAAGGGTTTGGTTTTGAGGTAAAGTAGATTCGTTCTACAGTGAAGCTTTTCTGGCTTGCTTGGTTGTACTAGTGGTTAATAAACGAACCATTAATAGGTAAAACTATAGGTAGAACCATAAAAAAGTAACACCAGACTAATAGCTTCCTACCTGAATTGGAGCACGCTTAAGTGCCCAACCGATACGGATTCAGGGTGTATCAAAAACTGCTGGCTCGATAAAACGTTTCTGGTAAGAAACAGGCTTAATATAGATTTTAGCTTAGATTTCACTTTAGATTTTTAAACTAGAACTGCAGTTAGCTCGGATATCACGCAAGGTTTTAACTATAAGTTTTAACCGCTATAGATCAGGTAACAGCCGATCACAGTGTGATGACTGAATTGGGATTGTAGAAAAGTCTTAACTAAATAGCGCATTGGTGCGCATTAGCCTAAACAAAACCAAGGCGTTAGCTGTATTACTAGTTAAATCTAGGTATTTATAGTTAGCGTGGTATTCGCCCAATACCACTGGTTTATCTTACCCCAAACAATTGGGCAAAACCGGTGTACCGGATTTATGACATACGGTCGTAATTGACAGGTACATTCAAAACCGGAAATCCTTCCTAAACCTATTCATACTTGCATTGAACACTGCGTTTGCGTCGTGTGGAATTTCCCGCCCGATAAAAGCAACGCAGATAATGAACAGATTTAAGCGTACGCCTGACTAAGGTAAATACCAGAGGCTTACGCGATTAGGTCAATAGGAATATATAATGAAAAGAATGTTATTTAATGCGACTCAACCGGAAGAGTTGCGTGTTGCCATCGTAGATGGCCAAAAGCTCCTCGATTTGGATACTGAGGCATCGAGCAATCAATTTAAAAAAGGCAATATTTATAAAGCGCGAGTTACTCGTGTTGAACCAAGTTTGGAAGCTGCATTTGTAGAATACGGTGCCGACAAACAAGGGTTTTTGCCGTTAAAGGAAATCTCGAAAGTCTATTTTGATAATTACTCATCCAAAACGCCAATGTCTCAGGTACGTATTAAAGACGTACTTAAAGAAGGAAAAGAGCTGGTAGTTCAAGTTGAAAAAGACGAACGTGGCAACAAAGGTGCCGCACTCACAACTTTTATAAGCTTAGCGGGCCGTTATTTGGTGTTAATGCCAAACAACCCGAAAGGTGGCGGTATTTCACGTCGCATAGAAGGCGATGAGCGCGCTGACCTCCGGGATGCTCTAAAAGACATCGAAGCACCCAAGGAGCATGCACTGATTGCCCGTACTGCTGGAATTGGTAAATCAACTGAAGAACTGCAATGGGACTTAGATTACCTGCTCCGGTTATGGGAAGCGATTGATGGAGCTACTGATAAAAAAGCACCTTACCTTATCTTTCAAGAATCTAATCTTGTCGTACGTGCTATTCGCGATTATCTAAGAACGGATATTACGGAAATACTTATTGACGACCCTGAAATCTTTGAACGTGCAACTCGTTTTATGAATCAGGTAATGCCACATAATTTGGTTAAGTTAAAACTTTATGAAGACACTATCCCCCTATTCTCTCGATATCAGGTCGAAAACCAAATCGAATCCGCGTACGCCAGAGAAGTAACGTTAACGTCGGGTGGAGCGCTTGTTATTGATCATACAGAAGCTCTAATATCGATTGACGTTAACTCGGCTAGGGCTACAAAAGGATCAGACATCGAGGATACCGCTTTGCGTACGAACCTTGAAGCTGCCGAGGAAGTTGCACGCCAACTTAGAATTCGAGATTTGGGTGGTCTGATTGTTATCGATTTCATCGATATGATGCAGAACAAAAATCAAAGGGCAGTTGAAAAGCGCATTCAAGATAGTATGAAAATGGATCGTGCCCGCGTTCAATTTGGAAGAATATCAAAATTCGGTTTGTTGGAAATGTCTCGTCAAAGACTAAGATCGTCAATTAGTGAAGCTAATTACTACTCTTGCCCGCGCTGCGAAGGCACTGGCAGCATTCGAACGGTTGGATCTTCAACATTAAATATTTTACGAATTCTTGAAGAGGAGGCGCTTAAGGAAAATACCGAAGCAATTATTGCGCATTTACCTCTTAAAACCGCTACGTATTTATTAAATGAGAAGCGCCACGAGGTAAGCATGATCGAGAACAGATTAGGCACACAAATCACCATCGTGCCTACAAATGATCTTGATACGCCTCATTTTCGACTGCAGCGCCTACGTGGAGAAGATCTGATTAATCTTCCAGACCTCCCAAGCTATAAGCAGGAAATAGCTGCTGAAGTCGAAGAAAAACGAGGTCGTCAACCAGCAAGGCCTAAAAAGCCCGCTCTAAAAAAAGGTCAGGTAGAACAAGCAGCCGTAGGCATAGATTCAGTTAAAGTTGATGCACCAATGCCACAACGCAAAATCGCCAAATCCCCGGGGTTAATTGGCGGATTCTTCAAAAAATTATTCGGTGATGATGTCGCTGAAGAGAAAAAAGAAGAGGCAAAACCTAAACGCAACACTCGAAGTCGAAGCGGCAAAGACAATCGCAATGATAGTCGAGGGAAACGCGGAGGTAATCGTGGTGGTCGCTCACGCGATCGTAATGACAATCAGAATCGTCGAGCTGACAACAAGCAAAATGATAACCAGCAAAAAGATGGCAAAGAGAGTCGTGGCAAACGTAATCCAGAGGGTGAAGGAAACAAACCTACCCGGAATCGTCGCACAGACAATCGAAATAAACCCCGACAATCGGCGAACGAGGCTGGCGGAGAGAATAAATCACCAAATCGTAATCGATCAAGAAATCGAAATACTAAGAAGCCTGAAAATATCAGCCAAGGGAACGAAGCTGACGTTCAAATAAATGAAAGTTCGAGCGTAGCCGCAACAAAAGCTCCTGTTTCAAAAGCTGCAGTGGTGCCTGCAAAGATAGACCCTGCTGCAATTGCTCCAGAAACAAAGCAAGCGCAAAATACTGAGGCACAAACTGAGAAGAAGCCAGTACCTAGACGACGCAGAAAGCCGGTGGAACCAGCAGGCAGCTCAGTGGAAACTAATACTGCCTCTAAACCAACCGAGACAAAGCCTTCTGAAAGGAAGCCTAAAGTTGATGCACAAGTCGAAACTACAGTTGAAAGTAAGCCTGCTTCAAAACCTGCGGCTAAATCTTCAGCGAAAACTAAGCCTGCGAACGAATCTGTAGGCAAATCCGAAAGTAAACCGGCAGACAAACCAAAAACGACACGACCCCGTAAAAAGCCTGCAGCTAAACTTGTTCAGGTTGAAACATCAGGTGCTGCGCCGATAGCGGTATCCAAGCCTGCAGAAACAGCTAAGGTAGCGCCTGCTGCTGAGAATCAAAAAGTGGTTCGTAAAAAGCGTGCTGCACCGAAGAAACAAGCACCGCTTCAACAAGTAGAAACCAAACCTTCTGCCAAAGAAGAATAAACCGGCACTCTGCTACACTAGTAAAGAGAAGGAACGGGCCTTAGCGGCCCGTTTTTTTGTCTGCTAGGAAGTTCTGATTGGTTTACAGAGGTTACGCATCGAATACTGCAATTGATTCAACATGCGCGGTATGGGGAAACATATCGATCACCCCTGTTTGTGTAAACTTGTAACCATGAGTATTAACCAAAACATCAGCATCTCGTGCGAGTGTGGCAGGATTACAGGATACATATACAAGGCGTTTCGGGGCAAATTCGTTCATTCGCTTGCACATTTCAAAGGCACCAGAACGTGGAGGGTCCAGTAAGACCTTATCGTAAGCGTTACCCGTCCATACATGCTGTGCATTTTCGACAAACAAATCGCCTACATGAAACGAGATATTATCGAGTTGATTTCGCTCCGCATTCAATTTCGCACGGTTTATCAAGCCCAAATCAGCTTCCACACCCACTACAGTAGCTCCAGAGCGTGCTAACGGTAACGTAAAGTTGCCCAAGCCGCAAAACAGGTCAAGTACTGTCTCGCCCGGTTTGGGGTCCAGAGTTTCGCAAGCCTGAGTTACTAGCGCCTCATTAATTGAGCCGTTAACCTGAATAAAGTCAGTAGCTTTAAATATCATCTCAGTATTGAAACCTTGATGACTATATATCAACTCAAGGCCTTCAGGTGGATACAAAGGGTGTATTGACTCAAGATTACTAGGCTGCAAATACAGAGCTACACCGGCGACTTCAGCGAATCGGCTTAGCAATACCAAATCTGCATCATTTAGTGGCTCCAAATGCCTAAGAACCATTACTACACCATTGTCTCCTTGAGCCACTTCTACTTGAGGTATTCGTTTTCGGCTGGAAACTTGCTGGAGCACTTTTGCCAATTCTGGGATATGCATAGCAATATCGGGATGGAGAACTTCGCAATGATCCATCTGAGTTACAAAACTACTGTTTTTCTCTCGAAAGCCTACAAGAAGAGCGCCCTTTTTTTCGACATCACGCACACCCAGACGAGCTTTGCGCCGATAACCCCAGGTATCACGCTGCATTGGAGGAATCACTGTTTCTGCCTGAACATGTCCGATTTTTTCCAAATTCGAGATTAACTGTTCTTGTTTAGCATCTATTTGATCCTTACTGTCCAAATGCTGCAAACTACAGCCTCCACAAATTCCAAAATACTCACACTTCGGATTAATTCGATTTTCGGCGGCTTCTAGAACCTCGATGGTAGTACCTAATCCAACGCCCTTCCGCCCCCGCAGAGGCTGATATAAAACTCGTTCGCCTGGCAATGCAAAATCAACAAAGGTAACTTTTCCATTGCTATCTCGCCCCACACCTCGCCCATCGTGAGATAAAGAATCTATTGAAATTTCAGCCGGTTCTCGACGTTTGTTTTTAGCGGACATCTAACATAGCAATTTTAGAATAGGATTGAACATTACGGCCGCGAATCGGCAAAAATAACAAAGAATGAGCGACCTAGATTAATTCAGTGTTTTGCTGGGTAAGATTGTAAATAGAAGCCTAATCAACTTTACTGCGCCATACGGCTAAGAATTCCTGTAAATGCGGTTCTGCACCAGAGAGGGCATCCACAACAACCTCGGTTTCCTGATTAAACTCAGCAGCAGACAATAGGCCTTTCATGCGCTGCCAGTGTAAATACACTAAATAGGTATTTAATGCATCAGTTTCGCAATAATCGCGTATAGCCTTAATTTCACCATGTTGATATTGTTGCCAAACCTTCGATCCACTCATCCCCATTTTGCCAGGTAAGCCAAGCAGTACTGCAATCTCATCTAGAGGCGCAAAAGCACGGTTTTGATAACCCGCTAATACGTCCATAAGATCGGTGTGCCGTGCATGAAACCGTGAGATATAGTTATTCCACTTAAAATCTCGATCATCATCTCCCTGGTCCCAGTAGCGTTCCGCGGTAACTCCGTTGATCAACCCTCGATGATGTAATACCGGCAAATCAAATCCTGATCCGTTCCAGGTAACTAAAGTAGGCGTGAAGCGCTCAACACCATCGTAAAAACGCTGAATTATTTCCTTTTCGCTTGAGCTCTCCTCGCCCAATGTCCATACCTTAAATGTATTACTTGAGGTATTTCGGTATACGGCAGAGATGGCAACCACTTTTTGAACATGAGTCGGCAGAAAATCATTGCCGGTCTTTTCGCGCCGCAATCGAAACATCGCTTCGCCAATTTCGCTATCAGACAGACCGCTAAGATCATGCAATGCACGCCCACCAGCAACATCTGGAATGGTTTCGATATCAAACGCTAGGACGTTCATTCATTAGTACTCGGCTTAGATTCTAATCTGGAAAAATACCGGTCGATATGTAGCGATCGCCGCGGTCGCAAATAATTGAAACTACTTTACCGCCAGGGTTTTCACGAGCAACATCAAGCGCTACTTTCATAGCCCCTCCAGATGACACGCCGGCAAATATGCCTTCGATCGATGCCAAATCTCGCATGACTCTTTTAGAGTCTTCTAATGAAACATCAATTATACGATCAACTCGTTCTGGCTGATAAATACGCGGCAAATATTCTACTGGCCAGCGCCGAATCCCAGGGATACTCGCACCCTCTTCCGGCTGAACACCAATAATTTGAATCTCTGGATTACGTTCTTTTAAATAACGCGAGACTCCCATAATTGTTCCAGTTGTGCCCATTGAACTAACGAAATGAGTAATATTCCCGTCAGTATCCTCCCATATTTCAGGCCCGGTGGTTTCATAATGCGCTCTCCAATTATCCGGATTGGCAAATTGATCCAGAACTATCCCTTTACCTTCCTGTTGCATGGTTTCAGCAAGATCACGAGCACCTTCCATGCCCTGTTCTTTAGTCACCGCAATAAGCTCCGCACCATAAGCCTTCATCGATGCTCGCCTTTCAGTGCTCATATTATCTGGCATTATTAAAATCATACGAAAGCCCATCACAGCGGCCGCCATGGCCAACGCAATACCAGTGTTACCACTAGTTGCTTCAATAAGCGTATCGCCTGGTTCAATATCGCCGCGTTCCGCGGCACGCTTAATCATGCTTAGTGCTGGCCTGTCTTTGACGGAGCCGGCGGGATTATTGCCTTCTAGCTTTGCGTAAACAATACTATCGACATCGCTAGCCATACGCTGCAGCGCTACCAATGGTGTATTCCCTATTGTGTGTTCTATTGTTTTCATGGCGTGATTTTATCGGAAAACCAACTCAATGGTGTCACTGAATATCAATGCTGCTAAATCTACCAAAAAATTTAATCTAATCGACTTTGTTGATATTTCATGGTTGGGTATACTGCAATATGATCTAAACTAGATCCTAACTACACAGAGGAATTTTAACAATGAAAAAACTAATCGTCAGTGCCGTCTTAGGCAGCTTAATTCTTGCCAGTTCGGTCGGCGCCCAACAGCGTGATCCTATTCAAGACCAGATCAAGTATCGTCAGTCTGTATATGTTCTACTTTCGTCTCATTTTGGACCAATCGGCGCGATGATGCGCGGAAGAGCAGACTTTGATTTAGCAGCGCTACAATCTAATGCGGCTACTTTAGAAGCGATTGCTCCTTTAGCACTAAATGCTTTCACACTGGAAAGTCATGGTGAAGGCTCTGATGCCTTACCGGGTATCTGGGAAAACCGCGAAGATTTTGATGAAAAAATGAACAATCTGCAAATGGGTATGGCCGGGCTAGCTGAAGCTGCCAAGACAGCAACCAGCGTTGATGATGTAAGAGAGGCGTTCGGGAATGTCGGTGGCACATGTAAAGCCTGTCACGATGATTATCGTGCCGACCCTTCAGTTAGAGTTCGATGAAGTGCTGGTAACGTAATTTCTACGTAAATTATTCTAGAACTTCGGTTTGATAAAGCATGCCCCATTCGTGAGGTAGGTTTTTTTTGACTCGCAAATATTCAATTATTCGAAATAAAAATTTGCCGTTATGGGGTGCGCATTAGAATTTCCGTCACCAGCAAAACCAAATTTTTATACCACTGTTAAAAGTTTTCAGTCGATTGCTTTGCTTAGATGTATTTTCCGCATCGCTAACTTTGTATTTCCAATGAGTACCCTACTCCATAAACTGAACGAATTAAGTCTTCTCCACCAACAACAGATGCTTTTTGCCTAACGTTCTTAACATGCGAATCAACCGTTCGGTCTGACACAACGCGGTAATCGTCGTAGAGCCCGTCCATCAACGCGTCACGCCCAAAAACTTTGCCTGGCCGAGTCGCCAGTGTCATCAGCAAGCGAAATTCAACACGAGTTAAGTCCAAATCAACACCATCTAAACTAGCCCTAAAGGCTTCTTTATCGAGTTGCAGACGCGTCGTTATTTGTTCTGCTGTAGGCAATGGTTGGCGCCGCAATACAGCCTTTACCCTCGCTACAACCTCTCTCGGGCTATAGGGCTTACAGATATAATCATCGGCCCCCATTTCGAGACCTATTAATCTATCAATCTCTTCCACTCGAGCCGTGGTCATTATTATCGGTACATTAGAAAATTGTCGAAATTCCTTACAGACTTGAATACCATCTTTGCCGGGTAACATTAAATCGAGCAGCACTAGGTTTACCGGATTTTTTTGAAGAGCTTCAACAGCTTGATCACCTCGCTCGATGCAGATAGTAGAATAACCAGCAGACTCGAGGTAATCCTTCAGTAAATCCGCCAGCTTAATTTCGTCCTCCACAATCATTATCAATTGGGCTGGTTCTTCAGCTAATGGTGGGGTATTCAGTTGATTCTCGTTCTGCATGCTCATCAGTGGGTTACTCTAGGGCTAGAGGATAGAATGACATTTATGGTCAACCCCCCATGCTCAGATGGTGCCGCGGTTATAGTGCCACCATGCGCTTCAGCAATATTCTTACAAATGGCTAAACCTATTCCAGCACCGCCAGTGGCCCGATTCCTTGATGCTTCCACTCGAAACAACCGATCAAACAAACGAGGCATATGCTCGTCAGACACACCTGGCGAACTGTCACTGACCGATAATTGAATTGAGTCTGATGCTGAAGCTACATTCAATTGTGAATTCGAAGACAAGCTCACAATCACCTTGCCAGGCTTCTCCGTATAGCGACAACTGTTGGTCAATAAATTTGATACAAGCTGAGCGATACGATCCTCATCCAGGGACATTAGAGTAGTTGGATCAAGCAAATTTTCAAATTCAATACGCAGGCCTTCTTTTTCTGCGGTCGTCCGGAATGACTCTACAACGCTCTGAACAATCTCTACCAGATTACAGGAGCGAAATTGGTACTTTAAACCTCCGGCATCTGATAATGATAACTCGTACAAATCATTTACCAATCGTGATAAATATGCAACTTCCTCAAATAATGAGTTCAATGCAGTTTCAGTAACTTTTCTAGTACCATCTTGCAACGCCTCAATTTCGCCACGCATAATCCCTAAAGGCGTCCTAAGCTCATGCGCAATATCTGCCACCCATTGATCTCGAGCGGACTTGCTCGCTTCTAGGGAACTCGAAAGCTGATTAAACAAACCAACAAGTTCTCCAAGTTCATCTTTTCGCTTACTCGCAATTTGCAAACCAAGCTTTCCGCCAGCCAAATCCTGTGTCCCCTTAGCCAATCGATTTATCGGAGATAAAAAGTGCCTACCTACGCCCCAAGCCATGAGTGCACTAAACATCAACAAAACAAGAGCAGTTACAAAAATCGTACGTTTCTGTGCTGCTTGAAAAGCAAGTTCGTACTCGCCCTGCAGAAAAGCGATTCGGTTAACCGTTAGTTGACCCACAATCTGGCCGTTGTATTCCAAACTAAATACTTGCGCATTAGGCGCCGGGTTACGTGGCCCTGCAACTAACAACCCGCCTTCATCGATCAATCGTATTCGTCGGCCTAAATTTGTTTGTGGTCGCTGCCTTGGTGGAGGCGGCCGAAACCTAGATTCAGAATTGCGCGCCCCGCTATTCCTGGAATTATTGTTACGATTCGCATTATTTCGATTGGTGTTGTTTCTGCCAGGGTTATCAACATTATTGGACAGATTTTCATTCGGACCATTATCTTCCTGACTTCTCCGTTCCGCATCAATTAAGCGCTGCAGTCCCCGTGCCCGAATATTCCCTACAGACGTTTCGATAAAGACCTGCCATGCGCGATTTACGCCCGCCCCCCTAAACAACTCCCAACTCCGTTGTTCGGCGTAAAAGCTTTCCAGGTCGTCTTTTATGTCTAATACCTGCATCTGCTCGCGCTGGTTAACATAATTCAGTAAACCGTCACCTACGCCCTTGGATACAATGAACACCAGGGCAGCAACAGAGGCAAAACTAAAAAATATAAAAATTATTACCAGCTTGGGTAACATGCCTAGCCCGCTTAGTTTTTGTTTTATTTTTTGTCGCACGGGAATCTAAATATTTCTTACTAGCTTGAGATGCTTAGAGCGAATGATACAACACTATATGTTTAGCGCGGCTCACATATTAATTCTCCACTATTTCTCCTTATTTTCTCCACGCTAAATCAATTCTTGAGAACTAAGATATCGGCTCACTTGAAATACAGAGGTTCTCCGAAATGAAAGATCCAAACACAAAATTTTTGTTGTTAGTAGTGGTAACCACTGCAAGCTTATTAACGGTCCAAGCTTACGCTCAATCCCGAGGACCTGGTGGGCCGCAGCGCGGTCAGGCGTTTAGTATGCACTCAGCATTAGAGAAACTAGATGCGAATGCTGACGGGACTATTACAAACGATGAAATTGATTCTCACCAAGAAGCTCAGCTAGAACAGTTTGACTCTAATGGCGATGGTGAAATGAATTTGGAAGAGTTCTCTGTCCTATGGGGGTCAATGATGCGAGAACGCATGGTGAATGACTTTCAAGCGATCGATAACGATGGAACAGGGCAACTCACAGCAACTGAATTAAATGCCCGGACATCAGGATTAATGAAGAGGCTTGATAAAGACGGCGACGGTGCGATTGTACTGAGCGAGATACGTCGCGGTGGCAACCGCAACTTTGGGGATCGAAAAGATGGTGATAGAACTCAAAAGGGTCGCCAAAGCAATTAGTTATAACAGGCTAACAACGCCTAGAATTTGATCGTAAAAAGAAGTTTCCTCCTCCTATGGCCAGGACGTCAGTCTTGGCCTTTTTTTCTAACGAATGCTAATTAATAACTCGGACACAGGGTCCAATAGGCAGGTAAAAAAGATTCGTTTATCTACTAGCCGTTACATCAAACGAAGGGACAAAATAAAATATTTAAGACTCTTCATACTTATTATGTGAGAACACGACTAAGTAATGACAGTAAGTATAGATATACCCGGCCAAGATAACGTGAAAGCTAATTGGTAATAAATGCTCAAACCAAGATTTCTCTGATGGTGTCACTAGGGTAAACACGAAGCGAGCAACTATCGACAGGCAATAAAGATAGCTGAGCCAACGAAGGTTTTCTCCCACCCACATAGGAGCAAGCGAGAAAAATCCTTTTTTAGTAGCCATATCTCGAAAGATCCGAAACATTAACCCCAAAATAATAAAATGAGCCTGTAGCTGAGCAGAATAGCGGACGGGGCTACTGCTCCATTCCCACATGCTAGGCAAAAATCCGGTCTCCCAATTAAAGGCTATCGCCTGGCCAAACGCGTACAAAGCAAAAAGAAGCGTAAAAAACGATAATGATCCTACATAGCCGTTTCGAAGCCGAACATGCTTTTTTCTGGCTGGCTTTAGGTTTCTCGAACTTTGATTGCCGGATGGCATTGCTAAACTCCAAATTACTGTAAGAGGCAAAATTAACAGGGACGGCGAGCTAATGCTATAAACTTTCTAGGTTAAATGTATAAACCTCTGTTTTTTAATGTCTTGTTGACATGCAACGTCATTAGGGTGACGTAAATTGTCACTTTTTTACAGCATATACCGTAATGTTTGCTACTAATACGAAGAATTCGGTTTAGCGGTGTAACTGCATTAGCATCGACTCGCATCAATACGGCATAAGTGAGACTAAAGAATTAGCCAGAACTAAACCCGCTATTACCAAAATGGTATCCTTTGATATTGCACCCCCTCTATAGAAAACATCAACTAAAGACAATGAATAATAAAGACTCTTTGGACGCAAATGTAACAACCTACGGAGTAAACGATAATTCCTATAAAGCGGCAGGCGAGCTTAGTGGTATCACAAAGCTGGTCGACGACTTCTATGATCATATGACGGTGGAACCCACGGCTACGAGAATTCTAGCTATGCATCCTTCAGATTTGTCTATCTCACGTAAGAAGCTAAGTTATTTTTTAAGTGGTTGGCTGGGCGGACCCAAGCTATATCAGCAGAACTGGGGTGGAATAAGCATCCCAGGAGTGCACAATCATTTAGCAATCGATGAAGAGGAGCGCGATGCCTGGATGCTTTGCATGAATCTAGCCGTAAACTCGCAACCTTTTGCTGATTCATTCAAAAAATATCTTTTAGAGCAGCTGTTCGTGCCTGCGGATCGGGTTCGACAAGTTAGTCAGCAAAGGCGAACCCCCCTTTAACAAGAATAAAAGGGGGTCAAAAGAAAGAAATAACAAGTAAAAAGCATAGACTTTTACCACATAAAATAATATCCCAGGCCACAAATGACGCAGAATATTGCAAGCGCTAGCCATGGCGAACGCATTTCTGGTGCTTCAACTGTCTCTTCAGCCTGCTTGTTTCCGGTCAACATTGAGCCGATCAAATTCTTACCCCGAATTTGGTAGACGATAGAAGCCAGCACATGAATTCCAATCAGAACCCACAAGTAATCTATATTCTGATGGTGCAGCCCATTCAGCCAATCAGCTAAATCTGCATCTACCGATAAAAAGAACGGTCCTGAGTAAAAAATATCATCATCTGCAAATAGACCAGTAACGGCTTGGGTTAAAAGCACTAACATTAAAGCCAGAATCATCCAACCACCTGCAGGGTTATGCCCTTCGGTACGGCTACTATCCCTACCAAACAAATACCGTATACCGCTAATCGGAGAGCGAATAAAATCGGTGAACCGTGCTGTTGTACTTCCCACAAAACCCCATACTATTCGAAAAACCAGCATGCAAAGAATCAATCTACCGATAATCATATGATATTCCATTAGATCGAAGTCACCGGAGCTATACCACATGAAAGCAACGCCTATGAGTAGTGCCCAATGAAATAGGCGGGTAGGAATATCCCAAACTTTTATTTTTTTCATAATATTTTGCTCTTATTAAATAAACCAGATTGATTACACATTAGCGGGAATTAGACCGTTAATCTCAAGCCTTCTGCTGGATATGTTTCACCATTAGCTGGAGCCTGTCAACGCCCTGCCAATGATTGATGTCCAGGCTATATACCAACCTCACCTCACCATTTGGCAATTCCTCATGATCATTCAGATACCCAAATGCTATTGCATCGATCACTTGGCTACCCGTAAGTACACGGAGCTTAAGTTTGGCATGTATCTCGCCGACTATCCGAACCTCCTCTACATGGAAACTCCCATCAAATAAAGGCTCTTCAAACCGTTGCCCCCAGGGACCGGCTTTTCGAATTGCTTTCGCCGTGGATAACGAAAGTAAATCGCCATCTAAAGGCCCATCTGTCAAAAGTTCTTGTTTGAACTCAAGCGGCGCGTTGTTAGCGTGTTGATACCAGTCCGAAACAGCATTAGAAAACACCGATTGTAATCGCTCCAAATTCTCCGAGCTTACACTTAATCCCGCTGCCATTGCATGGCCACCATACCGCTCCAACAACCCCGCGTGGCGGGCGTCTATAAATGCCAACACATCGCGAATATTTACGCCAGGCACACTGCGTGCAGAACCCTTCCACATACCATCATTAGAGGGCGCTAAGGCAACTACTGGACGATAGCTTTTCTCCTTTATGTTGGATGCGATTAGACCAACAATCCCTTCATGCCAACGTTTATCATATAAACAATACCCCGCAGATGACGAGCTATTGATATCTTGTTCATCAGCATCAAACACCAATGTACTGACTACCGTAGAAGCTTGTTCCACCATGTCAGCCTGCATTTCACGTCGTTGAAGGTTAATTTCGTCAAGCTGTAACGCGTAAGCCTGCGCCTTACCCGGATCATCAGTTAACAAACACTCAATCCCAATCGACATGTCTTCCAACCTGCCAGCTGCATTTAGCCTAGGTCCTAACGCAAAACCCAAATCATTAGTGCTACAAGTATCAATATCACGCTTACCAACCCCAAGTAATGCTTTAATCCCTTCAACGCAATAGCCCTGTTGTATTCGTTGTAGACCATGCCGCACAAGAATTCGGTTATTTCGATCGAGGGCTACCACATCGGCCACGGTCCCTAAGGCCACTAGATCCAGATAGTTTGCGAGATTTGGCTCATCAACACCTCGTTCCGAGAACCAATTCAACCTACGAAGATGGGCTCGCAATGCCAGCATCAGGTAGAAAACCACTCCAACCCCAGCCAGGCTCTTACTTTTAAAATTATCATTCGAGAGATTCGGATTAATTATCACGTCTGCCGTCGGTAATTCATCGCCCGGAATATGGTGATCGGTAACAATAACCATAATTCCTAAGGCCTGAGCTGCATACACACCGTCAATACTAGATATTCCGTTATCTACGGTAATAATAATATCCGGCTCCCGGAGAGCTGCAACGCCAACTAACTCCGGTGACAAGCCGTAGCCATACTCAGCTCGATCAGGCACCAAGTAATCGACATTCTCAAATCCCATATCCTTTAGCGCACGCACGGCAAGCGCACATGAGGTTGCACCATCAACATCAAAATCACCAACTATCAGAATGCTGGCATTTGCATCTAGGGCTTCGGTGAGTAACTCAGCCGCTTCCCGCAAACCAAACAAAGTTGGAGGTAATAAATGCTTGAGTGAATAATCTAGCTGATCACGCGCTGTAACACCGCGCGCAGCAAATAAGTTAGCTAAAAGCCTTTGTAGCTCGTCTTTACTATCATCTAGAAACGAACTATTTGCAGGGATGTCACGCCGTCGTATACTTATTGGCATTTTGGCACTTCGTGCTATTCGAGAAGAGTTCATTTTGCCTTGAGCGCTGCAAAGATCAAAACTTATTTCGCACGTTTAGTGCTATTTATGATTCTTTTGTGGGGATCTTGGCTAGCGCTTCAACCCGGCTATAGTTTATCTCCTTGGATGCCCTATGCTTTAATGAGATGGCTTGGTTTCCCCTACTCCGCATTACTCTGGCTAGATCACAACATCGCGACATTAATTCATTTTGTGGTTGCAACCACTGGAGTGATTCTTCTCTACCACAGTAGCTTTTTACTACCTAAATTACTTGTACTAAACACCAATAGAACTAGTACCACCCGACCCAACCCTCTATCTCCATCTCTTTGTGCGGCTGCGTTTTGCGTGCTTGCCTTGTTCACCGAAATCGCTCAACTACTAATAGGCAGAGGATTCGACTATAGCGATCTATTTGCTGGTTGGTTAGGAGCAGCAATTGGTTACAGGCTGATATGTAGGCATGAAGTAAACGAGCCCAAAGCGTAAACAAGCAGCATTGGCCTCGCGCTAACAATTATGAAGATTAATCAAATAAAAAAGGAGCCAGATTAAAAATCTTGACTCCTTATATAACTCTATTTTAATTTTCTCTCTAAGCTGCCATTGCTTTGTTAGCTATCTCCTTACCCTTCTCAGCGGCTTCTTGATAGGAGTCGATTTGATCAAAGTTCATATAGCGAAAAATCTCTTCCGACATCGAATCAATTTTTAACGCGTATTCCATATATTCTTCAACCGTCGGCAACTTACCCAACACAGCCCCCACCGCGGCGAGCTCTGCAGATGTCAAATACACATCTGCACCATCACCCAACCTGTTTGGAAAGTTTCGAGTAGACGTCGAGAGGACGGTACTACCCGCTTCCACTCTGGCCTGATTTCCCATACATAAAGAACAGCCAGGCATCTCAGTTCGAGCACCAGAGGCCCCAAATATATTGTAATACCCCTCTTCCATCAGGGTTTTTTCATCCATACGAGTTGGTGGCACTATCCATAATCGTGCATTTACGTTTGATGTCTCTGCAAGTAATTTTCCAGCCGCTCGAAAATGACCAATATTTGTCATGCAAGAACCAATAAACACCTCATCAACATTATCACCGACCACTTCTGACAAAATTCTCGCGTCATCAGGATCATTTGGGGCACATACAATAGGCTCAGTAACCTCCGCAAGGTCTATTTCTATAACCGCAGTATATTCAGCATCAGCATCTGCTTCGAGTAATGAAGGATTGGCCAGCCAAGCTTCCATTTCACGTGCGCGGCGTTCGATGGTTCGCACATCTCCATATCCCTCAGATATCATCCATCTCAGCATCGTGATATTAGAGCGCAGGTATTGACTTATCGTTTCTTCATCAAGCTTGATTGTGCAACCTGCTGCAGATCGCTCCGCTGACGCGTCAGACAACTCGAATGCTTGTTCTACCGTTAAGCCCGTAAGCCCTTCAATTTCGAGCACGCGACCGGAGAAAATATTTTTCTTCCCTTTCTTTTCAACCGTCAATAATCCCTGTTTTATGGCATATAACGGAATGGCATGAACTAAGTCGCGCAAAGTAATACCAGGCTGAATGTCGCCTTTAAATCGAACCAACACTGATTCCGGCATATCCAATGGCATGACACCAGTAGCAGCGGCAAATGCCACTAATCCCGAGCCTGCCGGGAAGGAAATCCCCATAGGGAAGCGCGTGTGAGAGTCCCCACCCGTACCGACTGTATCGGGTAGCAACATTCGATTTAACCAGCTATGAATAATACCATCGCCAGGTTGCAGCGAAACTCCGCCACGATTGCGCATGAAATCTGGAAGGCTGTGCTGTGTATCAATATCAACTGGCTTTGGGTAAGCCGCCGTATGACAAAAAGATTGCATCACAAGATCTGCCTGAAAGCCTAGACAAGCTAGATCCTGTAACTCATCTCGCGTCATTGGCCCAGTCGTATCTTGCGATCCAACGGTAGTCATTTTTGGTTCACAATATGTGCCCGGATGCACTCCTTCTACTCCACATGCTTGTCCAACCATTTTCTGCGCAAGCGTATATCCTGTAGTGCTATCGCCGCTTGATGCAGGTTTCTTAAATAAATCCACATCACCCATATCTAGCGCCTCACGCGCCCTGCGGGTTAAACCTCGGCCAATAATTAGTGGGATTCTACCGCCCGCTCGAACTTCGTCGAGCAAGGTATCGGTCGCTAATTCAAAAGTTGTTATGACATCGTCAGTGCCGTGTTTTTTTACTACACCCTGCCGAGGATAGACATCAATGACATCGCCCATTTCCATTGATGAAACATCCATTTCAATTGGTAGGGCTCCCGAATCTTCCATTGTGTTGAAAAAAATAGGAGCGATCTTGTTACCAAAACAATAACCACCGGCACGTTTATTCGGTATAAACGGAATATCGTCCCCCATATACCACAGTACTGAGTTGGTCGCGGATTTGCGAGACGAACCCGTACCAACCACGTCACCAACATAAGCGATTGGGTGGCCTGCTTTATTCAATTCTTCAATTTTGCCTAAGGGGTCTTCAGTAAGACCGTCGCGTGGCATTTTAAGCATCGCCAATGCGTGCAGTGGAATATCTGGTCGAGACCACGCATCGGGTGCTGGAGATAAATCATCTGTGTTAGTTTCGCCGGGCACTTTGAATACAGAAACTGTTATCTTTTCTGCAACATCATCTCGACTTGTAAACCAGTCCCCGTTTGCCCAGCTTTGCATTACTTTGCTGGCAGCCTCATTGCCAGCACTTGCAAGATCTTTTACGTCATAAAAAGCGTCAAACATGAGCAAAGTATGTGATAACGCTTCAATTGCGATATCAGCTAACTCGGGAACCGATAAAGATTCAATCATTGGCTTAATGTTGTAGCCACCCAGCATCGTGCCAAGCAAAGTCAGGGCAGTTGCTTTATCTATCAATGGCGATTCTGCTTCACCGCTAACGACGGCTGTTAAGAAACCAGCCTTTACATATGCCGACTCATCCACTCCTGCAGGCACACGGTGAGTTAAGAGTTCAATTAAAATCTCTTCTTCGCCTGCAGGTGGGTTTTTCAATAACTCAACTAAGTCAGCAGTCTGCTGAGGGTCAAGCGGTTTGGGTACAATTCCAAGTTCAGCACGTTCTGCGACGTGAGCTCGATAAGCTTCTAACACGATAAGTTTCCTATATATTTTTAGAAAAAAGGTTTACTGGCCCGCAATACTGCCACTAGCACAATGAGTTTCATCAATCGTAAAGTAAACGTTTGTCCAACATTTGAATCGATTGCGGCGGCTCAGCATTTTAAGCGCTGCGGGCATTAAAAGCCATGGGCATACTGCTAGAAATACTTTCGTTTCAATTTACACCCGTTGCTCGAAGCCTATTAATAAACAAGCAAAAAGCAGATAAAAGCTGTGTTGGATGATAATATAATCAGCTCATAGCGCTTTATTTAACTACGCATTGCAAGATATACCCACAGAGATTTTAGCTCTATTTCTGCTAGTTTTGATCATCACGTCTGCTTGTTTTTCGGCTTCTGAAACAGCCATGATGGCAATTAATCGATATAGACTAAAACACAAAGCACAATCAGGGCATAGGCCGTCTGTTTTGATTGACGAGCTATTGCAGACACCCGATAAATTGCTCGGTACGATTCTTATTGGCAATAATATTGCCAATATTGGAGCTACTACATTAACGACAGTCATAGGCTTAAAACTGTTTGGCGATCTTGGAATCGCCATCGCGACAGGGCTTCTCGTTCTGGTGATATTAGTATTTGCGGAGGTAGCACCAAAAACACTTGCCGCAACAAGGCCCGAGCTAATAGCGTACCCAGCCGCTTATGTTCTAAAGTTTTTACAAACCATATGTAGTCCTGTCATATGGCTGGTAAACGCATTTAGCAATGGGTTTTTACGGTTATTTGGTGTTTCTTTGGAATCTAGGGACGGCTCTTTGAACCCTGAAGAATTACGTGCGGCGGTAGTTGAATCAAAGGGCTTGATTAATGACACCCATCACAAAATGCTACTGCGTATTTTTGAATTCGACAAAATGTGTGTCGATGATGTAATGGTCCCCCGACAAGAGCTAGAGACGGTTGATATAAATGATCCTTGGGAAGAAGTGGTAGATCAGCTTGCCACCTCACACCATACTCGGATTCTAATATATCAAGACCATATCGATGATCTTCTAGGCGTTATACATATGCGTCAATTATTTTATTTGTCGCAATCGCCTGAAGGGCTTAATCGCGAAACAGTGATGGCGATGATTCAACCACCTTACTATTTGCCGGAAAGTACGACATTGTCCAGTGCTCTCCTGCAGCTGCAAGAGCAAAAATACAAGTTCGGTATTGTTGTTGATGAGTATGGTGGAATAGAGGGTATTATTACCATTGAAGAGATCATTGAAGAGATTGTCGGTGAATTCACCATGGCCCTTCCGGGCCTCGATGAGGATATTAAATCCGAAGAAGATGGCTCATTTCTAGCTAGTGGTTCTGTCAATCTTAGAGAGCTTAATCGTCAGTTGGACTGGAATCTTCCAACTGATGGAGCAAAAACTCTTAACGGTCTCATTCTTGATTATTTAGAAGATATACCCCAACCAGCTACAACAGTCAGATTGGGTGACTTTTTAATAGAAATAATACAAACTCGCGGTACTGCAGTGACAGAAACCAGGCTTCGTAAAGCATGAAAATATTATTGCCCTCTCAACATCTTCGCGCCCTAACCGGCAAGCTATTTGGATCAATCATTCTCACGCTATACCTAACCAGTTGTAGCAGTGGATCAGTTGATAGCGCTGGACCCTTACCGCCAGCAACCTCCTATTCTGGCACTCTGACATCAGTAACCTTGACTATAACGGACCCGAGCATTAACCCCACCGGACAAGCAACAATAACTGCCGCGGTAACATTTAGCTTTTCAGTTGATGCGGCGGGCACCTTGACTGGAGTGGTAAGTATTTCGGATACGGCAACCAATTTTTTTAGCGGCGGACCGGTTACCGGGACGGTAACTGGCTCTTCAATCAACGCAACTATAACCGACGGTATTGCTGGAGCTGTCAATTTTAGTGGTACCGTTACAGCTACCAATATTAACGGGACTTATTCCCGCACTGGCAATATCACATCTACGACTGAAACCGACCCGATGACAATGATATCTGTAACAACTTTTTCTGGATGTCCTGCGCATTCTGGGTCAATTGAAGCTGCTGCATAAGCAAACCATTATTTTTAATCATTCATAATAAATCATGTTACGAGCTTCCTTTTCAATTCTATTTCTTACGGGCCTGCTCTTATCTACAACGGTTGGCGCCGAATCTTTCGATATATACAATACATTGGGTACTGAGGAGCAGCAGCCACTGAGCGAACGATTAGATGTGTTTGAATGTGAAGATACTGTTTATACAGTTATTGAAATATCTGATGCCAGTCTTGGTATGCACGAGCTTGAGGTAGATTGGTTTGACCCCAGTCAATCAAAAAGAGAGGTAACTCGATACGACTTTACGGTCACCAACGGACAGGAACGTATTTGGGCCTGGTTACGATTGCATAGAGCAAGCGGTGCAGGAATGATGAAGTGGCTTGATAGCTCAGCTGGCCTAGAAGAGTTTATTGGGGATTGGCTGGTAGAAGTAAAAGTAGATGGACTTAATATTGGTCAAACTAACTTCCGGGTAATCTGTTAAAGCCCATATTTTTATGGTTGTAATCAGCCCTTCGAGCCAACCTAGTTCCAACAAGTCTACATACTTGTAATTTAAAACAGATTTACAATGTTAATCTTAAGTTTTCGGTCGAGGTTTCTCAGCGACGTTGTCGCGCACATAAAATGGCACTAGTTGCTCGGCCTCAATCGGTTTAGCTCCGTCTGCTAACTGCATTGACGCCCAATGCAAAAGATTCATTGAATTCGGCATATCTACTACATTTTTAACTGCTGGCTCGAAGGGTTTATCCCAGTGCAGACTATCACCACCCGCTCTCACCGTGTCTCTAATTTGGTGGGGTAAAGCATCACGGTGCACTCTCCACCCTGGACCAACTAACATATGGTGATCGTAAAATAATTGGTTTACGTCCTCAGGATTGCATACGACAGTCTCTATAGTTTCCAATATGCGGCCGCTTTCAGTAATTCTAAATCCCGAGTTATACAGCTGTCCCATTCGAGCATCACAGCCGATGGCGTAGTTTCCTGATTGCAGATCACATGGTAAATACGCCAGCAACGAGTTTAACGCTAACACTTTGACTCCTGAGCTGTACGCCAGTCCCTGCGCCGTCCCAACCCCTATCCGTAGACCGGTAAAAGAACCCGGCCCCACGCCGCAAACGATAAGATCAATATCTCTAATAGTCTTGGCAGATTTAGACAATAACTCATCAATCATCGCCAGCAAACGTTGGGCATGCACAGTAGGCCCTGTATCAATCAAGTGGTGAACATCATTCTCCACCTTAAACGCGACAGAACAACTTGATGAGGAGGTATCAATCGCCAATATGTTCATATTGATGCGAGAAAATTACTTACAAGATTTCGGTCACTTGTTTGTGGCATCTCAGACAAACTCTCCAGGAACTTCTTTCCATAACGTTTACTTCTAGTCCGTGGGTCAGCAATTATTAGGACACCATAATCATCAAAATCTCTAATTAATCGCCCCGCCCCTTGACGCATTTTAATAACTGCACGGGGAACCTGATACTCCATAAAAGGATTTAGTCCATCCTTTTCCATACGAGCCAATCTCGATTTCAAAACGGGATCACCGGGCGATTCAAAAGGCAACTTATCGAGCATAACCACCACTAAATCATCACCTTGTACGTCAACGCCCTCCCAAAAACCCATAGTGGCACATAAAATTACTTTGGGGTTTCGTTGAAACGCTTCTAACAATTCGGCCTTTGGTTTATCCCCTTGGACTAGCACCTTAAAATCCGTACGATCAATATAGTATTCTGCAGCTGCTTTCATTGCTTTATAGGATGTAAACAACATGAAAGCACGCCCCCTACTCGACTTAAATATCGGCTCCATATGTTCTGACAAAGCACGCTGATAATTCTCCTCTCTCGGATCTGGCAAGCCCTCAGGAAGGTACAATAATGTTTGATCGGCAAAATTAAACGGACTACCCCAACTATACTCATCTACTTCACCCAACCCCATTTGAGATCGAAAGTGACCAAAATCACCCGCTACGGTAAGAGTGGCTGAGGTAAAAACCATACTGGTATTTCGTCGCGAAAATATCTTTGCTAGCACTGGCCCAGGGTTTATTGGTGTTTCACAAATTCTGAACCCAAACCGGGTAACATCTACCCAACGAATTGTGTTGCTATCAAGTTGCTCCAATAATTTAGATATTTGACCCCCAATTGAGGCGGCACGCTCATAACAACGTTCTAAATGATCTCCACTATCTGCCGCCTTTGCCAATATTTCTACTAGTTTGCTGGAACTAGTAGCTAGATCTTTTAATCTGGATTCTAAATCGGGCTGGTTGTGTACGAGTTCTTCCCATGAATAGCGCTGAATTCGTTTACCCATAGCCAATCGTAATTCCCTTACTGCCTTCTCCACGTCAGCGGTTCGGTCCAGTAAGGCGGGGATACCACTCTTGTCTTCAATCTCAGCCTGGCGAATATCGGTAACTAGACCCTCAATTTGACGGTGCCCTATCGTAGACCCTAAAAAATTCCCGGCGACATCGGGTAACTGATGAGCTTCATCAAAAACATATGCATCCACATCTGGAAGTAGCTGCCCAAAGCCATCTTCTTTAAGAGTAGCATCGGCAAAAAACAAATGATGATTAACCACAATCAGTTCTGCTTCTGCCGCTTTCTTACGGGCAACGTTTATATGGCACTTAGTAAAATGTGTACATTTTCTGCCCAAACAATTGTCGACAGTCGATGTTACCCATGGCCAAACTTCAGAATCTTCCCTGACTCCAGATACTTCGGATTTGTCACCTGTTTTAGTTCTAGCAGACCATGCAAAAATTTCTTCTAGCTCATCCCGCATCGGCACTGAAACACGAGTTGCGTGACGAGATTGTTCCAATCGATCAATACACAAATAATTAGACCTACCCTTTAGTAATGCGGCAGTCACCGATACCTTGAGCTTTTCGGCTACGGTTGGCAGATCTCGATGAAACAGTTGTTCTTGGAGATATCGCGTCCCGGTCGATATCAGAATTTTCTTACCCGACAACAAAGCCGGTACAAGATAGGCGAACGTCTTTCCGGTCCCGGTGCCAGACTCTGCCAACACAGTACCGCGATACTGAATACTTTCTTCAACCTTAAGGGCAAACTCTTGCTGGGATGGACGCGGCTGAAAACCCTTAAGTGTAGCTGTTAACGGCCCATGCTCACCCAAATACCAAGCGGCGTTATTTTGCGTCAATGGGAGCCCCACCATCCGCGAATCGAATACAAGACTCCAACGCTTGTGACCATTCAGGCATACGAATGCCTAGGTTCTCATTAAGTGCGGAATTATCCAAAACCGAATAAGCTGGACGACTGGCGGGCGTTGGGTATTCAGCGGTTGAAAGCGGCGATAGCTGCACTTGTGTGTAACCACTTAAATTTAGTAACGCCTGAGCGAATTCAAACCAAGAAACCTCCCCAGCGCAGCTCATATGAAAAGTACCCCACGGTAGATCCTCATTATTTCGAATTTTTTGGATCACCCGCCAACTACAGTCTGCTATCGCTCGCGCATATGTGGGCCCACCCACCTGATCATTTACAATCGAAAGGCTATCTCGCTCACTTGCCAGTTTGCGCATGGTTATAAAAAAATTCTGACCAATCTCTCCATATACCCATGAAGTCCTGAATATAAAATGCTTTTTATTGGCTGTACGCACTGCCTGCTCACCTTCTAACTTAGTTAAGCCATAAACACTTTTTGGCCCTGTGGCATCCGCTTCTATATACGGCGAAGAAGCATCTCCAGGAAAAACATAATCAGTAGAATAATGAATCATAGGTACTTGACGAGATGCACATACTTTTGCCAATTCGCCAGGTGATTCGGCGTTTACAGCCTGCGCTAATCCAGGTTCTGATTCGGCCTTATCCACCGCAGTATATGCGGCTGTATTGACCAACAGATCGAAAGAGTGCGAGTCTAATAAATCTGCTATATGCTCTGGTTTGGATAAATCCAGCTGATCCCGCCCCAAGCAAGTAAGCTCAAGATCCGGCTGTGTAATCTGCATGAAACTAGCCAACTGGCCTGTTTTACCGACCATCAATACTTTCATTTTTACTTCCTTTGTCGGGTAATAAAGCTCAGACGGGCAATTCTAGACCTTCGGCCAGCGATGCTAATAATGGGGCAGCGCTATCCTTTTCTGAAAGCAGAATGTCAGATTCTTCCAATGGCCAATTGATACCAATCGCGGGGTCATTCCAACGAATACCCGCATCCATACTCGGCTCATACAAGCTAGTTACTTTATATGCCACATCGGCATATTCAGATAAAACTAGGAATCCGTGAGCAAAGCCCGCTGGAACAAATAACTGTTGTTTATTTTGATCAGACAAAGCAATCCCGAACCACTCCCCAAAGGTTGGAGAGCCCTTTCGAATATCGACAGCAACATCATATATTTCGCCCACAAGGACTCGCACCTGCTTACCTTGCCACTGTGGGTATTGATAGTGCAATCCACGTAAAACCCCTCTCGATGAACGTGAATGATTATCTTGAACAAAGTCCGCCGGAAGCCCATTCTCCGCCGCTTCGAGAGCATTGAAGGTTTCCATAAAAAAACCTCGATCATCACCGAAAACTTGTGGCGTTATAATGGTTACGCCATCCAAAGGCGTCTGTTCAATCTTGATCAAAGCAACTCATCTCGAAACATTCTAAGGCCCAAAGTTTAGCGCGTTGTGGTTTGAACACAAGTGCTACAGAAGCACCTTTTCAAACTAGTAGATACGAAGCGCTTTTAGCCCACGAGTAGCGATACAATTTCGTATTTACATGCAAAATATTATATCTCACAAGAGGTAAGATACCGCTGATGTCACATGATCGAAAAATTGTTCATATTGATATGGATGCATTTTTTGCATCCGTCGAACAGAGGGATAACCCCGGGTTTAAGGGCCGCCCGGTTATAGTGGGTGGACAACCTAATAGTCGCGGCGTGGTGGCCGCCTGCAGTTATGAGGCACGACGGTTTGGCATTCACTCAGCCATGCCGTCTTCACGGGCTTACCGTCTATGCCCCGACGCGATTTTTATAAAACCGAGATTTGGGGCTTACCGTGAAGCGTCCGAAAAAATTCACGAGGTGTTTAAGAGCTACACATCATTAATTGAACCGTTGTCTCTAGACGAGGCTTACCTAGATGTAAGCCAATGTTCACAACACAAGGGGTCTGCGACATTAATTGCTAAATCGATTAAAACAGAAATCAAAGAACGAGTGAATTTAATCGCTTCAGCAGGTGTTTCTTACAATAAGTTTTTAGCCAAAATAGCGTCGGACATGGATAAGCCCGATGGTTTATATGTCATTCGTCCCGAACAGGCTATTGATTTCATCCGAGCGCTTCCAATTCGAAAGTTTTACGGTGTAGGTAAAGTTACCGAAGCTAAAATGCATAAACACAACATAGCTACTGGTGCCGACTTAGAACGATTGAGTGAGCCAGAATTAGCAGCTTTATTTGGCAAGTCTGGGAGTTACTACTATCGCATTGCCAGAGGCATCGACAATCGTCCGGTACACACAGATAGAACGCGTAAATCGATAGGTAAGGAAACCACCTTTGTAGATGATCTTGTAGATCTTGAGTTAATCAATACGCACTTTATTAAGTTAGTTAATCTTGTTACCGAAATTATGCACAAGCGAAATTTTGTTGCTAAAACCGTCACAATTAAAGTTAAGTATCATGACTTTACCCAAATTACGCGAAGTATTTCACCGGTTAATAAGATCCACAACAGCAGTGATATGCTTCTTGTACTGCCACGCCTTATTGAAAAAACCGAGCTAGGTGTGCGCCCCTGTAGACTATTGGGTGTAAGCGTCTCAAATTTTGTTGACGAAATACAAGAGAGTAAAAAACAGTACGTTCTATTTGGCTAAAGTCGCTTCATCGAGCATAGCTTAGCTAGATTGCTACAATCCAATATTCAAGTCTTGTTTAGCATTTATCGTAGCACCCACATCCGGTATTGCGGGTAGCCCAAGCAATTCCAGTACTAAATTTGCGGCATCACCGTTTCTTATCGGCTGGTTTACATCACTGTAGTCAGGCCGGTTTGCTCCGGGATCCATTCGAGTAGATTGGTTCAATTCGTATAACTCTCTACCAGCCAATGTCGATCCTGCGTTATCAGGGCTTGAAACCCAAACGTAAAATGGAACACGAAAATTCTCGTAGTCTGTCTCGTCACCGTGCGATCGTCCAGCACCGCCGTGATCTGCAACAAGAATAATGGCGGTGTCACTTAACTGAGCATCAAGATCAATTAGATCAAATAGTTTCTGTAGATAGCCATCGACCCTAACCAACGCTTTCATATAACGTGGTGTTTTCCATCGATCCCCATGCCCTGCTCCATCGGTATCGGTAATATGCAAAAAAGAGAAATTGAAGCGTTCTTTACTCATATCTTCAACATATTGCGTAATCAAGGCTTCCGCGGTTCTGTCCGGCGAGAGAAATAGATAGCGATCAATTTTATCCGTACCGTTGTTAGCGCCCGTCTGATCTTCGGCTCCGGATTTCTCGTTATAGCTTTGGTCGTACAATATGAACTTACTTTTACTCACATAAAGCGAGGTAGACAATCCATGATCATGGGTAACGTCAAAAACACTACTAACGTAGGCTTCTACGCCAGTATTATTATGTAAAGTTGCAGTTGGTTCAGGCATATCGTTATCGCGTTGCCCGTGGCCATTTACTCCAGTAACACTGCGCGCCGTCATCATCGATGCGTGATTAGGTAATGTTCGCGTGTAGTCGAAATCTGTACGTGCGTTATCTGTCCAGGCACCCTGCTCTCGAAACCTATAAAAAGCAGGTAATTGGTCTTTCCCTAATTGTTGGATCGCTTCTGGACGTAGACCATCAACTGACACCAGGACCACGTGCTCAGCTGAAAAAGACAATTGTGAACCAAGCAATAGTAGACCGCCAAAACAAATATTTCTAGTTTTCATCACTATATTAACGTTCCTAGATCAATTTAATTTGCGTACTAACGTGATCTATCTAGCGAAAAGACAATCTCCTATGGCTACAATGTTTAAGTAGCAATCCTACTTACGCAATTCGTCACGTGCAACCCATAGGAAATTTTAAAATCTAGCAAACTCTATTCGACAATAAAAAACCCGCCCGAAGGCAGGTTTTTTATTAATTGGCGTCCCCAAGGGGATTCGAACCCCTGTTGCCGCCGTGAAAGGGCAGTGTCCTAGGCCTCTAGACGATGGGGACAGTAACTTTTCACTGTCATAGCCTATACTATAATCGTGTCTCTGGTGGAGCCAGGCGGGATCGAACCGCCGACCTCAACACTGCCAGTGTTGCGCTCTCCCAGCTGAGCTATGGCCCCTAAAGAGAACCACCCTGCGACACGGAGCGCGTAATGTACGTGCAAGCTGATAGATGGTCAAGCTGAAATAACAGGTATTTTTAAGGGTCTAAAACAATCCAAATTTAACCATCTTATAGGAAATTAAATCGTCACATGACTGTCTAAGTAACGTATATCTTTGTCAAAATTGACAAATGCTTTACCAGCAATTAAAAAAATCTATCTTTTGTTAGAGCCCAGTCCATTTAAGTACCCGTTGGAAAAAGTTTACCTCCTGTATTAGCTCTATGCGCTGCTCCAGGTAGCGGTTACGCGCCTGGATTATACGCCTCCGATTTGGGTCATCCCAACGAGTAGTATCTGAGTGACGTAATCCTTTGTGGGCATGAGGCGCATCTTCCCGATACAGACCCGAACCAGTTAAATTAGCGGCACTAACGTTTGCATTTGGCATCGCTGTACCCCGAATATTCGCATTCGACAGGTTAGCTTCTATCATCTCAACATCCGTTAACACGGCTTTTAGCAAAGAGACATTATTCATACGAGCACCGCTTAAATCTGAACCGGTTAATATTGCACCATTCATATTAGAACCGCTAAGGTGCACTCCTTCAAGCATCGTATCGTGCAAGTTCGCTGCACTTAGATCAACCGATTTCAACGACACATTTTTCATGTACGCACCGCCCATCTGAACTGAATGCAGCATCGCCCCACTCAAATTGGCATCTTCCAACTGCGCCCCCCTCAAGTCAGAGCCTGTTAAATCAACAGAAAATAACGTCACTTTAGTTAGGTCTGATTTAACGAATATACTGTAAGCCAACCTGCATCCACTAAGCTTAGCGTTTGATAGATTTGCGTCAGAGAAATCGCAATGCTCAAATTCAGCTCCGTTCGCACTAATTCCTGCCAAATTGGCACCGGCAAATTTAGCACCATTTGCTTGCGCACCGGCTAACTGTGCATCGCGCATATCAGCTGCGGTTAAGTCAGAATTAGTCAAATTACAACCGCTCATATTAGCCCCAGCCAATTTAGCCTGGTAAAGGTCGGCTCCAGCAAGATTAGCCCCTTGCAAATTAGCACAGGAAAGATCTGCTCGAGAAAGGTCAGCTCCGCTTAAATCAGCGCCCACCAATCGAGCTTCATTTAAATTCGCCCCGCCTAGCTCAGCCCCCTGCAAGCTAAACCCCGACAGGTTATAGCTTCGCAAATCATTCTTATTGGCTATGGATGTCATTAATTACTAAACTTCTCGCACGCATGCTCAGTGGTCTAATTACTCAATTTCAGATTAGACTTGAATGACCTATTTCTAATTTATAAAACACAGCGGCGTCTAGAAACGGCCAAGACAATAATCTGGTTTGAAAAGCAGTGGCATCAATAAGGTCGATTTAAATGAGCCAAATTGCCTTATGTTTTAATGTTGAAGCTTGCGCCAAACCGATTCTTTTCCGGTGGCTTGCTCCAGACGATCTACCCATTCTATATGATTTTGCAACTCAACTGAATTAGCCTTTACCACAGGCAACACACCTTTAGGCCGTACGATTGGTTTGGACTCCCCTGTTTCAGTATCAACCGAAGACGCCTCTTCACCTAAAACCAATGAAGTCTGGCCTCCACTCATACGCAAATACACATCTGCCAATATTTCGGCATCGAGAAGGCCACCGTGTAAATCACGATTCGAATTATCTACTTCATAGCGTTTACAAAGCGAATCCAAATCGTTTCGCTGCCCTGGATGCAATTGTCTTGCCTGCACCAGGGTATCGAACACCTCACAATAGTCGGTAAGTGTTTTATAACCGTCGATACAATCAACAAACTCATTATCGAGGAAACCAACATCAAACGGGGCATTATGAATAATTACTTCTGAACCTTTTAGAAATGTCAGTAAGTCCTTCGCAATATCAGAAAAAACAGGTTTGTCTTCCAAAAATTCGTTAGTAATTCCATGAACAGCAATCGCACCTGCATCAATCTCTCGCTTTGGATTTACGTAAAAATGAAGATTTTTACCCGTTAATTTACGATCAAGAAGCTCAATACATCCAACTTCTATCATCTTATGTCCCTGACGAGGGTCTAATCCGGTGGTTTCCGTATCTAGTACGATCTGCCTAATATTCATTTTTTACCCATACAGTCACCCTTCGCCTAATACTTCACTAATCGCCAAATTAGCTAACTCATCAGCTTTCTCATTGCCTGGGTCACCGGCATGCCCTTTAACCCAATGCCAATCAATCTTATGTCGGGCGATTTGATTTTCAAGTTCTAACCATAGGTCTTTATTCTTAACCGGCTTCTTGGCAGCCGTTCGCCAACCATTCTTAATCCAAGCTTGCATCCATTCAGTAACTCCCTTGCGTAAGTATTCTGAATCGGTGTATAGATCAACCTGACATGAACGCTTAAGCGCAGCTAAAGCCTCAATCGCGGCTTTTATTTCCATGCGGTTATTAGTCGTTTCAGGTTCATAGCCGTAGAGTTCACTCTCACTGCCTTGATAGCTGAGATAAGCACCCCAACCCCCAGCCCCGGGATTACCTTTACACGCCCCATCAGTATAAATAACAACCTTACTCATAAATTAATCGGTATTAAAAAATTTACCCTTAGCCTTATATCATAAGGCCCGTTATTTACACTTAATTATCCGATGTTTTACGTGTCTGTCGGTTCGATGAAGTAGATGAGGATCCCAGCACAACATTTCCGTGCGCCAGCAGTGAGGTTAACCTTCCACCTACCAACTTTCTCCCTAACACAGTCTTTCGCGCCACTAACACATACCCACTACCGAGTAGTGGCCACCATCGATCACCAGCACTTTCAATCGCTTCACTAACGCCAGGCATTCTAGATGCGATAAAACCAGGAGCATAGGCGAACATGCTACTGGCGACGACTTCAAATTCCAGTAAACGCAACCAATCTGAGAGCCGAGGATGCCAGATAGTATTTGGATATCGCGAACCACGCAAAGCCCAGGTGCTAATACCCCAATAATTGGGACTAATAGTGTTAAATCCAGAGAATAAGACATAACCCTCCGGCTGCAAAACCCGTTTAATCTCGCGAAGCGCTTGATCAGGTCTGACGCACATCTCAAGCGAGTGAATCGCCAACACGGAAGACATAGAATCAGTTTCAAACGGCAATGATTCTAGCACCACAGAACATATTCTATGGTTCTCTACCTTTTTTATATTGTCCTTGTTCGATGAATAGCTTCGCTCGTGTGAACTAGCCACATAAAGATAGGGAAAGTCTCGATTCGTGGCTAGCGCCGCGGCCTTACCCGCAGACAAACCAGTACCCAAGCTAAGCACATGTGGCCCAGGCAAACATTTTAAATGCTCATCAATTGCGCAAGCTTCACGTTCCCAATAATATCGACCGGCAGATGTTAACAACCAACTATCGAAGTTTTGCTTTCCAGCTTCTATCTCTTTATCAGGCACTGAATTAGTGTCAACGGTAAAGCTCATTCTAATCGTCTCGACATCAAAATCGCATTACATCGATAGTTTTCACGCTTATAGTAATCCTTGCGTATTCCGTGAGGCTCAAATAAATACTTAGTGTACAACGCTATTGCAGCCAAATTATCGCTCGCGACCTCTAGATACACGCGTTTAACCTGATAAGGCTCTAGCGACATCAAAAATTGATTCAATAGCCGTGAAGCATACCCTTGATTTTGCCGCTCCACACAAGTCACCAGATTTAACACCTCAGCTTCGTCGAGCACTTGTTGATACACAAGGTAACCTAAGACCTGGTTATCTTCTAAACTTAATAACGCACGTGTAGAGCCTGAAAACTGCTTACTAAAAAACTCCTCTGACCAAGGGTTAGTGTGCGCCTTTTTTTCAATTTTCAGAATTTCGGGCAGATCTTTTAGATCGTAATTTCGAATTTCAATATTGTTACCAGCCACTACACATCCACACAATCAACAAGCTTCAAGTAATTATCACCCTTAGGTCTGTGATACTTGCCCCCCAGAACTTTCAGTCACGACAGATTTCGCTAACAATAAATCTTCCCAAACAAGCTTCTTCTGAGACGGCTCTCGCAGTATATCCGCTGGGTGATACGTTGCGATGCAAGGAATCTCAGAACTCGCGACCTTATGTACCTTGCCCCTCAAATTATCAATGGGCATATCATTTTGTAGTAATTCTCGAATTGCTACCCCCCCCAACGCTATAACCACCGAAGGATTTACAATTTGTAGCTCGCGATTTAAAAAATCACGGCAGCCATCTATTTCCTTTGACCGTGGATCGCGATTTGTAGGTGGATGACATTTCAATATATTACTAATATAAATATCTTCTCGAGCGACACCAAGAGCTCTGAAAATATTATCTAACAATTGCCCTGCCCGCCCAACAAATGGTTCTCCTTGCCGATCCTCTTCAGCTCCAGGGGCTTCACCTACAAACATCCACTTAGCTTTTATATCTCCTAGCCCAGGGACCGCTCGAAACCGAGATTTGCTTAGCTGGCAGCGCTGACAGACCAGAACTTCGGCTTTTAAAAGGTCCATACTGCTGCCATTATCTAATTTTTGAGGGGTCTGCCCTATGCGCTGTTGTTGAAGAGCAGACGAATCAGTCAAAGCTGCTTGTTTAGCAATGTCCAATTTTAATTTAATGGGAGTATCCGGTTTAGATCCCATTTCATCGCTTCTAATCCAAATATCGATACCTATTTCAGTCAATATTTGGTTTCTATCCATCGTATTTCACAATATTCCGTATTGACAATAATTTACGTTAAACCAAACTTTCATTCTGCGGATGAAAACGTCTTTCGCTGTTAGCTAATCTATTGAGCGCAGCTATATAGGCCTTTGCCGATGCTACTACGATATCTGTATCGGAACCCTTTCCGTTTACAATTCTTGATCCATCTTTAAGTCGAACGGTAACTTCGCCCAATGAATCCGTACCACTTGTAATATTGTTCACTGAATATAGTAATAATGAAGCTTTGGTATCTAACAAAGACTTTATTGCTTTAAAGGCCGCATCAACCGGCCCATCGCCCTGAGCATCGCCGTTTAGCTCTGTAACACCATTAGTGATGGCTACATTAGCACTAGAACTCTTATCCATCGTTGAATTGGCACTAAGTGAGATAAGACGATATTTATCTTGATAATTCTCCGCTATTTCTTCACTGACTAGAGCCTGCAAATCATCGTCGAATATCTCGTGCTTTTTGTCGGCTAATTCTTTAAATCTGTCAAATGCCGATCTCAGATCTTCGTCACTGGAAAACTCGTAACCTAATTCGGTTAAACGGGTCTTAAATGCATTCCTCCCAGAATGTTTACCTAGCACCATCTTATTTGTATCCCAACCTACATCCTCTGCCCGCATGATTTCATAAGTTTCACGTTTTTTAATAACGCCATCTTGATGAATTCCTGATTCGTGCGCGAATGCGTTTGCTCCCACGATTGCCTTATTCGGCTGCACTGGAAAACCGGTAATACTCGAAACCAGCCGGCTTGCAGACACGATCTCCCTTGTATTAATACGAGTATCGACAGGAAAAATATCCTGTCTAGTTCGCACCGCCATAACTACCTCCTCTAACGAGGCGTTTCCTGCGCGCTCACCCAACCCATTGATCGTACACTCAACCTGGCGAGCACCTTTAAGAACAGCTTGCAGCGAATTACTGACTGATAGCCCCAAATCATCATGGCAATGAACAGAAAAAATCGCTTTATCTGAATTTGGCACCCGTTCTATCAAGTTAGCGATCGATTGCGCAAATTCCTCAGGCCAGGCATACCCAACAGTATCGGGAATGTTAATCGTCGTCGCCCCTGCCCGAATAGCCGTCTCGACAGCTCGACACAGAAAATCTGATTCAGTACGGCTGGCATCTTCAGGGGAAAACTCCACGTCATCGGTAAAATTACGGGCCAAATCTACAGCAAACGTTATTTGCTCCAGCACTTGATCCGGTGTCATCCGCAACTTCTCCTTCATGTGAATCGGAGAGGTCGCAAGAAAGGTATGTATGCGACTGGCATTCGCAGGTTTTACCGCTTCGGCAGCGCGTTCAATATCTTCCACCGTTGCTCGAGCCAAACCGCAAACACGGCTATCCTGTATCGCTTCCGCCACAGCTTTAACAGAATCGAAATCTCCAGGGCTGGCAATCGGAAAGCCCGCTTCAATAACATCGACTCGCATTTTCTCCAGCACTCGGGCAATGCGCACTTTATCGTCTAGGTTCATGGATGCGCCGGGGCTTTGTTCCCCATCACGCAAAGTTGTGTCAAATATTATTAGATGATCGCTCATTACTCTCTCTATAGCCGGCTATCAGGCACACTGCTCAGCCCAACATAAACCCTATTAGATACCTTTCGCTGTTATTGTTATTAATAATCTATTTTTCAATTCTCGCATGACACCCATAAATCATCTAGCAATCATAAGATGATCGCGCTGATTTTTATAAACGGCTACTTGCTAAAATTGATGAACAGGCATCTGCCAAACCCGTTCTAACTATTGATGTCTATAAATTTTCGTGCAAGGCATAGACTGTTTCACCTTATCTTCGCAGCAGTCCAGTAACAATTGGGTAACTTTTTCGGTATATCCATGTTGCCCCTCACGAGACTGTATGCCAGAGGCAAAAAGCCAGTGTTCCGGAAACAACTTGGCCAATATTTTAAAAAAACCATCAGGCAAACGAAATGAACCGAGGGTAACAGAGTGCAATGCTTGACAATCCAACTGCTCCACCATCCTCTGAATCAAGTCATCATAGCCCTGTTCAAATTCTGCGTACCATATCAACGGATCCAGCCTTGCGGCAACCTTCCAGCCTGCTTCCTGCAACTTACGCATAGCCTCCAGTCTTTTTTCGACTGATGGCGCTCGCTCTTCTATCTTGTTCGCTATCGATTCGCTATTCAAGCTAAATGCAACAACAACATTTTCTAATGGCTCCCTTGCCAACAAACTTCTAATTTGGGTGCTCTTGGTGCGTAGTTCGAGAATAGCGTTTGGCCATTGGGAGAACTTCGGAATAAAAAACTCGGCAAAACCAGTGACCGGCTCAAATGCCAAACTGTCACAGTCGTATCCAGAGTAAAACCAAACTTGTTCGCCTCCCGCACCCTTTATCGTATCTTCTATATCCTTAACAAAATCTTCAAAATTCACAAACACTAAATAATTTGCCGAACGATACATACCTTGTAAAAAACAATATCGACAATCGTAGACACAGTTCAACATGTGCGAAAAATAGAAATGCTGCTTACCACCTGTGCCATAAGCCGACGGTGCAGGATGCACACGGGTACCATGCTTTTCCGCAATAATTAACGAAGGCTTTTGTTTTTGTAGGCGAAAATTTTGTCCACGTGGATTAAATACTTCCTGATGTCGATCTATGTAAAGAATAGGTTTTTCTGAATAGTGCTTCAGCAGCTTTTTGGTCCGAACATGATTGCGAACCCCTTCCTCTAAATAGACTTGTGCAACCATTAAGGCTTTGCCTCCAACGATACTGGTTTTGTCAACAACTCAGCTTCCATCCAGTCGAGCAAATTGGTTGTTGATTTATGAACGGCTAAGGCTCCATGTATGTCATTTATAGACCAGCCTACTGCTAGCCAGCGGCGTTTAAGTTCTCGCCAACGGTGTTCCTGAGCGCTAGAGACACGCCTCAATTTGCCTAATTCAATATCTGTATCAATTTTAGATGCAAACCGTACCTCTGAACTACTCACCCGCAGCAGTAGTGAGTCATGAATTTGTTGAACCGTCCCCAGCACGGATTCGGCCGATGCCTCAACAATCTCCAGCAATCTCTTTTCATCCAGATCTTCAGATTGCTCTTCCTGATTATCACTAACAATTTTAATGCTATGAATACGTTCGCGCTCAGTGAATTTTAAAGCTGCTTGGACAAACCCGGCGGCCTCCATATCATAGAATTGCAGATCAGAAAATTGCGTCTGCACACGCTCAACACTGCAAACAGTAGCGGTAGATGAGCTATTCAGAAGGATTGGAGTAAACCATACCTGTCCTGACCTATAGTCTTTAATCTTACTTGCAATTACAACCTGGCCAATCTCAGCGTGTTTATGCCCTACCGACCCTACGTTTACCCACAACGAGGCTTTACCATACGCGCCAAATAGCCAACTGGTCGCCATTGCCATATTCAACGAACCCGATCCCGTTACAATTAAACGGTACTGATCGTTCGCGTAACACCGCCATGGGGCAGAATCCTGCATCGATCTTAGCTTAAGTAATTGCCGAAGCGGTTTCGCTTCACAATTTAGAGCAACAAGAATATTAATCATTATCAAAAAAGTGCTAATGGACCTGAAAAAAGTATGTACGCATTTCACACTATTTACAGCGTAGTTGTTAACTTCGCATCAAACTCTATTTTATCAAGCCATGTAAGAAGTTCAGCATTATCTCGTTTCAATGCACCCAAACGAAGAATTCGCAGTTTTTCAATGAGTGTCGCTTGTACAGCTGATTTCTGATTTACTGATAGTGAACCGGATCGTAATAGTTTATCGAGAGCTTGAACGCGAAATCGATCCATACCCCAATGTTTGCGCGACAACTGGTCTTCATGCCCTCCGTATTTGTTCAGACATGCTTGTTCGACAAAATCAAACTCATACCGCAACGCGATACGTAACCAGAGGTCATAATCTTCGCAAGCTGGTAATTGTGTATCAAACAATCCAACGTCTGAGAAAACATCCTTATGTATAAGCACCGATGAAGGTGACACGCTACACAATGGTAAACAATCATTAAATATAAAGCCGCCGCGTTTAAAATGTTTATTTTTTGGGTTTACTCGAATACCGTTTCGTATCCAAATTTCTTCCGTATGTGAAATTAGACGACGACTGCGCTCTAGTCCTGCGAGCTGCAAAGACAACTTGCCAGCAAGCCACTCATCATCAGAATCCAAAAAAGCGATCCAAGGTTGCGTGCTTTCATCTATCCCGCGGTTGCGCGCAGCACTGACCCCCGATTGTTTTTGATAAACATAGCGCAGGCGATCCTGATAATGATTGATTGCAGATTCAATATCGATATCAGACCCATCATCTACAATAACTAATTCTTTAACCTCCGGCTGACAGAGAACCGAATCAATAGCACGACATAATCTCTTAATACGATTATGTACGGGGATAATGACTGTTACTGACATTCATTTTGGGCTTGTTTTAAGCATAACTAAAAGTTTTTGCGAATTTGGTGGTAGCAAAAACACCATATTGATGTGCGGAAATGCAACAAATACTTTTAATTGTGTATTTGTATTAACTTTGATTAACCACACCCTACTCAGCGTTTATTAGCTTGGTAAGGTAGCTGCAAGTGAATGATTCATAAGTGCTTAGCA
>ERZ887942.248-NODE-248-length-45606-cov-19.353208_pt1 | contig 45606 bp, 35 predicted proteins | sample MGYA00521099_ERZ887942 | MGnify/ENA primary metagenome ERZ887942 (study PRJEB32303, sample SAMEA104408605) | aquatic metagenome | biome: Brackish water; feature: Pelagic; material: water | place: Baltic Sea | collected 2014-06-07T06:48:00 | depth 16,251 m ... | reverse complement strand
TCGTTAAACTTCCAGTTCTTTTCCTGTTCGTCAATTCGAGCGACAAAGCGATCCCGCTGTTCATCCTTACTGAGATTGAGGAAGAATTTAAGAACCCGTGTTCCGTTCCGGGCAAGGTGGGCCTCATGATCGCGAATCGAAGCATAACGTCCCTTCCAAATCTCCTCGAGATTCTCCTCGGGCAAACGCTGATACCTGGTCACAATCTCGGGATGCACCTTCACCACGAGCACTTCCTCATAGTAGGACCGGTTGAAGATGGAAATATGGCCGCGACGAGGAAGGTGATCCTGGCTCCGCCATAGGAACTCGTGATCAATCTCCTCTTCGCTGGGCCTTTTAAAAGCATGAACGGAGACCCCATGAGGATTGATCCCTGACATGACGTTGCGAATTGTCCCGTCCTTCCCGGCCGCATCCATCGCCTGGAAGATGCACAGAAGGCTGTAACGGTCATGCGCATACATCATTTCCTGCAGGTCATTGAGAGATTCACGTGAAGCACGCATCTGCTTCTTGTAATCCGATTTACCATCATACAACGCTTCCATCGAATTGGGTCGGTCCGACAAGGAAACCCGCTCCGAACCATCGATGCGGAAATCCTGGGGAGAGATCGTTTGACTCATGACAAAACCCTAGAGCAAGATCGCCGATCGTGAAGAATCTTTCGAAAAAGACTGCCGCACCATTCAAAAACTGGATATTTGACGGAAAAGATTCTCTCTGACAGTTTCCCGCCCCATGCTCGATACACACCACCATCTCTGGGCGTATAATCTTGAAGAATACGGTTGGATTCCTGAAGGAACTCCTCTTGCCCGGAATCAACTGCTCCCCGAGCTCGAGGCCGCAACCTCCACCGCCGGGGTGACGGGCACTGTAGCGGTGCAAGCCCGACAAATCATCGACGAATCCCATGATCTCCTCAAAATGGCCGATCAGGGGGAATTGATTCGTGGTGTGGTGGGATGGGTTCCCCTAATCTCATCCGAAGTCCAAAAGGATTTGGAAGCTCTGGCTCCCCACCTAAAATTCGTCGGAGTCCGTCACGTCCTGCAAGACGAGCCCGACGACTACTTTATGCGCGATGATTTTCACCGGGGACTTTCTCTCCTTCCTGGCCACAACCTCCTCTACGACCTCCTGCTTTTTCAGCGCCAAATTCCGGTCACGATCAAGTTAGTCGATCGACAGCCCGAATTGGGGATGGTCATCGATCATATTGCCAAGCCGGAGGCCCGAAGCGGCAGGATCGAATCCGAATGGCGCACCGGAATGAAGGAACTCGCAAAAAGAGACAATATTCTTGGGGTCAAGTTCTCGGGCCTCGCAACTGAATTCCCGGACAATGACCCCATCGAGCCGGAAACGATCAAGGCCTACTTTGAGGAGACTTTGGAAATTTTCGGAGCAAAACGTGTCATGTTTGGAACCGATTGGCCCGTTGCCCTTTTAAGACTCGATTCCTACAAGGAATGGGCGGACTATGTCCAAGATCTTGTCTCCCCACTTTCAGGGGCTGAACAGGCTCAAATTCTAAAGGAAAATGGCGAATCTGTTTACCGATTGAAAAGTTAGGCTGGCCAACGGCTGATTTTCCCTTTTTGATCCCTCTCCTTCCCCTTAGAGAAAGGTACTGTTCCATCTCTTTTTTGACATTTTCGTAACAATCCCAAGCTTTGAGCCTCAATCGCACAGAATACAAGTATCTGATCTCGCTCGACGAGATGGAGCAGATTCAAAAAGATCTCGATGATCGACTTGTAGTGGACAGTCTGGCTTCGGAAGATGGCTGTTATCCCATTGTCACTGCGTATTTTGAAACTCCGGACCGCGAGTGCTTTTGGGAAAAGGAGCGCAGTCTTGCAAGCCGCCGTAAAATCCGCGTCCGCATCTACGGTTGCGAAGGAGGAAAAATCCCCCCAACAGGATTTATCGAGATCAAGCACAAGCACTTTGGCTTTGGTGCAAAACGGCGCCTCTTCCTTCCCGTCGAAGAAGCCGTTGAATTCGCCAACGGAAACTACGAAATCTTAAAGACGGTCAAACGTGATTGGTCTCGCGCTCAACGCATGATCATCAAAGAGCTCCTCGATCTGATCGAACGCCGCAAGTTTGGACCGGCCATCCAGCTGCGATATGACCGCAAAGCGCTCATGACCCCCGACGGCCAACTGCGCATTACCTTCGACACCCGACTCATGTGTCGCTCGGAGCTCCTTTCCCTCGAAGCGGATGATCAACGATTCGAGCACTACATCATTCCTCCCGACAAATCTATTTTTGAGGTCAAATCCATTGGACCTGTTCCCTTCTGGTTCCGCGAATACTGCGGAGAAAAAGGCCTCATGCGGAGAAGCTTTAGTAAATTTTGTGCCGCAATGAAGGTGATCGATCCTGTTTTGAGGACCCAGATGGGGCTCAGTGAAGACCCGGCCGCCTAATTTCATTTCAACCACCACATCGAAACCTATCAATCTATGGATCCCGTTATCGCAAATGCCGTCGACAGCCTATTCAACGCCCTTGAATCTGTTCGAGAAACCCCTCCCAAACCGTTGGAAGTTATCACCGCCATGGCTTTGAGCTTCGTGCTCAACATGTTCATCGGCTTGCTCTATAAGAACACTTACAAGGGAACCCGTTACTCTCAGGACTTTGTCCACACTTGTGTGATCATCGGAACGGTCACCACCATTCTGATCATGGTGGTGAATGGCAACAGTGCCGTGGCTTTTGGCATGTTCGCCGCCTTCTCAATGATTCGCTTTCGTCGTAATCTGGGTCAATCACGGGATTTGGGATTCGTTTTCTTTGCCATGGCAACCGGAATGTGTGTCGGGGCACGTCAATACGAGATCGTTCTCGTCACCACCATCATGGTGGGTCTCGCAATTTGGTTCATTTCACGTCAGGACGCCTTCGCGCCAAAGCGTGCCTCCCACCAGTTGCGCATCCGCGTGAACAACGACGTCGATTTTTCGAAAGCTTTCAACGACATCTTCGACAAGTTCACCGACGCAACCGAGATGATCAGTGTCGAATCCGTGCAAGCAGGCATGATGAGCGAACTCCGCTATGGCATCGTTCTTAAGGAAGGGTCCCAGGTCTCCGACTTTATGGAAGAGATCCAGATTGCCTGCGGAAACAATCGCGCAATTCTGACTTCAACGGTGCGCGATCTCGAATTTTAGAAAGGTCCCCACCCTCACTCTTTCATCCCGATGGACACGATCCATCGGGATTTTTTTACCTCGGCAGCAATTGCACAAAAGACGAATGTGAAAGAAATATTAATAACACATCCAGAATATTAAGTTCACCTAAATAGTCACCCTCCTTCTTGAAGAGATTGAAGATTACATTTCTTTACTGCTCAAGGCTTGAAAACAGGCCAACCTCCCCCAAGACTCCGCGCCCATGTGGAAGGGCCGATTTTCAAAAGCAACCGCCGATCTTGTTCAGCAATACGGAGAGTCCATTTCTTATGATTGGCGCCTCTATCCTCACGACATCGCAGGATCCATCGCTCATGCCCGGGCCCAGGTGAAAGCCCGGATCCTGACCGAAGATGAATTCTTCCGCATCGAGGCTGGTCTCCGCGAAATTGAAAAGGAGATCGCAACCGGAGACTTTGAGTTCTCCATCGAGCGTGAGGACATTCACATGAACATTGAGGCCGCTCTCACCGAAAAAATCGGAGCCGCCGGAGCTAAACTTCACACCGCCCGGTCTCGCAACGACCAAGTTGCGACCGACACCCGCCTATACTGCCGGAGCGCGATTGATGACCTCCTTGACCTCCTCTCGGGCCTCCAGGGTGCTCTCCTTAATCGCGCCGAGCGCTACGCCGGCACCGTCCTCCCCGGCTACACCCACCTCCAACGCGGTCAACCCGTCACCGTTGGCCATCATCTCCTCGCTTATGTCGAAATGATGGCACGGGACAAGGACCGTCTCGTTGACGCGCGCAAACGCGTCAACATTTCCCCTCTCGGTTCCGGAGCTCTCGCCGGCTCCACCATCAATCTCGACCGCGAGGCCATCGCCCGTGAATTGGGATTCGACTCGGTCACCACAAACTCGATGGATGCCATCTCGGACCGGGACTACATCGCCGAGCTTCTTTTCGACTTCGCCCTCATCGGGGCACATCTTTCCCGACTCTCGGAAGACCTCATCCTCTGGTGCTCCAGCGAATTCGGCTTCGCCACTCTCTCCGATGCCCACACCACCGGCTCGTCGCTCATGCCGCAGAAAAAGAATCCCGACGTTTGCGAACTCACCCGGGGAAAGACCGGGCGTCTCTATGGCAATCTTACCGCCATCCTCACCGCGATCAAAGGTCTGCCGCTCACCTACAATCGCGACCTGCAGGAAGACAAGGAACCCCTCTTCGACTCCATCGACACCCTCACCCTCGCCCTCAAGGTCAACAGCGAGATGATCTCCGACATGAAGATCAACGAAGACACCTGCCAGGCCGCCGCTTCCGATCCCCTCCTCCTCGCCACTGATCTCGCTGACTGGCTCGTCAAACAAGGCGTCCCTTTCCGCTCCGCTCACGAACTCGTCGGCAAAGCCGTCGCTGCGGCGGTCACTTCCGGCACTCCGCTTGATCAACTCGACCTCACCCTCGTCGATCCGGCCTTCACCGCTGAAGCCTCCGCCGTCTTCGACCTAAAGACCGCCCTCGCCGCCCGCACCAACCCTGGCGCCCCTTCGGTCGAAAACGTGAAAGCCCAAATCAAACGCTGGCAAAAATCCTAGTCTGACATCGCCTTCAAGGCCTGCCCCGTCGCAGATTTTTTGACCTTCAACACTTCCGCCGGAGTTCCGGTCGCCACCACGTAGCCGCCTTTATCCCCGCCCGTCGGCCCCAGGTCGATGAGATGGTCGCACACCGCAATCACATCCAGATTGTGCTCCACCACCACGAGGGAATGCCCGGCATCGCGCAGCCGAAACAGAACCTCCAACAAGACCTGCACATCCTGATAATGCAGCCCGGTTGTTGGTTCATCGAGAAGGTATAAAGTGTGTCCCGGAGTCGATTTCGAAAGTTCGCACGCCAGCTTCACCCGCTGGGCTTCGCCACCGGAAAGCGTGTTCGCGGCTTGTCCCAGCTTCACGTATCCCAACCCCACATCGTAAAGGGCATTCATGATCGCACTGAGCTTGGGAACCGCTCCGAAAAACTCCCGCCCTTCCTCGATCGTCATCTCAAGGACGTCGGCAATGCTCTTCCCCCGATACCTTATATCCAGGGTTTCCCGGTTATAGCGATGACCCCGGCACGCCTCACATTCGATCCACACATCCGGCAAGAAGTGCATATCGATCTTCAAGGCTCCCCCGCCCTGACACTTTTCACAGCGTCCGCCTTTCACATTAAAGCTAAACCGCCCTGCCTTGTATCCCCGCTGCCTCGAAAGCGGCAGCTGTGAAAATAGACTACGGATCAAATCAAAGGCTCCCGTATAAGTCGCCGGATTCGACCGCGGACTCTTGCCCAGTGGACTTTGATCAACCACCACTACTTTTTCCAGATACTCGAGGCCCTCAATCCTCTCGTGTCTTCCCGGTTCCTCCTTCGCTCGATGAAACTTCCGCGCCAAGGCTCTTCGCAAAATCCGATCCACCAAGGTGGACTTCCCACTCCCGCTCGGACCTGTCACTCCGACCAATTGCCCCAGCGGAATCACAATATCTTCCCCCTTAAGATTATGCTCACGTGGCCCCACAATCTTCAGTTCAAAGACCGCTTTTCTCTTCCTCGCATTCACCCCCTCACCCGAACGACCCAACCACTTTCCTGTCGCAGTTTCCAGTTTTGTGATTTCATCAGGAGTCCCCTGCGCCACCAGCTCCCCGCCATGGGCCCCTGCCGCCGGACCAATTTCAACCACCAGATCCGCCGCCCGGACCATCGCTTCATCATGCTCCACGACGACCACGGTATTTCCAGCATCTCTCAGTCGTAACAGGGCCCCAATCAGCCTTTCATTATCAAGCGGATGCAGCCCGATGCTCGGTTCATCTAAAACGTAAATCACCCCCGCCAATCCCGCACCCAGTTGCGTGGCCAACCTAACCCGCTGGAACTCCCCGCCCGAAAGCGTCCCGCTCGCCCGATCCAGACTCAGATACCCCAGACCCACTTCATTCAAAAATGACAACCTCTTTCCCAACTCCGCAACCACCCCCTTCATCGCAACCTTCTTTTCCCCGGAAAGATCAATCCCCCCCAACCACTCACGAGCCCCCTCAATCGAACTCCCACAGAAATCATCGATCCCTCTCTCCCCTCCTTCTCCGGTCAAAGTCACCGCCAAATACTCCGGTTTCAATCTCTTCCCTTCACAGGCCTTGCATCGACGCGATGTCATAAAGCGCCCCATACTCCGCTTCACACTCTCACTCTCCGTCTCCAGATAATGCCGCTCCACCTGGCGGCACACCCCTTCAAACTCCTTCTGCCAAGGCACCACCCGTCCGTCCTTTTCCCACTTTACGTCAATCTTCGTACTTCCTGTCCCGAAAAACAGCGCCTTCCGAAATTCCTTCGACAACTCATCAAACCGTTGATCCGGATTCACTCCGAAGTGCTTCGCCAAGGCCTCAATATGCAGCTGGTTCCACCCCTTCTTTTTCCTGGAACCCTTGGTCCAAACAGCCACCGCCCCTTCTCCGATTGACTTGCTCCGATCCGGCACCACCAAAAAGGGATCGCAAAAAACCTCGGTCCCCAGTCCATGACACGCCTCGCAGGCCCCCAGATGTGAGTTGAATGAAAAGTGCCTCGGCGTCAACGCCGCCAGCTCGAACCCGGTCCCGGGATTCCGAAAACTGGTCGCAAACGAAACCTCCTCCCATTTCTTCGCCCCCTTCTCTTGCGCCAGGGCCCGCACCTCCATCCCGCAAATCCTCAACGCAATTTCCACACTATCCGCCAACCGGGACTCCAGCCCCTCCTTCACCACCAAACGATCCACCACAATCTCAATCTCCCCATTCTCCGGCCAATGCTCCGCAGCCTCCTCCAGCTCGTAGATTTCTCCTCCGATCCTGATCCGCACAAACCCCTGCCTCTGCAAATCCGCGATCATTCCGGTCGCATCTCCTTCCGCCATCAACGGAGCCAGCAAAATCAAGCGGGTCCCCGTCGATCTCGCACACAAACTCATGACAATATCCCCCGTCGTCATCCGCTTCAGCAGCTCTCCCGTCACCGGATCATGCGGTATCCCCGCCGCCGCATACAAAATCCTCAGATAATCATGAATCTCCGTCACCGTCGCAATCGTCGATCGCGGATTCCCCGAGCCCGACCGTTGCTCGATCGCGATCGCCGGACTCAGCCCCTCAATCGCATCCACCTCCGGTTTCTCCAGTTGGTCCAAAAACTGCCGTGCATAAACCGAAAGGGACTCGACATACCGCCGCTGCCCTTCGGCATAAAGGGTGTGAAATGCCAGACTCGACTTCCCACTGCCACTCACCCCCGTCACCACAATCATCTTTCCCCGGGGCAGATCGACATCGATCCCCTTGAGATTGTGCTGCCGCGCTCCCCGAATCCTGATCACAGTCCAATTACAACCACCCGGGGGACAGATGGCAGTAACGAAATCTTAAAAGTCCCCCGTAGCTCCAACAATCCGCCTCGACATCGGGGAATCGCTCCCTATCCTCGCGCGCCCGCGTGAAAACTGCGGTTTCAACCCATTAATTCATGGCCCAAGGTGCATTTCAGACCCTCCCCGGTTTTCGCGATTTCCGTCCCGAAGACTGCGCGGTGCGCAACTACCTCTTCCGGAACTTCCGCGAAGTGGCCCGGCGCTATGGCTTCGTGGAATATGAAACCCCCATCGTGGAAGGCACCGAGCTTTACCTAAAGAAAACGGGTGGAGAACTGGGAACCCAGCTCTTCCGCTTCGAGGACCAGGGCGGACGCGATGTCACCCTCCGCCCCGAAGTCACCGCCTCTCTTGGCCGCGTCCTCATCAACAGCCAACGCGCTTACCAAAAGCCCATGCGCTGGTTCGAAATCGGCCAATGCTTCCGTTACGAAGCGCCTCAGGCCGGACGCACCCGCGAGTTCTACCAATTCAACGTCGACCTCATCGGAGAGGCCGACCCTGCTGCCGATGCCGAGCTCATCGCTCTCACCATCGAGCTCATGCGTGAGCTCGGATTCAAGCAAGGCGATTTCGTCATCCGCCTCTCCGACCGCCGCTACTGGCAGGAATTTGCGGCCGCCAAAGACCTCACCGAAGAGCAAGCGGAAGAACTCCTCACCATCGTCGATAAACTCGAACGGGACAAAGAAGGAAAGTGCGGACCCAAGCTTGAAAAGCTTGGCCTCTCTCTCGCAGAGGTCGAAACCGCCATCAAGAGCCCGTCCGAACTGAGCGATGACCTCAATGCCGTCCTCGCCAACCTCGAGGCACGAGGCATGTGTGATGATGTCGAGGTTGATCTCTCCATCGTCCGCGGCCTCGCCTACTACACCGGCGTGGTCTTTGAAGTCTTCGACGCCAAAAAGAAAAAACGTGCCGTTGCCGGAGGTGGTCGCTACGACACACTCGTCTTCGCTCTCTCCGATGGAAAAATCGACCTCCCTGCGGTGGGATTCGCGATTGGCGATGTTGTCATCCGCAACCTGATCGAGGAGACTCCCCATGCCCTCGAAAAGATGAAGGCCGCCCTCGACGCCGAAAGTGCCTGCGACGTCTTTTTGATCCTCGCCGACCCGGAACAGCAAGCAAATGCCCTTGGTCTCGCAACCCAACTTCGCTCCGCCGGGATCGCGGTTTCGTATTCCCTGACCGCCGCAAAATTTAACAAACAATTCAAGGCCGCCGAACAAGCCAGGGCACCCCTCGCTCTCGTCATCGGAAACGAATTCCCCGGGGTCTCCCTCAAAACCCTCGCCACCCGCGAGGAGGTCAAATTGACCGCCGATGACACTATCGCCGAAACCATCTCCCAACATCTGAAGAAATGAGAACACACCACTGCAACGAAATCCGCCCCGGACACATCGGAGAAACCGTCACCCTCATCGGGTGGGTGAATAGCGTCCGCGACCAAGGAGGCGTGATCTTTATCGACCTTCGCGATCGCGAAGGAATCACCCAGTGCGTCTTCCGTGCCGAAGTCTCCCCGGAGGCCGCCGAAGCCTCTCATAAGCTCCGCTCCGAAGACGTCGTTCAAGTCACGGGAAAAGTGGAAGAGCGGCTCAAAACCGACGACATCGACACCAAAAACGAAAACCTCGAAACCGGGGAAGTCGAAGTCGTCGCGTCAAAACTCACCATCGTCAATAAAGCCGAGGTCCTGCCCTTCCAGCTCGACAAGGAGCTTTCCAACGAAGACCTCCGCCTGAAGCACCGTTACCTTGACCTTCGCCGCCCGCGTCTTACGAATAACCTCCGCCAGCGCCACCTCATCACGAAAGCCGCCCGTGACTACCTTTCGGACGATGGCTTCATCGAAGTAGAGACGCCCATCCTTTCCAAGGCCACTCCGGAAGGTGCTCGTGACTTCCTCGTGCCAAGCCGCATCAACCCCGGAAAATTCTATGCTCTTCCCCAGGCACCCCAGCAATACAAGCAGATGCTCATGGTCGCTGGTGTCGAAAAATATTTCCAGGTCGCCCGCTGCTTCCGCGACGAAGACCTGCGCGCCGATCGTCAGCCGGAGTTTTCACAAATCGATATCGAGGCTTCCTTTGTCGATCAAGACGACATCATCGGCCTCGTCGAAGGCATGCTTTCTTCGATGTTCGAAGAAGCACGTGGCGTCAAAGTCCCGATTCCGTTCGAGCGCCTCACTTGGCACGACGCCATGAACAAATTCGGTTCCGACAAGCCCGAGCGTCGTATCGGGATGGAGATGGTTGACCTCACCGAAGACCTCAAGGACTGCGAATTCCGTGTCTTCTCCGGCACCGTCGCCAACGGCGGCGTGGTGAAAGCGATTAACGCCAAAGGCTTTGCGGGCATCTCCGTCGGCCAAATCGACAAGCTCACCAAGCTTGCCCAGGAGGCCGGAGCCAAAGGCCTCGCTTACATCCAGGCCCGCGACACCGATCGCTCAACCTGGCGCTCACCTTTCGTCAAGCGCATGACCGATGCCGAAATCGAAGCCCTTCGCACCAAGCTCAACATCGAACCCGGCGACCTTGTTCTTTTCGCCGCCGACCAGTGGGAGCCCGCTTGTGATGTCCTCGGCCGCATCCGCCTGGAAGTGGCCTCTTTGCAAAAACTACTCGAAGGAAATGACGACCTCGATTTCCTCTGGGTCACCGAATTCCCCCTCCTTGCCTTTGACGATGAGGAAGGCCGCTATGTTGCCGTCCACCACCCCTTCACCCGTCCTCTCAAAGAAGACGAAGACAAACTGCGCAGTGGAGACCTCGATGGGCTCCGCGCACAGGCTTATGACGTCGTCCTGAACGGTCACGAACTTGGCGGAGGGTCAATTCGGATCCACGAAGCCGAGCTCCAAAGCTCCATGTTCAAGGCTCTCGGCATTAGCGACGAAGAAGCGAACACCGAGTTTGCCCACATTCTCGAAGCCTTCAAATTCGGCGCTCCTCCTCACGGCGGGATCGCCCTCGGCCTCGACCGGGTCGTCATGTTGGCTTGCAAGGAAGACTCCATCCGCGAAGTCATCGCCTTCCCGAAAAACAACAAGGGAGCCGAAATCATGACCTCCAGCCCGGGCACCGCAACCGCGACCGCCCTGCGCGACCTTCGGATCAAATCGACCTACGTCGAAAAGCCAAAGGCCGAGTAAAGTTTGACCCCATTCAAGCAATCCCGCACAGTCCCGCCATGAAAATGTTGGCAGGACTTGGCGGGGTTTTTTTTGCCGCCTCCCCGGCTCTACTTCAGGCCGAGGTTGATACCGCAATCCCTCTCGGAATCGAAGCGGTGACCGGGATCCGGACTGACTACGTTCACCGGGGGTTCGAATTGGCCAAAAGCTCACTCGATTTTCAGTTGGAAGCTGAGATTACTTTGTCCGATAACACCTCGGTGCACCTTGGCCTTTCCCATTTGGCCGAAAGTAACGGCGATTTTTCCGAGACGACCGGCTACCTGGAACTCAGTCACTCTTTTTCGAAAAAGCTGACGGTTGGATCATCACTCACTTATCGGGATCGCGATGACAGCATTCTCGAGAGCGGGCTGGACCTCGGCTTTTCCAGTGCCTACACGATCAACGATGACTGGCGTTGGCGAAATGCACTCAATTTCGACTTCGGTGAAAACGGCATCTACCTTGAAAGCGAACTCGAATGGAGCCGCATCATTTCCGACAAATCCTTTGTCACCGTTAAGGGAGGGCTCAGCTACGTTTCCGACTACTTTGATCGAGACGGCTTGAATGACTTCTACACCCGCGTCGCCTTTACCTACGCCTTATCGGACCAAGTTTCCTTCACCCCCTTCATTGGAACCAGCTTCCAACTGCACGACGAAAATCCCAGTGACATCGCCTACGGAGGATTTTGGTTTGAGGTTATTTTTTAGAAGCCGGCTTCCTGGGGCCTTTTCCGGGCCCTCTTTCAAAAGGTGATCTGAGCTCCTTTGAGGAAAGTTCATCATCTTTGTTGGCATCAAACTTTTGAAACGCCTTACGACGTTCTTCTTTGGAAAGATTCTGCAGTGACGGCGACTTTCGAAACTCCTCCCACGAAAGCGCTCCGCTTTTGTCCAAGTCCAGATCATTAAGTCTCAATCGAGGATATTTCTCGCCTCGAGGCCCCATTCTCCCCGCTCCGTGGCGGCCGTCTTTACGATCGATAAATCCATCAGAGTTATGATCGAATCGCTTGAACATTTTATCCCGACGCTCAACCGGGATTTTTTCAAATGGAGGATGTTTGGAAAATTCCTCCTTGCTGATACGGCCATCCTTGTTGAGATCGGCTTTTGACATGGAATGATCGCGATCGGGAGAAGCCAATTCCTTTGGCGTGATAAATCCATCCTGATCCTTGTCCAATCGAGCGAAAAGCTTTCCGCGGGCTTCCGGCGCCAATCTTGACGTCCGTTCGCCCGAGTCGAACTCCACCTTCGACACCTTCCCATCATGATCGAGATCGAAGGCCTTGAGAAATTCACCAGGCTTTGGAGGGCCATGTCGTTTTTCTTTCCCACGTTTTCCGGAAGGGACAGGTTGAGCACAGGCTGATGACAAAAGTGCCCATAAAGAAAAAATAGTCAGGAAATGCTTCATCAGAACTTATGTCGTTGGCCGATTTAACCATTAAACCAAGCCAAGGTTGCATAAAAATCACCGGTTTTCCGTAGACTGCTCTTTCGAAAGACTTAAACTTCGCCCCCGATGGCTATTCTCTCATCATTGCGTCTCGAACGCCCGACTCTCTCATTTGAATTTTTCCCACCCAAGAATGACAAGGGGTCCGAAGAACTTTTAGATACGGTTCATGAACTGGGGAAGCTTGACCCTGCCTTTGTCAGCGTCACCTATGGGGCGGGAGGCACAACCCAGGAAAGGACCCGGGAGGTGGTCCAACGCATCATCTCTGAAACGTGTGTCCCTACAATCCCGCATTTGACATGTATCGGACACACCGAGGGCGAAATGACCGAGATCCTGGATGGCTACGCGGAGGACAATGTTGGCACCATCCTTGCCCTTCGGGGGGATCCCCCACGAGACCAACCAAACTATGACCGGAGCCAAGATCGCTTCCGCTACGCCAGCGACCTCGTCAATTTCATCAAAAAACACGCCCATCCCTTCGAAATCGGAGTCGCGGGATTCCCCGAAGGACATCCCGCCACCCAGAATCGGCTCATCGAAATGGATCACTTCAAGGCAAAGGTCGATGCAGGCGCCGACTACATTTGCACCCAGCTCTTCTTCGACAATCATGACTTTTTTGATTACCGGGAGCGTTGCCTCATCACAGGTATTGATCTTCCAATCGTTGCCGGGATCATGCCGATTACCACGCTGTCGGGAATGAAGCGAATGGCCGACCTCGCCGCCGGAAGCCGCTTCCCTGCCACTCTCCTTAAAACTCTTGCCGAAGCCGGCACGCAAGCGGAGGCAATTCGACAGGCCGGCATCGAATATGCCACCGCCCAATGTCAGGAACTGATCGATGGAGGTGTCTCCGGCCTCCACCTCTACACACTGAACAAAAGTAGTGCTACCAGACAAATCGCTTCAGAACTCACATTCTAGCGGAGGGCTAATTCCCCCTCAACTCCTCGAGATTACGGCTCCGACCCTGGTCAAGTATCCTGTCATTGGCCACCTGACTAATTTCGGTAAAGATCGTATCTAATTCCATCGAGATCCAACGCCAGCCATTGGAATCGACAGGGTAAAGAATCGAGAGATTTTTGTTATCCCGGAATGCCGATTTCGGGACGGCGAGCTTCAGCTGCCCGTTGATTCGGTGGATTTTCATCTCCTCCTTCAATCGAAGTCCCTCCAGCGCTTTCGCACTCAGCTGTTTTCTATCAGCTTCGGAAAGATCTTTGGTGAGGGTATTCTCAAGATCAATATCATCAACCCGGCGCCCTCCTCCCGCAGCCTCCGTGAGACTAAAGCGGTCATCCTCCATTTTTTGTGCAGCAGATGTATCGGTAAGCGCGTCAGAAAATTTGTCGGTCAGAATAATTCCCAATCTGTCTGCGGCCTCTTGCTGGGTGGGCAACTTGGTTGAAAAGCCCCCCTCCAGTCTTGCCGTATCCTTTGCAAGAAGCTTGATATCCCGGACCTCCACGCCCCCTCCTTCCGAAGAAAAACCAAACGACCCTTCCGTGAAATTAATCCGGCGATAACTACGCTCGTTATCAATGATCGAAATCGCCTTCAAAAGGGGCCACCGTTCACGAATTGTGATGAGATCCTCCTCTTGCAACGAAGCCTCTCCCGAGATCTTAATACGACGATTCGTAGATCCACGGATCGCGAGGTTTCCGGAAATCCTCCCTTCGAGATAATCCCGGGTATCCACGCCATCAACCTTGATCAGCTTTTCAAGAGGCAGGTTGCTGAAGTCCCCCTTCAGATCGAACTCCGGCATTTCGATCGGGCCGCTCACCTTGCCGGACAGATTCAAACGGCCTGCCTCAAGGAGGAGTGAAAGCGATTCCACCTCGATCCCGTTTTCATCCACAAACAAGCTGGCTTCTTCTATGGTGAAGTCAGCCAACCAATTTTGCCGGAATCGCCCTCCCTGAAAGGTAACCTTCCACCTGCCATTTTCCAGAATCGCCCTAAAATCGGTATTCTCGATCCGGCCAAAAGTCAGCTTGGAGTATCCCCAATCGCAGCTTAAATCTTCAATTCGGATCAGGGTGAGCCCTTTCCCACCCAAACTCTCAAGAACACGGGAGAAGGCTGCCGACATTTCTTCTTCCGTGCCTCCTGCCTTTAAGCTCACATTCGCACTTTCGATTTTCAGTGTATCCGGAGTCCAATCTTCCGTCACCCCGGCCAGAAAGGAAAATGGAGCGCTGAGTCCGTCAAATTTTGCATTGGAAAAGAAGCTGCTCTCCCCCCCCGTTATCTCCAAATCCCGATAGCCGCCGCTCCCCTGCTGTCTCGAAAATCCCTTCATCTCGATTTCCCCGGCTCCGACGGACTCAGCCACCAGCTCCGTAATTTTTTCCTGATATCCTTCGCTCGAAAAATGCCGCTTCAAAAGCAAATATCCCAATCCCGCGACCACAGCCAATACGATGAGAAGTCTCACCATCAGACTCCCAATGTTCTTAAACAACGACCGGGATCCAATCGTCTTGGCATACCGCATTTGGAACAAGATGCCCTGATTCCCAATCCAATCGGAAATTCGGTTTTGATAATGACTCAGGCGTTGTTGATCGACTGGATGTTGCACAGACGGGATGCTAGTCTCACTCCGCGATATATGCCATCCCAAATAATCATCTCCGGGAACAGTATTTCCCTCGCACGAGCCAACCGTTCCCGATATGCCTCCCACCGTGGAATCCGCCGATTACAAGGTCAGCCTGGAAATTTTCGAAGGCCCCCTCGACTTGCTCTTGTATCTCATCAAAAAAGACGAGGTGGATATTTACGACATTTCGCTCGAGAGGGTCACCACCCAGTATCTCGATTACATCGAAACTTTTAAGCTCCTCAATATTGACCTCGCCTCCGAGTTCATTTCCATGGCTGCTAATTTGATGTATATCAAGAGTCGCACCCTTCTCCCGAAGCGAGAACAACCTCCCGAGGAGGACGCCGAAGAAGATGACCCCCGCTGGGAGCTGATCCGGCAACTCATCGAATACAAAAAGTTCAAAGACGCGGCTGGATTCCTTCATCGCCGTGAAGTCGAACAAGAACAAATCTTCGCGAACGTTCCGCTCAAGGAAAACAAGCCTGTTGACGAGGAGCCTGTTCCGCTTGCCGAGGCCTCCATCTTTGATCTCATCCGGGCTTTTCAAAATGTCCTCAAGCGCTTCGACGAGGCCAGAGACTTCGGGGATATCGTTGACGACCGCTTCACCGTCAGTGACAAGATCGAATATCTCATGAATGAGATCGCCCCCGGGCAATCGATGTCCCTGCAGAATCTCTTTGAGAAGGCAACCTCAAAGGTCGAAGTCATCGTCATTTTTCTTGCCCTGCTTGAACTTATGAAGATGAATCAGTTCAAAGCCCGTCAAACCGGTCTCCTCGGTGAGATCAATATTGAACGGACTTCGGCCGACTGATGTCCCACCCGCTGATGGCCGACTCCCGTCATATCGCCTTTTTCGGTGGGACTTTTGACCCCATTCACGAAGGGCATCTGGATGTTGCAGGAAAGGCCGTCGAGGCCCTCAGCCTCAATCATGTTCTCTTTATCCCCTGTCGAAGATCCCCGCACAAAACCGAAGCTCCCGGTGCCAGTGATGACGACCGTCTCCATATGCTCAAACTTGCCACCTCGGATTCTCCATGGGCCATGGTGGAGGACTACGAATTAAAAAAGCCTCCCCCATCTTATACTTCGGAAACCGTGGCCCATTTTCGGGACAAATTTCCCGCCAATTCCCGTCGTTTTCTCCTGATCGGTTACGATCAGTGGGAATCACTTCCCCGCTGGAAAGACATTGAAAAACTGGCGAAGGAGGTTGAATTCATCGTCGTAGGCAGGGGGAAACAACCGGAATCCCGCGAGGGCTATGAAGCCCACTTTATCGAAGGGAACCATCCCGCCTCCGCCTCAAAAATTCGTGAAGATTTGGCGAAGGGGCATCCGCCCAATTGGCTCCCATCATCCGTAAAATCCTATATTTCCGAAAAAGATCTCTATTCCCGGATTCGCTGACTTGCCTACAGAGTCACAATTCACTAACGTCCACACATCAAGACCTCTTTTCCCATGAGAAACCTCTTCGCACCCCTCTTCGCTTTAACCCTTCTGGCTCCCGGCCAGAGTGTCCCTGAACCTGCCAAAGAAGCCCCGGTGCCAACCGGAGGCGAAACCGCCCCATCGGGGGATGCTCCCGCCCCATCTGATGACGTCACACGGAAAGCTGAGAAACCGCAATTTGCCATCGATCTCGACAACCTTTCCAAGGAGAAGAGCCAAAAATACTTTGAGCACTACTTCCGTGCCGACACCCTTTTCAAACAGAAGAGAATCTTTGAATGTCTTGACGAGATTCATGACCTTCACGAAATCTACGACAAAAACCCCGCCAGCCTCAATCTCGAGGGCGCTTGCTACGTCGAGTTCCGTAGCTTCGAGAAGGCGCGGCTCGCCTTCGCCAAAGCCCTCACCGCCAACCCGGGAAACTTCAACGTCCGCTTCAATCTCGCCGAGATCGAATTTGTCACTGAAAACTGGGCAGAGTCCCTGAAACAGCTCGGCGAGCTTGCCAAAGAAGCTGAAAAGGACAAAAACCTCGGGACCATGCTTCCTTTGATCAAGTTCAAAAAACTTCTTTGCATGCTGAAAACCGATGACGTTGAAGGAGCCAAAGCGATTCTGGCTAAAACCGACTTCCTCGATGACTCCCCGCTCTTTTACTATGGAAATGCTGCCATGGACTACTTTGCGGACCGGGGTGCCGAAGCCGAGGTCTGGCTGTCCCGCGCTGGCCGGATCTTCCGTAATCAAAACACGATCGCGCCCTGGCAGGACACCTTGATTGAGTTCGGCTATATCAAGAGCTTCTACGGCGGCGACCTTGAGGTCGAAGTCAATTCACCGACCGGCGGCAACGGCCAATAACCCCTAGACGGGAAAATTTCCCACCTGCTCCAGTTTGATCCCGTAGATCTTGGCGATCGCCGGAGCATCAGACTCCTTGTAGACGTCCCGGTAGTAAATTTCCTTGATGCCGTAGGCACAGAGCGTCTGCATGCACGGGGTGCACGGCATCGTAGTGGTTGCCACCAGCTTGGCTTCGCCACGCTTGAACAAGCTGCATAGGTTGACCTCCGCATGGAGCATAAATTTCTGCCTTCCACCCCGGTCATCCCAAAATCCCTTGGGAGCCTCGAAACCTGGCGCCAATCCATTGTAGGCCGTCGCAATCACCCTGTTGTCCCAATCCAATGCGGCAGCCCCCACTTTCCGAAAAGGATCCTCGGATCGAAGGCTCGCGACCCCGGCCAAAGCCATCGCATATTCTGGAATAGACAATCGGGACTCGCTCACTCGTTCTATGATGAATCCCCTATTCTTCCATGTCCAGCCAGCGAAAAAAAATCAACCTCAAACGAATCACCCGGCGTTCAGCCATCGGGATCCTTGGAACCGGAATTCCCTCCGGGATATGGGCTGCTGGCATCGAGCCCAATCTCCTCTCGGTCACGCGAAAGGAACTCACTCTTCCCCGTTGGCCAAAAGCCCTCGATGGTTTCCGCATCGCTCAACTCACCGACATTCACTACCGGCCCGGTTCCGATGACAAATTGATCGCCAAACTTCTCAAGGCCCTGGCCAGGGAAAACCCCGATCTCATTGCGGTCACCGGAGACTTCGTCGTAAAAAATCCCTCCTCCCTCCCCGAACTCTGTCGCAAACTCAAAGGAATCTCCGCCCCACACGGAGTCATTGCCAGCCCGGGAAACCACGACCGCTGGCATTGCAGCACCCTCCAGCTCCGCAACGAAATCGAAGGAGCTGGAATGACCTACCTTCAAAATGCCGGAACCAACCTGCACGTGAAGGGAGAAAATATTTTCATCAACGGGCTCGACTCGATCTGGGGCGGACGCCCCGATCCCGGGAAAGCCTGGAAAGGACACCGAAAAAATGACCCGGTCATCTCACTTGTTCACGAGCCCGATCCCTTCGACGAACTTCATCTTTCCCAGAAGCTCGACCTCCAACTCTCGGGACACACGCACGGCGGGCAATGCCGCGTTCCGGTCATCGACTACTCACCCGTCAAAGTGAAGTTCGGTCGAAAATTCATCTACGGCCACTTCAAAAAAGGAGACTCCCAGCTCTTTGTCGGACGGGGCCTCGGGACAGTGGGATTCAGGGTGCGCTTCGCATGCGCACCCGAACTCGTCATTTTGACTCTTCGCGCATCTTGACCAACAAAGCCGATAGCTTGACGGGATCGTTCACGGGGAGCTGGCAGGTTTGGCCCACGCAATAGTAAGCCGTCGCCTTCCCATCAATTGACGTCAATCCTGCCGTAAACTCACTGACCGGACCATCGGTTCCCAAAACGAGACGATGAGGATCAAAGTCCCTTGCCGCTGCCGTCAACATCGCGCTCACCCCCTTCTCCCCGGCGATCACCAGTCGCCCTGGCTTCTCAAGGTGGAATTTTAAACTCATCAACATTTCGCCCATCCCCGCTGGCGACTCCCTAATAAGGCCAAGATAGGATCGGAGCGTCGTCTCAGACACTTTCTTGAAGTCTGCCCGGCCGGTGATCTCAGACAGAATCGCAAATTCACGAGCTGCCACCGAACTTTCCGTCGGAATCGCGCTGTCAAATTGCCCTTTCAGTCGAAGCACCAAATCAGCCCGCTTCTCTCCTTGAAAAAAACCACCGTTTTTTTCATCATAGAAAAGTTTTCTGGCACCCTCCGCCAACTTCACCGCCAACTTCAAATGCTCTTTCTCGAGCGTGGCTTCGTAAAGTTTTCGAGTTCCGGCAAGAAACAGAAGGTAGCTCTCGGCCTGCACGGTTTCATCACGCTCGCCCGCACGCCAACGATGATAGAGCCGCCCGGCCTTTTCATCCCAAAGCTTCGCTTTGACAAATCCGTGAGCCTTGCTGGCCGCCTTGAGATATTTAGGCTGGTTCATCACCCGACCGGCCCGCGCCATTGCCCCAATCATCAAGCCATTCCACGAGGCCAAAATCTTATCATCAGTCGCCGGAGGCACCCGCTTGCTCCGCACACTTGCCAACTTCTTCAGGATCCCACCCACCGCCTTCTCTTCTTCGGTAGAGAGACTCTCACGCGGTTTTTGAAAATGGAGGATGTTTTGATTTTTCAGAGGATCGGGATCGCTGTGATCGATAAAGTTCCCGCCATCCGTCACTCCTAAAATTTCACGAACCACCTTCATCTCATCCGCAGTCAGCACTTCTCCCAACTCGCTCACGGTCCAGCAGAAGCACTTTCCCTCCTTGCCCTCGCTTTGAGCATCCTGGGCGCAGTAAAACCCACCATCCGGATGGGTCAAATCACGTAAAACATAGTCGGCAATTCCGGCTGCAACCTTTCGAAACGAATCATCACCCGAGAGCTTCCACGCATCGAGATAGAGCTCAAGCAACTGTGCCTGATCATAAAGCATCTTCTCAAAGTGCGGAACCAACCATTCCCGATCGACCGCATAGCGATGAAATCCGCCCATCACCTGATCATGGATGCCTCCATTCATCATCTTTCGACAAGTCGTCAAGATCGCTTCCCTTGCCTTTTTGTCTTCGGACTGCAAAAGAAGACGAAAAACACTGACCTGTGGAAACTTCATTTCCATCCCCAGTCCTCCCCAAGCCGGATCGACCTGCGCCAAAGCCCTCTGGACCCCTTGATCCACCAAACCACGACTTAACTCCCCCGAATTCGCTTCCTCTTCATGCAGACCCCCGAAGTATTCCTCCATTCGTTTGTGCATTTCCGTCGATTGAGCCATCACCTGCTCCCGATTCTCGCTCCACACACCCTGAATTTGCTTCAGCACGGTCGGAAACCCCGGCTGCCCATTTCGATCTTCCGGAGGGAAGTAAGTCCCGCCAGTCAATGGCTTTAGTTCCGGAGTGAGAAACATATTGAGAGGCCACCCCCCATTCTGCTGCGACATGGCCTGAAAAGCCGTCATGTAGACCTGATCGACATCCGGCCTCTCCTCCCGATCCAATTTGATCGAGACAAAATGCTCGTTCAAGAAGGCCGCCACCTCTTTGTTCTCAAAAGACTCACGCTCCATCACGTGACACCAATGGCAGGTGGAATACCCCACACTTAGAAGAATGAGTTTGTTCTCCTTCTTGGCCTTTTCAAAGGCCTCCTTACCCCAGGGATACCAATCAACCGGGTTGAAGGCATGCTGCAGAAGATAGGGAGACTTCTCTTTTGCCAGGCGGTTGGGTTTCCCCTCCATCTTCCCCCCGCCATCCGCCCAAGCTCCCCCGCAAACCATCCCTGCACTCAAAATTGACCAAATCACCTTCGAAATCATGCACAAAAGACTACCTCAGCAGCAAAAAAACGAAATTTTTATTCTCACGTTTCACGAAATTCAGCCCAAAAAACATCCTAACCCACTCAAAATCAGCTTTTTTTATTTTCCTGAGAAAAAATTACTTTTTCTTTGAACGAATTCCAAAGTCGGGAGTCTACCCACAATGAAAACCGCAACTTAGTCGCAGTTTTCATGTAAGGGTGAACAGCAGTTGTCAGCTTCAAACACCGTTTTAGTTTTTGAGGTTGATTGACTCAGCCACAGGGGATCTTCGGATCCCCTGTGGTGTTTTCACGTACCGCCATTTTAATCCTGCAAAGATGTGCGGAATTCCCGCCATCAGACTTGCCCCCTGGCCTCATTCCTCCTTAACTCTCTGCCTCTTGGACAAAAGCCTTCTTTTGTCACATTCATTCTTCAGCCATGATTGAAAATATCCGTAAGTATACTGGTCTAATGATCGTCGTTCTCGTCCTCCTATTCATAGGACTTGTCTTCCTCGGCGATGGTGTTCGCAACTCCTTCGGCAGCAAGCCCGTGATGGAAGTCGCCGGCGAGTCAATTTCCAAAAAAGAGTATGATCGGCACATGGCCGTCCTCGACCTTCCCCGGGCTCTTCCCAATGCCCACTTCCTCTCTCGCGAGACCCGAATTCTCTCCAGCCATTATTTGGGAGATTCGGTGATTGATTTCCCCAATCTGATGCCGGGTTCAATTGTCGCCCAAATGTCTCAATTTCTTCAGGCCGGCAGTTCTCCCGACAAATTCATCACAAATCGCCTGAACACTCAAAAGGCCGGACTTGAATACGGAGTCACTCCCAGCAACGACGAAGTCGAAAGCTTCGTCGAAAACGTTCTCTTTGCCGACCCCGAAGGCAACTACGATCAGGAAGCCTACTCGGACTTCATCAAGAACAAGGCCAGCGCCTTTGGTGGCACCCGTGGCTTCAACGACTACATCCGCGATCTTCTCACCGCCCAAAACCTCTCCAAGATTGTTGGCGGAGGTATTTCCCCGGAAATGGAAACCGTCCGCGCCCTCTATAATACCGAAAAGCAGGTCATCACCGCCCAGCAGGTCATTCTTGAAGCGGCCACCTACGAGGGAAAAATCACTCCCACCGAAGAACAACTCAAAGAACACCACGAAGCCAACAAGGAGAGCTATAACTCGGACGAGCTCCGCAGCATTTCCTATGTTTTCGTTGAGCCCGATTGGAAAACGACCCTTGAGAAGGTCAATCAGCAAAAAAAGGCCACCAAAGATGCTGCCGAAGCGGTAAAAAAGAAGCAGGAGGAAGCTCGTAAGAAAGCCGAAGAAGAAGCCAAAAAGGCCAATGAGGCCAATGAGGCCAATGAGGCCAACAAGCCGGAAACCGTTGAAACTCCCAAGCCAGCCGAAACTTCGGATGCGGTCTCTCCCAAGCCAGCCGAAACCACTCCGCCTTCCGAAGAAGGTTCCCAGGGTGATCCCGGCCAACCCGGTGACCCTGCACCAGCTCCCGTTCCCGTTCCCACCCCGGAAACACCAGCCCCATCACCGGTGGCTCCCAAGCCAGTGACAGCTGAGCCGGAAACAGCCGAACCCCCTCTCATCGTGACACCAAACATTGGAACCGGCGCAGGCCCCGTTACAGTCACCCCGGGAAAACCGAATACGACGGCAATCCAGCCTGTTCCCGCTCCACCAAAAACTGCAAAAGAACAACTCAACGGAGCCGAGATGAAGCAGGCTGTTGAAGCAGAAATCCCAAGAGTGAATGAATTCTTCCAGGAATTGGCTGACAATCTCGGCCGGGACTTCGAAAAGCTAGCGGCGAAACACGGACTCAATGTTGTGAAAACCGGATCATTTTCCAAAACCGATCCTCCCAAGGAACTCGGCGTGATCATCCAAAACAGCAACATCGGAAAACTTTCGGATTCCATCTTCCTGCTCCCTTCTGTCGGAGATCCTGATGAGAAGCTGAGCGATCCTCACCAGACTTCCGATGGTTGGTTCATCGGACGCCTTGACGACGTGGAGGAGGCCATTCCTCTCAGCTTTGAAAAAGCACGAACCAAGGTCTCGATTGATGTCAAAAAGAAGCTCGCCCGCGAGCAAATGATTGCAGATGCCAAGGCTCTTCACGAAAAGCTCACCGCTGCCATCAAGGCCGGCAAGACCTTCGAAGAAGCAGCGAAAGAAGAAAAACAAGAGGTCGTCAAACTCGATGCCTTGAAAGAAACCGGATCATTCCGGGGCCAACGCTTCCCAAACCCGCCTGCATTTGACGCTGCCAAATTCACCAATCCTGGTGAAGTCGCCACTCTCGAATTCACTCCTTCCGAAGAAGGTGCGACCAGTGCCCTCATCATTTTTGTTGATAAACGCGAGGTCATTAAAGATGACGCCTATCTCACAGGTCTCGAGGACAGTTTCAAAGGGCTCTCCGACGTCACCCGTCTCATCGCCTTTGAAAACTGGCTCAACGATCGCTACGCTGAGAGCGAAGTCGTTCCTCCAAAGATCGCTGAACAATAAATCTCCAATGGCCGACACTCAATCCCGCGACGAGGCCTTTGACGAGGGCAACAGCCACCTTGCTCTCGGGGAACTGGAAAAAGCTGAAATAGCCTATCGCAAGGCCGTTGCCTTCGACGACGATTTCTTCGACGGATGGCAGGCCCTCGGCATGACTCTCCTCAAGCTCGAACAAGTCAAGGAAGCCATCGGCTGCGGCATCAAAGCCACTCTTCTGGAACCCGACGACCTTCTCGCATGGACCGGGCTCTCCCAAATGTATGTCCGCGACGGTCAAATCGCCGAAGCCGAGCACGCCAAGGGAAATGCCCGCATCCTCTCCATGGGAGGAAAAGTCACCAACCTTGGTAAGTCTTAATCATTCACCGTTTTTCCCAATGTTTTTTGTCACCACCGCAATCGACTACCCAAATGGCAAACCCCACATCGGGCACGCCTACGAAAAAGTCCTCGCCGACGTCCTGACCCGCTACCAGCGATTCAAGGGCGAAGAGGCGTATTTCCTCACCGGCGTCGATCAGCATGGCCAGAAGATGGTGAAAACGGCCGAAGCGGAAGGCGTTAATGTTGCCACCCTCACCAAGCGCAACACCAAGGGCTTCATCAGGCTCTGGGATAAACTCGGCGTCCACTATGATGGCTGGGCCGAGACCACGGACGAACGCCACAAGATCTGCGTTCAAAGCATCCTCACCGGACTCGAAAAAAAGGGCCAGCTCTATAAGAAAACCTTCGCCGCTCACTATTCCGTCCGCCAGGAACAATTCCTCACCGACCGCGATCGTAACGAAGCGGGTGAGTTCGGCCCCGAATGGGGAGAAGTCGAAGAGCGGGAAGAAGAGAACTGGTATTTCAAACTTTCCGAACACGCCGGGTGGCTCAAGAGCACCGTCGAATCCGATGACCTCAAAATCATCCCTGAATTCCGCAAGGCCGAGGTCCTCAATGCCATCGAGCGCGCCGGTGAGACCGACCTCTGCATCTCCCGTCCCAAAGAACGCATGTCCTGGGGCATTCCCCTCCCTTTCGATCCGGACTTCGTCACTTACGTCTGGTTCGATGCCTTGATCAACTACATCTCTTTCGCCGGATATCGTAAGCCCGAGGACTCTGAACTCCCGGAGTTCGACTCCTTGTGGCCCGCTGATCTCCAGATCATCGGCAAGGACATCCTCGTCCCCGCCCACGCCATTTACTGGCCCTGCATGCTTCACGCGATGGGGTTCGAGGGTTCCGACATGCCCACTCTCCTCGTCCACGGCTTCTGGAACATCCGCGGCGATAAAATGTCAAAATCCCTTGGCAACATTGTCGACCCCGACGAACTCGCCGACAAATTTGGTCCCGAGACCCTCCGCTACTACCTCTGCCGCGACATTCGCTCGGGGAAAGACAGCGATTTCGATATCGAACGCCTCGTCATGCTCTTCAACACCGAGCTCGCCAATGACCTCGGCAACCTCCTCAACCGGTCGATCAACATGACCAAGGGCTTTTGCAACTCCACCATCAGTGCCACCGACACCGATGATGCGGAGGATATTGCCCTGCGTGCCTCGCTCGCCAAATCCACCGCCGCCTATCGTGCCGCCATGGACAATTGCGAGGTATCGGAGGCCCTCCAGGCCATCAACGACCATGTCACCCATTGCAATGGCTACCTCGAACGCCATAAGCCGTGGGAAATGAAGAAAGACGAAAGCAAACTCCCCCGTGTCGGCGAAGTCCTCTCCCACACTGCCGAGTCCTGTGCTCATCTTGCCCTCCTCCTTCGTCCGGTGCTCCCCAACGCTGCCGACAAAATTCTCGGCCAGCTAAAAAAGGAATCACTCGCCGAACTTTCCCTCAACGATCTCAAATGGGGTCTCCTCGAAGCAGGCCACCAAACCGGGAAACCAAAACCCGTCTTCCCGCGTATCCAGATCGAAGAGAAGGAAGCTTAGGTTCTTTTTTTCTCCCAGCTCGCTCCTGTCGTCTTTAGAAAAGCCCTGTGCTCTTCGACAAACGCATCGCCGAACTCCGTGAGCAACTCACACGGCATAACCAACTGTATTACCAGGACGCGAAGCCCGAGATCCCGGACTCCGAATACGACCGCCTTTTTCGGGAACTCGAGGACCTCGAAAAAGCCCACCCCGAGCTTCACGATCCCAATTCACCCACCCTTCGTGTCGGTGGCGCACCGCTCGATGCCTTCGCGCAACGCCCGCATCTTCTTCCGATGCTTTCCATCGACGACCTTTTCGCGGAAGAAGAAGTGGCCGAGTTCTTCAAGCGCCTCCAAAAAGGACTCGGACTCGAGACCATCCCACTCACCGTGGAACCAAAGATCGACGGCGTGGCCTGTTCCCTCGTCTATCGCGACGGCGCCCTCGACTACGCCCTCACCCGGGGAGACGGCACCCGGGGCGACGATATTTCCCAAAACGTCCGCACCATTCGAAACCTCCCTCTCACTCTCGAAAACGCCCCCCCGCTTCTCGAAGTCCGCGGTGAGATTTTCATGCCCTCGGAGGGCTTTGCCAAACTCAACGAAAAACGCGACGAAGACGGTCTCGACACTTTCGCCAACCCTCGTAACGCCACTGCGGGAACTTTAAAATCCCTCGACCCCAAGGTCGTCGCCGCCCGCCCCCTCGCCTTCCTCGCCCACGGACTTGGTGCTCACGAAGACACCAACTTGCAGACCGAGGACGACTTTCGCCAACTCCTCTCCCAATTCCAAATCCCGCGCAACGCCCCCATCTGGCATGTCGAAACCCTCGACAAAGTCCTCGCCGCGATTCGCGAACTCGATGTCAAACGTCACGACCTCGGCCATGGCACCGATGGGGCCGTCATCAAGGTCCTGGACTTCGGCCAACGCGAAACCCTCGGCTTCACTTCCCGCGCCCCCCGCTGGGTCGCGGCCTTCAAATACCCGCCCGAGCAAAAGGAAACCCTCCTCAAACAAATCACCATCCAGGTCGGCCGTACCGGCGTCCTCACCCCGGTCGCCGAGCTCGAACCTGTCTTCGTCTCGGGAACCACCGTCTCCCGCGCCACCCTCCACAATCAGGAGGAAATCGAACGCAAGGACGTCCGCATTGGCGATACCATCCTTGTCGAAAAAGCCGGAGAGATCATCCCTTCGGTCGTTCAAGTCGTTCTCTCAAAACGCCCGACCGACGCCCGCCCCTATCACTTGCCCACTGTCCTCAACCACCAGTGCCCGTCCTGTCACGGCCCCATTGAAAAAGCCGAGGGCTTCGTTGCCTGGCGCTGCGTGAACTTTGAATGCCCCGCTCAAGCCGTCAACAGCATCACTCACTTCGCCAGTCGCAAGGCTCTCGATCTCGATGGTCTGGGCGAATCCGTCGCCATCAAACTCGTCGAATCAAAACTCTCCTCATCCCCCCTCGACCTCTTCACCCTCACCCTCGAGGACCTCGCAAATCTCCTCCTCGACCCCGCCAAGTCATCCGACGGCCTCACCACCTCAAAAGAGCGTCGTTTTGGCGAAAAGCGCGCCACCACCCTGATCAATTCCCTCAACAACGCCCGAACCGAAATGCCCCTCAACCGCTGGCTTTTCGCCATGGGCATTTCCCAGATCGGCGAATCCTCCGCACGAGAACTTTCCCGCCTCCACGAAAAGCTCACCGACCTTCCCGGTTCCCCCATCGTCTCCGATCTCGCCGACCTCCCGGATTTCGAGGAATTGCAAAAATCCAAACGAAAGAAGGAAAACCACCCGCGCCTTCAGCAATATAAGATCGACGACAATCTCGGACCTGTCGCCGCCCAAAATCTTCGTTCCTTCTTCCAGTCCGAAGCCGGCCAAACAGTGCTCACAAAGCTCGCGGAACTTGGTATCGATCCAAAATCCGATAACTTTGGCCCCGACCCCGATGCCGCAACGGAAGGCCTTCCGCTCGTCGGAAAAACCTTTGTCATCACCGGCGCCCTTTCCGCGCCGCGCTCCGAGTTCAAAAAACTCATCGAGGCCAACGGCGGAAAGGTCAGTGGCTCCGTCTCCTCCAAAACCGGCTTCCTTCTCTCCGGCGAAGGTGGCGGTTCCAAACAAACGAAAGCCGAATCCCTCGGGGTCCCCGTCATTGATGAAGAAACGCTTCAAGCGATGCTCACTTCCTGAAACCGAAGGACGCCTGTCATACAATCGGACCGATTAATCAAATTCCAGGATTCCGTCCCCGCTTTCCAAAGGTTACTTTGCCCCATGCACAGATGCTCTATCCTTGGAGTCCTTTCGATCCTACCAACGTTGCAAGCCGCTCCGGTCATCAACGAAATCCACTACAACAACGAAGACAACACTGTCCTCAACGAGTTTGTTGAAATTCACAATCCCGACCCGGTCACTGCCGACCTCAGTGGATGGGAGCTTGAGGGAGCCGTTGCATTCACCCTCCCTGCAGGCACCACCATCGAATCAGGTGGATATCTGGTCATTGCCGAAGACCCGGCGACGCTCACCAGCGAATTCTCTGTTCCCGCCCTCGGCCCATACGCGGGCGGACTCAACAGCGAGGGCGAACTTCTACAACTTCTCGATGCCTCCGGAGCTGAGATCGACCGCGTCAATTATGGGGTGGGATTTCCCTGGCCGTCGCGGGCCAAAGGAGAAGGAAGTTCAATGGAACTCATCAACCCAAATCTCGACAACGATCTGGGCAGCTCCTGGCGAAGCTCGGGAATCGGTTTCAACGGAGCCAAACAAGTTTTTGCGCTCGAAGGCTCTGAGTGGAACTATCGAAAAGGAACCAGCGAAGCGTCTTCTCCCATCCACGCCTGGACCGAATCCAACTTTATCGAAGACGCATCGTGGGAAAACGGAACCGCTCCCATCGGTCGAAACGAAGCACTCGTCGAAACCGAACTCGCCGATGCTCAAAGCAACTATGCCTCGGTCTTCCTTCGTAAGAAGTTCACCGTCGCAGGATCTCCTCCCTCTTCGGCTCTCCTTAAACTTCTCTATGACGATGGCGTCATCGTTTGGCTAAACGGAACGGAAATCTTCCGCAGCCCGTCCGTCGACCCGGGCATTATCGATTATCAGGGGAATGATCCCGCCAACGCCGGAGGAGACGCCTTGTCGGTCGGAAATCACGAGCAAAACGGGTATGAGGAATTCACCATAGGCGGAACCTCAGGAATCCTGCAAACCGGCGAGAACCTCATTGCCATTCAACTCTTCAACGCCACGATCGGAAGTAGCGACCTTCTCATCGACGCCGCCCTGGAAACGCCCGAACCCTTCAACGCCCCTTCGCCGCCCACCCCGGGAAAAGCAAATAATTCCTCAACCAACTCCCCGCCACCAAATATCCGGCAGGTGAATCACAACCCGGTTGAGCCGACTTCTTCGGCTCCCGTGACAATCAGCGCCAAAATCACAGACGCGGACGGAGTCGATAACGTCACCCTCAGTTATCAGGTCGTCGCCCCCGGATCCTATATTCGTCGTTCCGATGCCGCTTACGAAACCGGCTGGATTGATCTTGAAATGACCGCTGCGAACGGAGGCTCAATCTATACTGCGGACATTCCAGCCCAGGATCATCGCCACCTTGTTCGCTACCGCATCGCCACCAACGACACTGTTGGAGCAGGCGTAAAGGTTCCCTTCGATGATGACGAACAGCCCAACTTCGCCTACTTCGTCTACAATGGCGTCCCGGCCTGGACCGGAGCAAGCAACCCCGGCAGCTCCCCGGTCGCAACCTTCTCCCCGGAGGTGCTCGAAGACATTCCCACCTATCACCTCATCGCCAATGCCACCGACGTCACCAACAGTCAGTACTCGAGCGGCTCTGATGGCGTCCACATGCAAGGCGCGTTAGTCTACGATGGGAAAGTCTACGACCACGTCGAGTTCGAAAACCGCGGCGAAGCTTCCACCTACCAGAGCGGAAAGAACAAATGGAGATTCCACTTCAATCCTGCGCGCGATTTTGAAGCCCGTGACAACTGGGGAAACAAGTATGCGAGCACCTGGGATACTTTAAATTTCGACGCCTGCGCCTCCCCGTGGGCACCCGTCCACCGCGGCATGGCCGGGGTCGAAGAGGCCACCTCCTACCGCCTCTTTGAACTTGCAGGCATTCCCAGCCCGCGCACGCACTACGTCCATTTCCGGGTGATCGACGCCACCCCCGAATCAAGCAGCAACCAGTATAACTCCGATCTCTGGGGGCTTTACCTCGCCGTCGAACACCCCGACGGAGCCTTCCTCGACAATCGCAACCTCCCTGATGGCAACGTCTACAAAATCGAAGGCAGCGGCGGAGATAAAAAGCACCAGGCGAGAAGCCAGTCAGCAGACAACTCTGACTGGAATACCTTCAGAGCTTCGTCCGGCAGCACACAAAGCGAGGCCTACTGGAGAGCAAACATGAACCTCTTTTCCTACTACACCTTCCGCGCAGGCAACCGCATCACTGGTAACGTCGATGTCCGCGAAGGTTTCAACCATTACTTCTTTCACGACCCAACAGCTGGCTGGACGGTCATGCCCTGGGACCTCGACATGATGTTCATCGCCGAGACCCATTGGAGCGGAACGATCCAACAGAAATCCTGCCTCAACATCGCGACGCTTGCGATTGAATATCGGAACCGTGCCCGCGAAATGTTCGACCTGCTCTGCACCGATAGCGCGATAGAAGGGGGGCAGATGGCCCAGCTGATCGATGAATACGCCCAGATTGTCAATCCCACCGGCCAGGCACTGACCTGGTCGGACGTGGATGAATACATGTGGAACTACAACACGCGGACAAGGGGAAATCCCAACAGCCATTCCGGACAGGGCAACCACAAGGGCAACTGGTTCTACTCGCCATTCGTCGACTCGCGAAGAGGTGGCACCTACACCCGAACCCTCGGCTCCTCCGACCACGAGGGCTCGATGGAATACCTCATCAACTACGTCACCGACACTTTCCAGGGCGGCAACTGGACTCCGGGCAATGGCAAGCAAGATGGCTACGGATACGAATTCCTCAAACGCGATGCCAACGACACCGCAATTCCCAACACCCCAACCATCACGTATACCGGGGACGCGGGGTTTCCCACCAGCGGTCTCAGCTTCGAAAGCTCAACGTTCTCCGACCCACAAGGCAACAGCACTTTCGCGGCCATGCAATGGCGCATCGGTGAAATCGACGCCAGCCCTGGCCAAGCAAATGTTTACGAGATTGAAGAAAATTGGACCAGCGGTGAGATTTCCCCCTTCGCCGCCAGCACAGCACCGCCAGCCTCTGCAGTGAAACCTGATCGAACTTACCGCGCGCGCGTCCGTCACAAAGACAATAGCGGTCGCTGGAGCCACTGGTCTGCAGCGCTCGAATTTCAGACCACCCCGCCTGATATCGACCAGCTTCAACAGAACCTGATGATCAGCGAGATCATGTATAATCCCGATGGAGACGATACGACCGAATTCCTCGAACTCTTCAATCAAGGCTCTGTCGCGCTAGACTTAACCAACGTGCGCTTCACAAAAGGAATCGACTTCGATTTCACCTCCGGCACCACTCTCGCTGCCGGGTCCTACATTCTCGTGGTTAAAAATCAAGCGGCCTTCGAAGCCAAATACGGAGGCGGACTTCCTATCGCCGACGGCCAGTATGATGACGACAGTCTGAGCAATGGAGGAGAGATTCTGAAACTCGCTCTTGGAACCCTCGCCATTCATGAATTCGATTTCGATGATGATCTTCCCTGGCCGACGGCATCTGACGGAAACGGTTTTTCCGTCGTCCTTTCGCACACCACAGACAATGCGGAGATTAATCCACTCGACCCCCGCGGCCTTGGTATTGCCACAAATTGGCGTTCCAGCAACGCCGCAGGCGGATCACCAGGCATGGGCGACCCAACCGAATCACTCGCTGGGTTACCAAATGACGACGTTGACTCGGATGGGATTAATGCTCTTCTCGAACACTTTTTCGGGACCTCTGATTCTCTTCCAAATACGAATCCCATGAGCGTGAGCGTGTCCGGAGGTCAGGCCACTTTGACATTCCCGATCAATCCTCTCGCCGACGACGTCAGCCACCTCGTCGAATATAGCCATGACCTTCAAGCTTGGACTCTCCTCAAAAACATCTCGGCAAGATCGCCCACTTCGATGAGCTACACCACCCAACTGGATGCTCCGTTGGAAAAGCTCTTCTTCCGAATTCGCACCAGGTTGGAAACCGCAATCCCCAGATAGATTTCACTCTCCGAGAAGGTCTGGCCGATTCGCCCGGGTCTTGCGCAGTGCCTGTTCGGCTTTCCATTCCTCGATCTTGGCATGATGTCCTGAAAGCAGCACATCCGGGACCTTGAGTCCACGGAACTCGATCGGCTTGGTATAAGCCGGGGCCTCCAAAAGATTCGGATCGGAGAACGATTCATCAACCGCCGAGCGGGCATCGCCAAGAGCTCCGGGTAACAATCGCACAATGGCATCAGTCACAACTGCGGCCGCAATCGCGCCATTGGTCAGAACATAATCACCGATCGAAAGCTCGAGATCGACCAGTTCGTCGATCACCCGCTGATCCACCCCTTCATAATGCCCGCAAAGAAATATGATGTGGCTCTCTTCCGAGAGCTGACTGGCCATCGCTTGCTTGAAGACCTTCCCCTGGGGCGTCAGTAAAATAACCTTTGATTCGGGAGTTTGAAGTTCCCCGATTGCCGCAAAAATCGGCTCGGGTTTCAGCAACATTCCTTGTCCTCCTCCGCAGAGATAATCGTCGGTCTTACGATGTTTCCCGGTTGCCCAATTCCGTAAATCATGGGCCGCAACTTCAACAAGGCCCGCAATTTGAGCGCGCTTCATCATGCTTTCACCGAGAGGAGCCAAGGCAATCCCCGGAAAAAGAGTCAGGATATCAATTCGCACGCCTATTGAACGTCAACAGTAAGATCAGCCCCAACCTTTTCCAGAGCTTCGATCAACTCTGCGGGATTGAGATTATCGGGCAAACGCACCTTGCCCCGTGTGCAGAAGAGCAAGTGCCCGGCCATCGGTGCGGACTCCAATGAAGTTTCCAGTTCCTCAACGTTCACTCCGAGCCCGGCCAGGGTTGAAGCGATCCGCTTTACGATTCCCGGTTCATCATGACCGGTGATATCGATGACCAGGGTCTCTCCTCCCCCCCCGGCTGGAGAAACATCATGAGCGACCGTGACGGTCAGGCCCCGCTCGCCCAGGGATGTGAGATCTTTTTCAAGGGCTTCCCGATTTGCAGTCGGACATTCCACGCGAAGAATTCCGGCAAACTGCCCCGCCAACCTTGCCATCCGGCTTTCCTGCCAGCTTCCGCCATGACCGGCGACCGCATCGGCGACAGCACCCACCAATCCCGTCCGGTCGGGGCCAAGAATGGTGAGAACGAGTGAGGTATTCATTTTACAATCACAGGAGTTCCCTCTTTGGCATTTTCAAAAAATTTAACGGCCATTTCCTTGGGCATTCGCACGCATCCATGGGAGGCGGCATAGCCGGGCAAGTGACCAATGTGCATTCCAATGCCTCCATTGAAGCGCATAAAGTATGGCATGGGGGCATTCTCGAAAACCTGCCCCGGCCCCGCCCGATGCTTCCGCGTATCGGCATCTTTGTTCACAATTTGTCCGGTCGCCTGATCACGGATGACACCATAAAGCGACGACTTATGGTCCTTGTTTTTCTGCGTCACCTTAAAGGTTCCGGCGGGAGTCGAATGAGTCGATTTACCTGTTGAGATTGGCGTCATTCCTACGATCTGATCTCCTTTATAAAAGTAGGCCTTCTGCTCATCACGCACGATTTTGATGGACGCAGGACCTTCCACGGCATCACCGTCCCAATATCCGCGCTCATGGGCAAGAGGTTCGTTCTTACCGGCAGGGGTGGCTGATCGAAACGCAGTGAGATATCCGCTGCTGCCTCTGCCGCCTGAAAACGTCGGGGTGCAGGAGGTCAGGAGACACCCCAGGGGAAGAAAAAGAAATAAGGCCTTCATGGATTGATTTGGTTTTTAATAGTATCGCCGATTCTTCCGCCGGGTCAAGAGACGTCCTCGCGATGTAAAACGGCAGCAAAGGCCCCGTCTGTTTGATCTTTAAAGGGCAATAGTTGCTCCCACTTACCCAATCTGAATCCGGGAGTCTTTTCAGCGAACCGGGTGACAAGCTCGATATTCTCCTCGGGATCGATCGAACAAGTCGAATAGACCAGCCTTCCCCCGGGCTTTACGCATCGTGCTGCTTCCCGGAGGATTTCATTTTGAAGCACCACCAACTTTTCAATATCAACTTTTTGCAATCGCCAACGCGCATCGACCCGCCGACGAAGCACCCCGGTATTGGAACACGGAACGTCGAGAAGGATTGCATCAAAATAATTCTCCCAGACGGATGGGGCGGGCTGCGTCCAATCATGTTGCGACACCTCTGCAATTTCCACCCCGCATCGTTCCAGATTCTCCCGAAGTCGGGAAAGCCTCTTCTCATTTGAATCAGTGCAGATCAATCTCCCCTGATTTTCCATGAGTCCGGCAAGGTGAATCGCCTTGCCGCCCGGGGCAGCGCAAGCGTCCAGGATCACCTCCCCCGGCTTTGGCGCAAGCAACCCGGGTGCGTGGGCGGTTGACGGGTCAGTGATATAGTAATGGCCGCTATCGGCAGCCTCCTGGGCATTCGATGGCTCGGGCGCCCCCTCGGGAGGCGGGTTCAAAAGATTGGCACGATAGAATGTTTCCGCCGGTTGATTGTTCCAGTCCATCAGCACGACGGCCTGATCCTTGCCGAAAAGATTTTTCCACCGCTTCCAAAGCCAGTGGGGATGGGAAAACTGGGTTGCGAGTTCAATATCAGGAAGTTCACGTAAAAGCCTCATCCGACAGTGCGCGGCTTTTCTCAGCACCGCGTTGATCAATCCCTGAACCGGCTTTCGCGCACATTCCACCGTTTCATAAATGGCGGCATGATCCGGGATTCGCAGAATCAAAAGCTGAAAAAATCCGACCCTCAGAACATCACGCGTTTCCGGATCCAACTTCCCTCTTCGAAAGAGACCTATCCAATGATCGAGCAGACTCCGGTTTCGCAGCACTCCCATTAAAATGGCTTTAAACAAAGCCCTATCCTGTGAAGAAAGATGATTCCTCTCCGCGTGTCGCTCGATCAGTGAATCGGCATAGGCATGGCCCTTGGCCCAGGCCCGCAATGCTGAAACAGCCGCCCGACGAACATTTTTTCCTGCTTTTGCCATCAGAACGTAATTTAGGATAAAGCCGCTGCAATTTGTCCCCACTCTTCCGCCAGAGTCACCCCCGGCGGCGGTATTTCTTTTTTGGCCCGGTGATACCAATAGGAAGCATTTCCCAAATCACCTTCCTCGCGATGCAAGTAGGCATGAATCCAAGCCCCGTGGGGATCAGGAACATCCTGGCAAAGATCATGCGAATCATCCCAACGTCCGGCCTTGGCCAACCATAGCGCCTGTTGTGCAAACGAGAGATCTGCGGGCGGTTCTGGATCCGTTTCGGCAGATTGTGCGAGTTCAGCGGCTGTCATGTGGCCGCTGTCTTGCCAAAAAAGCCAGAGAAAGGAAGTCGTAACTCTATCGGAGCACCAAGAAGGTCAACCGGAAATACCTTTTTCCATCCAGAGATTTGACAAGAAGTCCCTCTTCGCTGGCTTCCAGTTCCCCCTCAACCCAATCCCGCAAATCAGTCGAAAACTCCATGCCGATGACCGCATCAGGTCGCCGGGGAAGAACTCCCAATGGCAAAAGGAAATCCAGCCCTTGTCTCGTGACCGACAGGTTCTTATGCGAATTCCTATCCGTCGGGTCGGTCCCCAAAAGATACTCCGCCACTTCACTCAACCCGTCCCCGTCGCTGTCTCCGGTTAAATCGACCTCCACGGAAAAATAACCCGCCAACCATTCACTCATTCCTGTTCGATCCCTGATCACGATTGTCTCGCCGGGGTCGGCACCCGCAGCAAATCCGGCTTCATCATTTGGAATGGTTAAAACGAGGGCTTCCTCACCTTCGCTGAGGTCATCACTCCGAACACTCAATGACACCTCGACCTGGCTCCGCCCTGCCGGCAAAAGGACTTCGAGATTCCCTTGGAAATCCTCACTTGAAGCGGAGCCTGTCGCACTCAAAACGACGGTCACGGAAGACACCAGGGGCAGCTCGCTTGAGACTAGAACTACCGCTGTCTCCGCAGGGAAATTCTCATCAAGCCCCCCGCCCGCCAGAGACAATTCAAGGGCAGGGCGATGAACCTCGCACTCTTCACTCACCATGGTGACGTTGACATTATCCAACCACCACCCTTCGCTGAACGACGACCGGTCATGAGCCAATCGCCAACGGAATTGAAGAGTCTCGCCGGCCCATTCCGCTGGAAGCCCAACCGTAGTCGTCCGGAATGCCGACAGCCTCGCAGACCAAGCCATCCGACCGGCAATGGGAGAGTCAAATCTCGAATTGATAAGGCCATCGTAGCCTCCCGAAACCGTGGCCATGGGATCCTCAATCAAGTCCGTCCACGACCCGCCATCCCTCGAAATCTCCAGCACCGCACCGTCATAGCCAACCTCTGTTCGATAAAAGTGATCGAAGCTCAGGGTCCCTCCGCTCCGAGCCAGAACAAACGATGGCGAAATGAGCGAGGCAGAGGAAACGCTCCCAACTCCACCAGTGAAAGCGGACCGAATCGAGGAAACCGAACGCGAGGAAACAGCATCCCAGGCAAGTCCTCCGCCGATTTCTTCCGAAGTCCAGGCGGAAGGAAGGTCACTCGAACCGTCAAATCCCTCATCCAACGGCATCAGCACCTGACGGTCCCCTAAACTGAATTCTTGCTCGAAAGCCAACAAACTTCCTGACTCATCAGCAATCTCGATCAAAAAATTAGCGACGTCTCCGCACCCCCCGACTGCCCCAAAAACCAGTTCCAGTGAACCCATTGAATTGGCTTGAATTCCGTCGGGCAGGCTCTTCGAAAAAACGGTCACATTGCTGGTTCCTTTGATATTTAAAACCAAATCCCCAGTCGGCAACGTCCCAACATTCTCGATCGGAATCGAAACCCGAACCGTCTCGTTCGGATCCAAACGACGGTTTTTAATGGAACCGGACTCGGCGACCACAACCGCATCACCAGCCACTAGTCGCGGACCAGGAACACGGTCATGCAACCTCACGGTCAGGTCATAGATCTGGGTAGCGTTCGAAGTCTCCCCATTGACTCTCAGATAATAGACCCCGTCATCGGGAAATTCAAAAAGATCGATCCTTTCCTCATCACCTTCACCTCCGGCGGTCGCTGACGCCAAAACATTCACCCCGGTTTGATCAAGAACCTCAAGTGAGAGATCGTGGATCGTTTCCGAATTAAAAGTCGTGCCCGATGAGCACCCGCTGCTCGTCTCGGCTCCCTCCAGATAGCTTCCTTCTCCTGGCACAACACTCGCAGTGAGTCTCAGACCACCCTCAACCTCAAATCGATAATAATCAATGTCAGCATTGTCATCGATACTCAGTCGGGTGAAGGACTGGGTTTCAAGCAATGGAAGCTCCAATGTGGTCGCCTCTGCCGCAGAATCATTGTCGTTGAATCCTCCATGCCATTCGAGTCGGTCTCCGTATAGCCGTTGCAGCGATTGGTGTTCATCAAATCGAGGCCCGCGAAAACTCGTCGTCAAAATAGGTTCAAGAAGCTTTGTCCGGTTGATCGGACAGACATGAGCCAAGCCCAAGCCATGCCCCAGTTCGTGGGCAATCGTATTGAAAAGTCGAATCGAGGAACTGAAAGTGAGATCAAAAGTTCCGTCGCTCGAATCAAAAACCATATCACCGTGATCGGGAGAGAACGTGATCGCCAAAGTCCCGCTATCCCCATCCAGAGCCCTGGCCGCAATGCGAATATCCCCGCGCACGCCCACCGCCCCAAGCATAAACGAGCTTAGCCCCGAACCATCGTCGTCCGCTTCATATTGCAAAGTCACTCCGCAGGTTTCGGCCATCGCTTGAAAGGCCTCCTCGAAAATCTCGAACCACGGTTGATCTTGAGCCGGGCCACCAGTGCTTCCTCCGTAAATCCCTGCCATCCATGAACGAAAATTGGACGAGGTATTTTCCTGTCCCTCGATCCCCGGGGTCGAGGTCCCATCCGGAACAATGCTCCATGTCACCGTGACGGGTTCACCCTGGCCGCCCCTTCCAAATCCACCCACCGCTGTTCGTTTCCAACGGCCGGAACTTAAAAACTGATTGGCAAAAAGAGCGTAGCCGGCTCCGGCGAGACCAGTCAATTTTTCAGCCTCATGATAAGCCGCCGCCTTCCCCGCAGAAACATCCGGCGCCCAGCATAGCCAGGGCTGATCCATTGCTCCCGGAGAGGTCAGTCTGTCAATGTAAGACCGGAGGTGCGCCAACTCCTCTCCGCTCAGATCGGAAAGGAGGGCGGGATCGATCTTTGACAGGATCAAATCCACCATTGCCGATTTTTTTTCCCCGGGCGGGTGTATTTTCTCCCCCTGGATCTCACCTTTAAGACCGGAAATCCGGCCTGACGCCTTGATGATACTGGTGCCTTCAATCCCCGCTCTCTGAACCGCGCCAACCGCCCTGTCGTCTCCTTTGTCAAAAACTCCACGTGCCGCATCATCTCCCCCCGTCAATGACGTCTCTTTCTCAGAAGCCACTTCAAAAGAAAGCCGCAGCACAATCAGAGGAAGGATAAGAACAATCAATCGTGTCATGTGGAAAAAGCGACCCTGATCACTTCCCCGAAAGCTAGCATGGACAAAGGAAGCCGTCAGTTGCAAATCCCAAGGTTGTCAGAAAGGACAGTCCATGTTCATTCTCCTTCCGAACAATGTCCGAAGAACCCATCAATCCCATCGGCCAACCCCGCGAGATCAAACATCCGCGCATTCGCAAGGCCCTCAAACCCTTCCTTGCGGGCATGGCCACCGTCATTCCAGTGTTGGCCACCGGGTGGATCCTGGTTCTCGTTTTCCGACTTCTGCACAAAATCGGCCTCGCCATTATCAACGGGGTGCTGAATGCCCTCAACGTCTTCAGAGGTGCCAGCGAAGACGCTGATCTTGAAAAAGGAGAGAAGGAAGCCTGGACTCTTGATGGCTTTCCCGGCGACGACTTCCTCTGGCTTCTCATCCCTCTCGGACTCCTCTTCCTCGTCGGTCTTGCGGTCACCAATCGGCCCGGAAAGAAGGTCACCAGCTGGATCGATGACACCATGATCCGGATTCCCTTGCTTGGAGTCATCTACGCGACGGTCAAACAGTTCGTCGATGCCGTGCGTAACCTGGGTGGACCACAGAAGTTCAAGGGAGTTGCCTACGTGGAATATCCCAGCCCGGGCTGTCGGCTCATTGGCCTGATCACCGGGAATTTCACGGACCCCCAGACAGGCAAGAAGACCACCTCGATCTTTATTCCCACCTCGCCAAATCCCATGACCGGATTCGTCGTTCTCATGGATGACGAAAAGGTCATGAAAAGCGATATGACTCTCGAAGAAGCCGGGAAAATGATCCTCTCGGCCGGCTTGGTTGCCCCTGCCTCCTACTCCGACCAAGACGGTACTACCGGGGCTTCCTAGCACGCAGACCCTGCAGGCGCTTTCCTTCCGCTTCCCATTGGATTTGAAAATCTGTCCTGGGATAGAAGAAATCATCATCCGCCCAAGCATGCTTCTCCAACCCCTTGAAGGCATCAAGATGCTCCTCACTCCAGTCAAAATATTCGTCGTGGTCGGTCTTAAAAAGAAGCTCTCCTCCCGGCTTTAGAACTCTCACGACCGCTTTCAAAAATGGTTCCTGAAAAAGTCGACGACGGTGATGCTTCACCTTGGGCCACGGGTCCGGGCAGAGCAGGTGCAAGCGATCCACACAACTCTCCGGAAGAAGCCACTCCAGCGTGTAAAGACTCTCCAGTCTCAAAACCCGGACATTCTTAAGACCTCCTTTCTCGGCACCGCGGCACACTTTGCGAACCCGCCCCAAAAGTCTCTCAATCGCCAGGAAATTCCTCTCCGGATGATGTTCCGCCATCTCCAGGGTGAACTTCCCGTCACCACACCCCAGATCGATCTCCAACGGGGCCTCGTTTCCAAAAAACCGACGAGGGTCAATTTCGGCAAAGTAATCCTCCGGAACCAATTCATTGGGCTCGGCGGGACGCACCGTCTTTGTGTTGGGAACCATCAAGCGTGAAACTACCGAAGCTTTTGATAAATACCACTGTAACCGAGAAAAGGCACCTCGGGATCGGTCGTGCGGGCATCGAAGCGACGAATAATCGTCGATGGATTGATCAAGGGATTGTTGGCAAAACGAGTCGAATCGAGATGCAAGGTGATCTCCTCAACATTGAGCGGTCCGGTAAGAACGTTGAGGGTCAAAACACCCATATACGGACCTTCGCTGGAGTCATAGGTGGCCAAAAACGTCCCCACTCCTTTTGATGGTACAAAGACAGGTTCTTCTCCTTCCATCGTCCGTTCCACAACCATGTCGATGGTGTAGCTTCCGCTCGTCCCATCCACCGAATCAAAAAAGAGAGACATGGAACCTTCATCCACGCCCGAATTCACTTTAAAACTCAATTGGGCATCTTTCAATTCAACCTCGGCAGAAGGCCAATTGGGAATCTTCGTTGCGAAACCCTTCAGGAAATACTTTGGCGCAAAATTAATCAAATCCGTCAAATCCGTCCTCATTGGCTCCGTTAAGAAAGGAGATTGCACGTCGATCGTCCCTCCTGTGAGGGTGCGTAAATCGGAACCCTGATAGAGAATCGTCTGGGTCTGGGGCCTCAAGGGCGTCACCAGCGAAAAACCCTCGTTGGTTCTCTGAATATCCAAAGACAACGCTTCAATGACCCCGGGAAGAAAATTCTGGTGATACCCCTCAAAAAACGCCGCCGCGGCCACTCCCTGCCTTCGAAAAGTAATGTCGTGAATCACCATATCTTGAAGAGGCTCCTGATCACTTGTCGTCGTCGTATTCGCAATACTTTGCACAACGAGACGCCCGGCATTTTGAATCACCGTGCCGAAGGCCGTATAGCGACCGTTCCAGGTCCTTTCGGCTGCAGAGGTTATGAAAAAACGACTCCCGTTCTGATTGGGCCCCACCGTGTCCATCGCTAAAATCCATCCCGTATTGAAGGCCGTCCCATAGGGATTTGTCGTATTCCCGGGAACTCGTAAAACCTCGTCTTGAAAATGATACCCCGGATGTTCCAGGGGATCCCGGGTCATGCTTCCGGCAAAAAACCGTTTCCCCGTCTCCACCCGGTTGATTTCAAGCTCACGATACATCGGGGCCTCCTTGATCTTTTGATCCCGGGCATCGAGCCACTGTCGTGGATACCGTAGGGTAATCCGATAACGGGTCGGCTGGGAACTCACCAGAGCCAACCGAATCCGATCTTGTCCGGTGATATCGGCGTAGTAATTTGCCAATTGGAAAATCTCAACGCCACCAATGTAAGTCTCGCTCTGAAAAATACCGTAGAACGCCCGCATCGTTTCAGTGGCAGGAATGTAGTAAACTTGCAGGATAAGGCGCTCTGCGTCGGACCCCGGGGTCGAGTAATATCCATGTCGAAAATGGTTGGCCGTTTCCAGAGCGGGCACGCCATCTCTGGTCTCCAAAACATCATCACCTTTGCCCGCCAGGTGGATAAAGTTTGCCACTGCGAGCGGAGCGTTCACGTAGTCGAGTAGGACATTGAAATCCCCCTCCGAGGTTCGGAAGTCAGCAACGATTTGGGCCAAACTACTGCTGACGAGGCCAACAGCCGCGATAATGCTTTTGATCAAAATTTTCATGAAATTTACGCTCTATTCTTCTCCAGCATTAACGACCAGACGGAAAAATAGTTCCGAATCATCCACGATCAACTGATTGCTTTGAACGGTCACCACCTTGATCTCCCCGTCGTCGGAAAGATTGGTCACATTCGCGGCCTCAAAGCCATCATCAGTCGCCCAAATTGTATCCCAATCAATCAGATCGGTTGAGCTTTGCACTGAATAGGTGAGATCAGATACAAACTCCCGATGCCTGAAGGTGAAGATCCCATGTCCGGAAAGATCAATTCCACCCGTAGGAGATAAAGAGGCGTCATCCAAGGGATCCGTCGGATCGCCACCGTAGGCATACTCTTCAAAGTTCGTGAGACTTCCCGGGTCACTCATCTCGTTGGGCCCTGAAGCTGACTCACGATTCGCCCATCCCGAATAAGAACTCAGAACCGTGACCGGCACCGTTGTTGAGACACTCGCGCCATCGAGGTCGGTCGCCGTGATCGTCAACTGTGTCATTCCGGCAAGCCCTGTCGGGGTAATCATCAATGGAGCCCCTAACTCCGGGCCCACTGTTGCCGAGACGATCTCATCTCCTTCGGAAGCAAACGAATATCCCAGCGTGGGAATCTCGAAGACATCGTTCATCGATGCGAGCTGGTCAAAAGCCGGGCTCGTGCCATCAATTTCAGTAAGAGGCCAGTCACTCAGAGTTGTTAAGGAGTCATCGATCTCTACCCTGAAATTTCCACGCGGGAGTGCTGACATTCGGTTCGCCGCACCAATCTCGGAACACCTTCCAAACACCGTAAAGCCTCCGTTCTGACCATCGAGAATGGTCCGATTATCATTCAAACTGATAAAGAATTGATTGGTCGCGCTATCAGGATCGCCACCCAGCTTGGCCATTGAAATCGTTCCGCAAAGATTCGGACGTGATGGATCGAATTCGTTGACGATCGTCGGGAGTTGCGTCACGCGGGTATATTTTCCGGGCTCGGCCCCGGGCTTAAAGCCTCCTCCTTGCAGCACAAAGTTTTCCCCGTTGCCTAACTTTGCCATGCGGTGAAAAAAGGCGCCGTCCCAGGCATCACTCTCGGCGTAGGCAAAGAAATTACCCACGGTCACCGGAAACCCTTCATAGAATCCAATCCTGATCTCTCCGGAAGCTGTCGAGACAGCAGCCGCTCGGATAAAATCAGAATCCTCAAAAACGCCTGTGAGATCGACTTCGACCGACGGCCCGGCAATGAGCGTCAGAGGATCAATCGATCCCGTCAAAACCGGCTTTTCGTTGATGACATTAATGTGCAGGAAACCGGAGCGCAGGTGAATCCCAATCACCGCCTCGTAATTCACACGGACACTTCCCTCCAATGGGGTCTCCGCCGAAAAAACTCCGGTAACAGTATCGAAATCCAGCCAAGAAGGATACGTCCCCACCGCACGAAGAGAATCGAACTCGAAATCAGCCGCGACCGTTGAAGTGAAACTCTCGCCTGGTGTTCCCGTCGCAGCAGAGGTCAACAGATTCAGATCGAGGGTCGTCACACTCACTTCAGGCGTCCAATCGGAAAACTCAAGCTCGCCCGCACCTCCTCCTTCAAGAGGCTTCGCCGAACGAAGTTTAAAGAACACCGCGGAACCCGGAGTAAATCCCGTAAAGGTAAAGCTGGTTGTGTCTGTTCCCGGTCCGTTCCTGACGAAAGGAGCTCCGTCCCCAAACCTAATTTCAAACTGAAAAAGGGTTTCATCCGTCGCATTGTCAACCCACTCAAACGAAGCCGCGTCGTTGGCATCAGATCGAGCAAAGATGAAGTCAGTGGGAGCGGCGGGAGGAGCCGCCCTCAACTGAAGAGAACAAAGGAACGCGCAACAAAGCGAATAGCTGAAGGTAGAAGACATAATCGATATCTGTTCGTGAAAACTGCCCAAAGCCGGACTGAAACTCAAGGGAAAGGCTCACCCACTCAATTTGAAATTCCCTTTTCGTCTGAACGACCTAGGCTTCCGCCGGTGAAACCCACAGGTGAATTCGTCCTATTTGACCTCGATCAGACCATAATTCCTTGGGACACCCAGCTTGTCTTTAGGTCCTACGTGCTTCGCAAGGAACCCTCCCGGCGTTTCCTCACCTTGATCTTCCTCGCCTTTCTTCCTCTCAATAAAGTCCTTGGAGCCGGAGGGATGAAACGCGTCTTCCATTCCTACCTCTGGGGAATGTCATCCTCAAAACTGCAAGAACACGTCGATGGTTTCCTTGCCGATTGGCTCCCTAAGCTCTCCTATCCGGAAATCCTCGCGGAAATCGCCCACTACAAACAACGTGGCTGCCACCTCGTTCTTTCCTCGGCCAGCCCCGAGCTCTGGGTCAAAGGCATCGGCGATGCGCTCGGATTTCACGAAAGTCTCGGCACGCGATTCGACTGGGGCACGCGGGTTGAACTCTTTCCCGAAATGATCGGGGAAAACCACAAGAGCGACGAAAAAGTCCGTCGCTTGAAGGAACTCGAAATCACTTCCGGCCTTGCCGGTTTCAGCGATTCCCGCGCCGACCTCCCTCTCCTTGAGCTCTGTCAGGAGAAGACTCTCGTCAATCCCCTCTCCGGAATTCGTAAGATCGGAGAGGAGAAAAGCTGGCGCATTCTGGAACCCGAACGCCCCTGGCGAAACCGCTTCTACTTCGGCCTCGGGTGTAGCCGCCAACTCTTTGGATTCTGGAAACCATGATCCACTGCCTCCATGGAGCAGTTGGCAGCAATCGCGATTGGGATCTCTTCAAGAGCACTCTGAGCCATGAAGTGAACGCCCTCGATCTCTGGCACCTTTTCGACAGCGAAACCCCCTCTCTCGCCCAAGCCGGCCAAGTCATCGCCAACCGGGCTGAAGCCAACGACCTCATTTTAGGATACTCAATGGGGGGACGCCTTGCCCTTCACGCTCTCCTTGCCGCCCCAAAAAAGTGGCGGGCCGCCATCATCGTCAGTGCCCACCCCGGACTCACCGGGGGCTGCCCCGATCGCATCGGGCAGGATTTAAAGTGGGCTGAGTTAGCCAGCCGGGATTGGAACTCTTTTCTCAAAAAATGGAACCAGCAAGGAATCCTGCCCTCTATTGGAAGAGGCCTCCACCAGGCCACTTCCAACGACCAAAAAGCCGTCGTAAAAAGCTTTCGTCACTGGTCCCTCGGCACCCAGGAAGACCTCCGCGACAAGCTCGCGACCATCACCTGTCCCGTTCTTTGGATCACCGGTGAAAAAGACCACAAATTCACGCAACTCGGGCGGGAAGCCACTTCGTTTCTTCGCGGCTCCCGTCACGCGGTCATTGCCGGCAGCGGACACCGTGTCCCCTGGGAAAACCCTCAAGACTTCACCGGAATCGTGAGGGAATTTCTTGCGACTGCCTGAATGCTACTCCCGCACCTTCCCCACCGTTCCTCCGTTCACAAATTCCGCCTTCGCCAGGCTCTGCACGACATCCCCTTTCCCGCGACTCACCTTGTCCGCCCACCGGACGATCCTCCTTACCAGCGGTTGAGGCCGCCAACGAATATGAGCAATCGACGGTTCACACCACGCAAAGGTTGGATCGGGATCCGAACACACCATGGAAACATCAAGCGGCACCTTCAAACCACGTCCTGCCAGGAATTGCTGGGCAGCCGTAAACACGTGAGCTTCTTGAACGATCAAAGCAGTCGGAGGTGTCACTTGAAAGAGTGAATCCAAACACTCAAAAAAGCTCTCCTTGCTGTCATTCCAATCAGGCAAATGATACTCGCCAATCTGGACTCCTTCCTCCACCAAAGCATCCAGAAATGTTTGTTCGGAATCACCCGGTTCCGGCTTTCTCCGCTGACTCCGGGCCAAAAGAACAATACGCCGGTGGCCCAATTCCACCAATGTCCGGACGACTTTTCGATAAGCGGGCGGCTTGTTGGGTCTGGCACCCGCCACATGAGAATCGGAAGCACTCCCGAAAAGTGCAAAGGTCGGAAAATCCTGTTCGGCAAACCAATTCAAGACATCCACGGACCCGGCGAGCACAATCCAGGCATCCGCTCCCGCAGCTTCGGTAAACTCCGCAACCCGCTTGGCATTCATTCCGAGATCCGTCAGGGTTCTGTTCGCAAAAAACGGAGCATGGCCGGCCTCCATCAGCATATGCAGAATCTCAACAATGTAATCGACTCGTTTATCAACCAATTCATAAAGCAAAATACCCAAACGAAGAGGCGGCGGAGTGAGGCCCTCCGGCAACACCCCGATCGCGCGTCTCCTCCCCGCTCCCTGAGGCACCAGAATCCCTTCCGTGTCCAGTTGCTTCAATGCCGCATCCACCGTTTTCCGATTCACCCCCATTTCAGCGGCCAAACTTGGTACTCCCGGCATTGTCACAATCCAGCGCCCGCGCAAAAGTTCTTTGCGTAAATGCCCGGCAACCTGTTCCGAGGGAGAGAGAATTCTTAATCCTTCCACGCCTCAACCTACCCCCACACGGGCAGGCGTCCAGCTCCTAATGTCATCGACCTCTTTTCT
>ERZ887942.243-NODE-243-length-45916-cov-44.788382_pt1 | contig 45916 bp, 29 predicted proteins | sample MGYA00521099_ERZ887942 | MGnify/ENA primary metagenome ERZ887942 (study PRJEB32303, sample SAMEA104408605) | aquatic metagenome | biome: Brackish water; feature: Pelagic; material: water | place: Baltic Sea | collected 2014-06-07T06:48:00 | depth 16,251 m ... | reverse complement strand
CACACTACCTAATTTACCCACCTGGCGCCAGTCTCCCGTGAAATGCGCTCTAGCTATCGCCTATGTCGTTCCGCTCCTCCCAACGGAACGTCGATCCATCGATGAAATCCGGTTAGAATACAACTCCGGCAGCGTCAGGCTGACTGTTTTGGGATTTACACGCGATCTCTAACGATTTTTCAGGCGCCTTTGGCGCTGCAATTGGCAGGTTTGCCGGGCCAACTTAGGGAATTGCGTGAATCGGGTGATTCGAGAGCAATCCGGGGTCGATCGTACGTCAAACCATTCGTAAACTCTATTAAAACGCTGGGGTTTGAGTTGTTGAGTTGGCCCGTCCAACTTTCCAGCAACTCGCTGACTTCCGCATTCCATTCAAAGCATTTCGCGTGTTATTGGGGTGACTCAATTGGCCACTGTTGATCAAGATAAATCGGTAGAAACAATTAACGGCGCTGAGATTCTGGTTGAAATGCTCATCCGGTTAGAAACCGAATACATTTTCGCCTATCCCGGTGGTTGCAGCATGCCTTTGCATCAGGCGCTGCGAGCTCAAAGAGATCGAATCCGCACCATTCTGCCCCGACACGAACAAGGCGGCAGCTTTGCCGCTCAGGGGGTCGCACGCACCACCGGCAAAGTAGGTGTTTGCATGGCGACCAGCGGTCCAGGTGCGACCAACCTTGTCACCGGTATCGCAGACGCAAAGCTGGACAGCATTGCGATGGTGGCAATTACCGGCCAGGTGCCTCAGAAGTTTATTGGAACCGATGCGTTCCAGGAAACTCCAATGGTGGAAGTGTGCCGAGCCATCACGAAGCACCACTATCTCATAACAGATATTAACGATGTGGCTCGCATCGTAAAAGAAGCCTTCTACATCGCCAACACAGGCCGCCCAGGCCCGGTGTTGATTGACTTCCCGAAAGACGTTCAACAGGCAACTCTGCCCTTGAAGGACGTTGACTTCGATCCTCCGTTCGATCTTCCGGGCTATCAGCCGAAGGTTCGCAAAGCTGCTCCTGAACAGATTAGTCAGGTCGTGGCCGCAATTCGTCGATCCAAGAGACCAGTTCTTTATGTCGGCGGTGGGTGCATCTTAAGCGATGCCTCAGACGAACTACGAAAGTTTGCTTTACGCACCGGCATTCCTGTAACCATGACCGTGATGGGATTGGGGGCGTTCCCCGGCGAACACGAGCAATCTTTGCACATGCTGGGAATGCACGGCACTGCCTATGCAAACTATGCCGTTAACGAATCCGATCTGTTGCTGGCCTTTGGCGTTCGCTTTGATGACCGAGTGACTGGCAAGCTGGACGAATTCGCCAAGCACGGAAAGATTGTGCATGTCGATATCGACCCATCAGAGATTCACAAAAACAAAGAAGCTCACATTCCAATCAACGCCGACCTGAAGGAAGCGTTGATTGCTCTGAACGCTGCTTTGACAGACGCAGACATTCCGGACATCAAAGAATGGTCTGCCAAAATCGCTGATTGGAAGAAGAATTTCCCGCTAAGCTATCGCCATTCTGATGAAGAAATTCTTCAGCAGGCAGCCATTGATGAGCTGTATCAGCAGACCAAAGAGAAAGATCCCTACATCGCTGTGGGCGTTGGCCAGCACCAGATGTGGACAGCTCAGTTTTATAAATTCAGCAAACCTCGCCACTGGCTAAGTAGTTCAGGCCTGGGCACGATGGGTTTCGGTTTGCCTGCCGCTATGGGCGTACAAACGGCTCATCCAAACAGCCTTGTTGTTGATATCGATGGTGATGGTTCGTTCCAGATGAACATTCAGGAGCTGGCGACGCTGCGTTGTGAAAACCTGCCGGTAAAGATTCTGCTGCTCAACAACCAGCACCTGGGCATGGTGACACAATGGGAAGACCGGTTCATGGACGGTCGTCGAGCTCACACTTATCTGGGTCCGGTCGAAGATCCGGAAGCTTTGGGTGAAGGCGACGGAAGTCTGCCTGAATTGACGTACCCGAACTTCGTTCAGATCGCCAAGGCCTACGGCATCAAAGCTCGACAGGTTCGCCACAAAAAGGACCTTGCGGAAGCCATTGCCGAGATGATCAATCACGACGGTCCGTACTTGTTGGACGTTCTTTGCGTCTATCAGGAACACGTTCTGCCGATGATACCAACCGGCCGAACCGTGGATGACATGATTCTTGAATAGTCACGTCGCAACTTCAACAGGTGCAGCACGCGACAAGTTTATCCTGTCAGTTTCTGCAGCGTTGGCAGGTTAACGCCGCGTTCAAGTTCAAGTTTGCCTTGCCCGCTGCTTGAGTACTCAAGGGGCTGGACATAAGTCCGAGACAATGCCTTGGGCCCCGTTGAGTGCTTCTGCTGACGTGGGAGATGAGTGGGCATCGGTTTCCGGAAGGTTAATAGCCGATGTCATTTCAGTGGCCGAAGTGGCGCGACCATAGAATCAACGGGCCACCCGCTTTAAATTATGCCTTTCGGCTCAGGCTGACTGAAGACGGGTGCGGTCACGGATTGTGGCCGATCGGAGATTGTTGAACGTGCGGGGCCGGGGTTGGACTGAGCTTGCGAAGGCCCCCCTGGGGTTGCGCTCGTGCCTCGCTCCAACCCTGCCCATCCTGCCCCGGTTTGCGATCATCTATGACTGCAGCCCCCTGAAGACTGCTTCGCTATTCATCAAAAGCAGACCTGAGGTCATCGATGACCGCCTGTTCTGCCTTTGATACGGCTCCATATCCAAGGCATCCGCCGGACGCTTCCGCGACAGTGATTGCCTGAAAAACGGTAGCGGCTCGCAAAGCTGCATAGGACTCCCGGCTGACTATTCGTCGTATTGCGGCGACGTAGTCTTTCCATGTCTTCAGCAGTGTGGGATTCGGACGCTCTTTCAGCCATCCGGTCAACAACTCAAATGCCTTCGATGTCGGTTTCATGCCGTTTTCCTGAGCGGCTTCCAGAATCGCCTGACGTTCACCACGTTCGACAAAACCATTTGCCCAGGCGACTGACACCATCGGAACCAGAGTCAATACGTGAAGTGATTCTGCTCGCAGTCCGCAGTCAACAAGTTCATTCAGCACGTCCTGCTCTGTGATTTGCGTGGAGATCTGCAACTGTTCAATTGCAGCTTCACGATCCCATTTCTCCTCAAGTTGTTCCCGTAGACGGAGGTCCGTCTCGTATGCGTGGCTCATTTCCAAAATTGAACCAAGTTTGCCAAGTCCATCACCGTACATAGAATCTCTCCCTGGAAATTGATTGAAAGTTGCATCTGAATTGATCTTTTTGTTGGCCAGGGAGACCGGAGAACGGGCTCAAAAGAACTCGTCCCTGTGCACGCAACAGCGATGAAGGGAGGCTCGATTGAGGTGTTGCAATGTGAAATCCATGTCACAGGTTATCTGTCACAGACAGACGGCGTAAAGATGGAACAGCTTTGGAGTCATGGATGCTCTGATCTTGTTTTTTAGAATCAGAAACTGCCTATCCGCGACATGGGTTATTGAGCGATTCGCAGGACACAACCATCCGTTACGACCTGCGGTAGGAGTTCCACGTAGCGCTGGGCGCCTTTTCTTACGACGTGGTCACTGTCCGGCAAGATTCCAGAGGTTGCATATTCAATTTCGGTGATCTGGAATGCAGAAGCGCCTCCACTTACCACCGGACAAGTTGTTCAGAAGCAGCCTGCAGGCTTCCACGCGTCTGGTACACGACATGTCCGGCGGATGGTTTGCAGAGGGAAGTCCGGGATCAGTCAAATGATCAATCGCACTCCGCCAAGTTCTGCCAGTCCGTATGGAAGTCGGCTGCCGGGAGATCCAATGAACATCAGGTTCCTGGGGATGCCCCATTCCTCTGAAAGCTGCTGAATCAGTTCCGGTGTAAACTGTCCTTCTATCCGAACAAACTCAACGTCGATCTCCGGATAAGCCTTATCCAGAAAATCCAGTTCCTGCGCCAGATTGTCCGGGACGACCACATCCTGATTGGTGACCGTCACAATTTTCAGCCGATTGGTGTGTTCATTCTGCCTCACGTACAAAAGCGCGTTGTTCAGGTTGGCGATATTGTCGCCTCGAGTAAAGAACACAATCTGCTGAGCATTGATTTCGTCAATCTTGACTCGCACCCAACGACTGGTCTGCGTGAGTGGCCCCACAATTCCAGCCGTCATTGTTCTTACCACAGACAAAGCGGCCTTCAGCAGCTGAATACGGAACAGCATTACACCAATAACCACCATTGCGGGCACAAAGTACTGCAGAAAAGTCCAGACGTAAGCACTGTCTATCATTGCATTGCCAATCAGCCCGGCAAGAACCGCTCCGATAGCAATCAGCACAGAAAGCCATGAAGCTCGAGCCGGTCGCGGCAGATTGTTGCGTTTCAGTTTCAGCAACACATTCCCGAGCCCGAACAACGCCATTACGGATAGGAAAGAAATCGTGTAAATGCCGGCCAGTTTCTTGATTTGAGCATTTTCACCGGCCACTTTCAGACGCTCGGCAATCTGAACTTCAGTCAGCGTCTGCAGTTCGCTGCGGTCTTTGGGAGACAGCGTTTTAAAGTGATTCTTGCATTCAATCGGCAGCACACCATCGTCCAGAGAAAGAACGGCCCGGTTTACTCGACGACGTACAAGATCCGGACTTTCGCCATCAACTGCACCAGGCACATCAGCGACGGCTTTAGCAATCGCAGGTGCGACGTACTGTGGAACGTTGTTCTGAGTAATCAGAAGCACAGATACGCACAGCAGAAAAAACGCAACAATGATTCGATGTGTCGTGCCCCGTGAGTTTGTCTTCAACAGAAACTGCGGCAGGCAGCGGTCCAGTGTCATCCGATGAACCAGGCCTGTGACGCCCACAAAACTTGTCAGGACGGCTCCACTAAGCACCATCGCTGCATCAATCGAAATTAACGTACTAAACCACGGACCGAATGTGGGGCCACCCGCGACCTCTCCCATATAGGCCAGCAGAGCAGTCTGGTTCTGGTCAACCTGAACCATGGTCAAAACAGACAACGCCAACAGCGCCATCAACGGATTGAAGAAGCTGACGGCAATCCACATGTTGCGTAATGTTTTGGGAAAGACTCCGTCCTCCTGTTCTTCAACAAAATTTGATGAACTTTCAAAGCCGGAAATTCCCAGCATAGAAACCGAGAACCCAAAGAACAGAGCCACCCACAAGCTTCCCGACGAACTACCGTCTTCATCAGAATCGAGGTCAGCAAATTCGTCGTTAGTACCGGGAGCTGCTGGTAAGGGCTCAGCAAAGTTGGCTTTGGCCGTTGCCAGCCCACCTTCCGGATTGTCGGCTCCGTTGCCGAAGACAAAGGCCGCTCCCACAATCAGCAACAGCGTAAGGGTCACCAGGTGAGTAATGAAAATCACGATGGCGACAATCGCTGATTCAGTGATGCCGACGATGGTTAGAATCATGAAAAATGCCAACAACGCGATGGTGCCCGTCATCACGTCCAGCCCATGCCAAAGGTTGTGAACATAATGCATGCCTTCCAATGCCGAAATAACGGCAGTTGCCATATACGACAACACTGTCAGACACGCGGCGACTGAAGCAGCTCGTTTGCTGGTTGTGTTTAGAAGCGCGTTGTAGGCACCTCCGTTTAACGGTAAGGCACCGACGACTTCCGCATAGATTTTGCGGAACAGAAACAACACAGCCGCAACCATCAACAACGAAATGGGGGCCAGCTTTCCGGCATACACAATCGCCAGGGCAGAAACATACAAGCACGACGACGTAATATCGTTGCCGCATATCGCAGTGGAGGCCAGTTGACCAAGTCGCGGGTGGTGTTCTTTCGGCATTCTGGTCGCCGGGACTGGCTGTGGAGAATTGACTGACACGGTCGATATACCTCGCTTAAAACTCTTTGAAAGTTCACCGAACACTAATCGCTTCGCCATGCAATCGCAACGCAACCGCAATGCTGCAAGGTTGGCGAATGTGTTTCTCCGGCTTCCAATCAGAACCGACGTGCAGGTTCATTGGATCAGAGCACCGCCGCATCCGCTTTTCTGCCGGCATTTCGGTGCGAACACAACGAATCATTCGCAGTTCGCCTTCAGACAAGGACGACGTTTTGTTCTGCTAAGGAACGCACGGACGTTCTTTCACTTCACGAAGCAAAAGGCGACCAGCCTCGTCCACAGGAATGGGAAAATTGCTCAATTGCAGACGATTTAACGCAAACGGATTGCGGCTGACCGCGGATCATTGAACTTGCCGAGTTTTTCTGCCGCTGACGCTTCATGCCTGATTGGCGACCTGTGAATCTGGCTGATACAAGCCCGAATGATGGTGATTGAAAAAGCAGACATGCACAGCCCATTCCTTTATTGGCACCGGGAAACTGCTAGACTTTGGCCCACGCGGGCCACAATTTTTCTGCACGAACGATCAAACGCGAGAGGCGACGAAATGAATCCGATGGATATTCTGGGCGGACTGTTGAAAAATAAGATGGGCGCTGGAAGCAGCAGTGGTGGTGGAGGCGGCGGTCTTGGTGGTTCTATTCTGGAAAGCATCCTGAAAGGCCAGGGGCGCGGTGGTGCTCAAAGCCCTGCCAGTCGCAAGGGCACCGGGATTCCCAGCGTTCCTGCGGGCAGCCCGCGAATAGTCGAACCGCGTCGCGGACAGGAGGACGAGTTCAATAGTCTGGAAGATTTTCTAAGACACGCTCACAAGGGAAGTGACCAACGTCAGCGATCGGCCCCCGCGCCTGCACCAGCCCCGCAACGCAATCCATTTCCCTCTGCTGAGCCGCAGATTGCTCGCCGACAAACCGAGTTCACCGCTGAGTACGAAGGGAACCCGGAGCCGTTTAATCGTCAGGCGGAAGTGCTGGTGATTGCCATGATTAATGCGGCCAAAGCCGACGGGCAGATTGATCAAAAAGAACAGGATGCAATCGTTAAACAGCTGGGCGATCTGTCGCAGGACGAAGTGCAGTTTCTGCGTTCCGAGTTCGCGAAGCCACTCAACGTAAAAGAGTTCGTGTGGTCGGTGCCGATCGGAATGGAACGACAGGTTTACGGCGTGTCGCTGATGGCGATCAACCTGGATCAAAATTCTGAAGCTCAATATTTGAGAGAGCTTGGGCATGGGTTTCGCCTTAGCCTTGAAGAATGCAACCGCCTTCACCAGGAATTCGGTGCTCCCATTCTGCGAGCCTGACAGCACCCTTCGACGCTGCTGTATTTGGATTCGCAGGTACATCGTTCGGGAATGCGTGTATTGGCAAATCGCTCTATAAACTCTTCCTGATTTTCTGCGACTGCGACTGCTGAATGGTCAGCCTAAGGACCTGCGTCTGTGGCGTTTACGCGATTTAAAACTTGCGAAACAGGCACAGCCAGAACCGATTCGCGAGATCGCCTGGCGATGTTGATGGCGACCAACTGACCGGCGGCGTTGACTAAAGGGCCACCCATTTGTTGTGGCGTTAACGCTGCATCGTGCTGCAAAACACTCGCAAAGCCGGCGCGGCGGCGGCTGACTTCGCCGCCGCGACCGTCAGCGAATTCCGTTCGCTCAAGAAGATTTTCCGGCGAAGATCGAAGCCGTCCGACGCATTCGATGTTCCGGCCTGATCGCCGAATGGCAAACTTAAGCTGATCGCCTGGTTGGCAATGTGTCAGCAGTTTAGCCAGATCGTCGAAATCCAATATTAGACTGCCGTTCGCCGAAATAAGCTGATCGCCGCTTTTCAGCCCCGCATCCATGGCCGCACTGTCTGCACTGACTTCGTCAATTTGCAGCGACATTTCGTCGGTGATACTCAAGATGCAGCCAAGTTTCGCAGCATCACGTGGCTCCGTGTAGTTGGTGCGACCGACGATCGCCACCATGCCTTCAGTACCCGCATAGACAAGGCTTCCGGCTTTCACTGAAATGTCTTCGCTGTGGCGGTCTTCGCTAAAACCGTCTGAGCGGCTGGGCAGTGTGACGTTGCTGTCTGTGGTCTTCAATACGGCAAGGTCTGTCGGCTGATCAGCAGTGTTCAAAGTTAAACCTATCGGAGTCTGGTCGGCTAGCTGACAAGACAGATCGTTTCTGTATTGCAGTTCGCTAAGTTTGGACACGATGGTACCGGAATTCACAATCGTGCCCAGGCACAAAGCCTCATCTCCCGAATAGATCGTAACGGTCATTTGCCGAAGTGCATCCGTTACAACAGTTGCTGCCGTGGGTGGTAGTTCTACGTCGGAAGTTGCGACGTTCGAGCCGGCAAACAATGACTTCAGCGATTGCTTTTGTTGACAGGCTGCGCGAATCAGCCCAGCAGGCAAATGCTGATTGGCGGATGCTCCCAGGCCAATGCGTGCGTTAAGTCCGACAATCTGGCCGTGCTGATTCACCAGCGGACCGCCCGAATCGCCAACGGTCAAAGCACAGGTTGTGCGAATGGTGTTTCTGGAAGCAGCAACAACCTTGCCGATTCGCAAGACAGCCCTCGCCGCATTGTCTTCTCTCCCCGGACAACCGGCCGCCAGTACCATCGCATCTATGGTCACACGCCCGGAGATTTCGTTGGCAAACGGCAAAGCCTCAGGCAATTGTTTCTGCGAAAGCTGTTGCAGCTGCAGCACTGCTAAGTCGCGGTTGGTGTCGCGAAGAACCACACTAGCCTTTGAGACCGAACCGTCAAACCAGATAACATTGGCCACAAGATCCGTCGATTTAAGACCATGAGCCACAGTGAAAATGAATCCGGCCTTCGAAACCAACACTCCGGAGAATCGATCAGAAGCGGTTTCAATTCGCACCGTCGCCTGCATCACTGAATTACACAAAACTGACAGCTTGTCGTTGCTTCCGGATGCGGCCGCGCTGCCTGAAGTTGTCGTGCTGCCAGCTGAAACGGTGCTGAAAAATAATCCGACATAGACGGCCCATGCAAACATGCATGCTGTAACGGCGCTCAGCAACGAGCAGCGAAGCTGAAACCTACTCATTTGCATTGGGTGTCTCTTCCGGCGCTGTTGGTGTTGAGTCAATCAGCACGCTTCGTGCGGCAAGGTCGTAGGCTGATCCGGCGGGCAAAGCCACGTAGTCCGGGCCACCCGCTGAAACTGGCTGGTCTCGATCATAGAAATAGACTTTTCCACGACCAATCACTTCAGCCTTCGACTTCTGCACGATAATCGCCGTGGCTTCGTCAAGGCCGATGCCCAGCAACTGCGGATAGCGGTTCACCAGTTGTGTCATGTCCTTCTGGCGTCCTCGCTGCGAAAAGTGCTGATCAATGGCAACGCCTCTAAGAAAGCCCAGGCCGCCTCGTTCGTAGCCGGAAGCCATGATGTCGAAGTTCTCGATCGGTGTTGCTCGAGCAAGATATTCAGCCTGAATGGAAGCCCCTGCAGACGACCCGCCAATCACGCCGCCGCGTGACAATACGTCTTTCATCAATTGATGGGCCTGAGTTCCGTAATAAGAGTCGGCAAAATTCCACTGCCGACCTCCACCAAACCACAAACCTGTCGCGTCCTTCAACGGAGCCAGAAACGCTTCATCAGTATTCGCCAGGTTGCGGTCTTTGGTGTGTATGAAGGTTGCGTTTTTTACGCCACCGCGTTTCCATGCCGAGATCGTGCTTTGGTTGGGGGAAATATGTGCCTGTTCTTCGCACGGCACATATACCATTCTGGCGGATTCAGGACCACCCGCTAGCTCAACAATACGATCCATGAGGCCGTCCGGCATTCCTCCCCCGCCAACAATCACCAGCGTTCCGTTTTCCACGTACGGCGTCTGCCGTTCAGTTGGCGGAAAGACATCCAAAGTGCGTTCGATGGATTCGCGTCGCCATTGTGTCCAGTCTACGATGTATTCCGCTGGCGACTGCCGTCTGGATGTGGGCCTGGCAAGCACTTGCTGCTTGCCGGCATGATGCGCACCATTTGGCAGCAGGAAAGTGGCGGTTCCTGAACCAGCCATGCGAATTCGCCGAGCATTCAGGACCAACACGGATTCTGCCGACAAGCCTACTCCAACAGTACGAGGCTGATCGCGGAGGACACTTGTTAGCTGTACTTGTTGCGATTCAGAGCCGACGTAGTCGCTGACAATTACCGCATCCTGAATCAGGTCGAGTCCGCGTATCGGCTGACCTGAACCTGTCGCATTCAGCTTTCCCGCCAATGTTGCAACCGGGCCGATCAATATCAGCACTCCTTTGTTGCGTACGAATGCGTTCAGAAGTTCAGAACACTCAGCGACGTCCCGTTGTTCAGCATCTGAAGTTACTGAACTGCTAAGCCAGCACAGAACATCGCAGTCCTTTGTCAATGTCGACAGCGCGGCTTTGTGAGCATTGTTCTTGCGGTCGATGGATAATGTGATACTTAGTGGTTCAAAAACCTGCTGCAGCGCAACAATTTGTCCGTGAGTAGATTCTTCGCCAGAAGCGTAGATCCGCACCACTGATTGTTCGGCGGGCGTTCTAATGGCCTCCTTCAGAATCGATAGATCGTTCAATGAAGCAGCCAGCACGACGGTTCCGTTGATGCTGGTTTCCATCGGCCATGCGTCGAAGCGTTCGTGAAGAACCTGCGCAGACGTACCACCGGTACAGACGGCCACGCAACCGACTGCAAGAACTATCGCCAACACACGAGATAACACCATTTGACACCTGCCGGAAGTAGGGCCACTGAATCATCAGATCAATCACTGTTTGCGACTTGCCGAATGTGACGGGCAAAATATCAGCGATTGGGTGTTAAGAGCATACTCTATGGCGTCATGAACGCAACATAGTAGAAGACAAGCCCCGTAACGGCGGTAAGCGTGATGTCTATTGTCGACAGCCACCCCAGAGTTTTGTGAGTCCGGCTATGAACGCCGGTCGTCGGTGGCGAAGGAAATCGCTTCAAGGCCAGAATCAAGGTTGAGAACCACAGAAATGGCGTCGTGACGGCAAACAGCAGGTGGACCCACAGATACGGGCGAGCTTCCGCCACCTTCGCCGCCAAGGCCGCTTCATCGGGATGCGACTTTTGAACGATATTCTCCCAACCACCGTGAACGACCTGCAGATCGATTTCGAAGGCTCCCACGGCAATCAACAAAATGATCCCCAGTGCAACCTGCAGCCATTTGTGAGCCGTGAAATTCTTCTTCACCTTCACAAGCCACAAGCTGTAGACCAACAGTGGGACAATCAAGACCAACGCACACACGACAAAGTCGAGCATGAACGATGTGCGATAGCCGAGAAATCCGTCCGTGAACATGTTAAACCAGTGATCGAAGAAACTGCTTGAAGTACAAAAACGCGTTCGTCTACAAACCGGACCGCAGAAATCGCGATTGGTCCCGGCATGTCGTGAGGGCGAGTTGACGAAGGCGATTGTTGCAACAACTCAGCATTTCGCCAGCCGAAAACAAGGTATCCGGCTGGCGAAAGCAAGCATCAAAAAAACTAGCCCAGCAAAGCCTGCATGGCCGCTGAAATGCCTTCAGGGTCAACGCCCTGATAACCCATCTGCTGCCACAACCCGCCGGAACCTTCTTTGTTTGTACCGATGTTGTTATAGCTACCTTTGAAACCACGTTTTAACAGCTCTGTGCCAAACCGCGACCCAAGTCCAGTGTTAACGTTGAAAGACTCAGCCACCAATACCGCTGGTGAAGCAGCAAGTTTCGCCATCACCTCTTCGTCGTAAACGTTCAGAGTTGATTTGCAGATCAGGCCGACATCATGGCCAGCCTCTTTCAGGCCAATCACAGCGTCGAGTGCTCTGTAAGTGGTTTCGCCGAAACTGACGATGTAGCCAGCCTTACCTTCGCGAATGATGTCGTCTTTGCCAACAACGAATTTATAATCGTCGCCAAAGACTTTGGATCCGTCTTCTTTCAGCAGGTCTGGCACACCAGACCGAGTTGAAAAGATGAAACGCAAACCTTCGTCGTTGTAAATCTTGTTCAAGCACGCTCGGAACTGGTGCTGATCGGCTGGGAAGTAAAGACGAGTCGTATCTTTTCCTTCGTCAGGCAACCCGTTGGCCGCGAACATGTTGTTCAAACCGAAGTGGCAGGTGTTGTCTGCCATGTCGTCGCAACCAGCATGGCTGAAGTGAGCCAGCACGTTGCTGCCGTTCAGGCGAGCCATCGTGATTTCTGAAACCAGCATCTCCAGGAACGCAGAAAACGTCGCAAAGATTCCCTGCTTCCCTTTTTCGAATCCGAAACCTGCCGCGGCCGAATAGTTGCCGCGTTCCATGATTCCGCCGCGAACAAAGACTTCCGGATGCTTGGCTCGCACGTGATTCAGTCCACAGCTGCCTTCCAGGTCGCAGTCGAAGACTTTGACAGAAGCGACTCGCTGCTCTTCAGACATGCCTGCCAGGATGTCATTCAAAATGTGACCAAACAGGTCTCGGTTCTTCCCAACGCTGCTGTTGTCGGAACCGCGAGGCTTCGGTCCGCTGGGGCCTTTTTCAACTGTGCCCAGATATTCGGCCGCTGCTGTGCGTCCCTTAGAATTCAGGTAGCTGATAGCAACCGATGTTTTGATGACGTCGTGGCCGTGAGCACTACCTTCCAGACCTTCAATTTCCGGACACATCTTTCGACGATTGATCAACGCAATTGGGCCATCTGTAGTAACGGCGGCACACATGCGAGTGTACAGGCTGTCAAGATCCTCTCCGTCGCCGATGTCGATCTTAAGACCGTGACCGTCCAGAGTTTTAGAGACATCATAGCCGGGCAGGTAGTCTGATGGGTGGCCCGCAATTGTGACGTCGTTGTCGTCAATCAGCAGTTTTACGTTCAGGCTCTGAGCAACAGCCAGTCGAGCAGCTTCCGCGTCGTTGCCTTCCATCTGAGATCCATCCGAACCCAGCATGAAGACAACTTTTTCAGGGTTGGCGATGGCCACTCCGTTAACGAACGGCCACATGTGTCCCAGTCGTCCGGAACTGAACTTCACGCCGGGTGTGAATCCCTTTTCCGGGTGCCCAGGCAGGTGCGACAGGTACTCGCGATAGTGATACAGTTTCTCCAGAGGCAGATCGCCGTCCAGAACGGCCATCAGGTATTGCGTGGCCACGCGGTGGCCGGCTTCGTCAAAAAAGACAGGCAGCACATCTGGAGTTCCGCCCTGGCGAGCGTGCTCCATAAAGCCGTGCATGATCAGGGTTTCTGGAACGGTATCGTATGGCCCCCCCGTGTGACCACCCAGACCTTTCGCGTCTGCGATGGCGGTGAAGAAAATGATCGCGTCGCGACACAACTGAATGTTGAAGGCCAACTGCTTCTTCTGATCATCCGTCAGCTTCGTCTGGCTGGGATCAAGAGCAACAACCTTGTATTCATTCAGCGGGATTGGGAATTCCGTAGCCACAGACATCAATTTTCTCCGACGGGGCAGTTTTGCATAAAATGGGTAACAGCACGGACGCTAAAAGTTCTCGCCCTATGGACCGCGCGAAATGTCATCCCTGATGATTTGTCGTTTCACGCGGAAAGTATGAAGCCAGCGTGCAGAATTGCAACGCAACCCGCTGGAATGACTGTATTTCCGACGACTGGCACATCGGATTCCGGTCGTAGGGAGCAAAATCGGCGGAATGCGTACTGTGGACCAATGCGAAATGTGGCCAGAATCGCCCTTGGCTGTATGCTTCCTTGCCGCTCGCGGCGCGTTAAGCGAAGTAGTTCAGTTGCTGAAACGGACCAGACTTCTTATCGAACCAAACTTGTTCCCAGTGAGTCAAGATATCTGAGCAACAGCGGAGCATTCCGAGCGACAGCTCTCTTGGTCTGAGGCACAGCCTTGTTAGACTTCTTAAAGCCGCGAAGTTGTTCACATTGAGTCAAGTTTTCAGAGCAACAGCGGAGCGTTTCCGAGCGGTAGCTCGAATGGTCTGAGGCACTGCCTCGTTAGAGACTTACTCAAACGAGGCGTACACGGTGCGTCCATCATTCTCGTAGCCACATCGGAGCAGCTCGGCGATTCGAACGTACCGCGTCTTCCCGCCATCCACGCCATCCACGCCACCGGGGCAAGGGCGCCGCCCCCTTTTAGTGGTGTTGGCGATTAAATCGACGGTCCTCAAACCAGGCCTGCAACACGGCGAGCAGCGTTCCCAAAGCCGTACCGGCCGCGAAGCCCTGCATGGCACCAAGTGATAGCCCGAAGCTAACCGGATTGAATCCCGGACGACCAGCTGAGTTGAAAATCGTCTGGTAGTAGTCTGGGGCAAAGACGCCAATAATCCAACCGCAACACGCTCCAATGATTGCTCCCACAAGGCCCACAGTAAGAATAAATCGGACAGTCGACCAACTCATCAGCCTCACTGGCCCGACAACGTCAGTCTGTGTTGCCGTCGTCGGTGGTTCGTAGGGATTGGCAACCATTGCGAACAATGCTTCTGGTAAGAAAAAAGCCCGGCGTGTTTAGGCACGTCGGGCTTTTGAAGTTTCAACTTATTACCCACTCTTTATGCAGCACAGCAGTGTGCAGCACTCACTTTTAGTGACCAGCGGCAATCGCGCTAATACCTTCCAGAAATCCCTGAAGCTGACGGCTTCGCACTGGGTGCTGAAGTTTGCGAACAGCCTTGGCTTCAATCTGACGAACTCGTTCTCGAGTCACCTTGAAGATACGACCGACTTCTTCCAGAGTGTAGGTATAGCCGTCGCCCAAACCGTATCGAAGCTTGATAATTTCACGCTCGCGATAGGTCAGAGTCTTCAGGACTGAATCAATCTTGTCCTTCAGCATCTCTGAAGCAGCGTTGCTGACCGGGCTGTCGTTACTTTTGTCTTCAACAAATTCTCCGAAGCTGTTGTCTTCGCCTTCCCCCAGCGGTTTGTCCAGGCTGATTGGCTGACGGCTGATTCGCATCACGCGTCGAGCTTCATCAACAGGCACATCCGCCAGTTCGGCCATTTCTTCGATGGATGGTTCTCGACCCATTTCCTGAAGCAGATCTCTGGCTGCAGCTCGCAGCTTAGACATCGTTTCAATCATATGAACCGGAATACGAATCGTGCGGGCCTGATCCGCGATCGCTCGCGTAATGGCCTGACGAATCCACCATGTGGCGTATGTCGAAAACTTATAGCCGCGACGATATTCGTATTTGTCGACGGCTCGCATCAGGCCGGTGTTGCCTTCCTGAATCAGGTCCAGGAAAGTGAGTCCGCGGTTTCGGTACTTCTTGGCGATCGACACAACCAATCGCAGGTTACCGCCGGACAGGTCACGCATGGCCTGTTCGTATTCTTCGTATCGCTTGGCCAGAGATTCCATTTTCGCGGCCAGCGAATTTGGAGTTTCCATGGTCAGGTCGATCAGGTCGTGAAGTTCCTTCTGCATGCTGCGACGTTCGTCTTCAGCAGAAGCAAGGTCACGCAGGTTTTCGATTTGGTCCTGCAGGTCCAGCATGCGAGCGGAAATCTGTTCCAGTCGCTTCATGCACGGTTGCAGACGCTGAGTTCGCAGGCTCATTTCTTCCAACATGGTCACGCTGCGGCGACGACGCTGATCAATTTGAGCTCGAAGTTCAAGCCCTTTCTTCGTGTCCAGGCCCAGGCTACGAGCCATCGCAAAGTCAGTCAGGTCGCGTTCTCGAATGGAGGCAATCGTCACCAGATTATGCGGCATGCGGCCGATGATCTGTTCCTTTTCGAGACTTTCCGTCATCGAAACTTTAATCGTGCGGTCGAACGGAAGTTCGCCACGACCAACCTGAGACAGGGTTTCGAAGGCGTAGTTCATCGCGAAGTCGGTGCTTAGCAAAGCACGACGGAATCGACGACGAGTGACTTCGATCTGCTTGGCAAGAAAGATTTCTTCTTCCCGGGTCAGCAGTGGAATCTCACCCATCTGAGTCAGATACATCCGAATCGGATCTTCTGTACCGCGAGTCGATTCTTCTTCCAGACGGATTTCCGGACGACGCTTTTTGCGATCGGTCAGGCTTTCCAGTGTGTCGTCGTACACTTTGGGGTCGGTCAGAAGTTCCAGGCCGAGTTCCTCAAGGCACATAATCAGGTAGTCCAGCTTTCGAGGATCTTCAGCCTCGTTCGGCAGGTACGTGTGAACCTGAGAAAAATACAGGAAGCCCTGTTTTAGCCCAATGGACATTAGTTTTGAAAGTGATTCATCCAGACGATGCATGTCCGTAAGCTCCTGAGCGACGTTTTGTTTTTAAAAGGGAATAATTCAGTTCGTCTTCCGGCCCTGATCAACAAGTTGAAGTATCCAGGCGTGAATACTTTTTGCTGACCAATTATTTGGTGGACGAAGGATTCCCCATTTCGTTTTTCCTTGACTTCTCTATTCGCCGAAGTGCTTCCATTGTGTCGCTGTGGAGTTCGCTCGTTGACGTCTGAGTCTGAGCCATTCGTTGTTTCGACAACATAATCTGGTTTTTGGCACGCCGAAGAATCAGCGGGCGTAACACCCGCTCCAGATGTGGCGGAACAAATGCCCCGTCACCATCCTCATAATCGAGCGGCAGCTCGTTCATGAGGTCTGAGATTCCTTTCTCTCTCGCCGCGTCCAGCAATGCGTTTATCAGGTTGATCATGCGACCATCTGATTCAGCAGCTGCTATCACGTTTTGAGGCTCGGGAAGGATTCCTTCTTCCGCGACCAAATCAAAACAGAGTTCTAAAAGTTGTCTGTGTTGATCGTTATCAAAGTCTCCGGGACCAATCTGGTACCGAATGTATTCTGTTGTGTCCGGCTGACTAAGAATGATTTCCAAAAGCTCGCGTTCTGCCAGATCGCAGCCTCTGAATACCTTTCTGACTTCAACGGGAACTTCCGGTTCGTCCTGACGAATGTAGCTTGGAAAAGCCGGTTTGTTTCTAAGTTCAAAAAGTTGTTTGCGAGCATTCGTTTCATCAATCTGAATTCGCTGGCAAACGTTTCTTAAAATCAGGTCCTCTCGAAAAGTTCCCTGCAACCCTTTCGCGGCGGCAAGAAAGTCCATCATTTGATTCATGATCTGCTGGCGACCGCTGACGGAATCGAATCCGTAGCGATCAGTCACAGATTGCAATTTGTATTCCCAAGCTTCAGGAGCTGACTTAATCAGCGCCTGAAAATCTTCCTTTGTGTGTTTTTCCAGGTAGTCAGCAGGGTCTTCACCTTCGCTGAGCGTCAGAATTCTGAGGTCCAGGTCTTCCGCCAGAAAACGTCCGATTGATTTTTCCGCTGCGGCAATTCCCGCTTTGTCACCGTCGAAAAGCAAAACAGTTCGTTCTGCGAATCGTTTCAAAAACTTTACATGATCCTCAGTTAATGCGGTTCCCAGAGTGGCCACCACGTTGGACATACCTGCTTGATGGCAGGCAATGCAATCCATGTATCCTTCAACAACAATTGCTTCTTTGCTGGTTCTAATTGCGTCTCTAGCCTGATCAAACGCATAAAGAGTGCGTCGTTTCAGGAAAATGTTACTCTCCGGACTATTCCAATATTTCGCCGGACTTTCGATGTTGCTTCCGGGCAACACTCGTCCGCCGAATGCAACAGCTCGGCCTCTCTCGTCAATGATGGGAAAGATCAAACGACCGACAAGATTGTCGAAGTAACCGTCCCCATTGTCGCGTTCTGTAACCAGCCCGACACTTTGTAGTTGCTTTTCCGAAAACTTTCCGCGAGCCTTGTTAAGCAGCCAGTTCCAGTTTTCCGGATGGTAGCCGATCCGAAATCGGCGAATCGTTTCTTCGCTTAGATTTCTTTGTCCCACATATTGTTTTACCAAGTCGTCAGCCGCAGCAGACTGATAGGCCTGCTCCATCAATTTGATGGCCCATTCCACAATCTCGTACTGATTAACCTTGTTGTGTTCTACCTTCTGAGCAAACTCGGATCTGGGACGAGCCGGGATTTCGATGTTTGCTCGACGAGCCAACAATTCCAGAGCTTCCGGAAATGTGACTTTTTCAATTTCCATCATCCAGCGAAAGCAATCACCGCCGGTGTCGCATACCCAACATCGATAAGTTTGACGATCTGGATAAACGTGAAAGGACGGGTTCTTGTCTTCGTGAAACGGGCACAATCCAACGTAATCAACTCCGTTGCGAATAGGAGTTAGTGAGACGGTGTCAGAAACCACGTCCACAAGGTTTGTGGCGGCTCTTACCTGCTCCTTGAAGTCTCCCCCAAATCCAACGGACACTTATATCTCCAGCAGCTATCTTGCTGCTTCCGTAATTTGTTCAATGATTGGGAAGATCGTGGCAATCATTTACCAGTTCTCAACCAATCCGGGTGACTCCGAGTCGGGCGTTTGGCCCAACTTCCGGAGTCGGGCAATTCTACACGCCATTCGAGGCGGGTCAAGATTTTCAAGACCTGAGCGAGCACTATTCCCAGAACCATAAACCCAGCTGAGTAACAACGTTCCGACTCTGGTTGACCGCGAAATTCACCGAAAAACACGCCAGTTCACCAGAGTCCCGAATGCGGACAGCCGACAAACTCTTCCCGAATTTGTTAACCATCTGGCCAGCACAACTCCTTAAGGTGCACACATGATCAGCGCACCTCGTTAAACTTTTCATTGCCGCGAACATATTCACATTGAGTGAAGTTTTCAGAGCGACGCAGTCGCGTTTCTGAGAGTGAAGCTCAATTAGTCTGGGGCACAGCCTCATTAGAATCCCGGCCTCTCCGCCGTCACATTTTTCGCAAAACCCAAATGTCGAATCGTCCCCTCATTGCTGTCACGGCTGGCGATGTTGCCGGAATTGGTCCGGAAATCGTCGTTCAAGCCTTCAAGAACCGCGCCGTTCAAGACGCCTGTCAGTCCGTTGTTATTTGCAATCCCGATGTGCTGCAGAAGGCCGTGCAATTGTGTGGCCTGGAAGATGAATTAAACGTCGTGCATCTACCGACGATTCCCCAGACACGTGCCGATTTGCAGCACGCTTTTGCCAAAACAGTAGTCAATCGTGGCACGCTGCTGTGCCTGAATCCGGCCGGAAACGCCGCGGCAGCAGCCCCCACAGGAACCGTTAGCCCAGCAGCAGGAGACGCCGCCTTTCAGTACCTGACGCTTGCCATTGAACTGGCGAAAGCGAATATCTTCGACGCCATCGCCACTGCACCACTGAACAAAGCAGCACTTCATGCAGCAGGGCACCACTTTCCCGGCCATACCGAAATTCTGGCAGACCGCTGCGGTGTCACGGATTTCGCGATGATGCTGCACCTGCCAGAATCGCGAATCGCGCCATTGCGGCAGCTGGTTCGCACAGCCAATGAAAGCGACTGGCCGGCACACTTCGGGTTGAGCATCGCGCACGTCACGCTGCACACGTCAATTGCCAGTGTGCCGCAGTTGCTGACCACGGAAAGTATCGCTGAAAAGATTGGTCTGATGGATCAGTTCCTGAAGACCATTGGCTGCGAAAGAAGATCCATCGGCGTTTGTGCCTTAAATCCACACGGCGGAGAAGACGGCTTGTTCGGTGATGAAGAGGCCCGGTTGATTCAGCCTGCCGTTCAGCGATTTGCCAGAACTCCGGACATCTCCGTAACGGGACCGCTTCCTGTAGACACGTTAATTCGTCGATCGGTGGCGGGAGAATTCGACGGAGTGATTGCGATGTATCACGATCAGGGCCATATTCCCGTAAAGCTGATCGGTTTTGATTCGGCCGTCAATATTACTCTGGGGCTGCCGATCGTCCGTACCAGCCCAACTCACGGAACAGCCTTCGACCGAGCATGGAATCCGGCAACCCCCGCAGACGCAGCCGGCATGATAGAAGCCATTTTGACCGCCGCCCAGCTAACGAATTGAAGTTTGCTGCGATCAGGTGTGAGCCACACCTTTAAGCCAGAGCCAGCCGCTTCCGGAAGACGCGCTTCGGACTGTCCCGAATAAAATTGCTTGATTGACAACAATACACGACTTCACGATGGCCATCCCATGGCGTTTAGAAGGAATCGCGATTTGGCATTTTCTGTTTTCACAGTCGCGGGGCGACGACATGTGATAGCCTCGGACTTCGGTCCGAGGTATCCGCCTTGGCGCTAAATTTCCTGGATGAGAAAACATCCACGTCAGCAGCGGGGTTCTGCCCGAGTTAAACTTGCTCAGCGGCATCAGATTTAGATGCATATGTTCTCGCTGGATCAAATGATTCGCGAAGATCATCCGGTAAGAATTGTTGTTTCGTATGTCGAGACAGTTGATCTTTCCGAACTCTACGCCGACATCAAAGCCACGACAGATGGTGTGGGACGAGATGCGATTGATCCGCGAATTCTGTTTTCGCTGTGGTTGTTCGCCACTCTCGAAAGCGAAATCAACGGCCGTCGAATCGCTGAATTGACGACTCGCCACCTGGCCTCTATGTGGATTTGTGGAGGCATCTCGGTCAACTATCACACGGTGTGTGAATTTCGTACGGCTCATCGCGATCTGCTGGATAAAGTATTCACCAACTCAATCGCATCGCTTCACCATCATGGCTTGATCAACCTGGAAACCATCGCTCAGGACGGAATGCGAGTGCGGGCGTCCGCCGGATCAGGTTCTTTCAGAAGTACGGAAGGGCTGGAGAAAGCCCGGCAGAAAGCGAAAGCCAATATGGCAGAAGTATTCAAAGACGAAAATGACGACGAAGACCACAGCTCGCGTTCGCGACGGAATTCATCATGCTGCTGCTGAGGAAGCTCAAAGAAATTGGTTGCAGGATCTCGTCAGCCGCTGCTTCACATGTCCTGCGCTAAAGCAATCTGCAGTGGCATACCAGCAAATCCCACGCCATTTGCAGGGACTGCCGCCGGCGCATAAAAAAAACAGGGAACCGTCACTTTGTGGTGACGATTCCCTGCTTGTGGAGTCTAGCTCCCCGTGCTTGATACGTTTCGAACTTTTTTCCGCTCACCGACGCTCGATTTTCGGCTGCATTTTCAGGCGTTTCAAGAAGGTGGAAGGGCTGCGTGATATCACTGGCACGATGGGATCTATGTCCCGCTCGGTGGTGGCCCATCGAAGCCTGATAGTGGAGGAACCTGTCGCGATTCGGGATCGTCGATATTCGCCTTCCTCATCCCACCACTCGACAACCTTGAAGAACGCTTCGAACGAGCATTCTCGTCGTTGTTCGTCAGTCGGTCCATGTCAGCCTGATCTACTTGATTACGTAAATGCCACCAAGCACTGCTCACTGCCGTCAGGAACCGCTCCCATTCCTTTGGAAACGTGTCCGCAAGGAAAATCTCCCCATCGTATTCCACGTCCCAGCGAGAGTTTTTAGGCTCCAAATGCCTGTGGTATGCCTCTGATTTAATTATGCGAAAAACTGCAGCCCCTTCGAAGGTGGTAGTTGGCACAACTCGCGAGTGAATGAATTGCGATCGACGGTCATATGCGTAATCGAGATCCTCGTATTTTCCCGTAAGGTAATCTCGTCCTTTTATTTTTGTGCCGATCAATTTGGCGTCCACGAACGCTTGCCCCAAATTGTCGATGACGGAGCCAATGTGCTCCCAGAATGAAGCACACGTTTTATGGACCTCGAGCAGGAAAGGTCCCAGGTGATTCTGATTCGGGCCATGTTCGACCAACCGCAGGAGCTCATCGAGGGCCTGCTGCGCATGATAAATGCGAATGAGTGCGGTGTAATGACTTCCCGCAAAATTCATCCATTCATCCGGCACTCGAGAGCCATCCCCAAGTCGCCGAGGCAAAATGTGCTTTGCCCATACCTCACAGTATGGCTGTAGAACTCCACGCAGTTTAACTACGTGATTGGCGATTTCCTTCTCCAATGGATCGCCTACGGAAATCAGTTGTCGAATTTGGGGTGACTCTTCCATCGTTGGCCTGTGCGTTCATCGTCCAGTTAGTTTCTCGCGTTTGGAAGCATTATGGCATCGACGCCGAAAGGCACCTAGTCGCACTGCAAATTGTCTGAAAATGTCGGGTAAGAGCAGTTCGCAACAACATCCCGCTTCCATTCTTAAAAATGTTGATTGAAAAACTTCGAGAATTTCGTGCTTCCGGGGAAATTTCCTTCGGGCGTTAAGTGAACGCCCGAAACGTTGACACAGTCATCTATGCCACCTTGAGTGGCGGCCCTCGCAGAGCTTCATGTCGGGCGTTCTGCGGGGGCTTTTTTATGCGTGCTCATGAATCGCCCGACAGATCCAAAACCCGAATCGCAAAAGCAGCCGCCTGAGCTGCCTCGCCGACTTCGTCGAAACGACGAGAGTCAGCCGACTGCGGAAGACGTTCGCGAAATGCGAGCGAACCTGACGGGATTCTTCGCGGTGCTTCGCGAGTGGTCGGAGAAGGAGAAGGCGAGGCCGCCACCGGGCAAAAGACAGACGACCGTCCAGCGAACGCCGCAGCCGATGCTGCTTGGTGAACTGAACCAGCTACCCAACAAAACATAGCTGTTCTTAAAATCGAAACACCGCACGCCATGGCAAATTTCCAGCCCGGCGTGCTGACCTAAACTCCCAACTTTTTTCAGAGAAAATAGTAATGATCAATCACAGTTACACATCCCACGCACTCGATGAAGACCGAACTTCCGACGGGATTGAAGGATTAACTGATTTTGTTTTTCACTACCTCGTTAATCGCACCGATACGTACGCCACGTATCCAACAGAAACCGAAGTTCACGAACGGCACCGACGAATTGTTAACGAGTTATTAACTAAAGAAGTCATCAAGAGAAGCCTGTTCGCCGTTGACCAATCAGACTTAATCGCGGTGCCGACCAGAAGCCTCGAAGACAGTAGTCGATTCTTGATGATCGAAATATATCAACAACCATCTGGTGATGACCCATTAGGGAAACCTGCTGAGTCGGCAGCGTCAGCAATTTATTGGAGGCTGGTACATACTGGATTTATCGGCGTAATACTCCGATTCAAATATGAAATCCGATTGCAGGTTTTGGTTGTTTTCGGTGAGCCCGTACCCGCGGATCAACTGCATCGCTTTGGTGAAGCAATCGTTGACAGTTGCGATAATCCGGAGTCGGGCATTTGTGTTGACGTGCACCCAAAGCAGCAGAGCCGTACTGAAGATTTTGTTTTGCTGCCATGCTTGAATCCGGACAACATCGCGTGTTCAGAGTTTTGGGATCCATATGACAGCTACGGTGATGAATGGAATTATGCGAACAGATATTCCATACCCCTCAACCATTCCGAATCAATTGCTTCGGGAAACTTTGTCTTAAATCCCGTGATGACGGTGGAAGAATTCAATGCTAAACCACACACGGCGTCTGAAAGACCGATCGACCGCGTGCTTTCACGTCTCAAAGGCGTCCAGCGAAGCGGTCAAGGCTATAAAGGATGCTGCCCTGGGCACGTAGACTTTCACCGGAGTCTGTTAATAAGCGAGGATAAGGATGGAAATGCACTGCTGTATTGCTGTCGCGGTTGTACGCACGAGAGAATACTAAGTGCACTCGACCCGTCCGCAAGAGATGTACTTCGAGGTATTAACCGTGTTGGATACCGGGAGATGCAATCGGCTAGATCAAGGAAATGGGATGATTACCGCACCGCCATTGAGTTCATCGCTGCCTACATTGCGTATCGTCCGCACACAACCCAAGAGCAGGTTGACAACTTTGCTGCTGCACTGCAAGTATCACCCGAGAGCCTTGAGGATCTTGAGGTCGCTTGCGATCAAAATGGAAGCGGTGGTTTCTTTCCGGTACGTGACGCTTCTGGAAGCCTGGACGGCATTCAGTCATTCTTGGATCTTCCACATGCTATCAGCCAAGCTAAGCCTAAGTCTTCAGATAGCGTAGAGGGACATGGGTTAATCATACCGAAATCATTCGACGTAAAGAAGCCGGAGATCATCATTGTTAATGGCGCGATCAACGCAGCGGTTGGCCTGACTCTGGGTTGGAACGTCATCGGCTGTGATCAAGAAAGAGAGCACGTTGCGGAAGCAATTCGCTTACTTGAAAATGCAAAAGGTGAAATCCGGGTCTTGCAAGGTTACAGCCCCATAGTGGAGGCAGAGGTATCGAAGGACTTGGACCGACTCCAACACTGGGAAGACGATGATTATTTTTTGGACGAAGCTCGCAAACAAGAACTTGCCTACCCTTCGATGAATAAGTGCTTCGTGGATTTGCTTCAACGCGGCCTAAAGGCTCGCGTTTCAATAATGGAAGTGCCACGCGAATTTAAGGAAATTCGCATGGCGGCCTACCAGAAGAGCCGGTCGGAGTAATCTCCCGAGCCTCTCGGGGCTAAATGGCCGTGCGTCATTTGGCCTTTGAAGGCTCGGGTTAGGCGAGGGCGAGCCTTGTCGAATGGCTCTCGCCAATGCTTGCCACCTTCGGAGTATGGGGTCCGGCTCTGCACCCCATACTCGTGGAGGAAATGATCGCAATACAGGAGTCGGTCCGCCGTTGAGCACACGCTCGCGGCGGGCCAGAACAGCACGGATAAGCTTGATCGCCGCCGTACATTGGCACCGGCTGCAGTGACCGACTCGCTCGGCCCTCAGCCGGTCGCCGGTGTACTGGTTGCGACTCATCGATTTTCGTTTAGGTAGTTCATCAGGCTAGCCCAATCTCTTATCATTCCGTTTGATATTTTGCCGCTGTTGACTATGCAAAAGAATCTAAACAAACCAAAACACGAGCCCCAGTGGGACGAAGCCGAGAGCGACCTGGGTGAACCGAATGGACGCTGGCAGACCGAACACGCCGAGCGAGCCAAGTACGCAGCCGCTGTACAGTCAGTGTTCGCGATTGGCAGGCGTCCAAAGGACTGGATGAAACGGGATCTACTCTCCGGATCAAGTGGCGATGACAGGCGGAACTGGTTTATACGAACGTTTTTAAAGAATGATCCTTCTTTCCTCCTTCAGCAATCTGATCGCATTAAATCTTACGTTGAGCGATCAACAATTCGGGAAGCTCGTGCTTTTGATTATACGAGTCGGCATCATTTATTCAGGTTAGTGGACAGCCTCAAGGAGAACTCGGACGAATGGAAGGCCGCGGCCAAAGCAGCTGTTTGCCCGACCAGTCTTTACCAAACAAGAGTGCAGATCCCGCATGAATTTTTGTTTACCCGCAAAAACAACGTATGCCAGAACGCTTCGTGCTGCCCCCACTGCTATGCCAGGCTAATGGCAGATCAATTCGATGCATCAAGTCAATGCGTGAAGGACGACCCACCGGAGTTCGTCGCACTTCTTTCCCGATCCAGTGTTGTGGACCTCAGCGACAGCGAGCGATTTCATCAGCATCGTCGCTGCACAAGGAAGGAGTTGCTCGGTCTAGCCAAGTCGGCGGGAGGGACTGGAGGAATCTGGAGTCAACAGGTTGCCCCAGCGTTGAGCAGCGAAACTCGCTGGTCCGGCGACGAAGTTCGTGCTTCCCAGCTTGAGGCCCTTGAACTTCGAGTCGCTGTGATGGCAGTGATCCCGAGAACCAGGCAAAGTCTGGAACGCCTTCGGGGGTTTCCATCTCAGCGTCAACACATTGAGCAATTGACGGAAGTCGATTTACAGCGATTCGACGTCAAGCGGTCGCTGAGGTCGTTCTTCCTCAAAGGCAGGGATCTCAGCACGACGCCAAATAAGTTGCAAGAGAACAGTCATGGGCTGTTTTATTGGCCGCCAGTTAGCATCTGCTCGAGGGCACAGTGGGTGTCTCGTTATTACATGATGCGTAACCAACCAGCAGCCCGTCGTTGGGGAAGCTGGTCCAAGCAAAGCAGCAAAACAGATCCGATCGCTCAAACGACCGAACAATCGAGTTCGCCCACGCAGCAGCGCCGGGGCAAGCTGCTGCGAGCCGCCGAACCAATTCTCATTGGGCTCGGTTTTCCTCAAAACACGCTTCCCGGTCGTGTGAAGCTGCGAGAGCTGCTTTCCGAAGCCGGAATCGTCACGAGCGAGCGGGATGTCCGCTGGCTCATTTCACATCTTTCTTGAACTAGGAGCATTTTGATGAAACCAAAACTCAAACCAACCAACGTTAGATTCGTCGACCGTTTACTCGGTGGCGGAACTAAACCGGTAAGCGTAAACGGGATCCTCAGCCCGACCGGAGTCGGAAAATCAATGTTGGCATGCATGATTGCCGCCGATAGTGCCACCGGTGGTTCTGTCTTTGATGAGGCCGCGACACGCCCCGCTGGACTGTGGGTTTGGTTCGACTTTCACAATCAAGGAGGGTTATGCCGCGAGCGAGTCTTATCGCACGTTGCACGAATCAGTCGGGCTCAAGCCTGGCAGGAGGACCCCAAGGCTGAAGGGTACGAATCTGCATATATGGAAACGCTGCCTCAGATTGATGGACAAGTTGTGCCAGCAACAGAAAGGAGGCAACGTGCAACTGAATGCATCAATCATCAACTCCAGCTGATTGCACAAGATCCTGACGGCATTCCCGTACTCGAACTTGCCACGCCTGCGGGGATCGCCATGAAGCTGCATTGGCTTTCGCAGCAACGCCCCATCGAAGGCGTTGTCATCGATGGCGTTCCCGATATTTGGCACGAGTTTTCAGACGCCACCGGTCTCTCGGAACGTGAGTTCCTTCAGCGGTTCGTTGAGAAAGATTGCCGCATGATGGCCGAACATTTCCAGTGCCCTGTGTGGGTGACGCACCAAATCAGTGGAGCGGCATCTGGTCGCCTTCCAGCTGCCGCGATCTCTCACCGCGACGCGGCCGACTGCAAGACGTTCGCGAACTCGCTCGACGCGTGTCTCGTGATGGGGACAGCCTCGGATCCCGACGATGTGTTCAGCATTCGATGCACCAAAGGCGACCCAAAAGTCGTCAGCCGTGAACGAATCCTCTTGAAACACGACAATGTGTTTTCGAGCATCGTCGAAGCCAAGGACTTCGTTGAAGATCGTAAGAACAAAACCTGGAAAAAGGTTCCAGGTTTGAAACCGCTGCTCGACGACAGCGACAAGAACCACATCGAAGACCAGTTGAAGCAGGTTCGGTAACGGCCGTCGTGGTACGCCCCGGAATCAATTCTTGCCTATAGCTAAAGACCTATTCTTTTTATTTATTACTAATCAAACAGATAAATATTCATTACTACAAATGAAGAACAAAAAAGAGAAAAGGTCTTTAGCTATAGGCAACATTCAAACTCAAAGCGTACCACGACAACCGCTACGCCGATCAGTGGAGCCGGATGCGACAATCGCTTCGATACGCATTTGGGATATCAATGCGTTCTCAATGCTACATCGTTCCAGCATCGGGACTGCCTTCAATGCTCTATCTCGCATTTCCTACCGGACACTCCAATACTGCTTGTCGCTCGACAGACAGTTTCCCTGCTTGCGAGGTACACACGATTCAGTCCGAATACCCGATCGAAGGCTGGGCACAAAAATGGCAACGTAGCGGCAACGCTGCCGAAACGTTGTTTCGGAATAATGCCCCAACAAATTCATCGTGAATCAATCGCTCGCCATAGCCTCAAAGAGCGAGTCTCTCACGAACTTGTCGCGGCCACGTAATTTTACCATGGTTTTTGGCAAGCAGAATGGTTTTAGGAGAATTAGAAATGGCTGAAAGCCGGGTGTTTTACAACAAGCTTGAGTTAACAATAGACGCCGACGACGAACGCCTTTCGCAGTTTGGAAAAGACGTTTGCGAACTTCTTCGGCGTTACCAAGACATTATTATTGGATATGACCTTGATGAGTTTCCAGATGGGCCGAGCGTGTACCACTGCTACTGCGATGATTTCGAAAGAGCCGAACCCAGACTCAAAGAGGTTTACGGTTTCGCGTAGGGTCACTCGTGCCAGCGAGTGCATCAGAGCTCGCAGGTGTTCCGGCACAAGTTCGTGGCGTAGGCGAGACACTAATTGTCTCCACAAGCTTGGCGAATTGCGTTGGCACGGCGTGGCAGTGTGAGTAGTAGCGTGATCAAACGTGTGCTCGCCACCGCTCATCGGCAGCGGCTGCAGTGGGATGTGGCATGACCTTCAGCCGGTCGCCGATGGACGCGTCAACCACCAACGCCCACGTGCACTTCAGCAACAAGAGGTCTTAGGGAGCTTGATCTACAACGAGGCCGTAAAGACCAAAACGCTGGACCTTTTTTCGCCCATCCCGGTTGCACACACAGCCTGGCGTAATCGGGTCTCGAATTACCTTCACCCAGCATGACTTTGGAGCAGAAACACGGTAATGAAACTCGCATTTGAAACTGACCAACTTCAAGTCTTTAAAGCAAAAGTTGATCTGGGGCCGTACTACGACTCAAATCGGACGCTCTACGTTGCATTCCCATTTGATGACCTTCTCGTCGGGAAGCCAATGCAGGTTGCATCCGCCCTGATTTGGCACAGCTCAGGGGCATCCCATTACGTCGACTGGGTCGAGACGGCAGAGGATGCTCGGCGTCAGGGCCTTGCTCGCGAACTGCTTCTGGGGATCGCCCAAGATCTGAAAGGTGAGATGCGTGTGTTCGGCGCAACAGAGGCTGGTGAGGCCTTGGTTAATTCGCTCATGGATGAGCCTGGAGACGTGCCGTTGCGCGTTGCAGGTCACGCATGACAACCCGGGGCCCGTTGTGTTCCCGGCGGCCCTCATCACCATGACTATTGAGGCACAAAAAATGATTGATTCAACCAGCGAGTGTCAAACTCGGCCCTTGGCGATGCAGACACTGGACGACTTCGACGAGTTCTTCCGCAGCTGCCCGGGGATGACATTCATCTTCCTCGCTCCCGGGGAAGTCAATACCGTGTACCGGTCATGCTGTTCGTTGTTGTTGAATGCTTGTACACAAATTTGGTTCAACAGTGGGCTCGACGATGAAGCGTCACTTTCCAAGGTTGACGACGATCTGTTCTGAACGTGGTCGGTCACCAATCTGAACCCGATTGGTTCATGAACTACAGTCATGCCATACCTCGGGAACATCGGCAAGTGGTTCTTCATGACCGCCTGCACTGTGTCGTGACCTGTCTCGTGAGCCATCCATGCACCGACCTGTGAACCGCCCGCCGTTGGCTCCATTGCTGCATGACTCCCCTGCCTGGACGACCGCGACATCGTTCATGCCGTAGGTCGTGGCCGGTTCGTGACACGTATCATGAACGGGGCCAATCACCGGGGGTAGCTCGTGAACCGATCACGTTTTTCCTGGTCAAGCTGGCAGACTGCTGTAAACTGAGGCCATAGCATTTCCCTTTGAATTATGAGTCAATATCTCAACGTGAAGGATGCGACGAAATTCGTCGGAAAGTCCGAATCCACAATCAAGCGTCTGTTGCGTGAAGTTACGTCCGAACCAGACCATCCCGACAGACACTACATCCAGCCTTCGCACGATGAAGTCGAAGCCCGCAAGGCCGCCGCAGAACCGTATGCCTGGAAAATCGATCAGGACTTGCTGACCAAACGCTATCCACAGGATGCAGGTTCGAAGCAGGGGACTGGCGATGACAACACGTCCGCTGAAGATGCTCAAAAGTCTGGAGCTCACGACGTCATCATTTCTGTTCTGCGAGAACAACTGCAGTCAAAAGATCGGCAACTCCAAACACTGGAACAGCAACTTGATCGCAAAGACGAACAGATCGGAAACCAAAATGAACGAATGCGAGAACAGAACATTCTGATGAAAGACCTGCAACAACGACTCGCAATTACCGCCCCGGCAAGACCAGCCGACGCCGTCGTTGAATCTGTTACACGAGATACAGAACAGGGGAGCGACGCCGTCGAACAAGACTCGACGAACGACAACAAGAAACGCTCGTTCTGGCAACGTGAGTTCCGACTGTTCGGAAGATAATCCGCGGCAGCACCCCACTCCACTTGTATGAATTCCCGGGCCACCACCCAACACCGGCCGTCACAGAATGCCTTCGCGGGATTTGAACCGTTGACCGGAAACTACGTCTACTGCCCGAACCAGTTCTTCGACGTTTGCCTGGCTTACTGCTCTCGCGGCGCCGTGCGGATTGTCGCATATGTGTTACGGCAAACGCTGGGGTGGCTCGACAAACAGGGGAACCCGCTGCAGCAGGAATTTGCTGTCAGCTATCGCGATCTTATTCAGCAGGCTGGCGTTAGTCGTGGAGCAATCGGCCCGGCATTGCTGGAAGCCGTCGTTAGTGGTTTCCTGATTCGGTGTCAGCAGGGGAGTCAGCATGCGGCCGGGCAGACCGGGCAATCGTCGTCGTTCCAACTTCGCTGGGATGAAGCAGGGGACTACATTCGCCAGATTGATTCCTTCACAGGTTTCTTTGCCGGGGAAGGCCATCGAACACCAGTACCGAACCGCTTCTTCGATGAACTCATTCCCAAGGAACCACTGTCGGTCACGAAGGTTGTGGGAGCCGTCATTCGTCACACGGTTGGTTATCAGAATCAGTTCGGAGGTCGTCGCTCTTCGGCACCTCTGTCGTATACTCATCTGCAGAATTACACAAAGCTGAGTGACCGGTCGACGCTGGCCAGTGCGATTCGTCACGCTCAGGACGTGGGCTACATTCAGTGTGTCGCATCCGGTACTTTCAGTGCTGATACGGCTCAGCAACAAGCCGCCGCCTATGCTTTACGCTGGAGCAACAATCACGACGATTCCGGGAACGGTACAAAAACCAGACCAGCGGTGAAACAGTCCAATAACCCGACCAGCAACGGTTCAGAATCCCAACCAGAGAAAGCGTTCAATAACCCGACCAGTATTAAAACAACAGAAGTAAAAGACACTTACAAACAACAGCCGGTTGCTGCCGATAAGAATTCGGTTGAAGCATTGATCAACGCAGGACTCGATCGCCGCACTGCAGAAAAGCTGGCGATCGTTCATTCGCCGGAAGCCATTCAACAGCAGTTGACGTGGCTTGACGCTCGCAAGCCAACAGAAAACCGAATAGGCATGTTGCGTCGAGCAATCGAAGACAACTGGCCGCCACCTCGCGAAGTTGCTGTGCGAGAAAAACGTCAGCACCAACGACAGCAGGAACGCCTGAAGTCCGTCGCAAAAGAACAAGAGGACTCTGAAACTCTGCGGCGTAAGCAACAGCGGAAGCAGCGTCAACAGCGAATCCTGCAGGAATGGGGGAGTGCTTCCTTGGAACAGCGAAGGCACTGGATACAAATCGCCGTCGAACGTGAAACCAGTCGTCGCCTGGCGGACATCCTTCGTCGCGAAAACGCCACCACGACAAAACCACATCTGCAAGTTCAGGAAGCGGTTGCGGCAACATTAAACCTGCCGTCGCTTTTCGAACCGGCGATACAGTGAACACAGCGTTCAACGACGCGTAGACAAATGCAAATTTTCCGTCATCGACTTGGCGACCAAATCCGCTCCTCAAGGAAAACGTCGAAGCCCGTTAGCTGATGCGAAAGTTGATCCGATAGGGGACCAGCCAGCGGGGCAGTCAACGGGTCGATACAATCGAACCCGTTCGTCGCTCGGACAAGCCGAGATCCACTCCACGATCAGGGCGACAGCGTCGACGGGCTAGCGCCCGCGACCCGCGGAGCTTTCGACGACGCCGAGGACGGCTGCTTCACCTCCGCGGGTCGCGGCCACTCGGCTCGTCCCTCGCCCGGCCCCCGACGCTGTCGCCACACCCCGCTTCCCCATTCCGGAGGAAGCTCCGCCAATCGGCTACCGCCGATTCCGATCAATCACCCCGCTCGCACCACCACAAGATTTGGCTAAATCCGGAGAGTCTACAGGACACGCCCAAATGAGTTGCTTGGCCTAGACATTTGTACATCGCAGTCGAGATAACACTTGCCGCCTCGTCAACGGGCACTTGTGGCCATACTGATTGCGCTGTTTCTGGGTGAGGTTAGCCGTCGCAAATTGAACTGCTGGCTGCTCCGGTGTGTCGGACCGGAGCGCGCATGACAAGTTCAGTTTCACTCATCGATCGTGATCACCGACGCAGGTAACCACGTAGCCATAGGCGGCTATCAGCGGTCTTCGTAGTTGTCACGGTTCGGGCAAGGAAGAGTCGGAGAAGTTCACTCAGCACGGCCCGTCCTGGTGACAGACGTCGCTGGAAATTCCAGTCTTTTAGTGTCGTGGCAAGCTGTTTAGCAACTCAACAATTTTTTTGGAATTGATCCTCCGTTGTCGCTATCGGGGAGCATTGTTCGCGGTGGCGACGGGCCAGTGATGTCTCTGATAGCAGCGATTGCCGGAATTGAACCGGACCGATCCGTCGCCGAGACAGAACTATGCACCGCCGACGTGATGGCTGCTCGAATACTGCTGTTGTGGCCACACCGTGCAGGTCCGCGGTGTGAAGGTGACAATCCGCGCGCTGTGGCGATTTGATCGGCAACTGGCCGATCAGGTGTATGGTGCTGGTCGAAGAATCAAAACCGCCAGCAGAGAAAATTCCTTTGCAGTGGATTCTACTGACGACGCTTCCGATTGGTTCACCAGATGCCGTGCGCCGGTTTGTTGCGTGGTCTTGCGAACGTTGGGGAATCGAAACAGCGCCGCCGGAAGTCTCGCCGACGCTGCACGTGATGATCTGCTGGATCGCATCCATGCGCGGGCACGTGCCCCGCTCAACAACGCTTGAATCAGACTTCCTTCATCGGCGTCTGCACATCTTTGCCGCTCACGGACGATCAGGGTGTTATCGTCGATACCTACGAGCGATTGATGATCTGCCTGGTCCGTTTGAAATCTGTCCCGGAGACTTATCGACTTGTTCGGTCTTCTTCGAAAACGTCTCCGATGCCGAAGGTGGCGGCGGGGCCGAAGGCGGTTTGGCGGGCGGCTTCGTATTCTTCTCGCGTTTTGAAAGTGATGACCTTACCGTTGACGTTGATCGAACCGGTGAAGTTCGGCTTGCCTGAGTTACCTCCAGCCTTCTGGACGTTCTCCAGCATCTGACGTTGCATTCGCATCACATCCTGAAGGCTGCCGAACGGCATTTCCTGTCCGTTGAAATTCATGGTTCCCTGCATGTTCTTCTGCATCGAATCCACGAACTCTTTCCATTGCCGTAATGCAGTCTGCTGAGACCGTGCCAGTTCTGTAACAGCGCGGCGGCGAACGTTGTCGAAGGCTTCCGGGGAAGAGAATTCAGCCGTTTGTCCGTTCAGCGAAACAAACCCCTGAAACTGACCACGCGGTCCACGAAGTGAGGCCGACATGGGAGTTGGTCCCTTTATTTGGGGCCGTGCGAAGAACGAGGCTCGATCAAATTTGCCGGGCAGCAGTCGCCACTTCTGAAATTCTTCGCCGTCCGCGATGACCGGTCCGACTTCAATTTCTCCTCTCAGAACCTGAACGTCCGACTGACCCTCGTCATTGACCGCCACTTCAAACTCGGTGCCGAGATCAACGACTTGCGAAGTCGGTGTTGAGACCGTGAAACCGATGGCCTGCTGAGGCACGCTGGCGAGAAGTCGGCCGCGTCTGAGTTCGAGCTGCCCCGTTGACAAGGGGCGGAATTCCACAGGACCGTCCACAGTTACCACCGCGCCCTGATCAAATGTCAGTTCGACCGATCCAGCAAACAGCCGGACGATCTCGTCACCCAGTCGATCGCCGATTGCGTTTGTTCGTTCCCAGACGGGATCTTCGACTTTTGTGAATGTCACAAACTGCAGCGGCGATTTCACATCGGGACGATTCGCGATTGCTTGTGTCGGGACCTCGGGAATCATCTGCGGATTTTCTGCGTGAGCCGGCGTCTGCACTTCCATCGCATTTGGCGGCAGTTGATTTGCATCGCCTGCGTTAGACGCGATGGCATCTGGCGACGCCGTAGTCTCAAGCGCCGTATTGTTAACTGCCGGATCTTCAACCGACGATGAAGCAACGTCCTGGTTCGTGGCGGCTGCTTCCGGTTGCTGCGGCTGTTCTGGATTCGGCCCCTGAACTACTTCCGGTGTTGATTCGTTGCCTGTCTGAGGTGGAAGTGGTCCCAACTGCGTCCAGGCAATCAAGCCGAAACAAGCGAATACGGCGACCGTCGTTGCAATTGCCGACCATGCCGAGGATTTTCGCCGCTTCCGATAGTTCGTGCCGCGTTGTTCGGGACGACTGGCTACGAGTGGTGGCGACGTGTCGTTGACGGATGCTGTCCTGGGAATTCTGTCGGCAGCAGCGACTTCGAAGGCAACAGTGTCCACTTCGCTTTCAACTCGATTTGCTTCCACGCTTCGTCCAACGTTGGACTCCAGCGAGTGGCAGCGTTCGAGGACACTCCGAGTAAACTGATCTTCTGTTTGCCGAACGTCCGTCATGGACCGCAGCAGCGCGTGCAGAGTTGCATCCGCTTCGATCTCTTTTCGCAGCGAGGGATCGTGTTGCGTCAGATCGATGAGTCGTCGCAGCTCGACTTCTTCGAGCGTTTCGCCTGAAATCAGGCGGCTCCAAAGTGTGAGAGCGGCAGTCCGAGGTTCAGTCATGAGTTTCCCCGTTCTTGAGGCTAAGCTTGCCTCGAATGCATTTGCCCAGTTGTTTTCTGATTCTCATCAACATCATGCGGATGGCCCCGGCATTCTTTTTTGTTTCTTCAGCGATTGATTCCGCAGACTGTCCCTGAAAATAAAAGGCTTCCACCAGAGCTCGCGGCTGATCGTCGAGACGCTGCAGGCAGTCCTGAAGTGCGCTGAGTTCAATCTGCGCTGATTCATGTTGAAACGGATCGGCGTCGCCCGTTGTGGCCTCGACTTCCAGTAGTTCCGGCGGAATCGCGCTGCCCGTCAGACGCCTGCGCCGGGACTCATTCCGAAAATGCAGCAGGACCTGATTCCTTGCGATCGCCAAAACCCAGGCACGGACACTCCCCTCCTGTCGGAACTTGGCCATGCTTTGATACACCTGCACAAACACCTCCTGAGCCACCTCGTCGGCTTCTGCGGAATTGCCGAAGTGTCGTCGCATCAACACACGCACATCGGCCTGGTACAGGCGCAAAATGTCTTCGAAGGCTTCGCTGGTGTTTTCGCGAGTCTTTTCTGAGCGTTCTGTTTCGATCGCGTTGCTATCTGCGGTCAATTCTCAGTCATTCCTGTTCCGCCTTTGAGAGTGATGGTCGAGGACTCTTATTCGTTACTCCTCAGGCCGGAGCGTCACTCAGTTTTTGGCACTCTTTCCAAATCTTTTTCTTTTTTCCGAAATCTGCGTGACGCGTTCGTTCGGGAGGAAACAACACATCGAGTGCTCCGTGGAAAAGGGTGCTTAGCCGGATGAGAATGCGATCCTTTTACCCTCCCTCTGGGAGGGTCGAGCGCAGCGAGGGGAGGGCCCTCCCCGCTCGTTCCTCGCGACCCTCCCAGAGGAAGGGTGACGGGAAACAGCATCAAATCGCGACGTCATTTGAGCCGCCAAAACATTCTATCAATTGCGAGTGAATGCCCGTGAATAATTCTGTGATCTCTCCCGAAGCGGGAATGCAGTGTATCGCCTGTGGTCGAGTCAGGCGGGTGAGTCAGGAGCATCTTGGTCGCCGCCTGAAATGCAAGTGCGGCAATATTGCGGTCGCTCAGGAGCAGGATTTGATTCCGCTCTCCGCCAGACCTTCTCGCTCGTCATCGACAAAGCAGACTCAAGCTGAGACGGAAAACGAGCACTCGCCGTTTCCTGACGATCAACTTGCCGTCATTGAATCGCTTCGTGATTCGTTCCGCGAAATTACGACTCAGCTGTCGACCGTCATCGTGGGGCAGCAGGCCGTCATTGAAGAAGTGTTGATCTCGATTTTCTGTCGGGGGCACGTGTTGCTCACCGGCGTTCCCGGTCTGGCAAAGACACTGTTGATCGACAGTATCTCAAAAGTTCTGGATCTCGACTTTCGCCGGATTCAGTTTACGCCCGATCTGATGCCGGCGGACATCACGGGGACGGAGGTTCTGCAGGAAGATCGCACGACGGGGACTCGCAACTTTCAGTTTGTTCAAGGCCCGATCTTCAGCAACATGGTTCTGGCCGATGAAATTAACCGAGCCCCACCCAAGACTCAATCGGCGCTGCTGGAAGCCATGCAGGAACGACACGTGACCGTTGCGGGGCAGACGATGGAACTGCCGAAACCGTTCTTCGTAATGGCCACTCAGAACCCGATCGAACAGGAAGGGACGTATCCGTTGCCTGAAGCGCAGCTCGACCGTTTTCTTTTCAATTGTGTGGTCGACTACCCCGAAGCAGCGGACGAATTTCAAATTATCAAACAGGCAACTTCCGGGCACACGCCGAAGCTGTCCAGGCTGCTCAATGCCGAACAAATCCAGAAGCTGCAGGAGGCCGTGAGAAATGTTCCGGCCGCCGATCATGTCATCACTTACGCTCGTGATCTCGTTCAGGCGACTCGGCCGGGTGGTGGCAGCGCTCCTGGTTTCATCAAAGAGATGGTTGGCTGGGGCGCTGGTCCTCGCGCGGGGATTGCGCTGAGCATCGCGGCGAAAGCTCGAGCCGTTCTGCACGGTCGACTGCACGCGACAACCTCAGATGTCGCGTCTGTCGCCCTTCCTGTTTTGCGACATCGAATTGTGACCACGTTCCATGCGGAAGCCGCTGGCGTGCAGCGCGATGACGTGATTCGAAAGTTGATCGAAGTGATTCGCCCGCAAAAGCCTCGGGCTTGAGTGGACAGCTCAAGAACCATCGTCATTCCCGCGCAGGCGGGAATCCAGAATCCGGGACGCTCATAGCTCGTGGATTCCCGCCTGCGCGGGAATGACAAAATATCATTTTCCTGTTTTTATTGGATCGATCAGCGTTCCAGCGACCGGTGCATGGCTCTGCCATGCAGGAGATTTCCCAATGCTAACTCTTCAAATCCCTGATTACATGAAGTTGCTGCCGGCTGTAGCGCAGGCTCAGCTTGCGCGGATGACGTTTCCTGCGCGGGGGCGTGTTGAGGGCTTCAAGTCGGGCAGTCATCGCAGTCCGTATCTCGGATCGTCGACGGAGTTTGCTGAGCATCGCGAATACAGCCCGGGCGATGATCCTCGCAATCTGGACTGGCGAGTGTTCGCAAGGCAGGACAGGTACTGTGTGAAGCAGTATGTCGAAGAAACGAACCTGCGAGCCACAATCCTGCTCGATTCTTCTGCCTCGATGCGATTTCAGGGGAATGCCGCCAGCGCTCTTGATGGATTCCAACTGTCGAAGTTCGACTATGCAAAATACATCGCTGCCATGCTGTCGTTTCTCTTCGTGAAGCAGGGCGACGCTGTTGGATTGATTCAGTTTGATTCCGAAGTCCGGTCTCATCTTCCCGCTCGAGGAAGTGCCACCCACTTGCGAAGAATGCTGCAAGAGTTGGATGCGGCGATTCCGGAAAACGCTTCCGATGCACCGTCAGCGCTGCATGAGGCCGCGGAACGAGTTCCTCGTCGCGGGATTGTGATTCTGCTGAGTGACCTGTTGTCGGACACGCAGAAGCTCATGCAGGCACTGCACCACCTGCGATACCGAAGGCACGAAGTCGTCGTGTTTCAGATTTTGACCGAAGAGGAACTGACCTTCCCCTACAGCGATGCCGTTCAGTTTCGCGATCTGGAAGGTGCTGTTGATGACATCGACCTCGACCCCGCGTCGATTCGGGCGGAGTACCTGCGTCAGTTCACGGGCTTCGTCAATGACCTCGAACAAAACTGCCGGCGCATCCCGGTCGACTACGTTCGGCTGAACACGAAGGACTCGTACGTCAGTGCCCTGAGCAACTATCTCGGGCAGCGAAATGGAGGTCGCAGATGACGCTCCTGAACGGAACTGCGATGTTCGCCGCTGTTGCGGTGATCGTGCCGATCCTTGTCCATCTGCAGAAGCGCCGCAAATCCAAGGTGGTCGACTGGCCCGCCATGCAATTCCTGCAGCGAACAGTGACCAGCCGCCGTCGCGGATTGACGCTGGAGAATCTGCTGCTGTTGCTGCTGCGTTGCCTGCTGGTGTTGCTGTTTGTGTTCGCCATGGCACGACCAGCCGTTGAATCGGGGCGGATGATTTCGTGGATCTTGTTCGCCCTGTTGGCTGGATGCGGCCTGTTGTTGTTGACTGCAGCGGTCGTCGGCAGATGGCGACTTCGCAGCCGATGGATCGGAGTCTTCGTTGCTGCACTTCTGTTTGGAACAGCTGGTGCAACGCTCTCGACAAGCCCCGAGTCTCTCGTCGATTCCGGAGTTGATCGCGACGTTGCGATTGTGATCGACCGCTCTTTGACGATGACTTTGGGAGATGATGAAACATCTCACTTCGACAAATCAATTTCGCAGGCGCGATCGCTGATCGAATCGCTGTCGGGGAATTCCACGGTCTCGATTGTGCTGGGTGGCCCCATCCCTGAAACGGTCGACGGTTCCCCATTCCGCAATCTCCGGAAGGCCGAAGAGGTTCTCGACACGCTTGAGCCAGTCGCTGGCGGATCGGATTTGGAATCAGCCGTTCGACAGGCCACGTCGCTGGTCAGGAAGGCTCCCAACACTCGCAAGCAGGTTCTGCTGCTGACCGACGATCAACTCTGCACTTGGGAATCGATCGATGAGATGCGACTTGACGGTCATGCGTTCGTCACGAAGCCTGCCGCTTTTGCGTCCCGTCGTGAAGCCGGGGCCACCAATGAAACACGCGGTGAACGCACCGAACAGCGTGAAACGGACGCCCTTCCCGAGATCGCCTGCGCCGCCATCGTGGCGAGTTTGCCGGAAAAGAAGGAGAACGTTTCCGTCGATCGTCTTCTCGTCGATGCGTCGCTTGTGACTGCCAACCGGCCGGTTCCGATTGAAGTGGAAGTCCGAAACGGCGGAACAACGACCGTTCGCGATTTGAGCGTGAAGCTGCTGGTTGATGGCAGAGAAGCCGCGACCGAGTCGCTCATCCAACTTGAACCGGGCGTCCACGCGACTGTTCGTTTCCTGCACGCGTTTCCGCAGGCGGGACAACACGTCGTTTCGGGAACCGTTGAGATCACCGACCTGTTACCCGCAGACAACCGGTTCGATTCTGTCGTGGATGTGATTCCGCACGTGTCGGTTTTGGTAATCAATGGAAGCACCGATGCCGATCTCGCACAGCAATCGGCGACCTTTTTGCGACTCGCGCTTGATCCGGCCAGTCTTCGCGAACCGCCAATGGCTGACGATGGCGGCGATGCGGACGGAGAGAACTCAGGACGCGCGATCATCGCGACGGCAATCGAAGCGGCCCGTCTGAACGAAATCGAATCACTGGATGACTATCAGCTGGTCCTGCTGTGCGACGTTCCTCGTCTTCCCAACGACATGGCCGATCGCATCGCCAGCTTTGTCGAAGGCGGCGGCGGATTGTGGGTCATGCCGGGTGAGCAGTCTGATGCGTCGTTCTACAACAACTGGCGAGTTCCACTGACGGACGAACCAATCATGCCGGCTCAGTTGGGGGAATGGCACCGATGGGGCCACCCACAGAACGATGACGATGACCGTGGCGGCGACGTTGGCGTTTCTCGGCTGAGCGTTGCTCTGGACGCGGCGGGCAGGCCTTTTGTCAGCGACCTGTTCGAACGCGGTGACCACGATCTTGCGGACATCTCTGTCTTTCAGTTCTGGAGCACAGCTCCCGCCGAGCAGGCCATTGTCGGAATGAAGCTGACCAACGGCGAAGCGATGTTCGCGGAGCAGGCCATTGGTCGAGGCCGAGTGCTCATGCAAAACCTCTCGCTCGCACGGCGCGACAGTAACTTTCCGGCCAACCTGGCGTTTCCGGTTCTGATGCATCTGTGGACTTACCACCTGGCAGCGTCTCACGACATGGAGACCAACTTTCAGCCGACTTCTGATCTCGTGACTCAGCTGCCCGCGCGGATCGATCCTGCGGACAGAATGAAGACGCTGCAACTGATCGAACCCGGTGGAACGAAGCGGGATGTTGCCGTTTCGTGGCAGCAGAACACTCCGTTCGCCCGCATCGGTCAGGTGATCGATCCCGGTGTTTATGGTTTGCAGAACCGTCAGTCCGCGGCATTGGTTTCCAGCTTTGCAATCCACCGCGACCGGGAAGAATCCGATCTTTCAGTAGCTTCGGCCGACCGACTGCAGGAGATTAGTCGCGGACTGGGCATCGAGCTCATCGATGATGTGAGCCAGTTGACCGCGCCGCTTGCCACTGAGTCCGTCGGCGAGGAGATCTGGGACTCATTGCTGTTCGCTGTGCTGTGGCTGCTGGCTGCAGAGTGTCTTCTGACGAAGTGGATTCGCAGTCGCCGGAGAGTGGTCCCGATTGAGTCTTCCGTGTTGAACGGTCCTCTCGAGCGTCTCGCTCTCGTTCCTCCATCTGCGGGTACGATGAGAAACTCTGGTCTTTGGCAGGATGCCCCGGTCGATGAATCCGTGGCAGTGTGGGAGGGGGCATCATGACAGACGAGACCCAGATGTTTGACATGGCGCCGCTGCTTTGGTGTGGTCTGGCGATTGTCGGCTGGGTCGGTATGGCCTGCTTGCAGCGATTCGTTCTGCCGGTCTCGATTCGTCGTCTCGCGTACGGACCACGACTCGGTTTGGCGTTCGCCACCTGGTTCTTTGCGATCGACGCACTGAGCCAGGTTCTGGAAACGGCCACTCATCGGCCTCACTGGCTGATTGCTCTTTCGGCTGCACTGGCTTCGGAATTGGCTTTGTTCTGCTATCGGTTGGAAGGGAAAGGTGCGACGTCTTCGCGGCAAGTCAACGTCCTATCGGCGCTGCTTCCATTGCTTCGCGTGGCCTTGATCGCCGTTGTGTCCTTGCTTCTGTTGGAGCCCGTCTTCACTCACGAAGACGAGCATGAGGAAGAACATGTCGTGGCTGTGGTGGTGGATGTGTCCGATTCGATGAATCTCCCAGCACGGTTGGAGACGGATCCGGATCGATCTCGCAGCCAGGCCGCTCACCAGTTGCTCGTGGGGGATTCGACAGAATCGAGAGGACTGCTGGAACGCTTGTCCATGGACTACGACGTCCGGCTGTACGAGCTGGGAGCGTCAGCCCGGGAAGTCGATTCGGCGCAGTTTATCGCTCGAACGGACGCTGGGCCATTGCTCGAATCGGGTTCATCCCACTGGACGGCATCGACCGACTTCGCAGACGCATTGCGGCAGGTGCGAGGCGACATTCCCGCAGCAAAGCTTTCCGGCATCCTGATGGTCAGTGATGGCAGAGACCATTCCAGCGCAGACCTGCAACAACTGTGTCAGTCGCTGGGCCAGGGAAGAATTCCGGTGAACTCAATTGTTATCGGAAGTCAGAAGCCGCCCAAAGACGCTCAGATTGTCGGCGTTCAGGCCCCGTCGCAGATTTATCACGGCGACAGTGTTTCGTTGACGGCCTCCATCAAGGTCGACCAGTATCCGGGAGAGACTGCGGCGGTTCGATTGTTTGATGGCGACGAACTGATTGAGGAACAGTCGATCGCGATCACGAGCGATCATCATCGCGATACGGTGACGTTTCAGCATCAGCCGGAAACGCCTGGAGTTCACGAGTACCGCGTTGAGCTCGCTGAGCTTCCGAACGAAGAATCCGCACAGAACAACCACTTGCTGAAGCCGGTGTGGGTCTCGCAGGACCGGATCCGCTTGCTGCTGATTGATGAGCGTCCTCGCTGGGAGTTCCGCTATCTGCGCAATCTGTTCGCGGGGCGTGATCAGACAGTTTTTCTGCAGGCCGCGTTGCTGCACGCCGATCGTCTTGCCGGAGTTCCCGCTCCGCCCATCATGCGTGCCTCGGCTCAACGCGCCTTTGACGACTGTGAAGCCAACGCGCTGCCGCTCGACGAAGCAGAATGGTTCAAGTTCGACGTCATCATTCTCGGAGATGTCTCTCCGCAGAAACTTGGCAACAACGGCATCGAGGCGTTGGAACGATTCGTCAAAGACCGTGGCGGCGCACTGGTGGTCATCGCCGGACCCAATCAGATGCCGCATGCTTATCGAGCAACACCTCTGGCCGATGTGCTCCCCGCGCTCATGAATCGTCCGGCCATCACCACAGCCCGCAGTCCCGTCCCGAGTTGTTATTTCTCGCTGACTCAGGAAGGCGTTTCCGATGAAGTTCTACAAAACGCAGCCGGAGCCGCTAACACATCTTTTCCGGAACTCACCTGGAGGCACCCGGACTGTGAAGCGAAAGCCGGAGCGAATGTCCTCGCTTATGCATCGGCCAATCGAGAACGCCCCAACGACGCGAAAACCGACGTGGCCGATCAGCGACGGCAGGCACTGATGCTGTGGCATCGGTTCGGAACCGGCAAAGTGCTGCAGCTGAACTTCGACGAAACATGGCGTCTGCGTTACGGGATTGGTGATCGACTGCATCATGAATTCTGGGGGCAGATCATTCGCTGGGCCGTCACGGATCGGCTGTCGGCCGGGACCGACCTGGTGCGGATGGGAACGGATCGAACGCTGTACAAAAGCGGCGAGCCCATTTCGATTCAAGCTCGACTTCTCAACTCAGATCGCAGCCCGATAACTGATGCTCGAGTGCAGGCCAAGGTCTTGATCGACAATGAAGTCGTTCGAACAGTGGACCTGACTGCCGATCCGCAGAATGAGGGAATGTTGCACGGTGAAATTCGCGATCTCACTCAGTCGGGCAAGTACCGCATCGAACTGTCAGGAGAAGTCGTCGACAAGCTGTTGGCACTCGAAGCGACCGGAACTCAAACGGTGGGCCTGGAAATTGGCGTCGAAGCGAGTGCTGAGAATCTCGAACAGCTCGACCTTGTATCCGATGACACGGTGCCCAGGCAAATTGCGGATTGGACCGGGGGGACTGTGGTCGACCTGAGCAATGCCGACCTGACCAGTGTCGATTCGGTGCTCTCGAACTTCGGACCGAAGTCGACGTTCGTGCGGGAACGCTGGACGGTACCGCTCTGGAATCGGTGGCCGGTCATCGGCCTGTTTCTGAGCGGGCTGAGTGTGGAGTGGCTGCTTCGCAAATGGATGGGCCGAATTTAATGAAGGTTCAGAAAAGGGGTCAGGTGATTCAAATGACAGCAATAATCAACCCATCAAACAAAACGAAAGCAGCTTCGCCTCGCAAGGCGGCCGCGATTCATCGAATTCACCATGAACTCGATGAAATGGTGAATCGCCTGCGCCGGGAGATCTGGACCGGGGGAGCTCTTGTCGTTGGAACGGCCGTGATGGTGTCGCTAATGGCCATGCTGGTGATCGACGCCATCTTCCAGCCCGAATCGGTGTGGTTACGGTGCGCTCTCTGGCTGCCGCTCATCGGGATCGTTGCGGCGGTCACTCGACGGTTTCTCATGATGCCACTCAAGCAGGAATGCGACCGCCTGGCCATGGCGTGGACACTGGAACAAAAGCGGCCAGCGATTGAGGAACGCCTCACAACGTCGCTGCAGTTGACTGCAACTCCGAATGCAGCAAAGAACTCGCTCATCGAGGCTGTTGCTCAACAGGCTCAGAGTAATATCGCCGGATGCCAGGAGGAAGATCTTCGAGGGCAGGAAGTTCTCAGCAGGACCATCGTCGCAACCGTTTGCTTTGCCGCATTTGTCTTGTCGATGTGGATCTGGGCACCCTATCTGATTCCTTCGCTGAAAAACGTGATGAATCCCTGGAGTGCGCGAGTGCTGCCGCACTTGAGTGCGACGATCGTTCCCGGCAACGCGGTTGTTGGGGAAGGCGGCGATGTTCGAATTGCCGCGACAGCAAGTCACCTTGCAGACGCTGTGCTGGAAATCGTCGAGCAAGATGCCGTCGTCGCCTCGCATCAAATGGCGATCGCAGCCAATGGCAGCGCCGCCGAATTCACTCTGGCGGGGTTGAAGTCGGACCTTCAATATCGCGTTCGTTCCGGTGGTCTCTTTTCTGACAGTTACCAGATTACTGTTGATCCCAAGCCGGTGATGGAAGGCCTTCGAGTCAGCCTGACGTTTCCAGAATACACACAGCTGGCTTTCCATGTCATCAATGATCTGACTGAACCGATCGAATTGATTCATGGCACGCGAATCCGCATTGACGTGGATTCCACGTTGCCTTGTGCCGAGTCTTCGCTGACTCTCAACGGAACATTGATCCCTTGCAAGGAAACTGTTGCCGTCGAAGAAGCAGAGCTGTGGCGGCATGGCTGGGAGTTCACAGCAACCGAAGGAGACTTGCAGCGCGGCACGATTACGCTGGTCAGTGAAGCGGGAGTCCCCGGCGATCCGATTCTGTTTGAAATGCGAATTCTGCCCGATCTGCCGCCGTCGATCATCATTGATCAACCAGCGCTATCCGAAATCATGACAACGTCAGATCGCCGCATCGACATCGCCTATCACGCCTTCGATGACTTCGGCTGTGGCGCCTTGCAACTGATCTCGCAAATAAACGGCGAACCGCCTGCGATCAAAGACGTTCCGCACGAATCGCTGCCAGAGTTCACTGGCGAACTGGCCATCGATCTGAATCAACAGGAAGTCACGACCGGAGACCAACTGACCTTCTGGCTGTCGATCACTGACATTCGGCCCGATGAATATGGCGGATCGCAGACTGCCGAATCTCGCAAGATTCATCTTCAGATTGCCGATGAAGCGGCTCCCATTGGTCAGCAGGCTGTTCAGAACGAAGCGCAATCCGTGCTGGCCGATCTGACGGCCGCCCTGGATGGTCTCAACACAGCCAAACAGATGGCCGATGAACTTCAGAACGAAGTCGGTGAAGTCGCCGACGCTGCGGAGTTTCCGAAGGCTCCAGCCGATGCGACGGAGAAAGCGAAACAGCTTCAGGATCAAATCCGTGAAGCCGAACAAGCGCTGCGGCGATTGACAGAGCAGAATGAACTCGCCGAACAACGCCTGTTCCAACCGGAGATCGAACGAATTCAGCAGGTCGCTGACAACGAGATCGCGGAAGCGAAGAAACAGGCAGGGCTCGTCCCGCTATCCGACGATTTCGCTCAACAGCGGGAGGCAGTCGCGGCGACGAAGGAGTCACTCGGTGATGCCATCGACAAACTCACGGAGGTTCGGGAAGACATTGATCAGCGACGTCAGCAAATGGAACTGGCCGCTCAGTTGGATGAGCTTGCCCAGCAACAGGAACAGCTTGCACAGGAGCAGAAACAGCAGAACGACGGGCAGGAGAACGGCCTGGAAGCTCAGGGCAAACAGCAGCAGGTGGCCGATCGGTTGCAGGACGTTGTCGAACAGGATCTCGACGCCAGAAGTGAACAGTTTGCTCAACGAGCAGACGAGGCAGCCGAACTGACTCAGGCAGCGGCGGATCTGCAACAGCAGCAGGACGCATTGGCAAAGCTCGATCAGGTTCGCAGCAAAGAGGAACTCGACGACCAGTTGCTGGACATGATTGCTCGTGAGCAGGAACAAATCGCGAACGAAACCCGAAAGCTGGAACAGCAGGCGACCGACGTTCAGCCACCAGCCGCCGATGCACGCGAGCAGGCTCAGCCGGATGCCAACGAGCCGAACGAAGCCGAACAAAACGGCAAACCCAATCGACTCGCGGACGCCCGGAAGCAGATGGAAGCCGTCCCTGAGAAACTCCGACAGAAAGATCTGGAGCAGGCAGAAGCCGAGGCACAGCAAGCGGGCGAACGTCTGCAGGAAGCAGCCCAGTCCAAGCCAGAGAACGCCGCTTCGCAGCCCAACGGTGCCAGGGATGACAAAGCCTCGCCTCAGGAAGATGAGCTGCAGCGACTGGCAAAGCAGCAGGAGCGAGTCCGCGATGCCATCCAGGCGGTTCGTGAAGACCGACCTGAAGAGGCGGTTGCGAAGTTGCAGCAACAGATTGCGGATCGAACCGAAGGACTCCGAGACAAGGCCGACGAATTGCTGCAACTGCCGACCGATGATCCCGAAAACCAACAGGCGGTTCGCGAAGCCCGAGAGAAACTGGAACAAGCTCAAAAGGAAACCAAGGCGGCGGAGCAACTGGCAAAGCAACAGCAGAAGAAGCAAGCCGGTGATCCCAA
>ERZ887942.239-NODE-239-length-46086-cov-6.176707_pt1 | contig 46086 bp, 42 predicted proteins | sample MGYA00521099_ERZ887942 | MGnify/ENA primary metagenome ERZ887942 (study PRJEB32303, sample SAMEA104408605) | aquatic metagenome | biome: Brackish water; feature: Pelagic; material: water | place: Baltic Sea | collected 2014-06-07T06:48:00 | depth 16,251 m ... | reverse complement strand
GCACAGGGGCTATGACAGCGACCATGAGCGGGTCGAGGGCGATGTGGGAAAGGCGGGTGTCGCGATCGACTCGGTCGAGGATATGAAGATCCTGTTCGACGGTATTCCGCTTGATCAGGTCTCTGTGTCCATGACGATGAACGGGGCCGTGATCCCGATCCTCGCCAGCTTCATCGTCGCGGGCGAGGAGCAGGGGCATGATAAGAGCCTGCTGTCTGGCACTATTCAGAACGACATTCTCAAAGAATTCATGGTGCGCAACACGTATATTTACCCGCCCGAGCCATCGATGCGGATCGTGTCGGATATCATTGAATACACCTCCGGCCAGATGCCGAAATTCAACTCCATCTCGATCTCTGGCTATCACATGCAGGAGGCAGGCGCGAACCTTGTGCAGGAGCTTGCTTTCACGCTGGCTGATGGGAAGGAATATGTGCGCGCCGCGGTTGACGCGGGGATGGATGTGGATGCTTTCGCCGGCCGTTTGAGCTTTTTCTTCGCCATCGGCATGAATTTCTTCATGGAGGCGGCGAAGCTGCGCGCGGCGCGGATGCTCTGGCATCGGATCATGACCGAGGCGGGCGCAAAGTCCGACCGGTCCAAAATGCTGCGCACCCATTGCCAAACGAGCGGTGTGAGCCTTCAGGAGCAAGATCCCTATAACAACGTGATCCGCACGGCTTATGAAGCGATGAGCGCTGTTCTGGGCGGCACTCAGTCGCTGCACACCAACGCGTTGGACGAGGCGATTGCCCTGCCCACGGATTTCAGCGCGCGGATTGCTCGCAATACGCAGCTTATCCTGCAAGAAGAGACGGGTGTGACCAATGTAGTCGATCCCTTGGCGGGGTCTTACTATGTTGAGGCGCTCACCAATGAGCTGGCCGAGGCCGCGTGGAAGATCATCGAAGAGGTCGATGAGATGGGCGGTATGACCAAGGCCGTGGCCTCCGGCATGCCCAAGCTGCGCATCGAGGAGTCGGCGGCGACCCGGCAGGCGATGATCGACCGGGGCGACGAGGTTGTCGTGGGTGTGAACAAATACCGCAAGGCCACCGAGGACCCGATCGACATTCTGGATGTGGATAACGTGGCCGTGCGGCTGAGCCAGATTGCGCGGCTTGAGAAAATTCGCGCGACCCGTGATCAGGCGGCCTGTGATGCGGCCTTGGCCGAGATGGAGCGCCTTGCGGCGGAGGGTGGCAATTTGCTTGAAGCGGCGGTTGAGGCCGCACGCGCACGTGCGACCGTGGGAGAGATCAGCATGAGCATGGAAAAGGTATTTGGTCGGCACCGCGCCGAGGTGAAGACATTGGCGGGCGTTTACGGTGCGGCCTATGAGGGCGATGCGGGCTTTGCCGCGATCCAGAAATCGGTTGAGGACTTTGCCGAGGAAGAAGGGCGCAGGCCCCGAATGCTGGTCGTGAAAATGGGCCAGGATGGCCATGATCGCGGTGCCAAGGTAATCGCCACGGCCTTTGCCGATATCGGCTTTGACGTGGATGTGGGGCCGCTCTTCCAGACGCCTGCGGAGGCGGCTCAGGATGCGATCGACAATGATGTGCATGTCATCGGCATCAGCTCTCAGGCGGCGGGGCATAAGACGCTGGCGCCCAAGTTGATTGATGCACTTCGCGAGAAGGGTGCAGGGGACATTCTGGTGATCTGCGGCGGGGTCATTCCGCAGCAGGATTACGATTTCCTCATGAAGGCGGGTGTGAAGGCGATATTTGGGCCGGGCACGAATATTCCCGAGGCGGCGCAGGATATCCTGAAACTGATCCGGGCGGCGCGCGGATAGGTTGCTGTCGGTTTTGGCAGGATTGAGCGCGCTTCACTTTGTGGGGCGCGCTTTTTTGTGAGCGTTGCGAAAATACGCTCTCGGCATTTTGCTTTGCAAAACGCCTGCCGCTTGGGGACGTATTTGGATCTTCGGGGCACTTTTCTGTGCACAGTGACTTTGGTGGCGTGGGGGAGACTCGAACTCCCGACCTAACGATTATGAGTCGTTCGCTCTAACCAACTGAGCTACCGCGCCTTCGGCGTGTGGGGTATGTCAGAGGCGCGGCCCCGTCAAGGCGGAAATTGGCACAAGCATATAGGGTTTAGCATTTGCCGGACTGTGGCCATCACGCCGTGGCGCATCATGTGGCGTGGGGCAAGGTTCACTGCGTTGGCTTGTCAAAACATGTGCCCTTGACGCGGTGAGGCAATCTGCGGCAAGCCGCTGACAAATCAAGCCAAAGGCGGTAGATTGGCGCGCATGTCACTATGGACACGCATCACTGAGGCGGTTTCGGCCCTTGCCCAAGGCGAGGGTCTTTCTGCCGTGTTCGACAAGCTGCGCCCCCCGCCGGAGCGCAGCGTGGCGTTTACAATTGCGGTGATTGCGCTGAGCGCAAAGATGGCCAAGGCGGACGGGCTCGTTACCCGCGATGAGGTGACGGCGTTTCGCGAGGTGTTTCAGATTGCACAGGCCGATGAGGCGGGCGCGGCGAAGGTCTTCAACCTCGCGCGGCAGGACGTGGCGGGGTTCGAGGAATATGCGACCCGGATCAAGGCGATGTTTGGCGCGGAGACGGATGCGCTCAGCGATCTTTTGGAGGGGCTTTTCCACATCGCAATTGCGGATGGGGAATATCACCCTAATGAGGATGCGTTTCTGGGTCGTGTGTGCGAGATTTTCGGCCTGACCGAGCGGTGCTTTACCACCATGCGCAGCCGGTTTGTGCCCGATGCCAAGCCTGATCCTTACACGGTTTTGGGGGTGGAGCCGGACACGCCTCTGGAGGAAATCCGCCGGGCCTATCGCCGGATGGTGCGTGAGACGCATCCAGACGTCATGCAGGCGCGCGGTGTGCCCTTGGAGGCGGCGCGGCTGGCCGAAAAGCGCATGGTTGATATCAACCGCGCTTGGGATGAGATCAAGCAGGCCGCTCCGGCGTGAGGGTCGCCACGTACAATATTGAATGGTTCAACGCCCTCTTCGATGACACGGGCGCGCCTTTGGTGGATGGGGAGTGGTCTGGCCGCTGGAACGTGACGCGCGCCACGCAATTGGAAGCGGTGGCCCATGTGCTGCGCGCGCTCGACGCTGATGCGGTGATGATCATCGAGGCCCCGGATACCAGCCGCCATCGCAGCGCCACAGCCGCACTGGAGCAGTTTGCGGCATGGGCCGGTCTAAGAGCACGCAAGGCAGTGCTGGGTTTCGTCAATGATACGCAGCAAGAGATCGCGCTGATTTACGATCCTGACAGGGTCGGCGCTGTGCATGACCCGCAAGAGGCCCCGGACGCGCCAAAATTCGATGGCGTGCTGCAGATCGATCTCGATGTAGACGCGCGCGAGGACCATGTGCGCTTTTCCAAACCGCCTTTGGAGTTGGCTGTGACCGATCCGCATGGTGCCGTGCTGCGCCTGATCGGGGCGCACCTGAAGTCCAAGGCACCGCATGGGGCGGGGGACGCACGTGCTGTGCTCAAGGCGTCCATTGCCAACCGCCGCAAACAATTGGCGCAGGCGATCTGGCTCAGGCGGCGCACTGAGCAACATCTGGCAGCTGGTGAGGCGTTGATCGTTTTGGGTGATCTCAATGACGGGCCGGGGCTCGATGCCTATGAGCATCTTTTTGGCCGCTCTTCTGTGGAGATCGTGCTGGGCGAGGGTCAGGCGCTTCAGCTACACGATCCCCACGCGCGGCAGGCTTTGGCGCAGAAAATCGGCGCGGTGCACACCACCTCGCGCTTTTTCATGCGACACGAACAGCGGTATATGCAGGCGCTGTTGGATTACATCATGGTCTCTCCCGAAGTGATGTCGCGCGCACCCGTCTGGCGCATCTGGCACCCGTTCGATGATCCGCAATGTTGGGACGACAAAGTGCTGGGCGCGGCCCTTTTGGCGGCGTCGGATCATTTTCCAGTTACATTGGATATTGGGCCTGCCTCTTAAAATCGGGCGCGGTGCATGCTATATTGGCGCTATGAAACCGATATTCACCGCCATCGCTTTGACCTTTTGCACCGCGCTCTCCTTGGCCGCCGAGGAGGGTCCAAAAGGGACTGACGAGGAGCCCTCTCTGATGCAGCAGGGCGTGGAGATTTTCCTGGAGGGGCTGCTCAGCCAAGTGGAGCCCACGATGCGCGATTTGCAGGGCATGACCGAGGATATGGGCCCGCAGCTGCGCGAATTTGCGGAGACCATGGGGCCGGCACTTGCGGAAATCATGCGCGATATCAAGGATCTGAATGCCTATCACGCACCAGAGGTTTTGCCCAATGGCGACATCATCATGCGCCGCAAGAGCGAGGAAGAGATGGCCCCGCCGCCGCCGCTGGCCGAAGGTGAGATCGAACTCTGACGCGCCCTACCGCCCCTTGATGGCGACATCCGCCCCGAGAGCGGCGGCAAGGGCCATGAATCGCGCCTCCGCCACCTCGCCAAAGAGCAAAGAGGCCTCGGGTGTCAGGCGCAGCTCCAGCAGCTTTTTCTTCGGATAGAACTTCATGCGTCCGAGATCGGCGTCTTTTTTCAACCAGAGCATGGCGCCAAACCGCATGGCGCGCCCCAATATTTCCGCTTCATTTTGCGTTTTCGCATCGACAAGCGTGCTGAGTTGGTCAAACCGTGTTCCGACGCGGGTGTTGGAATATCGGTGCAGCAAGGCCAGCCCAAGAAACACCCGTTCGGAATGTTTCAAACCGCCCAGATTGGCGCGGGTGGCGTTGTCGAAACAGACTTCGGCGCGGTAGTCGGGATGGGCGCGCCAGCTTACGTCGTGCAAGAGACATGCCGCCTTGATGATGCGCAGCCGCTCGGGCGAGGGGCGGCCCAGAACGGGCAGGATGAAATTGTAGAGCACCTTCCCAAAGCCGGGCAGACGGGCGTCTTTATCTTCGGCAAAGCGGCAAGCCTCGATCAGCGGATCGCGGTCTCGTAGGGGTTGGGGCATTTGCTCATAGAGCATTCCCTCGCGAATACCGTAGCTTGAGACGGCGATATCGTGTGGCTTGAAGCGGCGCACCACCTCGCGCAGAACTTCTGCAGCTATTGGCACGAGGGCCATGCGGGCTGAGGAAATTCCCGCCTGCTGCCGCAACTCGTCAATATTGCGCCATTTGATGTAATCGGTGGTGGCGCGCACGGATTTTGAGGTCATCCGGTATTCGTGCAGCACGTGCAGCGGATATCCACGCCGGGCCATGTCGATCTTTGCGATCGCCCGCCACGAGCCCCCCACGAGAAAGAGGCGGTTCTTTTGCTCACCCAGTTGCTCGGCCATGCCGTCCAGCGTCTTGCGGATGTAGGCCTTGCGCGCTTTCGCCCCGCCTTTGAGGTCACGCAGCTTGAGTGGGCCGAGCTGCGAGGTCACCCGCCGCCCCACCGTGCCACCATGGATTTCGGCCATCTCCATCGACGAGCCGCCAATATCGCATACCAGTCCATAAGAGCCGGGCCAGCCCAAGAGCACGCCTTGCGCCGAGAGCCGCGCTTCTTCGCGCCCGTCCACGACCCAAAGGCGCAGGCCAGTCTGGCTTTCGACGTCATGGCGAAAATCGGCACCGTCCTCGGCGTCGCGCACGGCGGCGGTGGCCACGCATGTGAGAGGGCCTGTGCCCATACCATCTGCCAGATGTTTGAAACGGTGCAATGCCGCCAGCGCGCGGGCGCGGCCTTCGGGATTCAGCCGACCTGTCTTGGTCATGCCGGCCCCAAGGCCACACATGATTTTTTCGTTGTAAAAATAAGCAGGGCTGCGCGCGGCACCGTCAAAAACCACGAGCCGAACGGAGTTTGAACCCACATCGACGACCCCTACGCGGCGCAGGGCGCGCGATGACGGTTTGTCAAAAAGCGGACGGCCAAAGGGGCCCGCATCTTCGGGATCCTCGGCTGGGTTGCCTGCGTCCATTTCATCCCCCCGCGCGGGTTTGGTTGCCGTCCCGTTTATGGCGGGGTGCGCCGAGCGGGTCAATCTTCGGTATGGGTCAGTTTTGGCACATCCGCCGCGCCCGCCGATCCACGTCCCGAGAGCGAGGGGTTTTCCATGAAGAATCGGTGGCAGTTGAAGGCGAAGCTGCCCTCTTCGACCTCGGCGCGGGTGAAGCTGCCATCGGGGGCCATGACCCAGCTTTGGGCGATATCGGCCATGTTGGCGGCCATGACCTGACTTGTGATCTGGGCCTTCACGGTGGGGTTTTCGATCTCGATCAGCGTCTCGACACGGCGGTTGAGATTGCGGCCCATCCAATCAGCGGAGGAGATGAACACCCGCGCCTTTTTATGCGGAAGCCCGTGGCCATTTCCGAAGCAGACGATGCGGGAATGCTCCAAAAACCGCCCGACGATGGATTTCACGCGGATGTTCTCGCTGAGGCCCTTCACGCCGGGGCGCAGACCGCAAATGCCGCGCACCACGAGGCTGATCTCCACCCCCGCCTGGCTCGCGGCATAGAGCGCGTCAATCACGTCAGGCTCCACCAGCGAGTTCATCTTGGCCCAGATGCGGCCCGGTTTGCCCTCTTGGGCATGGGCGCTCTCGGCTGCGATCATCTCGAGCAGGCGGGGTTTGAGGGAGATGGGCGAAATCGCGAGGTTTTCCAGCCGCTCAGGCTGGGCGTAGCCCGAGAGGTAGTTGAACACTTTCGTGGCGTCCCGGCCCAGCACCTTGTCGCAGGTGAAAAAGCTCAGATCGGTATAGATGCGGGCCGTGATGGGATGGTAATTTCCGGTGCCGTAATGCGTGTAGGTGACCAGATTATCACCCTCGCGGCGCACCACGGTCGAGATTTTGGCATGGGTCTTGAGGTCGAGAAAGCCGTAGACCACATGCGCGCCTGCGCGCTCCAGACGTCGCGACTGGCGGATGTTGGCGGCCTCGTCGAAGCGGGCTTTCAGCTCCACCAGTGCTGTCACGGATTTGCCGTTCTCCGCCGCCTCGCAGAGGGCGCTGACGATGGGGGATTCGTTGGAGGTGCGGTAGAGCGTCTGCTTGATCGCCACCACATCCGGATCGCGCGCGGCTTGGGCCAGAAAGCGGATGACCATATCGAAGGTCTCGTAGGGGTGATGCAGCAGCATATCCTTCTGGCGGATCGCGGCGAACATGTCGCCGTCATGGTCCTGCACACGCTCGGGCACACGGGGGCTGAAGGAGGGCCAGAGAAGGTCAGGGCGCGCGTCCAGCACAAGCTCCTTGAGGTCGGCGAGGCCGATCATGCCCTCCACTTCGACCACCTCATCAGGGTTCACGTCCAGCTCGTCCATGATCATGTCGCGCAGCGCAGGCGCGGCGCCGGCGGAGATTTTCATGCGCACCACCTCGCCCCGGCGGCGGCGTTTGAGGGCGACTTCGAATTCGCGCACGAGGTCCTCGGCCTCTTCCTCGACCTCCAGATCGCTGTCGCGCAGCACCCGGAACGAGAAGTGGCTTTTGGATTTGTAGCCCGGAAAGAGGCTGCCGAGATGAAGCATCAACAGCTCTTCGAGCGGTAGCACGCGGACCGTGCCCTCAGACGAGGAAAGGGTGACGAACCGGTCGATCTGTTGCGGGATGGGCAGAAGGGCCTTGAGCGGGCGTTTGTCCGAGCGGCGCTCCAGATTGAGGGCGAGCGAGTAGCCCAGATTGGGGATGAACGGAAAAGGGTGTGCGGGGTCGATCGCGAGGGGCGAGAGCACGGGGAAGACCTTTTCGAGGAACACATCCTCCAGAAACGGCTTGTCGTCCTCGGCGATGCTGGCAGCGTCGAGGATGGTGATATTCTCGGCCTCAAGCTCCAGACGCAGGTGTTGGTAGGTTTCTTGCTGCTTTGACAGAAGGTTACGCGCGTCGTCATTGATCAGGACCAGTTGCTCGGCGGGGCTGAGCCCATCGGCGGCGGGGGTGGTATTGCCTGCGCGGGCAAGCTCACGCAGGCCCGCGACACGCACGTTGTAGAACTCATCAAGGTTGGTGGCGGAGATCGAGAGGAAGCGCAGCCGCTCCAGCAAGGGCACGCGAGGGTTCTGCGCCTCTTCCAGCACGCGCCAGTTGAAGCCCAGCCAGCTGAGCTCGCGGTTGTAGAACCGCGCGGGGCCGGTGAGGTCCAGATCGGGCAGTTCTGTGGGTGCGGGAAACGGCGCGTTGAGGAAATCGGCGTGGGACATGCAAAGCCTTATGGCAGGCGGGTGTAACGGGGATGTGTCAGGGTGCGCCTAAGCGCCCGATTTGTCCAGTATTTCCGCCGCAAGCTTTCGTGTCACCGGGCGTTTTTGCGCCAATGCGGCGCGGTCCAGTGCGGCCACGATATCGGCCACGGCGGCGAAGGAACGCGGCATCCGGCGCGCAAGGAAGGGGATCGTGCCGGGGGTTGGGATGATCTGGCGGTCGGCCATTTGTTTGAGGATGACGGCCGACAAAAGCGCATCATCGGGGGCGTCTAATCCGATGGCGGGCGTGCCTTCCATGCGGCTGGCGAGATCAGGCAGGGCCAGCGACCAGCGGCTGGGCGCTGTGCGGGCGGTGATCAGCAGGCTGTGCCCTTCGGCGAGGCAGAGGTTGTGGAGGTGGAAAAGCGCGCGGTCTGCCTCCGGGTTGCCGGTGATGCGGTCGGCATCTTCTACGGCCACGGGGGCTGAGGCCAATGCGGGGATGTCAGCGGTGGTGAGATCGGTTGCCGCCGTGATTGAGGCACCGCTGAGGGCGGCCCAGACATGGGTGAGGTGGGTCTTGCCGGCCCCCTCCGGACCATGCAGCACCAGCTTGCGTGCAGGCCAGTTTTCCCAGCCCTCGATCATCGCGACGGCTGCTGCATTGGGCCCGGATACAAAGAAATCACCGCGCCCCAGCGCGGGGCGCGCGGGCAGGTCCAAGCTCAGCTGATGGGCCATTACTCTGCGTCGCCTCGCGACGTTCCTGTGTAGAGTTTGCTGGCCCGGTAGCTTGTTATGGCGAAGCGGGCCAGAACGCCGATTGATGCAGCCACGGGCACGGCGACCAGCATACCCACGAAGCCGAAAAGCGCGCCAAAGACTGACAGGGCGAAGATCAACCACACAGGGTGCAGGCCTACGGAGCCGCCGACGAGCTTGGGGGTGAGCACATTGCCCTCAATCACCTGGCCCAGCACGAAGATACCCGCAACAAGGCCGATGGAGACCCAATCCCCCCAGAATTGAAAGAGGGCCAGCCCAATAGCCAACGCCCCACCGATCAGCGCGCCGACATATGGAATGAAGGTGATCAGCCCCGCGATCGCCCCTACGAGAAGGCCGAATTGCAGGCCTACCAGCATCAGCGCCACCGCATAATATGTCCCGAGGATAAGGCAGACGGTGCCCATGCCGCGGATGAAGCTGGCGAGTGTGTCGTCGATCTGTTTGGCAAGGTCGCGGATGATCGGTGCGTGATCGCGCGGCAAAAGGTGGTCGATCTGCGCAATCATCCGGTCCCAATCATAGAGGAGGTAGAAGGCCACGACTGGCACGACCACAATCAGCACGATCACGTTGAGCAGAGAGGATACGGAGCCCAGAACCGCCTCGACCAGTTCCCCGCCGCGCTCTTGGATGGCCGTGCCGATGGCGGTAAGCGATTGGTGCACGGTGGATTGCGTATCGACCAGTTGCGGGAAGCGCTCGGTCAGGACGTTGCGCAATTGCCCGGCCAATTCAGGGGCGGCGTTGATCAGTGAGGTGGTTTGGGTCACCAGCGTTGGAATGACCAGCAGGGCCATGATCACGAAGAGCAAAAGAGCGTAGAGGGTTATGAGCGTGACCGATATGGCCCGGCTGAGGCCCAGACGCTCCAGCCTGTCGGCGACGGGATCAAGGAAATAGGCAATCGCGCCGCCCAAAAGGAAGGGCATCATGACATCGCCCAGCACCCACAAAAGGCCCAGGAAGCCCGCAGAGGCGAACGCCCAATATTTTAGTTGTGTTCGGGCGGGCAGGGCCATGTGCTCTCCAATGTGTTCGCCCTACACATCGCGCATGGTGCGGCACCTTTCAAGGCCCCCCGCCCGTAAAAGGCAGGGGGCGGAGTGTCATATCTTAGTAGCAGGCAGGACGCGCGCCGGGCAGAAGCACTTTGTCGACGACATGGATCACGCCGTTATCGGCCATGATGTTGGCGATGATGACGTTGGCCATTTGCGGCGTGCTGTCGGCGATGGTCACGCCATCGGCGCTTTTGGTGATGCAAAGACGCTCGGATGTGTTGAGCGGCTTGAAGTAGTTGGAGCCTGCAGGGATCATTTCCGCCGTCAGCTTGCGGTCATCCACGTGGTAAAGCAGCACATCTGTCAACTGGCCTTTGTTCTCGGGCTGCAGGAGCGTCTCGACTGTGCCTTCGGGCAGGGCGGCGAAGGCATCGTTTACGGGGGCATAGACGGTGAACGGGCCGGGGCCGGAGAGCGTCTCTGCCAGGCCAGCTGCGGTCACGGCGGCGACGAGGGTCGAGAAACGCTCGTCGTCGGCGGCGATCTCGACGATGTTTTCGGCCTTGGCGGCGGTGGCTACGGTGAGCGTCAGAGCGGCAGCTGCGGCGACTTTAAGTGCGGTGTTCATGGAAATGTTCCCTGTTGTTTTGCTATTCAATCATTTGGTCACGACAGGTCTACGAGCGGTGGGGTGCTCTAGTTCACTTCGTTCACGAATGCGTGATCGGGTGGGCGGTATGCTGCTGGTTTGCGCGCAGTGTGCGTGTCGGCTGGCTTGGCGCGCACTGCACCTTGCCCGAACGCGCGCTCTGCCATAAACGGGGCACAACGCTTTAACCCCCCGGAGTGCCCAAAGATGCGCCTGTCCCGTTACTTCCTGCCCGTCCTGAAGGAAACCCCCTCCGAGGCGCAGATCGTCTCACACCGTCTGATGCTCCGCGCGGGTATGATCAAACAAGCGAGCGCCGGGATTTACTCGTGGCTGCCACTGGGTTTCAAAGTGCTGCGCCGCATCGAGACTATTGTGCACGAGGAGCAGGCAAAGGCTGGCCATATGCCGATGCTGATGCCGACGATTCAATCGGCGGATCTTTGGCGTGAAAGCGGGCGTTATGATGATTACGGCGAGGAAATGCTGCGGATCAAGGACCGTCATGGCCGTGATATGCTCTTCACGCCAACGGCAGAAGAGCTGATTACGGATATTTTCCGCGCCCATGTGGGCAGCTACAAAGATTTGCCGCTGACCATGTATCAGATCCAGTGGAAATTCCGCGACGAGGTCCGGCCGCGTTTTGGCGTGATGCGCGGGCGCGAGTTCTACATGAAGGACGGCTACAATTTCGATCTGACCAAGGAAGACGCGCTGCACGCCTACAACCGCCATCTGGTGAGCTATCTGCGCACCTATGAGCGGATGGGCCTTCAGGCGATCCCGATGCGCGCGGACAGTGGCCCGATTGGCGGCGATGACACGCATGAGTTCCTCGTGCTGGCCGAGACGGGCGAGAGCGAGGTCTTCTATGACAGCGCCGTGACCGATCTGAGCTTTGGCGACCGGGCGATTGATTATGATGATGTGGCGCAATGTGCGGGCGTTTTGGAGGAGTTCACCACCAAATACGCGCGCACGGATGAGACGCATGACGCGGCCCTCTTTGAGCAGATCCCTGAAGAACGCCGCCGCGTGGCGCGCGGTATCGAGGTGGGACAGATCTTCTATTTCGGCACCAAGTATTCCGATGCGTTGGGTGCTACGGTCCAAGGCTCGGACGGCAAGCCGGTTCCGGTGCATATGGGCAGCCACGGGATTGGCGTGAGCCGCCTTGTGGGCGCGATCATCGAGGCGAGCCATGATGATAACGGGATTATCTGGCCCGAGGGCGTCACGCCATTCCATGCGGGGATCGTGAACCTCAAGCAAGGCGACGCGGAGGCGGATGGCGCGTGCGAGGCGCTTTATTCCGCGCTGACGGCGCTGGGGCTGGAGCCGCTTTACGATGACCGTAATGAGCGGGCGGGCGGCAAGTTTGCAACGATGGACCTTATCGGTCTGCCATGGCGGATAACCGTTGGGCCACGGGGCCTCAAGAATGGCGTGGTCGAGCTAACCTCCCGCCGCACGGGTGTCTCTGAAGAGATGCCGCCAGAGCAGGCGATTGAGCGGCTTGTGGAGATTTACGCACCGCATCGCGGGCAGTAAGCCATGCTGCGCGCCCTTGGCCTTGCGGGCGGTTTGGCCGTTGGCGCGGCAGGTGCGCAATTTCCCGAGTATTCGCAGCAATATGCGCAGCGGTTGGCCGGTGCCGTGGATGAGCTGAGCGGGTTTGTCGCAGAGTTTGATGCGGACGCGCGCGGGCTTGGCCTGAGCCGGCAGGCGGCGTTGGAGGGGCTGGCGGAGGGTGGCGACATGGGGGCTGCGCGCGCCGAGACGATGGGTGCCGTGATTGCGCGGCACGCGCGGTTGAGCGCCGATCTGGAAGCGTTGCGGGGGGCGGGGCCGTTCACGCGGGCCTACCGCGCCGCCCACCTGACCGAGCCCGAGATTGCCCGCGCGGCGCTGAGTGATTTTAAACCTGCGTTGCCGCTGACATTCGAGGGGGCGGTATTCGCGCTCTTTGGTTTTCTGGCCGGGCTGGGGTTCATTCGCGCGTTGGGCGCGGTCCTGCGCTGGCCCTTCCGGCGGCGCGGAACGGCCTGACGGCGCATCCTTGCGCGACATCCCGGCGCCCCTGCTTGACGCCGCACCCCGCGCGCCGCACTGTGCGCGCAAAACAAACGAGGTCACATCGTGGCAGGCAACCCGACCCCTTTTGCTCCTTTTGAGTGGATGATCGCATGGCGCTATCTGCGCGCCAAACGCGCCGAGGGCGGCGTGAGCGTCATGACGTGGATTTCGCTCATCGGGATCACTCTGGCGGTGATGGCGCTGATTGCGACCCTGTCGGTGCGTGCCGGATTTCGCGCCGAATTCGTCGATACGATCCTTGGCGCGAATGCCCATGTGACGGTGTATAATGCGGGGCAGGTGGACGCGTTGAGCGGCCGGGTTGACCGGATGCTTGAGGAGTATGAGGCGATGGCCGAGCGGGTGCGCGCCGTGCCCGGCGTGACCCGCGTGGCTCCTTTGATCAAGGCGCAGGTGATGGCCAATGCGCGCGACCGCAATGCGGGCGTGGAGATCTTTGGGATCAGTGCCGAGAACCTCGCCACCATCCCGCGCGTCGCCAATACGGAGACGGCTCTGGGCGACATTTCCAATTTTTCTCAGGGGGTTGCGATAGGATCAGGTGTGGCACGGGAGCTTGGCGTGGGCCTTGGGGATCGGATCAGGATCATCTCGCCAGGCGGTGTCAAGACGGCGTTCGGGACCAGCCCGAGGGTCAATTCCTATGACGTGGTTTATATTTTCACTGCCGGGCGTTGGGACATCGACCGCACGCGCATCTACATGCCCTTTGCCGAGGCGCAGAGCTTTTTCAACCGCGAAGGCCGTGCTGATGAGCTTGAGGTGATGGTCGAAGATCCTGAGCGGATCGACGCGCTGAGCCTGCCTTTGTTGGCCGCTGCCGGGGACCGGGCGCTGGTCTGGACCTGGCAGGACCAGTCGGGCGGGTTCCTGCGTGCGCTGGAGGTGGAGGACAATGTGATGTTCATCATCTTGTCGATCCTCGTACTTATCGCGGCGATGAACATAACCAGTGGTTTGATCATGCTGGTGAAAAACAAAGGACGCGATATCGGGATTTTGCGGACCATGGGCCTCACGGAGGGCGCGGTGCTGAGGGTGTTTTTCATCTGCGGCGCGTTCACGGGCATCATTGGCACGGTGATGGGGGTCATTTTGGGGTGCTTGTTTGCGGTCTATATCGACCCGCTTTTCGCCGCTGTGAACTGGGCCATGGGGGGGCAGGTTTGGGACCCCTCAGTGCGGGGGATTTACTATCTACCTGCCGAGTTGCGATTTGAAGATGTGATGTCAGCCGTGTCCTTGTCGCTGGGTCTGGCGTTTATCGTGACGATCTTTCCCGCGCGGCGGGCTGCGCGGATGAACCCGGTGGAGGCGCTGCGCTATGAGTGAGGCTGTGCTGCGCCTGAAGGGGCTTGAGAAGGTTTACAACAAGGGGCGTTCCAACGAGGTGCGCGTGCTCAATGGGGCTGACCTGGAGTTGGGCCGGGGCGAGATCGTGGCGCTTGTGGCGCCTTCGGGTGCGGGCAAATCCACGCTTTTGCATATTGCGGGGCTGCTCGATACGCCCGATGCCGGTACGGTGGAGATTGGCGGGACGGCGATGACGGGGCTTGGGGATCGCAGGCGCACGGGCGCGCGGCGGCGCGATATCGGGTTTGTCTACCAGTTCCACCATCTGCTGCCAGAGTTTACGGCGCTGGAGAATGTCGTGCTGCCGCAACTTGCCGATGGCACGCCGCGCCGGGATGCGGTTGCGCGGGCGCAAGGCCTTCTGGAGCGTGTGGGCGTCGGGGAACGCGCCGCGCACCGCCCCTCGGCCATGTCTGGCGGGGAGCAGCAGCGGGTCGCATTCTGCCGGGCGCTGGCCAATGCGCCGCGCCTGTTGCTGGCTGATGAGCCAACCGGCAATCTCGATCCGGCCACCTCGGATCAGGTGTTCGCGACGCTGGTCGATCTGGTGCGCGAGACCGGGCTTTCGGCGCTGATTGCCACGCATAACTTCGATCTGGCCGCGCGGATGGACAGACGGGTGCGTATGGAAGACGGGCGGCTGGTCGAAGGTTGATTGACCCCGCCGCCCCGCCTGCCCATGGTTGCGCGAACCCAAAACAGGAGCGCGCCATGACCGTTCAACCCATATCGCAGATCACCACCCTCAGCGCACAGGCGTTGGAGCGTCATGGGGCCGCCCCTTGGGTGGGGGCCAGCGTGGCGGATGCCATTGGCGAGGCGGAGGCGACGGGCAACAAGATTTGCGGGCTCTATTATCTGGAGAGCTATTGTTTGCAGCTGAAATCGGGCCGCGTTGATGGGCAAGCCGAACCAGTTGTGACCTGCCCGCGCCCCGGCACCGTGCGCGCGGATGCGGCCAACGGGTTTGCGCAGGCCGCGTTTTTGCGCGCGTTACCGGAGGCAGTACGTGCGGCGCAAGAGAATGGCACAGCGATGCTGGCCGTGGGGCGGGCGCATACCTGCACGTCGCTGGGATATTTCACGCGGCAGATCGCGCAAGCGGGCCTGATTGGGCTCGGGATGACCAACGCGACGCCGGTCGTGGCCCCTCCGGGTGGCACCAAGCGGGTGATCGGGACCAATCCGATAGCGTTCTCTGTGCCGGACGGGGCGGGCGGCGTGGCGATGCAGTTTGACCAATCCACTACCGCCGTGGCCTTTGGCAAGATCACCATGGCGAAGGCCGCGGGGAAGAGCATCCCCGAGGGCTGGGCCGTGGACAAAGAGGGACGGCCCACGACCGACCCGGCGGCGGCGATGGAGGGATCGCTGGTGAGCACTGGCGGCTACAAGGGCTGGGGCTTTGGCCTTATGGCTGAGATATTGACGGCGGGGCTGACGGGTGGACTGGCCAGCCGGGATGTGGCGCCGCTGAAGGCGCCGGACGGCGCGCCGCATGATCTGGGTCAGATTTACCTTTTGATTGATCCGGGCGTGTCGGACGCGTTCGGTGCACGGCTCGCGCGGATTATGGAGGGTGTGGCGGAAAACGAGGGCGCGCGGATGCCGGGGCAGGGCAAGGTTCTGGCCACGGAGGTAGATGTTGAGGGCGCGGTCTGGGCGCAATTGCAATCGCTGGCCGGAGTGGCCTAGACCCGCATTTTGATCGCCGGGATTTGACGTGGGCCGCGCGCGCGTTAAATTTCCGTGACGGGGGATCTGCCAATGCGTTTCATATCTGCTGCTTTTTTTGCCCTTTTTAGCGGCCTCAGCGCCCCGCAGGCCGTGGCGCAGGACGCGGATGTTCGAGCCGTGATCTCGGCCCAGATTGAGGCGTTTGAGATCGATGATTTCGAGCAGGCCTTCACCTATGCCAGCCCAACAATCCGGCAGGTGTTCCGTACCCCTGAGAATTTCGGAGTGATGGTGCAACGAGGGTTTCCGATGGTGTGGCGTCCAGCGGATGTGCGGTTTCTGGAGCTGCAAAACCGCGACGGCGCGCTCTGGCAGGATGTCATGGTGCGCGATGTGGCGGGCGATGTTTTCATCCTTGAATATGAGATGATCAAGCTTGAGGCGGGTTGGAAGATCAACGGCGTGCGGATCCGCCCCGCTGCAGGCACGGCATAGCGCCCCACCGTCACGGTGCTCCCAGCGCACGTTAACTTTTCATAGATATTTCCCCTTTCCATCCGGGTGCGCCCCGGGCTGGCGAAACGCAAGGCATGGCCCGAGCGACCCTTTGGGCGCCCGCGACATGTGGAAAGGGAACGATATGAACAAGGCAGTTACCGACGGGATCGTCTTCATGCCCCCCGAATTCGGGGCCGGGCTGAACGTGTGGTCCAGCGGCAATGGCACCCCCGGCTCGGACACTTATGCGGGGGCCGCTAACGCAGCCCTTGTCGCGGCGGATCAGGACTTTGGCGGCGCGCTCGAGATGCAGAAAACCCAAAGCGTCCAGCGCTTGCGCTATATGGGTGAGACGCCGATCCTGCCTGGGTGTTATCTGCGCATCACTGCGCGGGTAAAGGCGATCACGGGCAACCTGCCCAATGTGCGCATCGCGGGATGGGTCGGAGCGGCTGGCGGTGGCAATGTGTCCTCTGTGACGGCTTCTGGCCCGCAGGTGACACTTGAGAATTACGGTGAGGTGGTTGAGGTCAGCGCCATTGTGGGCACCGGAGACCGACCGGGTGTGGACATGGTCTGGGGGGCGCAGCCGGTCTATGGCCATTTTGGCATTGACCTGACGGGCCCGAGCGGCGGCATCGTGCGCATCGACGACATCCGCATCGAGGACGCGACAAGCGTTTTCCTGCGCGAGATGATGGATTGGGTCGATGTGCGCGATTACGGCGCGCTGGGCGATGGCAGCACGGATGATCACGCGGCCTTTGAGGCGGCGGATGCGGCGGCCAACGGGCGCGATGTGCTGGTCTCGTCCGACGTCTATTTCCTCGGCGACAGCGTTACGTTTCAGAGCAAAGTGCGCTTTGAAGGCACCGTCACAATGGCGGCTGAACATGTGTTCTCGCTGACCCGCAACTACAACCTTCCTGCCTACATCGATGCATTTGGCGATGAGGAGATCGGATTTCGCAAGGCGTTTCAGGCGCTTTTGAACAATACCGGCCATGTGGAACTTGATATGCAGGGTCGGATCGTGTCTCTGCGCGCGCCCGTGGATATGCAGGCTGCGATCCCGGATCGTGACAGCTATTCCCAGCGGCGTATTCTCAAGAACGGTCAGTTTTCGGCGGTGGAGGGGCCTGCCTGGGACACGGATGTGATCACCAGTCAGGGGACATATTCTGCCTCCAATAGTCTGCGCCTGACGGGCGTGACGAACGTGGCCAACATCCCCATCGGTGCGGTGGTCGAAGGCAATGGCGTGGGCCGCGAGGTCTATGTCAGCGCGGTGAATATCTCACAGCAGGAGGTGACGCTGAGCCAGCAGCTTTTTGATGCGGAAGGCACGCAGAATTATACGTTCCGGCGTTTCAAATACATGCTGGATTTCTCGGGCTTCTCAAGGCTCAGCAAGTTCTCCATCTCGAATATCGAGCTTCAGGCCTCAGGCTATGGCAGTTGCGTGATGCTGCCCCAGACGGGCACAGGGTTTCACTTCCGCGATTGCTTCATCTCGCGGCCACGGGACCGTGGTATCTCCAGTCCAGGCTCGGGCGATCAGGGTATGAAGGTCGATCGGTGCCAGTTTTTGTCTAACGAGGACAATCTCTTGGCATCTGAGCGAAGTTCGATCGGCCTCAACGCCAACGCCAATGACGTAAAGCTGCGCGACAATCGGATCACACGATTCCGCCACTTTGCGCTTTTGGCGGGCTCGTCCAATATCGTCACGGGCAATCACTGGTTCCAGGGGGATACCTCCTCGGATGGCACGCGCTCGGCGGGGCTTATCCTGACACGGATCAATTGTCGGTCCACGATTGCGACCAATTATGTCGACAACTGCTTTGTGGAATGGACCAATGAGCATGATAGTGCGCCTGAGTTCTCATCCGAGTTTTCGTTCAGCGCGCTCAACCTTGTGGACAACGTGTTTCTTGCGGGCAATGTGGCGCCATGGTTCAGCTTTCTGATCATCAAGCCTTACGGGGCCGGGCATTTCCTTAACGGGATGCATGTGTCGGGTAATTCGTTCCGCATCATCGACGATCCGGTGGAGCGGATTGACCGGATTGATACCAGCTTTGCCGATCTCGATTACAACCGTTTTCGCAACGTGGTTTTCACGAACAACACTTTCGGCAATATTCAGACCCTCGTCTCCAGCCCGCTTCTTCTGGAGCATGAGCAAAACAGCGTGAGCGATGTCTGGACCGTGGAGCCGGGGCCGAACCTGCCGTTTGGGGCGTTTGCGCAGACCGTGGAATCGATCCTGCCGGCGGGACCGTTGCGCGATGCGAGCGGAGATATCGCTTTCATCGCACCTTTCTACAATGCGCGCCAAGGGCCGGATGGCAATCAGGTGCGGGTGCAGTTTGGCCAGCCTGTGCGCGGGGCGATCACGATGGTGGTGCGGATCGATGATCCACTCTGAGGGTCAGAACTGCCGCCAGAACCCCAGCTTGAAACCATAAGCTTCGGCATTTTTCAGCCCGGCCGTTGCCCCCAATTCAAGGTGGCGGCCGGGTCTGACCTCCCACACGACTGATGGCGCAAAACGCATGTAATCGGGGTCCGACATCGGCCCGCCTTGTTGCAGTTGCAAGATGACCTTGGTGCGGGGGCGCGGCTTCAGCCCCAGCGTGATATCCGAGGCGAGTGCTGCATCTCCATCTCCATCTTCCACCATGAACTCACCGCGCGTGTCGATGGCGAACCAGCCGTCGGTGCCCATGGCCGTGAACCCCGTGCCGATGGAGAGGCCGGGGCGCACGGCAAGCGCGCTTGTGACCGCGCTGAACGAGCCGCCCGAGAGGTCTGAGCGCAGAGTGCCTGCGCGCCCCACCAACCCGGCGCCGATCTCGAATGCAACCTTGATCCGGTCGCGCGATATGGGCAGGAGTGCGAAGGCGAAAGCATTGAAATCACCGTCCTCATTGGTGCCGATATCCACGCCCAGCGTGAGGTTCGGGGTTGCGCCGTATTCGCCGTAGAGCGATGCGTAGCCGTTGGCGCTGCCGCGCTCGTCCACATCCTCAAACAGCAGTGAGAAGCTGAGAAATTTCTCACCCTCCGTGCGCAACCATGGGCCAGCCTGAGCGAGGTCCGGGAGCATCAGGGTCAAGAGGAGAAGGGCGCGCCACATTTCCTAACCCTTCGTTCAACTTGGTAAACGGAAGGTTAATGGGCGCGCATTTTATCAGGCCTGTGGCGTTAAATTCCCAGCCGGTCGCGCATCGCATACCACGTCATGGCCAGCACCAAGAGCGGCGAACGCAGCGCCGAGCCGCCCGGGAAAATCTGCGTGGGCACGCGAGACATGGTATCGAACCCCTCTGCCTGTCCCTGCACGGCACGCGCCATAAGCTGCCCCGCGTGAGTGGCGGTGCCGACACCGTGGCCGGAATAACCCGAGGCGGTGAGGATGTTGGGCGCGAGCCGAGCGACATAGGGCAGGCGCCGCATGGTGATTGCGAGCGTGCCGCCCCATGCGTAATCCACTTTCACATCCCTCAGATGCGGGAAAATCTCCGTCATCGGCTTGCGCACCAATGCGGCGATATCCTTGGGGAAGCGGTAGCCATAAGTCTCGCCGCCGCCAAAGAGCAGGCGTTTATCATGGCTAAGGCGAAAGTAGTTCACCACGAATTTCGTATCCGCCACAGCCACGTCGCGAGCCAGAACGCGCACGGCGGCGTCGCCCAGAGGCTCTGTCGCGGCGATGAAATTATTGATCGGCATAACGCGCGCGGCGACCTTGCGGTTGAGCCCGCCGAGATAGCCGTTGCAGCCGAGGATCACGTGATCCGCTTTGATCGCGCCATGGTCGGTGCGGACCTGTGTCTTGGTGCCGGGGGTGATGTCATGCACGCGGCTGCGCTCGTAAATGCGCACGCCCGCCTTCGCCGCTGCCGAAGCCAGACCCAGCGCATAGCGCAAGGGGTGCAGATGTGCCGCGCCCATATCGAGCGTCCCACCATGGTAGCGCGGGGAGGGGCAGATGGCGTGCATTTGCTCGGCGTCAAGCTTCTCGATCTGGGTGTAGCCATAACGCTCGGTCAGGTGGTCTGCCTCGTCGTGAAGCTCCTGCATCTCGGATTTGGAGAACGCCGTATGGGCGACTCCAGGCTTGAGGTAGCAGTCAATCGAATGCTTCGAGATCAAATGCTTCACGAGGTCCTTGGCCTCCTCGGCCAGTTCCCAGAGCTTGGTGGCATCTTCCGCTCCCATCAGCTTCTCGATGCCGTGCTGTTCCATCCGCTGCCCACTGCCAAGCTGCCCGCCATTGCGCCCGGACGCACCAAAGCCCACGCGGTGCGCCTCCAAAAGCGCCACGTTGAACCCTGCCTCGGCCAGATGGAGTGCCGCCGACAGCCCCGTGAAGCCGCCGCCGATCACGACGACATCGGCGGTCTGCTGACCCTTCAGGGGTGCGAAAGCCTCCAGCGGTGTGGCGGTCGCGGCATACCAGCTGTCCGGGTAGGACCCGGCGCGGTCATTGGCGTAAAGCAGGTCCATTGGATCAGACGTTGAGCAGGAGGTGCTCACGCTCCCACGGGGAGATGACTTGCAGAAATTCTTCGTATTCGGCGCGTTTCACGATGGAATAGACGCGCGCGAAATCGGGGTGCAATACCTCGTGGAGGCGCGTGGCCTCCTCAAAGAGATCAAGCGCATCGCCGAGAACCTGCGGGATATCGCTCTCGCCTTCATAGGCGTCCCCCTGTGCTTCGTCCAAGGGCATTTGCGCATCCTCAAGACCGAGAAGACCACAGGCCAGTGAGGCCGCGATGCAGAGATATGGGTTGCAATCCATGCCTGCCAGACGGTTCTCGACCCGGCGGGCGGCGGGGCCGGAAATGGGTATGCGGATACCGGTGGTGCGGTTGTCGCGCGCCCAAGCGAGGTTGATGGGGGCGGCGTGATCTTTGACATAGCGGCGATAGGAATTGACGTAGGGTGCCATGACCGCGATGGCCGAGGGCATGTGGTTTTGCAGGCCTGCGATGAAGTGATAAAACTCGGGAGTCTCAACGCCTTTATCGTCGACGAAGATATTCTTGCCCGTTGTGATATCCACGAGCGAGTGGTGGATATGCATCGCACTGCCCGGCTCGTCCGCGATGGGTTTGGCCATGAAGGTGGCGAAGCAATCATGGCGCATCGCCGCCTCGCGGATCAGGCGTTTGAAAAAGAACACCTCATCGGCGAGCTTGATAGGATCGCCATGGGCCAGATTGATCTCCAACTGCCCCGCGCCACCTTCTTGGGTGATGCCGTCGATCTCAAAGCCCTGCGCCTCGGCGAAGTCATAGATATCGTCGATCACTGGGCCAAACTCGTCCACGGCGGTCATAGAATAGGCTTGTCGTGCGGCGGCGGGGCGGCCCGAGCGGCCCATCATGGGCTTGATATCATGCGCCGGGTCGATATTGCGTGCGACGAGGAAGAATTCCATCTCGGGCGCCACGACGGCTTTGAGGCCGCGCTTGGCATACATCTCGACCACGCGGCGCAGCACGTTGCGCGGCGCATAGGGGATAGGTTCGCCCGCGCTGTCAAAGCAATCATGGATTACTTGCAGGGTCCAGTCGCCGGTCCAAGGTGCTGCTGTTGCAGTGGTCATATCGGGGACAAGGACCATGTCCTGCTCGATAAATCCACCTTCGCCCGCAGCTTCGCCCCAGTCGCCCGTGATCGTCTGATAGAAGATCGAATCGGGCAGGTGGAAGAAATCCTGCTTGGCAAATTTGCTCGCAGGCACGGCCTTGCCGCGTGCGATGCCAGGCAGGTCCGAGACGATGCATTCCACCTCATCGAGACGGCGCCCCTCAAGAAAGGCGGTCGCCGCTTCGGGCAATTTGTCAGTCCATTGCGCCATCAGGCACCTCTTTTCAGGAAGGCGGCCATGCGATCGGCCAGAAGTTGATTGTGAACAGGTGCGTTCACATGGGATTTGGCGGCATCCAGAAGGGGGTCCGGCACGACACCGGGCCCGCGTGTCTCAATCAGGCGCGAGACGAAATCGGGGGTATGCTCGGGGTGGGGTTGCACGGTGAAAATCCGGTCGCCGTAGAGCAGGGCGGCGTTTTCGCAAAACGCGTTGCCGCCCACCACTTGGGCGGTTTCGGGAACCGCTGTCACCTGATCCTGATGCCACGCATAAAGCGTGACCGGCGCGCCTTCGATCTCGTAATCGGTACGGCCGACGGCCCAGCCATTTTCGAATTTCTCCACCGTGCCGCCCATCGCCTGTGCAATGATCTGGTGGCCAAAGCAGATGCCGACCATGGGCCGCCCGTCCGCATAGACATCGCGGATAAACTGCTCCAGCGGTGCGATCCACGGCAGTGCTTCGTATGCGCCGTGTTTGGACCCTGTAATAATATAGCCGTCACAGGCATCTACCCCCTCGGGGAACAGCCCATCGACCACGTCATAGGTCACATAAGTGAACCCGTGCCCATCCAGCAAGCGGGCGAACATGGCGTCATAATCGCCCATATCCTTGAGGATATCATCCGGCGCATGGCCAGTTTGCAAAATGCCGATTTTCACGTCGGGCCCCATAATTTGATCAAATGTGAGGCTAGCCGAGTGCCGCACGCCCGGCAAGCCCTCTTTGCAGCGCCTCAGACCTTTTCGAGATAGACCTTCCAGTGATCCTCCTCGGGCAGGCGGCTCATGTGATCCAGCTCCTGGCGTTTGGTCATCACGAGGTTGCGGATGAGGCGCGGATCGAGAATGCGTTTCATCTGGACGCTGGCCTCAAAGTCATCAATCGCGGTCGCCCAGGTCTCCGAGAGCTGCGGCAGGTCCTGCTCGTAGGCGTTGCCGATGATGGGGTCTGCGGGCTCAACCCCATCCTTGATCCCCGTCAGGGCCGCACCGAGGATCACGGAGAAGGTGAGGTAGGGGTTGATATCGCCTCCCGCCACGCGGTGCTCGATCCGGCGTGCGGCGGGCGCGCCGCCCGGGATGCGGATTGCGGCTGTGCGGTTCTCATAAGCCCAGCAAATCCCGGTGGGGGCGTGGGCATCCGGGACCATACGCTCAAAACTGTTGGCATGTGGCGCCATGATCAGCGTGGAGGGGCGCAGCGCCTTGAGGCAGCCGGCGACTGCATGGCGCAGCGTATCCGTGCCCTGTGTGCCGCCATCGTTGAAGATGTTTGCGCCATCTGCGTCCAATACGGAAAAATGCATGTGCATCCCATTGCCGCTATCGCCCGGAAAGGGCTTGGCCATGAAGGTGGCGGCCATGCCGAACTTTTGGGCGAGACCCCGGATCAAGCTCTTGAAGAGCCAAGTATCATCAGCGGTGCGCAGCGCGTCTTGATGGTTCAGTGTGATCTCGAATTGGCCCACACCCGCCTCTGAAGTGGTCGTCTGCGCTTCAATTCCCATCTCGGCGCACCCCTCATAAAGAGCTGACAGAAACGGGTCGAACGTGTCCATCTGGCTGAGCGAGAGGATCTCGGACGATTTGACCCGGCGTCCCGTGCGCGGATCGCGCACATGGCGGGGCCGCTTGCCGGTGTCATCGACAAGGGTGAATTCCAGCTCGGTCGAGGCGATCACCTGCCAACCGCGGGCTGCATAGCGCTCGAGCACCGACATCAAGGCGTGGCGCGCATCGCCGTAGAAGGGCGTGCCATCGTCGAAATACATCATCATCGGCACCAACGGCTGTGGCGCGTCGAGCCATGGCAGCGGCACGGCGGGACGGCCGGTAGGCTTCATCATTCCATCCGCATCGCCCGTCTCGAAGACAAGCGGGCTGCCCTCGATATCCGCGCCCTCGATGTCGACGTTGAGTGCGGCGATGGGCATCCGCACCGAGCCACTGTCCAGCTTTGACGCATAGGCGGCAGGCACGCGCTTGCCGCGCATTTGTCCGTTCAGGTCAACAGCGGCCACGCGAAAGGTGGGGGCTCCGTAAATGTCCATGGGTCTCTCCTCGGCCTTGGGCGGGGATAGATTTACCTGATCAGGTTCAGACGCAAGCGAATTCGCGGTCTGGTGTCTTGGGGCAGGTGCCGATTGAGCCGTTTATTGATAAGACCCATGACGCCAATCAGCAGCAGGCTGAGGCAGATGAAATAGCCCGCGAGGATTGGATAGGGGACGAACGGATTGAACGTCTTGTCGGCGAAGAAGTTCGCATAATAGAGCGCATCTCCCTTCTGCTGCCACGCGGGAAAGCCCGTGAAGAACACAAGCGTGGTGGCGTGAAAGAGAAAGATCGCCTCATTCGTATAGGCGGGCCACGCAAGGCGCAGCATCGTGGGCCATATGATGCGGCGAAACCGCATCCAGCCAGTGAAGCCATAAGCATCCGCCGCTTCCACATCGCCCTTGGGAATGGAGCGCAGCGCGCCGTAGAAGATCTCGCCCGAATAGGCGGCCGTGTTGAGGAAAAGCACGATGAGCGCGCCCAGCCATGCGGACGTGAACGGGTCAAAGACGGGGCTCAGACCCTTGAGGCTGAGAAAGAGGAAATAGGCGAAGAAAAACTGAATGAAGAGGGGCGAGCCCCGGAAAATGAAGATGAACCATGCGGAAGGTTTGCGCAGCCACGGGTTCGCGCTGCCCTTGCCAAGTGCCACGGCGGTAGCAAGGAAAAACCCGGTGATCAGGGCGATGACGCCGAAATAGACGTTCCAGATCATGCCCGAACCGATGAGGGTGAAATGTTCGCATAGCGTGAAGCCATCGCGCGGCAGCAGGCGCTCACCATAGCCAAGCGAGCGGAATGCGTAGTCCTGAACGGTTTGCCAGCAGGACATTATGCGGACCCCTGGCCGGGTCCGGCCCATATGGTCATGCGTCGACCCTCCGCTGGGCTTCGCCGCCCGTCGTGGCCTGGCCATGGGTGAGGCGCCCCATCAGGCGATCGAGCACGACTTCGGAGACGCGAGTGAAGGCGAGGTAGAAGACCAAGAGCGCCAGAAAATACCACATGCGCCAATCGCCATGGGGATAGTCCGTATAGCGCGCATTGGCGGTGCCGCCAAGCTCGCGCGCCCAGTAGACGATGTCCTCGACCCCCAGCAAAAACAGAAGTGGCGTGGCTTTGATCAGCACCATCCACAGGTTGCTGAGGCCGGGCAGGGCATAGACCCACATCTGCGGCACGAGGATGCGACGGAAGATCTGGCGGCGCGTCATGCCATAGGCTTCGGCCGTCTCAAGCTGTCCACGCGGCACGGCCCGCATGGCGCCGTAGAGCACGTTGGCCGCGAAAGCCCCGAAAACGATGGCGAAGGTCAGCACCGCGATCATGAAACCATAGGCCTCATGCACCCATTGCGGGGCGTTCGACAGGGGCAGCTTGGCCGCTTGACAGACGACGAAATCATTGCCCTGCCGGATGGCATCGGGCCAATCGGGGCAGAGCACCTGATGGCGGAGCCATTCAAACCCCTGATCAAGGGCGATGACGAAAAAGAGGAAAAACGCGATATCCGGCACGCCGCGCACGATGGCGATATAGGCTTTGCCCACCCAGCTGAGCGGGGCGATCCGCGAGCGGGCGGCCATGGCGCCGCCAAAACCGAAGGCAAGCGCGGTGGGGGCGGTGATCGCCAGAAGCAGGAGCACCGTTCCGAAGCTCACATAGAAGCCCATATGCTTGCCCGTGGTGAGGTAGCAAGCGAACCACTGAAACGTGCCCAGCGTGTCGGGATCTGTGCAAAAGCTGAAGATAGGGCTGCCTCGCGGGGCGGAATTTTTGAGTATTTGGGCTAAGAAGAAGGGGGGCCGGTTTGTGGCCCCCCTTCGGGAGTTCGGTTATTCGAAGGTGGAGGAGACTTCCCAGCGGGTGAGCATCTCGTTGAGCGAGCCGTCATCCTTCATCGATTGGATGGCCGCGTCGAACTTGTCGCGCAGCTCAGTATCCGATTCGCGGATGCCCATGCCAACACCGCCGCCCAGAGGCACGTCTTCGCCGATGAACATCAGGCCCGCGTCATCCTCGGCAATCGGTGCGAGGAAGGATTTGTCGGCCAGAACCGCATCCGCTTCGCCGTTTTTCACCGCCGCGACGGTTTCTTCGGGTGTTGCGAACTCGACCAGGGTGGCGCCGGTGGAGGCAATGTAGCCCGCCTGGATCGTGCCGGTCTGGGCTGCGATCACGCCGCCCGCGAGGTCTGCATCCGGGTCCATACCGATAAAGGCGGATGGATCGGGTGGCGTGTAGTTTTGCGTGAAATCAATGACTTCATCGCGCTCATCGGTAATGGACATGCCCGCGATGATGACGTCGTAGTTGCCCGAAACGAGGTTGGGGATGATGCTGTCCCATTCGTTGGTGACCCATTGGCAGTTGAGCGCAGCGCGGGTGCACAGCTCGTCGCCCAACTCGCGCTCGAACCCATCGACTTCGCCCGCGTCATTGATGAAGTTCCATGGAGGGTAGGCGCCTTCGGTGCCCAGGCGGACAACGTCTTGGGCCATGGCGAGGTTGGCCGTGAGGGCCAGCGCCGCGGAGGTGATAAGCAGTTTTTTCATTTGAAATAGTCTCCCTTTGAGGTCTGGTCGGGGTGGGTCAGTCGGCCATTGTTGAGCTTAAGAATTGCTGTAGCCGCTCTGATTTCGGGGATGTGAAGAGGGTGGCCGGGGGGCCTTCCTCCTCAATGAGGCCTTGGTGCAGGAACACGGTGTGATCCGACACGTCGCGGGCCATTTTCATATCATGGGTCACGATCATCATGGTGCGGCCCTCAGCGGCCAGATCCTTGATAACCTTGACGACTTCTTGCTCCAATTCGGGGTCCAGCGCCGAGGTCGGCTCATCGAAGAGGATGGCCTCAGGCTCCATCGCCAGGGCCCGTGCGATGGCGGCGCGTTGTTGTTGCCCGCCGGAGAGTTGTGCAGGGTAGGCGTCGGCCTTGTCGCCGATACCGACCTTGTCGAGATAGCCGCGTGCGGCGGCCTCGGCCTCGGTGCGGTCGCGGCCCAGAACGGTCACGGGCGCCTCCATCACGTTTTGCAGGATCGTGAGATGCGCCCAGAGGTTGAACTGTTGAAACACCATGCTGAGATTGGTGCGGATACGCATGATTTGTCCCGCGTCGGATGGGCGGCGCGCGAGGCCCTTGCCGCGCCATGTGACTGGCTCGCCCTTGAAGATGATATCGCCCTGCTGGCTATCTTCCAGAAGGTTCGCGCAGCGCAGGATGGTGGACTTGCCCGACCCTGAGGAGCCGATGAGTGCGATCACATCGCCGCGCTTGGCGGTGATATCCACGCCCTTGATGACCTCCAGCGCCCCATAGGCCTTGTGGAGGTTGCGGATCTCGATGACGGGTGCGGCAGCGGTCAAGAGGGGCTCCGATTAGCAGGTCTGCCAGCCAATAGGTCGGAAATCGCGGCTTTATGCAAGCTTTAGCCGCATCAGAGGCCGCGTGTGACGCAAGGTCAGTCGAGACGCGCACCGTTATGCGGAGCAGCGGGGTTGGGGATGGCAAGATAGGCGCTTGCAGGAATCTGGACGAGGTTACGCAGCATCAACGCGTCGCGATGCTGGGGTGCGAGCTGCGCTATGGCGTGGGTGAGGGCCTGTGTAAGGGTGGCGGCGTCGCGACCCTTGGCGGTGATATAGGGCAGGGTCGGCGTGGGCTCGGTCCGGGTGATTTCCTTCAGCGCGGCCGCACAGGCATCGTGGCGCTGGATCAATTCCCATGTGAGCGCGTCGATCGCGGCGACGTCGGCGTGGCCTTCGGCGACTGCCCGTGCAGAAACATTGTGCCCGCCGGTTTGGATAGGGTTGGTGAAGGCAAAGCCGCGTGTGGCAGCAAAGGTCTGTGGTGCGGCCCAACCGGACTGCGATAGCGGCTCGTTGAAGGCGAAGCGGGCGGCGGCGAAATCTTCGAGCTTCGTGCGCGCATCGTCGCGGCGGGCGATGAGGACGGAGTTGTAATGCCCTGGAGGGCACCCCGGCAGGCCGTGATCGGGCGTGCCCAAGATCTGGACATGGCGGTGTAGGTGCGCGCGGTAGGGATAACCGCAGGTCTGAGAGAACAGAAGATCAGGGCTTTGCCACTCGGCCCAAAGATCGCCGCCACGGCTTAGGCTTGCGGGACCGTAGCCCAGAGCGGCGCGCATCCCGGACCAGAGCGCATCATTTGCCATCTCAGTCTCCGGGCGGTCGTACATAGGCAGGGACGCGATCACGCGCCGTTGGCTGCCCTCTGGCGGGCTTGCGCGCTGTCGATGTCGCTCACGCCAAGGAGCGAGGCTGTCATCCGCAGCATCGCGTCTTCCTCATTGTCGCGCAGCCCATCAGCGAGGACCACCTGCCAGAGCGCTTCTACCACGCTGGCGCGCTCCTCATATTCCACGGTTTCCTTGATCACGCGGGTGAACCGGACCGTATCGGGGGCCTCGGCCTCCAGCGTTTCTGCCTCGGCGCGCAGGGCGCGTGCGTCTGCCTCGCCCAAGTTGTAGCGGGTGGCGAGGATGCGATCGATCCGCGCAATCTCGGCGGGGGCGTAGTCACCATCCGTGCGGGCCGCGCGCACCAAAAGGGCGGCCAACGCAAGGCGGCTGTCCTCTTCGTTCAGGGGTTCGGGCTGCGGCGCGGTGAGACGGCGGATGATACCCGCGATCATGAGGACGTCACCGGGGTATTTGTCTGGGGCGGGGTGCGCGCTTTGGCGCCGGCGCAATCTGCTTCGCTGAGGCCAAGCGCCTCTCTCACCAATATCACGATTTCCAACTCCTCTTCCCGACGCACACCATCCGCCTGCATCACCGCCCAGAGCGCCTCATGCGCCTCAAGCCGGGCCTCAAAGCTGACTGTCTCTCGGATCAGCAGGGCAAACTTGCGGGTTGCGGGCGCTGCGGCCTCGATCTTTTCGCATGTGGCGCGCATCTTGGCCGCGTCAATAGGGCCAAGCCCATTCATTTGGGCCAGAAGCTTGTCGATCAGGCTGATTTCCTCAAATTTATAGATGGCGTCTGATTTGGCCACGCGCACCATCAACGCGCCGAGCGCGAGCTTCGCGTCTGGCTCGGGCAGGGGGTCCGGCTCGTGGGTTTGAAACAAGGTCAGGATACGGGTCAGCATGGGCGCAGACTCTATCCCAAGGCGGCGCGGTTGCAAGAGGTTTGCTGTAACCCGGCAGGCCTTTGCCACCATGGGGCGGAGTGTTTTGACGCGGCCGTGGCCGGGGGGCGGGCCTGGGACCGGACCGGGGTCGCAGCGCAAAGGCCCACAAGTGGTCACAATTTGTCCGCAGAAAGATCCACTTGCCCCGCGATAAAGGTGTTCTGCCCGTGTGTCATCAGCTGCCAGGAGACGACATGACTAAGTCTGCGATAAAATCCCAATGGGCCGAAGGGTCCGTGGACGATCACTTGAATATTGTGCGCGCTACCGCGCCGTCTGATCTGCCGCAGCTTGCGCTGGAATATGATTGGCATGCGTATCCCGAGCCGGTTCTGGGCTGGGTCATGGCGCAGAAAAGCATCGAGCTGAGCACGGCGATTGCGGTGTTTCAGCGTGGCGATCCAGAGCGGTTCAACTATTTGCACAAGCGAGAGCTGCCGGCCGAGTTTCAGGCGCAGGCGCGGCTTCTAGACAATATCTGCCTGCGGGTGAATTGCGGCTTCTACCTTCCGGGTGCGGGTGCGGGTGCCGGTGCGGGGGCAGCGGGCGTGGATTTGCGGCGCATGCGCAACTGGCTCTGGGCGCAGCAGGATGATCGCGCACAGGGTCAAAGCGGGCGCTGGGTTCTGGACGAGCGTCACCTGGAGGCGCTTTTTCATGATGAGAAGGCACCCGAAGAGGTGCAGACCCCTGCCAGCCCGCCCGCAGCACATGGATTGGTGGATTGGGCGCGGCGGTGTCTGGCCGAGCGCGCGCTGCTCCCGCGGCGCGGTTGAGGCCTGAGCTTTGTGGTCTCAGTTCATCGGGGGCACCAGCTTGCCGGGATTCATGATCCCGGCAGGGTCCATCGCACGTTTGAGCGCGCCCATCACGCTCCACGCAGCCCCATGTTCGGCCCGCATATAGTCCAGCTTTCCCAGCCCGATCCCATGTTCGCCTGTGGCCGTGCCGCCCATGTCCAACGCGCGCATCACCATGGTGTGTGACACGGCAAGGGCTGTCTCAAGCTCGGTCTCGTTGCCCTCTTCGATCAACAGCACCGCGTGGAAGTTTCCGTCACCCACATGCCCGAGGATCGGCCCGATCAGGCCGCTTGCGGCTATATCTGCGCTTGCGGCCTCCACCGCCTCTGCCAGCCGCGAGATCGGCACGCAGACATCGGTGACCAGCGCCCGCGCACCGGGGCGCAGGGCGAGGATGGCGTAGTAAGCGTTATGGCGCATGGCCCAAAGCGCGCGGCGCTCCTCGGGCCGTGTGGCCCAGTCAAAGCCCGCTCCGCCATGGCCCTGGGCGATGGCACCGAAATTCTCGGAATGCTCGGTGACGGCTGCTTCACTGCCGTGAAACTCCAGCAAAAGATGTGGCGTCTCGGGCAGGTCCATCCCCGCATAGGCGTCCGCCGCCCGCACCGAGGCCGCGTCCATCAGTTCGATCCGTGCCATGGGCAGACCCATCTGAACCGCGTCCATTACCGCCGAGACTGCACCCGCCACATCGTCAAAGGCGCAGACCGCAGCACCCACCGCCTCGGGCTGTCCATGCAGGCGCAACGTGAGTTCCGTGATCAAGCCAAGCGTGCCTTCTGCGCCCACCATCAACCCGGTCAGGTCATACCCGGCGGAGGATTTGCGCGCGCGGCTTCCCGTGCGGATAATCTCGCCCGTGGGTGTCACGACCTCAAGCGCCAGAACATTGTCGCGCATCGTTCCATAGCGCACGGCCGTTGTTCCGCTGGCGCGGGTCGAGGCCATCCCGCCGAGCGATGCATTGGCGCCGGGATCAACCGGAAAGAACAGGCCCGTCGCGCGCAACTCCATGTTCAGCGCCTCGCGGGTCACACCCGGCTGCACGCGCACATCCATGTCGTCGGGGCTCACCTCCAACACCGCGCTCATCCGGCTGAAATCCACCGCGATGCCGCCGTGAGGGGCCTGCGCCTGCCCCTCGAGCGAGGTGCCAGTGCCCCAACCCACCACCGGAACCCCGTGCGCGGCACAGATGCGCACGAGGCCCGCGACCTCTTGGGTATTGCGCGGATAGGCCACCGCATCGGGCGCCATAACGGGGAAATGCGACTCTGAGCGGCCATGCAGGTCCAGATCGGACTTGGACCGCGACAGCCCTTGGCCTAGTAAGGTATCAAGCGCGCTCAAGGCTTCGGTCATGCCCATATGCGGGGCCCCCAAATTCCCCTTGGGCGAGATGATAGGCCAAGGGGCGCGCTGTGAAAAGCGGCACTGGGCCGCAAAACACCGCCATTTGCGCGGGCCGTCATAAGGGGCAGATTTCGCGATACCATGAGCCAGCCCGCCCCCTCTCTTTTGCGACAGACATTGACCAATTTGCGCCGCAACCTTGCTCAGGCATGGCGGATTTTGCTCGCGCGCGGCCCGAGCCAGTTTCAATTCTGGCTCATCGCGCTTTTCATCGGGATCGCGGCGGGGTTTGCGGCACTGCTCTTTCGCAAGGGGATCGAGGCGCTTCAATTCTGGCTCTATGATTCCGAGAACACGGCCACGCTGCGTACCGCGGCGGAGGCGCTGGATTGGTATTGGATATTGGTCATCCCGACGGTGGGTGGCCTGATCGTGGGTCTGATTCTGCACCGCTTCACGCCCGATGGGCGCGTCCGCTCGGTCGCGGATGTGATCGAGGGGGCCGCAATCAACGAGGGCCGCGTGGAGACGCGGGCGGGGCTGGCCTCGGCTGCGGCCTCGCTGATCACGCTGGGCAGTGGTGGCTCCTCGGGGCGCGAGGGGCCTGTCGTGCATCTGGCCGGGGTGATCTCTACATGGGTGAGCGATCGGATCAACGCCAATGGCATCACCGGGCGCGACCTTCTGGGTTGCGCTGTGGCCGCTGCCGTTTCGGCCTCGTTCAACGCGCCCATTGCGGGCGCGCTTTTTGCGTTGGAGGTTGTGTTGCGCCACTTCGCCGTTCATGCTTTTGCGCCCATCGTCATCGCGTCTGCGGCCGGCACGGTGATCAACCGCCTCGAATTCGGAGATGTCACGGAATTTGTCCTGCCCGTCTCGTCGGCGCTGGAGTTTTACGCGGAGCTGCCCGCGTTTCTGATCCTCGGGCTGGTCTGCGGCGTGGTTGCGACCGTGATGATGCACGCGATCTTCTTCGCTGATGACATGGCCAGCGATTTGCAGGAGCGCACGGGGCTGCCGCGCTATCTGCGCCCGGCGGTGGCGGGGCTCTGTCTTGGGGGGCTGGCCATCTGGTTTCCGCATATCATCGGGGTTGGCTATGGGACCACCTCAGCCGCTCTGACTGGCGTGCTTTTATGGCATGAGGCCATGGTCTATGCGGTGATCAAGGTGCTCGCCGTGGCCATCACCATCGGGGGCCGTATGGGCGGCGGCGTGTTCTCGCCCTCACTGATGGTGGGCGCGCTGACGGGGCTTGCCTTCGGATTGATCGCGACGGCGGTGTTTCCGGAAATTTCAGGCTCCCATGCGCTTTATGCATTGGCGGGGATGGGTGCCGTGTCGGCGGCGGTTCTCGGTGCGCCGATTTCCACCACGCTGATCGTGTTCGAGCTGACCGGGGACTGGCAGACGGGGCTTGCGGTGATGGTGGCGGTCTCGACCTCCACCGCGCTCGGCGCGCGCCTTGTGGATCGCTCGTTTTTCCTCACGCAGCTTGAGCGCAAAGGCGTGCGTCTGGCCGCGGGTCCGCAGGCCTATCTTCTCTCGCTGACGCGGGTGGCCAGCGTGATGCGCAAGCCCGATGAGGCGGGGGCCGCGCGCGAGGATGCGTGCTGGGAGATGATCGAGGAGGGCACCTATATCGACGGCAACGCCACGCTGGAGGCGGCGATGCCGGTGTTTGACAGTTCCGGGGCGGCCTTCCTGCCCGTGGTCACGCTTGGCGGTGAGGGCGACCCGCCGACACTGCTCGGGGCATTGTTCCATGTGGATGCGCTCAAGGCCTTCAACCGCGCGCTGGCGGCAGTCTCCGAGGAGGAACACTCCTAAACGGTTGAGATGCGGTATTCGCTGCGTGCGAGCCATTCGGGGTTGATCTCCACACCCCAGCCGGGGGCGTCGGTGACGGTGGCATGGCCATCTTTGATCTCGTAAGGGTCGGTGGCGAAGAGGCCGTGCTGCCATGGGTAGTAATCCAGGCCTTCGATGGAGAATTCCAGATATTTCCCGGCATTGGGGATAGCCCGCAGAAGGTGCATGGTAAAGAGCGTCACCATCGACATATTCGCCGCATGGGGCGTGATCGGCATACCCGCCGCTTCGGCCATTTTGCACACGCGCAAGGTCCGTGTGATACCGCCGAGATAGCAGATATCAGGCTGAAGCACGTCGACGATGCGCCCCTCAATCATCTGGCGCCAATTGGCCATCATCACGTCCTGCTCGCCGCCGGTGATGTCGAGGTCAAGCGCGTCGGTGACCTCCTTGGTCTGGGCCATTTCCCAATAGGGGCAGGGTTCCTCGTAATGCGAAATCCCGTTTTGGATCAACATCTTGCCCACCTCGATCGCGCGGGGCGGGGAGTAGCAGGAGTTGGCATCCACCAAGAGCGCCACATCGTCGCCCATCGCGCGGCGCATGGTCGGCACGATCTCCTCCGTGCGGCCCTCCCATTCGTCCCTGTCGCGCCCCACCTCAGCGCCGACGCGGAATTTGAACGCGTCAAAGCCGTGGCTGTCGCGCAGAAGCACGAGGCGATCGGCCTCATCTTTTGGCGTGATGTCGCGCTTCATCGACGACCCGTAAGCGCGCACGGTGCCCGCGCTGCCGCCGATGAGCTCCGCCACCGGCTTGCCCTCGCGCCGCCCGCGCCAATCCCAAAGCGCCGTATCCACCCCGCCCATTGCGCGGCGCAGGTAGGCGCCGGGGAATTTATGCTCCCGGTCGCGGGTGATATCCAAGATGTGATCAATGTCCATCGCATCGCACCCAAGCGCATAGGGAGCGACCTGCCGGTGCAGCACCTGCGCCGTGATATCAGCCTGATAGGGTGCCACCTGACCCCAACCTTGCCCGCCATCCTCGGTGGTGACGCGTGTGAAGCAGACGAACTCGGTCGCAAACGTCTCTATGGCGGTGATCTTCATTTTCGGGCGCTCCTTTTGGGCACGGTACGTGGCTTGCGGTGACGATACCGGGACGCGCGGGTAGGGCAAGGGCGAATCGGCCTTGCCGGAGCGGGCGAATCGCGCAAACGATGCGCCCTATGACATATGATTACATCATCATCGGTGCGGGCTCGGCGGGATGCGTTCTGGCCAATCGGCTGAGCGCATCTGGCCGCTACAAGGTTCTGCTATTGGAGGCGGGCGGCTCGGACAAGAGTTTCTGGATCTGGATGCCGATTGGGTATGGCAAGACGTTTTACCGTAAATCCGTGAACTGGATGTATGAGACGCAGCCCGTGGAGGCGCTGGGCGGGCGCACGTCCTATTGGCCGCGTGGCAAGGTGATGGGGGGGTCTTCGTCGATCAATGCGATGGTCTATATCCGTGGCCAGCATGCGGATTTCGATGATTGGGTGGCGATGGGCAATCCCGGCTGGGGCTGGGACGACGTGCTGCCCTATTTCAAACGCTCCGAGACGAATGACCGAGGCGCAGATGCGTGGCGCGGCGGGGACGGCCCGGTGAATGTGAGCACGATGGACCGCGATCTGCATCCGCTCTGCCAGACATGGGTCGCGGCGGGCCAGGAGTGTCAGTATCCGCACAACCCAGATTTCAACGGTGCCCAGCAGGACGGGGTCGGCACCTACCAAAATACGGCCCATGGCGGGTTCCGGATGAGCACCGCGCGGGCCTATATCGGGCCGGCCAAGGGGCGCGCGAACCTGCGGATCGAGAAACGCGCGCTGGCGGAGCGAATTCTCTTTGAGGGCACGCGCGCCGTGGGGGTGGAGTATCGCCAGAACGGACACGTCAAACGCGCCATGGCAGTGCGCGAGGTGATCGTATCGGGGGGCGCTGTGAACTCGCCCCAATTGCTTCAATTGTCCGGCGTGGGGCCGGGGGCTTTGCTGCGCGAACACGGGATTGATGTGGTGTCTGAGCGGGCGGGCGTGGGCCGCAATATGCAGGACCATATCGCGGTGGATTTCCTCTTTCGCTCGCGTGTGCCGACGCTGAATGATCAGCTTCACTCATGGCATGGAAAACTGCGTGCGGGCCTGCAATATGTCCTCACACGGCGCGGCCCGCTGAGCCTTGGCGTCAACCAAGGCGGCGGGTTTGTCGCCACGCGGCCCGGCCTCAGCCGCCCCAATACACAGCTTTTCTTCTCGCCCGTAAGCTACACCAAAGCCGCGCCGGGCAAGCGGGCCTTGATGAACCCCGACCCGTTCTCAGGCTTTTTGATGGGCGCGCAACCCACGCGGCCCACCTCGCGCGGCTATCTGGAAATCTCATCCGCTGATCCGAACGCACAGCCGATCATCCACCCGAACTATATGGATACCGAAGAAGATGTGCGCGACATGCTGGAATCCGCCCGCGTGATGGAGCGCCTCGCCGCGGCCCCCTCCATGGCCAAGATCATCGAGCGGCGGATCTCCCCCCTGCCGGAGGTGGCGAGCGACGATGAGATGCTGGATTATATCCGCCAGAGCGCGGGCACGGTGTTTCACCCGGTCAGCACCTGCCGCATGGGCCCGGATGCAGGCCAGGACGTGGTGGACAACCGCTTGCGGGTTTACGGCACCCAAGGACTGCGCGTGATCGACGCGTCGATCTTCCCGACGGTCACGTCAGGCAACACCAACGCGCCCGCCATCATGGTGGGCGAGAAGGGTGCGGACATGGTTCTGGAGGACGCGGGCTAGACCTCTTCAACCGTCACGGTGTCGGAGGCATGAAAGGCCAGATGGTCTTTGATCGCGGCCACATCTGCCTTCGGGTTCTCATAGGACCATGCGGCATTCAGCAAGGTCTGGCTTTTCGTGACGATGGAGAAATACTTCGCGTCACCCTTATGTGGGCAGGTGGTGCGCTGATCGCTTGCGTCGAGAAAGGCCATGGCCACATCGCCGCGCGGGAAATAGATCACCTCCGGGTGGCTGCCCTCGGTCAGTTCCAGCGCATTTTGCGTCTCGGCCAGAACAGCGCCGCCCGCGCGGACGGTCCATGTGCCTTGGGCTTTGCGGATGGTGATATGGGCCATGGTCAGTCCTTTTATGAATGCGAGCGCATACATTGCACGGCGCAAAGCCGTGATGTCAAACGCGAAGTCGCAGGCTTGCGGGTGCTCAGAGGGGCTGTGTGGCCACCTTGAGCCAATCCTGTGCAGCAGGGCTGATGCGGGGGGTGATCTTGTCAACGCAAGCCGCGTGATAGTCGTTGAGCCAGTCGCGCTCTCCAGTGCTCAGCATATCCGTATCAATCAGGCGTCGGTCGATGGGCACGAAATTGAGCGTCTCGAAGCAGAGCTTGGCCGTCTGGTCGCCTCCGGCAAGCCGCTCTGCCTCCTGGACGACGACAAGGTTCTCGATGCGAATGCCAAACGCGCCCTCGCGGTAATATCCCGGCTCGTTCGAGACGATCATCCCCGGCTCAAACGGCACGTCGGATGCCCGGCTGAGGCGTTGCGGACCCTCATGCACGCAGAGATAAACGCCAACGCCGTGGCCTGTGCCATGCCCGTAATCCTGGTCGGCGAGCCAGAGCGGATAGCGCGCAATCGCATCGAGATCGCGCCCGGCAAGGCCCGCAGGCCAGCGCAGCCGCGAGATGGCGATCATGCCTTGCAGCACGCGGGTAAACGCCGCACATTCCTCCGCGCCAGGCGTGCCCATGGGCAGCGTGCGGGTGATATCGGTCGTGCCATCGAGATACTGCCCGCCGCTGTCGAGCACGAGAAGGTCGCCGTCTGCAAGCGTCCGGTTTGACACCTCCGACACGCGGTAATGGGGCAGCGCGCCGTGCGGGCCGCTCCCGGCGATGGTCTCAAAGCTGATGTCGAGCAGGGCACCGGTGGCCTCGCGCGCGGCTTCCAGTTGGGTGACCACGTCGATTTCCGTGATGTCACCGGGGGTTTGCGCGTCGAACCATGTGAGGAACTCGCACATCGCCGCCCCGTCGCGCAGATGTGCCTCGCGCGTCGCGGCAATCTCGGCCGCGCTCTTGCGCGCCTTGGGCAGGGCGGCCAGATCAACGCCCCAGACATGCGGCACTTGCGCCTCGTCCAGCTGCTGCTGCACCCAGACGGGGACAGAGGTCTTATCGAGCCGAACAGGACCCGTAAGGCTCCTCAGGGCGGGGCCGAACGCGTGGGCCGGGCGCAGCGTGATCTCACCACCCAGATGGGTGCGGACCGGATCGCTCAGCTTTTGTGCATCAATAAAGAGGGTCAGCCGCGCGTCATTGTGCAAAATCGCAAAGCTATGCGGCACCGGGTTGCGGGGAATGTCGCTGCCGCGGATGTTCAAGAGCCATGCGATGGAATCGGGTAGGGTGAAGACCGCCGATTGTTGCCGGTCGGCGCGCAATGCCTCTGCAAGGGCCTGACGTTTCTCGGCATGGCTTTGGCCCGCAAGATGCTCAGGGTATGCCATGACCGCGCCCATGGGGGGGCGGGGCCTGTCGGGCCAGACCGCATCGACGAGGTTCGTGTGCGCCACAAGCGTGATGTCCGAGCCGTCCAGTCCGGCCTCCAGAACGGCGATCTGATCGGGGGTATAGAGCCACGGATCAAAGCCGATCTTGCCCCCCTCCGGCAGTTGCGCGAGGAGCCAATCGGCGGGCTTGGTCTCGGGCCAATGCACCGGGGCGAAATGCCCGAGATCGACCTGCGCCTTGACCTGACTGCGATAGCGCCCGTCGATGAAGACGCCCGCCGCCTGCGTCAACGCGATGCAGAATCCCGCAGAGCCGGTGAAGCCGGTGAGCCAGCTCAGCCGCTCGTCGCCGGGGGCGACATATTCGCCCTGATGCGCATCCGCGCGGGGAATGAGAAAGCCGTCGAGGCCCTCGGAGGCCATGGCTGCGCGCAATGCAGAAAGGCGGGCCGGGCCTTGCGACGGATCAGAGGTTTGGGAAAAACTCTGCCGCATCATGAGGCCCGCTTCATGCCCATGACCCGGGCACGTGCACGGGGGTCTGAATCGAAAAGCGCCGCCAGCTGCTCGGTCATTGCACCGGCCAGCTGCTCCACATCCGTGATGGTCACGGCGCGGTCATAATAGCGCGTTACGTCATGGCCGATGCCGATCGCCAGAAGCTCCACCGCGCGGCGTTTCTCGACCATGCCGATCACATCGCGCAGGTGTTTTTCGAGGTAATTCGCGGGGTTCACGGACAAGGTGCTGTCATCCACGGGTGCGCCATCGGAGATCACCATGAGGATTTTGCGCACCTCGCGCCGCGCCATCATCCGGCGATGCGCCCATTCGAGGGCCTCCCCATCGATATTCTCCTTCAGGAGGCCCTCTTTCATCATCAGGCCCAGATTGGCGCGGGTCCGGCGCATCGGAGCATCGGCGGATTTGTAGATGATGTGGCGCAGATCGTTGAGCCGACCGGGCAGTTGGGGCCGCCCCTCGGCGAGCCATGCCTCACGGCTCTGGCCGCCCTTCCACGCGCGGGTGGTAAATCCGAGGATCTCGACCTTGACGTTGCACCGCTCCAGCGTGCGGGCCAGAACATCGGCGCAGATCGCGGCGATGGAAATGGGCCGCCCGCGCATGGAGCCGGAATTGTCCAAAAGAAGCGTCACCACCGTGTCGCGGAATTCGGTGTCTTTTTCCACCTTGAAGCTGAGCGGGGTGGTGGGGCTTGCCACGATGCGTGCAAGGCGGCCCGCGTCGAGGATACCCTCCTCCAGATCAAATTCCCACGAGCGGCTCTGCTGCGCCTGAAGGCGACGTTGCAGCTTGTTGGCAAGGCGGCTGACAGCACCTTTGAGCGGCTCCAATTGCTGGTCGAGATAGGCGCGCAGGCGCTCCAGCTCCACCGGTTCGGCCAAGTCCTCAGCGGAGATTTCTTCGTCAAAAGCAGTGTTGTAGACCTGATAGTTGGGATCGGCGTCAGAGACGGGCTGCGGCGCGGGAGGCTCCAGCGGGGCCTCGCCCTCGGGCATTTCGCTTTCGTCGCCTTGCTCTTCATCGGCCATGTCATCCATGCTGACCTGAGCCTGAGAGGCGTCCTGCTGCTCCTCCTGCATCTGGTCTGGATCGGCGTCAGCCTCGTCAGACTGGTCGTCATCATCGCCGGTGCTGTCGGGCTCTTCTTGCTCCTCGCCGGTCTCTTCGGCCTCGTCGTCCCGGTCATCATCCTGCGCGTCGGGGTCCTCGCCAAGCTGGTCGCCATAGCCCAGATCGTCGATCACCTGCCGCGCGAATTTGGCAAAAGCCGACTGGTCGGCGAGTTGGTCCTGAAGGCCTTCAAGCGTGCCGCCGGCCTCGCCTTCGATAAACCCGCGCCAAAGCTCCATCACGTTCTGCGCACCGCCGGGCATGTCGCGGCCCGTGGCGAGGTGGCGGATTAGGTATCCGGCGGCAGTGGCCAGAGGTGCGTCCGCCGGGTCGGTGATCTGATCGAACCCGAGGCGCTGCGCCTCGGCGGCAATCTTGGCATCGATGTTGGAGGCGGTGCCGGGCATTGTGCGCGCGCCCACAGCCTCGCAGCGGGCGGTCTCCATCGCCTCATAGATATCGCGGGCGATATCGCCGGGCGGGCAGTAGCGCGCGTGGGTTTTCGCGTTGTGATACTTGTGCTTGAGCGCCAGCGCATCCGCCGTGCCGCGCGCATGCAGCACCTCTTCGCGGGTCATACGGCGGCTGACCTGTGGCAGGCGCATGGCGTCGCCGCTGACACCCGACGGGTCAACCGAGTAGGTCACCGTAAGGTCCGTATCGCCCGCCATGACCTTTGTGGCCTCGGCAAGGGCCTTCTTGAACGGATCAGCGGGGTTGTCGGAGGGTTTGCTCATTCGGGCGCTCCTCAGGGGCTACTATCGGACCAGATTAGGGCGCTGCAGGGCCAACCGTCCAGCCCTCGCGAGACTGCCCGCGAGGGCGCTGGAGGGATTACCCCAAGCTCACACTTGCCGCACTCTCGGGCAGTTCCTCGTCGAAGCAGCGCTGGTAGAATTCCGCCACTGTCTGCCGCTCCAACTCGTCACATTTGTTGAGGAAGGTGAGGCGGAACGCGTAGCCCACATCGCGGAAAATGGACGTGTTCTGCGCCCATGCGATTACCGTGCGGGGGCTCATCACCGTGCTCAACTCGCCGTTCATGAACGCCGTGCGGGTCAGATCCGCGACCGTCACCATCTGAGAAATCGTCTTGCGGCCCTTCTCGGTGTTATAGGTCGGGTTCTTGGAGATCACGATATTCGTCTCGGCATCATGGCTGAGATAGTTCAGCGTGGCGACAAGGCTCCAACGGTCCATCTGGCCCTGGTTGATCTGTTGCGTGCCGTGGTAAAGCCCGGTCGTATCGCCCAGACCTACCGTGTTTGCGGTCGCAAAGAGACGGAAATAGGGGTTCGGTGTGATCACCTCGTTTTGGTCCAGAAGCGTCAGCTTCCCATCCGCCTCCAGCACACGCTGGATCACGAACATCACATCCGCGCGGCCCGCATCATATTCATCGAACACGATCGCGGTGGGATTGCGCAGTGCCCAAGGAAGGATGCCTTCGTGGAATTCCGTCACCTGCACCCCGTCACGCAGCTTGATCGCGTCCTTCCCGATCAGGTCGATCCGGGAGATGTGGCTGTCGAGATTGACCCGAACGCAAGGCCAGTTGAGGCGCGACGCCACCTGCTCGATATGCGTCGATTTGCCCGTGCCGTGATAGCCTTGGATCATCACGCGGCGGTTGAATGCAAAGCCCGCAAGGATCGCCAGCGTGGTGTCGGGATCAAATTTATAGGTCGGGTCATCCTCGGGCACACGGTCAGTGCGGGTGGCGAAACCCTTGACCTTCATGTCGCTGTCGATGCCAAAAACGTCCCTGACAGAGATTTCCTCGGTCGGTTTCGCGTTCATGTCGATGCTTCCGTCGGCCATCTTTTCGTCCTTCTTATATCTGTCGCTCGCTTGCCCTTGGCTTGCAACATAACGCGCCGGGGGGCAAGTGGAAGGGCGATATTTAGCGCCGAGTGTCCTCTTGCGCAAAGCCCCCGCGCCCGGCACACTCAAATCGGAGGAGCATGATATGAACAGACGTTTTTTCACAGCCGCCCTTGGCGCTTTGGGGGCAGGTCTCTGGACGCCGCGCCGCGCGCAGGCCACCGCGATCTTCGAGATCACCCGCACGGACGCTGAATGGCGCGCGATGCTGTCGAATGCCGAGTATACCGTGATGCGCCGCGAAGGCACCGAGCGACCTTTTTCCTCACCACTCGACAAGAACTACGCGCCCGGCCGCTATGATTGCCGCGGCTGCGATCTGCCGCTTTACGCCAGCGTCGATAAATACGACAGCAAAACGGGCTGGCCCAGCTTTACCCAGTCGCTTCCCGGTGCCATCGGCACCAAGGAGGATCGCTCGCTCTTCATGCGCCGCACAGAATGTCATTGCCGCCGCTGCGGCAGCCATCTGGGCCATATCTTCGATGACGGTCCCGCTCCCACGGGCAAACGACACTGCCTCAACGGGGTGAGCCTCGTGTTCAAACCCGCCTAAGGCCTCAGGTGAGGGCACCCGCATGACCCACGCTCCCAAACGCGTGCTCCTTCTGGGGGCAACAGGCACGGCTGGGGCAGGGGCTTTGCGCGCGCTGAACGCGGCGGGCCACGACACCACTTGTCTCACCCGACCGGGCGGTGCGGGCGCTCTGCCCAAGGGCACACAGGTCACCGAAGGCGTGCTGACCGACCCGGCGTTTCTGACGCGAACCATGGCAGAAGGCTTCGACGCCGTGATCTCCTGTCTCGCCTCCCGCAGCGGCGCACCACAGGACGCGTGGGCCATCGACCATGCCGTCCATATGGGCCTGTTGCGCGCAGCGGAGGTGGCAGAAGTCCCCCACTTCATTCAGCTTTCCGCCATCTGCGTGCAAAAACCGATGCTGGAGTTCCAACGCGCCAAACTCGCCTTCGAGGCCGCGCTGACTGCCGCCCCGATCACCCATTCTATCATCCGGCCCACCGCGTTCTTCAAATCCCTCTCGGGACAGGTGGCGCGGCTCAAGGCGGGCAAGCCCTTCCTCGTCTTCGGGGACGGCACACTGACCGCCTGCAAACCGATCAGCGATGATGATCTGGGCCGCTTCATGACGGCCTGCCTAACCGATGAAAGCTTGCAAAACCGCATCCTGCCCATCGGGGGGCCGGGCCCGGCCATCACGCCAATGGACCAAGGTGCCGCCCTCTTTGAGCGCCTGAACCTCGCGCCAAAATACAAACGTGTTCCCGTTGGCATGATGGACGCCATCCTAGGCGGGCTGAGCTTTGCCGGACGGATCAGCCCAAAGGCCCGCGCCAAGGCCGAACTTGCCCGCATAGGGCGTTACTATGCCACTGAATCAATGCTGCTCTGGGACGCCGAGGCGCAAAGATATGACGCGGATGCCACGCCCGAATACGGCACGCAAACCCTCTTCGATTTCTATGACGATCTGATTGCAGGCCGCGCGCAAATTGACCTCGGAGACCACGCGGTCTTCTGACCCCGCATCCTCTTCTTGCCAAAAATATCCCCGCCGGAGGCACCCGACCGAAGCGTCGAAAACCGCCTCCAGTTTACTTGAAATTCCGGCTCTGCTTGATCTGATCCCAGGCCCAGACAACCTGCTGGAGCTGCTCTTCCTGACTGCGGTCACCGCCATTTATATCGGGATGCAGCACTTTGATGAGCGATTTGTAGGCCTTGCGGATGTCGGCCTTGGTCCAGGTGTCCTCGGCCTCCAAAATCTCCACCGCGCGGCGCTCCGTGGGGGGCAGGCGGCGGGAGCCTGCGCGGGCCTTGCCGGGGTTGCGCGTGGCATTGCCGCCCAGAACCTGATGTGGATCCTCGATGCCCAGCCGCGCCCAGGCCCGTGCCTCGGGGTCGGTGAAGGCTTTCGTCTCACGCTCCCATACTTTGTCCTTGAAGAGTTGCGCGTTCATCTCGGCCTCGGTCGTGCCGTCGAAGAAATTCCACTTGAGGTTATATTCGCGCACATGCTGCTGACAGAACCAGAAATAGTCATCCAGAACATCGGGGGCTTTGGGCGCGCGGTATTTGCCGGGCTCCTCGCAGCCTTCATGCTCGCACAGGCGCACGGAGGTCTCGGACGCGCCGGACATGCCACGTCGGCCACGCGGGTTTTTCTTCTTGGCCGATGAGACGGACATGTCAAAGCCGAACGGATCTGATTTAGACATCGGGCACCTCTTTGCGAGTCGGAGCGGAGAGTGTAGGCTAACCACAGTTAAAATGAAGGGGGCGGAGCGAAAAAAGATGGATAGAGCGTCACAAATACGCAGCAGTCTGAATCAGGCCTTTGCGGCAGAACATCTTGAAGTCATTGACGAAAGCGCGCAGCACAGGGGCCATGCAGGCGCGCCCGAAGAGGGGCAGTCTCATTTCAGGGTGCGCTTGCGGGCGCCCGAGCTTGCCCCTTTGAGCCGGATTGCGCGGCACCGCGCGGTTCACAGCGCGATCGGCCCCGAGCTTATGGGGCAGATTCACGCTCTGGCGATCGAGATCGAGAGCTGAGCGTCAGCTATGTGTCGGGCGCGCTGGTGGTGTCTGTGCCTTCGGCGCGTCTGGTTTTTCCGTATCTTGGCCCTCGGCGCGGGGCAGGGTGGTGGCCTCGGCCTCTTGCGATGGTTTGGACGTGCTGCCCTCTGGGGCGGTTTCGGCCACTGTCTGTGCCTCGGCGATCACCACTTCCGCCGCGTTGGGTGCGGCTTCCACCGGGCGGCGAAACACCATCAGCGTGCGGTAAACCGTCTGCGTCGAGGTCAGGCCCTGCCGCTCTTCGCTGGGCAGGATGTCGGAGCGGACATATTCCCAACCCTCCACCGCTTGGGCGTTCACGAATGTCTCAACAGTATGGGCAAAACGGGCCTCGGCCGTTTTGACGCCGGGGGCTTTTTTGCCTTTTGTCGGCGCGGGGCAGATTTTGTATTCAAAAGCGGGCATTGGTTCTTTCGCAACTATCGGCCCACACCATAGCGGCAGGGGCGGCGGGGCGAAAGGGCCGAATGGTGCCCGCGCGCTACCTCTTGCTCAGCTTGGAGCGGATTGAGACCTGCCGGCCAATTCCGTCTGGCTGGGGCAGGGCCGCGTGCTCTGCCGCCATGCGCGCGAGGTTGGGCAATATATCGTCGGGCATCGGCGCCACTTTGGGCCCCGTCATGTCCACATGCAGCGTCAGACCCTCGCCCGTGGCCGCCATCCAGCCATCCTCGTGGAAAAGCTCCTGAAAGCTATGGAAGCGTTTTTCGTCATACTCCACTAGGTAGTAGGAGCTGCGCACCCTGTCGCCGAGATGCAATTCGCGCATGTAGCGGATGTGAAATTCCGCCGTGTAGGTGGTCAGTTGCCGCGTCGCCGCATAATCCGGCCCGAAACCAAAATGCGGGTAAACCTGATCGGCGGCGCGGTCAAACAGCACGGTGTAATAGGCCATGTTGAGATGGCCGTTATAGTCGATCCAGTTGGGCTCGATCTCCATCCAGTCTGTCATGAAGGGGCCGGAGGCATCCGCCATTCGCTCAGCCCCTGAGCTTGGCGGCAACGATCTCGTTCACCGCTTTGGGGTTGGCCTTGCCGCCGGTGGCTTTCATCACCTGACCCACGAACCAGCCCGCAAGCTTGGGGTTCTCCTTGGCCTTCTCGACCTGCGCAGGGTTGTCGGCGATGATCTGGTCCACGGCCGCCTCGATGGCGCCGGTGTCTGTGACCTGTTTCATGCCGCGCTCTTCGACGATCTGCGCGGGGTCGCCGCCGGTTTCATAGACAATCTCGAAGAGGTCCTTGGCGATCTTGCCCGAAATGGCATCCGAGGCGATCAGATCGACGATCCCGCCCAGTTGTGCGGGGCTGACGGGGCTGTCGGTGATCTCGGCCCCTTCCTTTTTCAAACGGCCAAAAAGTTCGTTGATGACCCAGTTGGCCACCAGCTTGCCGTCGCGCCCTGCGGCTGCACTCTCGAAATAACCCGCACTTTCCAGATCGGCGGTGAGCACGGAGGCGTCATAATCCGCGAGACCGAAATTCTTGATAAAGCGCGCTTTCTTGGCATCGGGAAGCTCGGGCAGAGACGCCGCAATTTCGTCCACCCATGCCTGCTCGATCTCCAGCGGCAGAAGATCGGGATCGGGGAAGTAGCGGTAATCATGCGCCTCTTCCTTGGAGCGCATGGAGCGCGTCTCGTTCTTGTCCGGATCATAAAGACGGGTCTCTTGGCTCACGCTGCCACCACCCTCGATGATGGCGATCTGGCGGCGGGCCTCCACGTCGATTGCGGCCTGAATGAAACGCATGGAGTTCATATTCTTGATCTCGCAGCGCGTGCCGAGATGCGAAAAATCCTGTGTCTCCTGATATTTCTCATACTGGCCTGCGCGACAGACCGAAACGTTCACATCCGCGCGCATCGACCCGCTTTGCATATTGCCGTCGCATGTCCCGAGATAGCGCAGGATCTGGCGCAATTTCACGACAAAGGCTGCCGCTTCTTCAGGCCCGCGAATGTCCGGGCGGCTGACGATCTCCATCAGGGCCACGCCCGTGCGGTTGAGGTCCACGAAGCTCATCGCGGGGTCCATGTCGTGGATGGATTTACCCGCGTCCTGCTCCATGTGGATGCGCTCGATCCGCACGAGGCGCGCGGTGCCGTCGCC
>ERZ887942.238-NODE-238-length-46336-cov-7.791837_pt1 | contig 46336 bp, 37 predicted proteins | sample MGYA00521099_ERZ887942 | MGnify/ENA primary metagenome ERZ887942 (study PRJEB32303, sample SAMEA104408605) | aquatic metagenome | biome: Brackish water; feature: Pelagic; material: water | place: Baltic Sea | collected 2014-06-07T06:48:00 | depth 16,251 m ... | reverse complement strand
TGCTCGTTTTGTCAGGACGATCGGTCCCGCATGCTATGGCTATGCTTGTTCCGGCCGCGTGGCGAATCGATCCGTTTACGCCGCAGCCGGTTGCCGATTTCTACAAATACCACGCGACTTTCTGCGAGCCATGGGACGGTCCAGCAGCACTCGCATTTTCTGACGGACGCACCGTTGCTGCTTCGCTGGACCGGAACGGATTGCGGCCAGCCCGTTATAAAATTACCGATGACGGAATTTTTAGCCTGGGATCAGAGGTCGGCACCTGCCATCTCGATGATGAGACCGTTATCGAAAAAGGACGTCTTGCTCCCAGTGAAATGTTGGTGATTGAAATGGAAACGGGCGAAGTTTTTCACAACACCGAAGTGAAAAACAAGCTCGCAGCGATGCAGCCTTACGGGAAGTGGCTCGACGATAATCGTATTCCTATGAATGACCGAGTTTCGCCGAAGCCGGACGTGCCCACGGAGCCAGTTTTCGATCCGGTGTTGCTTTCTCGAAATCAAGTTGCTCATGGCTATAATAAAGAAGAGATCGGTTTATCGCTCGCGCCGATGGTGAAAACCGGTCAGGAAGCGGTGAATTCAATGGGAGATGACGCAGCACTTTCCGTGTTGTCGCTCAAGCCCAAGCTGCTCTACACCTATTTCAAACAACTTTTCGCGCAGGTTACCAACCCGCCGATTGACCCGATTCGCGAATATCTCGTAATGTCAATCGAGGCCGATCTCGGGCCGGAGCGAAATTTGCTAGCGGAAGTGCCTGAAAATGCGCGCGTCGTTCACCTGCAATCACCGTTTCTTTTCCCGCATCAATTGAATGCGCTGGGAACGTTTGAAGGCTTCAGCGCGACGACTTTGGATACAACCTGGTCTGTCAGCGATGGGCCGGAAGGTTTAGAAGCTGCGGTCGACAAACTTTGCGCCGAAGCAGAAAACGCAGTCGATACCGGAACTTCCTTCGTGATTTTGTCAGACCGCGCCATCAGCAATGAGCGGGTCGCAATTCCTATTTTAATGGCGACTGCGGCAGTTCATCATCATCTCACGCGGATGAAAAAGCGGATGTTGACCAGTCTAGTTGTCGACACGGGTGAGCCTCGCGAAACGCACCACATGGCCTGTATCATTGGATTCGGTGCCACTGCGATCTGCCCCTATTTGGCTCATGCAACCGTTCGCCAGATGGTCGAGCACGATCCGAAGAACAAGTTCGACGGCATGACAGCGAACGAAGGCTTGCGTCGTTTTCACAACGGCTTGGAAAAGGGCGTTCTGAAAATCATGTCCAAAATGGGCATCTCTTATCTGAACAGCTATCAGGGAGCACAGATTTTCGAAGCGGTCGGTATTGGCGAGGAAGTCATCGAAAAATGTTTCCCGGGAACGCCTTCACAAATTTCCGGAATCGGTTTCAAAGAAATTGCGGCCGATAGTCTGGAACGGCATTCGAACGCATTTAGCAATGCTGCAACCGCTGATGGCGAGCCTCTGAAACTCGATGATCCGGGTTATTTCCGCTATCGTCGCGACGGTGAAACTCACTCTGTTACCGGTCCCGTAATTAAGAATTTCCATACGTTCGTAAAATCCGGCGATCAGGCCGATTACGAAACGTATGTTGAAGATCTGAAATCGCACAATCCGACCGCGATTCATGACATGTTCGAATTGGTTCCGCATGGCGATCCGATTCCGATTGATGAAGTGGAGCCAATCGAAGATATTCGCCGCCGTTTTACCACTGCCGCGATGTCGATGGGCGCGATTTCTCCCGAAGCTCACGAAGCTCTCGCAATCGCAATGAACCGAATCGGTGCGAAATCAGATTCTGGTGAAGGCGGCGAAGATTCCCGTCGTTTCAAGCCGTATCCGAATGGTGATTGGGGAAATTCCAAGATCAAGCAGGTCGCATCCGGTCGATTTGGCGTTCATGCCGAATACCTGATGTCTGCCGAAGAGATCGAAATCAAGATGGCGCAAGGCGCGAAGCCCGGTGAGGGCGGACAGCTTCCGGGTCACAAAGTGAACGGCCTCATCGCGCGGCTTCGTCACACCCAGCTCGGCGTCACCCTGATTTCACCTCCGCCACACCACGATATTTATTCGATCGAGGATTTAGCGCAGCTGATTCACGATTTAAAAGAGATCAATCCACGTGCCAAAGTAACGGTGAAACTCGTTGCCGAAAGTGGTGTCGGAACCGTTGCCGCAGGTGTTGCCAAAGCAAACGCGGACGTGATTCTCATTTCCGGCCATGACGGTGGAACAGGAGCCTCACCAATCAGCTCGATTAAAAACGCAGGACTTCCCTGGGAACTTGGCGTTGCCGAAACCCAGCAGGTTCTCATGATGAACGGCCTTCGTGGACGCGTCACTCTCCGGACTGATGGCGGAATGCGGACCGGATTGGATATCATCCACGCTGCGATTCTCGGGGCGGAAGAATACAACTTCGGAACGATCGCTCTGATCGCACTTGGCTGCGTTTACGTTCGCCGTTGCCACCTCAATACCTGCCCAGTTGGTATCGCGACGCAGGATCCAAAATACCGCGCCAAGTACAAGGGCGAGGTTGAGCACGTTGTCAATTTCTTCAACGCGGTTTCACAAGAATGCCGCGAGCACATGGCCAAGTTGGGCATACGCAAGTTGGACGATCTCATTGGCCAGACGAAATACATCAAGCAGCGTCACGTGCCGGATCATCCAAAAGCGAACCTGCTCGATTTCTCGAAAATCCTCGCCGATGTCTCCGAATTGTCTGATAAAGACATGCCTCGCATCTGTCAGCAGGATCGAAACGATGGCCTTCACGCCGCGCCGCTCGATGATAAAATCATCGGTGACGCCCGTATCGCGATTCGCGAAAAGACGCCAATCACACTGAACTACGATGTGAAAAACACGTATCGGAACATCGGAACCAAACTGACGGGCATGATTGCTGATCAGCATGGAAACCACGGGTTGCCGAATGGAACCATCAATTTGAATCTTACCGGAAGTGCCGGTCAAAGCTTCGCAACCTTTCTCTGTGGCGGCATTCGCATCACCCTCGCCGGTGAAGCAAACGACTACGTTGGAAAAGGAATGTGCGGCGGCGAAATCATCGTTCACCCGCCTGCAAAACGCGCATTTGAGCCTAGCGAAAACTCAATCATCGGAAACACTGTGATGTATGGTGCAACCGGTGGAACGCTTTACGCAAACGGCCGTGCCGGCGAGCGATTCTGCGTTCGGAACTCCGGTGGAACCGCGATTGTTGAGGGTATTGGCGACCACGGTTGCGAATACATGACCAACGGACTCGTCGTAATCCTCGGGCCAACCGGAGTGAACTTCGGAGCCGGAATGAGCGGAGGCCGCGCCTTCATCTACGACACCGAATACATCTTCGAGAAGACTTACAATCCCGAGATGGTTGAAATCGTTCGGGTGGATCATGGCAGTCAGGACGAAGCCGATTTGAAGAAACTGGTTTATCAGCATCTCGAATACACCGACAGCGCTCGTGCGAAAGAAATCCTCGACGATTGGGACACCGCTCGTCAGAAATTCTGGCTCGTCCGTCCCAAATCAACCGTCGCTGATGCCCCTGCCATTGCAAAAACGGAGAAGGCAGCAGCTGCGAAGTGATTTTCGATTTTCTACGAACCAATAGGGTTGATTCAACGAACAGACCCTATTGAATCGAAAACCAATTTCGAACAGACAGGGTTGATTCATCGAACGAACCCTGTTAGATCGTGAAAACAAGATTTCTGTGAGTTCTTCAAAATTAAATCCCTCCAACGACCGACGTGATATCACGATCGGTGGAACCGCGTTCGAAGCCGGCAAAAAAGGTGTCGTCGAGCTCCCCATTGGCTCGCTCATCAATTATCAACCGGTATCGATGCCGGTTCATGTTCGTCGGGGAAAGAAAGATGGACCGTGTTTGATTGTGACCGCCGGCTTGCACGGTGACGAAATTAATGGAATCGAAATCGTTCGGCGACTTTTGAGATCGCGACTTCTCTCCGGCTTGATGGGGGATCTCATTCTCGTTCCGATCGTTAACATTCCCGGCTACCTGTCCCGTTCGCGCTATTTGCCGGACCGCCGTGATCTGAACCGCCTCTTTCCAGGATCACCGAAAGGATCGCTGGGCGGTCGCATCGCCTACACTTTTTCGGACGAAGTGATGAAGCACGGCACCCACGCAATCGATATGCATACGGGAGCGATCCGGCGCCCCAATTTGCCGCAAATTCGATACACCGAAGGTGACGAGACCGGCTTTGGCATGGCCAAAGCGTTTGCTCCGCCGGTTGTGATGTCCAGCGCGCTTCGAGAGAGTTCGCTTCGCGCTACTTACTTTGAGAAAAAAATCCCCTCGATCATTTACGAAGCAGGTGAAGCCCATCGCCTCAATGCGGCATCGGTCAGATTTGGATTTCGCGGCGTGATTTCCGTCATGCGCCATCTCGGAATGCTTCCTCCATCCAAGAAACCGCAGAAGCGACATATTAAAACGATTGTTGCCCCGACTTCATTTTGGGTACGTGCGCCGCAGGGAGGAATTTTTTCTCCCTCAACCAATCTCGGACAGGCAACCATCGCTAACAAAGAAATCGGGGTCGTTGCTGATCCATTTGGTCGGAAGGAATTCGAAATCTTGTCTCCGTCTGACGGAATCATCATCGGAATTTTGCGGGAAGCGACCGTGGACGAAGGGGACGCTCTGTTTCACATCGCCACGTCGCAAAACCCTGAAAAAGAGGAGGCTCAGATCCAAAAAAGTGAGGATCACCTCGAACACGCCGAAGAGGAATTCCCCGGGGATATCAACTGATCACACTACGACCCGAAGCGCGGACGGAAGCACGTGCATCGTTGTCGGTGTTGATGCGATAACATCGCCATCGACTTGAATTTCCATGGGTGGATCGCTTTTCACCTCAATTTCGGTGGCCGTCCAATGGCTCACCAATTCAGACGCGTCCAGCCAGGGCAACACTTCGCCAAGCGGATTTTTATCCAAGCCCATCATCTGACGAGCCAACTGAATCATCGCTTCCAGATTGTTTTTTTTCAAAATAAACACATCGAGCAAACCGTCGTCGATTCCCACTTCGGGAGCCAACGCAACACGACCAAAGCCGACTCGCCCCGAATTTGCGACAACAAAAGCAACGCCGCTTTCAGAAATTTCCCGATCGCCGTCTAATTTAATTTCGTAGCGCACCTCTTTACTTTCCTGAAGAGCTTTGATCCCCGCAAAAACGTAAGCCCATTTTCCGAACTGATCTTTCAGCTCCCGCGTCGCATCCTGAACCACTTCGGACTCAAAGCCTGCTCCGACTCGAAGCAAAAACGGGCGCTCACCAATCATTCCGACATCAATCGCCCGAACCCTGTATTCGTCCTTGCCACATAACAAATCACAGGCTCGTTCCAATTTTTCTGGAATCCCCAACTCTGCAGCAACCACATTTCCCGTTCCTCCAGGTAAAATTAGAAGCGGCACATTTGATTCCAGTAAACCGCCTGCCACTTCCATCACCGTGCCGTCGCCGCCATAGACACCGACCACATCCGCCCCGTTTTCCACCGCCTTTTCAGCCAGCGTATGCCCATCACCATCCCCATGGGTGATCGAAATTCCCCAACGAATACCCGCGCTCCGAAAGTGCCGATTCAAAATCGCGAGAAGAGGAATCTTACGCGATGGAGCCGGATTCACGATGACATGAACACATTTCGGCTTGGGATGTATTTCCGTGATTATAGGGCAATTTTCCGATGGATTTGGGCGGGTGGCGAGCGTTTTTTTAGGCCATGCAGCCAAAACGATCTACTCCTATGTGCACGATGAATCGATTCTGTTGGTTCGCAATCATCGCACTTGTCGCGACTTCGACGTTTGCCCAGGAAAAATCTGCCGCGTCGAAAAAGAAAAAAATGCCGAAAATTCCTGAAGGCGTCAAAGTGATTCGCGACATCGAATATACCTCGCCCAACGGGATCTCGCTGAAGCTGGATCTGTATTTACCTGAAAAACCGACCACAGAAAAGCTCCCCGTGGTGATGTGGGTTCACGGAGGAGGCTGGAAAAACGGCAGCAAGGATAATTGCAAAGCGGCATTTCTCGCGGCTGAGGGAAATTTTGCCGCAGTCAGCATCAGCTATCGCCTTATCGGTTCAGGCAAGTGGCCAGATCAAATCAATGACTGCTACGAAGCGGTCCGTTGGGTTCGCAACAGTGCCAAAAAGCACGGACTCAATGGCGATAAAATCGGAGTCTGGGGAGGTTCTGCTGGCGGGCACCTCGCTGCCCTGATGGGGACACGCCCTTTTGATGGCGAAGAAAAAACATCGAGTCGCGTTCAGGCCGTTTGTGATTGGTTTGGACCGAGCGAGCTGCTCACGATGCCGCCGAATACGATCGGCGAAAAGCGTACGCGGGCGATGGTCGAAAAATCCAACGGTGCGCTCCTGCTCGGAAAAACGGTGATGGACGTGCCGGATCTCGCGAACGATGCAAGCGGATTACATCACGTTTCAAAAGATGATCCGCCGTTTTTAATCATGCACGGCGAACTCGATCCAGGCGTGCCACTTGAGCAAAGCCAAAAGCTTCACGATGCGTTGAAGGAAGCAGGCGTTCAGTTAGAATTCGTGATTGTGAAGGGCGCAGGTCATGGCGGGAAGGAATTTCAAACCGACACGGTGAAAGCCATGGTTCGGAATTTTTTCACAAAGACGCTGCGCTGATTCCCTTCCCTTTTTCTTTGATTAAAGAAAATGGCAGTTCGAAAAATTTCATGAGTTTCGATTAGCCAATCGAACATGACTTCGACGAATACTGCACGTGGACCCGGTTTTACAAAGGGAAGAAGTCGAGTCGCAAAGTTCCAGCCGCTACTGCTGCTCTTTCTTGCTTCCGGGCCCACTTGCGTCGCGCGGAAGATCGATTCGACAAGTCGTTCCTTTTCCCTCTTCGCTGCTGATTCGAATATCGCCCTTGTGAGCATCAACGACAGACCTCACGATCGCCATACCGAGCCCGGTACCGCTCGCTTTTCCATAGGTGACAAAGGGTTCAAAGATTTGTTCCAGCACTTTGTCGGGAATTCCACAGCCATTATCTTCAACCTCGAACCAAACGGAATCATCGCTGGCTCCCCCCACCCGCAGCGTTAGGGTTCCTCCCGCCTCCATGGCTTCCGAGCCATTCTTGATGATGTTGCACAGCAATCGAATCAAGCGATTTCGATCAGCAACGATGTCGCCCTCATAGTCGATCTCGCGAATCACCGTGATTCCATCATTTGCTAGACTGTTGAGTATTTGGGTATCGATGGACTCGAGCAGCTCGGTCACGCTGGTGGCCTTCAGTTCCAGCTTAATTTCACCTTTTGAGTAGTCGAGCACCTCCTGAATCATCACCAGCATCTGATCCGTGGCGTCGCTGGTGAGTTCGCCCATGGTAACCAGTGCCTCATCCTCGGTATTCGACTTCAGATAGTGACTGGCCATCGAAATAGTGGCGATGGGATTGCGGAAATCGTGCACCATTGCACCCATCATCGTGCCAATCAGACTGAGCCGTTCCGCATCGATCAATTCATCGATGAAATGCGTGTTCGCCCTTTTTAACTGCGATGCAATTAGTCGGGTAAAATGCAGTGCTGCCTCGGGCGAATGACCCATCATCGCATGCAGACCGTCCCGGCCCAGAGTCCCGAGGACCGTTGCCCCCTTTGCGGTCGCACGGGCAGTTCGATATTGTTCATCTTCAAGCAGCAGAGCCAATTCACCGAAAAAGTCACCCGGTTTCTTAACGGTCAGGATTTCCTGTTTTCCACCACGGCCTCTCTTGGAAATGCTCACTTCGCCTGAAGCGACCAGATACACGTTCTGACCCACCGCGCCCTCCTCGAATACGATGTCGCCGTCTTCGTAGTGACGCAATTTGATCGGAAGCTCCAACTGGTCGAGCTCATCCCCGGCGATGCCGGCAAAGAAGGCGCTATGCTTGAAAATATCGTCCATAAAGTGCGTAAGCTGTTAAAGCGACTCTTGAATCGTAAGCTCCATCAATTAGATAAGCAAATTTCACGCCGACAAAAGACTCAAATTAGCGCATCCATGGCAATCCTACGACCAAACAGGTAACTTCGCGCAGTCCGGTCAAGCTGAGCAGATTGTCGGTTTTGAGAGAATCTTCTCGGAATATGATTACATTCCATAGTAATCTCTCGTTCCTGAAAAGAATGATGAAAAATCTAAAATTTACCGCCACCCTGTTCTCAACTTTTTTGGCGTTGGGGCTTTCCGCTTTCGGTGATGATGCAAAGCAACTTCCTGATCCAGACGGAAAGCCGGCTGACATGAGCAAGCCGGTTCAAGTTTATATTTTGTTGGGCCAGTCCAATATGCTTGGCTTTGGAAAAATCACAGGCGGCGAAGGCTCGCTCGAACATGCCGTGAAAGAGAATGGGCTTTATCCTTATCTCATCGATGACGCGGGCAATTGGACCGAGCGAAAAGACGTCCGCAACGTCCGCGTGATGGGAAGCGGCACAGGCGGTGCAAAGCATTTCAACAACGAGTGGATGGCGATCGGTAAAGGAAAGATCGGTCCCGAAATCAGCATTGGGCATCACGTGGGACAGGCCACCGACGCGCCAGTGATGATTTTGAAGAGTTGCATCGGCAATCGCGCTCTCGGGTGGGATTTGCTGCCTCCTGGGAGTGAGGGGTTTGAATTCACGGATTCAAAAGGGAAGACTTGGATTCACCCCGGATACAAAGGGTCGCCGGAAAAATGGGAAAAAGGCACCGAGCCGAAGAAGATTACCTGGTATGCCGGTATGCAATATGATGGCGACATTGCCCGTGCGAAAAGTGTCCTAGCTGAGCTCGAAAAATATTACCCCGACGCAAAAGAATACGAAGTCGCAGGTTTCTTCTGGTGGCAGGGAGATCGCGACAGTCGGAGTGCCGCGCTTTCCAGCCGATACGAAAAGAACCTCGTTCATCTCATCAGGCAGCTTCGCGAGGAATTCGATGCGCCGAATGCGAACTTCGTAACCGCTTCGCTCGGCCAAACCGAGAAGGGCGCCACCGACGGCGGCGGAAAAATCCTCGATGCCATGCTCGCTGTTGATGGCGCATCCGGAAAGTATCCAGAGTTCAAAGGCAACGTCGCCAGCGTCTACACGCACCCGCTCTCAAAAGGCGGGAGCTCCGGCGGTCACTACAGTGGGAATGCAGAGACTTACATGAACGTCGGCGACGCCATGGGTAGGGCGATGGTTGAGTTGTTGAAAACTGGAAAGTGAGTCCGGGTAACTCAAGATTGAGTGGCCGTGACGAATCGCGATTAACGGCATCGTTTGAGCGCGGAATCTGATATTACTACAAAAGCTAAACATGAAACTCGATTCCGACACCACCATCATCCGGAACGGCCAACTGGTCGACGGAACGGGGAATCCCGCCGTTCCGAATGCGACTGTAATCGTTACTAACGGAAAAATCACTTACGCGGGTTTATCTGAGGCGGCACCGCAGGCAGTGCCGGATGCTCGTGTCATAGACGCCAATGGCGGCACCATTATGCCCGGCCTCGTTGAGGCGCACTTTCATGCCACCTACTTTAACATCCTGGAGCTGCAGGATCTCGATATCAAATACCCGGTCGAATACGTAAGTCTTTTGTCCGCTGTAAACACCAAACTCGCGCTCGAATGTGGCTACACGGCGGCTCGCAGTGGCGGATGTCTATTCAATGTCGATGTGTGGCTGAGGCAAGCCATCGAAAGCGATCTCATCCCGGGCCCCCGTCTCTCAACCTCCGGTCGGGAGATTTGCAGTGCAGGCGGGCTAATGGACTGGAATCCGGAGTTCCGGAAAATCGGTATGGAGGGCCTCGTCTTCATCATCAACGGAGTCGAGGAAGCACGCACCGCCGTTCGGGCTCTGGTAAAGGACGGCATCGAGTGGGTGAAAACTTATCCCACCGGCGATGCCGCTTCGCCAGACACGAATGATCACCACACGCTCTGCATGACCTTCGAGGAAATGGATGCTGTGGTGCAAACCGCGCATAATCACAAACTCAAGGTCACCGGGCATTGCCGCGCTACCGAGGGTATCAAGAACGCGCTCCGAGCGGGCTACGACTGTATCGAGCACGGCACTTTCATAGACGACGAAGGCCTCGACCTGCTACTCGAACGCGATGTGCCCTGCGTCCCTGCGCTCTACTTTGAAAAAGCCAGTATCCTGCGCGGCCCCGAGTTTGGCCTGCCACAGAGCGTTATTGATGGCCATCAGGAAACCCTCGACGGCGGCACCGATTCAGCGCTGCGCATCCTTCGCGCCGGTGGTCGCATCGGTCTCGGTGGCGACTACGGATTTGGCTGGAATCCGCACGGCGATTACGCTCGCGAAATCACGTTTTTCGTCAACGACGTCGGCTTCACGCCGCTGGAGGCTATCATGTGCGCTACGAAGACCGGGGCAGAGATCATGGGGCGGAGCGACGAATTTGGAACGGTCGAAGTCGGCAAGCTGGCGGACCTTCTCATCGTCGATGGCGATGTATTAAATGACATCAGTCTTCTCGAAGACCGCAGCCAATTTATCGCCGTCATGCAGGGCGGTGTTATCAAAGCCGGCCAGCTTACCCGAACCGAACACACCTGGGAGAACGCCACCAAAATGGGTTGACTCATTATGATCCCTTCCTTCCCCGGACTCCAATCACCTCCGGTCCTGCGAAGCTTTATTTTTTGACCTTACAAAAGCAATTTCCCAGCAGCCATGAATCACAAATATTTTCCAATTTTTCTTCTGAGCTTGTTTCTGTCGGCATCGACACTACGCGGTGATGACACCCTCGAGATTCACTTGAAATCGAGGTTTTCGGCTCTCACTGAGGAAAGAAATGCCGCCTTCGAAAAGCTGAACGGCCAAGTCTCACTGGCTCAGTGGCAATCGGAGCGAAGAGCCTTCTTTCTCCGACAAATTGGCACCTTCCCAGCGAAGACACCTTTGAACCCGAAGATTGTCGGACACTTGAAGGGCACCGATTACCGTGTCGAGAAGATCCTGTTCGAGAGTCGTCCCAACCACCACGTAAGCGGATCGCTCTACCTGCCGAATTCAGCTCCTCCGTATCCGGCTGTACTGATTCCCTGCGGCCACAGTCACGATGGAAAAGCATCGGGGCAATACCAGCGTGCTGCCATTCTCTTCGCGAGAAACGGCATGGCCGCGTTTTGCTACGATCCCGTGGGTCAGGGCGAGCGCTACCAGATTCTTGGTAACCACAGCGAACCTTCCTACTTTCGCGACCTCTCGCGCAAGCTCGAGACGCCTCATCCACGTGTCCAGCATCTCTGCACGTCGGAGCATACACTGATGGGCGTGGGAAGCATTCTTCTGGGTGAGAACGTCGCCCAGTACCGCATCTGGGATGGCATGCGCGCGATCGATTATCTGCAGAACCGGGCGGACATTCAGGCGGACAAGATCGGCTGCACTGGAAATTCCGGCGGTGGCACACTGACCTCTTACCTGATGGCACTCGACGATCGGATCATGGCCGCGTCGCCCGGTTCTTACCTGACGACTTTTCAAAGTCTCATCGATGGGAAGGGGCCACAGGATGCGGAGCAGAACATCTTCGGGCAAATCGCGTTCGGCATGGACGAGGCCGACTACCTGATGATGCGTGCACCAATTCCAATCCTGATCTGCGCCGGCACTCGCGATGTGACCTTCGATATTCGCGGAACTCGCGAAGTGTTTCAGCAGGCAAACCGTTTTTATTCTCATCTAGGTTATCCGGAACGCGTTGCCCTGAACGAAGCCGATGCACCTCACGGTTACCTCATTCAACACCGCGAAGCCGTTGCCCGATGGATGCATCGCTGGCTGGTAGGTCGGGAAAAAGTCATATGGGAGAAGCCACGCAAGGAATGGCCGGCAACAATTACCGACGAATTCCTCCGTTCACTCAGCGAACCCGAATGGACGCAGGATGAACTCTACTGCTCACCGGATGGCCAGGTGATGCTGTTGGAAGGCGAGCGCTCTGTTTTCCAAATCAATGCCGAAAAAGTGGCTGCTTTGAGAAAAGAACGGAGTGCGCTATGGGCCGCGCTGCCCGACGACGAAAAGCTAAGCCTGGTTCGACAGGCAATCGGCCTTACGGATTTTGGCGAGGCCAGCTTTGAAGCCGTCAGCTCCGTTGAGCAAGATGGTTACACGGTGAAAAAAATCACGCTGCGGCGCGATTCGGGGATTCCTCTTTCTGCCAAAGCCTATATTCCGGAGGGAAAGCCAAAGAGCCATGTTCTCTATCTTCACGACCACGGAATATCGGCGCGCGAAGAGCCGGAGAAGCTGGTGAGGCAAGGCAATCTGGTTCTCGTGGCCGAACTCAGCGGAATTGGCGAAACGGCCGCGGGGCAGGATCGAAAAAGCTGGGGCGCAGGACGGTTTGGCTGGGATAACCAGGAGATTTTGACTGCCTACCTGATGGGAGATTCCTTCGTGAGAATGCGGGTCGAAGATGCCCTGATGTGGGCCGCTTACTTCGGGGTGGAATCATACCAACTCATTGGAGTGGGCGAGGCAGCAATTCCGGGGCTCCATGCAGCCGCCCTGAATCAGGGGAGAGTTTCATCACTGACGCTGACCGGCATGATTCGTTCATGGGAAGAGGTCGTTCAGCAGCCGGAGCATCACAACCAGCTAGTCAACGCGGTTCACGGGGTCTTGCGGCACTACGATCTGCCGGACTTGATCGAACTCGTCGGCGCGACAGTGACGGATTCGGTCGATGTGGACTGGAAAGCGTCATCGCCAAAACAATGAAAATCCTCATCCCCTGGCTACTGGCCTTCGCAAGTTTTCTCCCCGGCGCCGAATTCGAGATTGTGGTCGCGCCCCGCGCCACGGTGGTCGAACACGAGGGCATCACCGGTGGCGGGTATCCGGTCTTCGCAGGAGAGCGGACCTTTGTCATTTATCCGAATCACCCGGATGATTTTGGCGGCTCAGCCGGCACCGGCTCAGCCCAATCGGAGAACGGCAGCCTGACCTGGAATCGAGGCGCCGATGGCTGGCCGATGCCAAAAATGATTGATCAGTGGGTCGATCAACTGGAGAACGGTGATTTGCTGGCGGTGGGAATTCGCTGGGTGCCCGATCCGCAAAAGCGTCGTGACGTCACGCCACAAAAGGTACCCGCCGACGCCTGGCAGATCGCCATTTCCCAAGATCGCGGCCGGAGCTGGACGATCGCAAACGCGGCAATCGATTGCCCTCCGGAACTGGGAATCATCACGCGTCCATTGCCGCATATCATTGAGGACAAAAACGGCGTCCTGCTCATGCCCGCGTATGCCTGGAGCAACCGAGGCAATCGTGCGGTGTTGTTGCAAAGTGAGGATCGTGGGCGCCACTGGACCGTTCGCTCCGTCGTTACGACCGCCATCGCCATGATCGAGGCGGGAGCCAAGGTTTCAACACCCTGGCTGGAAACCACGGTCTCGCCCACCAAAGACGGAGCTTTGCTGGCCATCGTGCGCACCGGTAGCAATACCGGGTCCTCACTGGTCACAGTGCGGTCGACCGATGCTGGCAAAACATGGGGCGCCCCTGAGAAACTGCCATTTGCCGGAAAACTCCCCACGCTACACCTGCTAACGAACGGAGCGCTCACGCTGGTGACCGCCTTGAGCAAGAACCACTGCCGCCTTTACCTGTCCGAAGACGGCACGGGCCGGGTTTGGGGCGATGGTCACATCATCACCAGCCTAAGTGGAGGCAATGTTGGCGTGTCGATGGCTGGCGCGGACAAGCTCATCATTACCACTCCCTCGCTTCGACGCATCAATGCGTGGAATGTGCGGATTGGCCCGCGCAGCGAGGTCGCTTCCGACGTAGCCGTGCCGACCAACATTGGCTTCAGCAAAGGCGAGCTCACCTGGACGGCTTCGGCGGGCGCAGCGGCCTATCGCGTCACTCCCGTGCTCATCAAGCTCGGCCCGGCTTACACGGAAACAGACATCCTCCCCTACGCGACGATTCAAACGCGAGACGCCTCAACTCGCCTCGAACTCGGGCGCCAACTTCTGCCCGGCAGCACCTACCTCTTCGAAATCTCTGCAGTGGATCACGACGGGCAGGTTTCTCCAACCGTCCACAGTGAGATATTCTGAGTTGGGGGTAGAGAAGGAGATCCGCCGGATTTCATTCTCAAGAGACCGTGCCCCCAGCGAACCTTCGCTTGAATATCGAACAAAGAATGTAGAATTTCGAAATCAGAAGTCCGGCAACGCAAACGCCACAAAACTCCTGCCTTTTGGCCGCCCGGATTTTCCGCCGCCTGCGGAAATCGCAACATACTGCCAGCGATCAAACCCTGTCTGTTCGCAGGGTTCACTTCCAGAGAAAGTTGAAGCCCCTGTGTCCAGAACCCCCTGTTTTTCGACCTGCTGCGACTACTTGTCGGCGGGTGGTTTTTGGCATGTCGATGATCGTCGCGACCATGAAGACCAAGTGGCGCGTATTCGCATTGCGACCATCCGGGCGGAATTCGGTCGGATCCACGGTCTTCATCAGAGTCGGCACTCCGCTCAGTAGTTGCTTCTTCCCGACGAAATGGACCTCGCCGAGTTTGTAATTCACCTTGTCGGTGTGCCATTCTTTGCCGTCGTTCTCATTCCCGAGATCGAAAGGCAACTGAGCTGGTTGGGCGACTTAATAGGCTAGAGAATAATTGAGATCGATCGCTGGCGTATGCTTCCAAATGTCGAAAGCGATTTCGAACATGGCGCCGAGGTAGCCCGGCGTGACGGTGAGGTCGACGTCCTTGGTGGATTTCCTTCGGCCAACGTTGTCGAGCATAGAAAACTCCTGATCTGATGACTCTACGAAAAGAATTTGTGCAACTCGCTCTCTTGGATGGCTCCAATGTGAGTCAACTTTGTCGCCGGTTTGGCATTTCACGAGACTGCGGTTATCACTGGATCAAACGTTATCAAAATGAAGGTGAAGCAGGTCTGTTGGACCGCTCCAAGGCTCCCTTGAATTCACCGGGGAAGACGGCACAACAGATCGAAGCCCTGGTGGCTTCCATTCGCGTGGAGAATCCGACCTGGGGTGGACGCAAAATCTTTCATTATCTGCGCAATGAAAAGCTCTGAAAAAAACCACCGGCGGCGAGCACAATTACGCGGATTCTTCGGAGCCACGATCTGCTTGATGACGATCGACTGGGAGCAAAAATCAGCGACGGCCCCACTTGGAAACGCTTTGAGAGAAGCGCTCCCAATGACCTTTGGTAGATGGATTTTAAAGGTGACTTCGTGCTGTCACGCGGCGGTCGTTGTCATCCGCTGACCGCTCTGGATGACTTCAGTCGATTCAATATTATCCTAACCGCGTGGGATAACGAACGTACCGAAACGGTGGCGAACTGCCTGGAGCGAGCCTTTTCCAGTTACGGTCTTCCGGACACGATATTATGCGATAATGGCAGCCCGTGGGGATGTGCGAGTCGTTGGCAGGACAACGATGCAGCAGGTTATACCACGCTTGAAGTGTGGCTGATGGCGCGAGGCGTCGGAGTGATCCACGGGCGGCCTTACCATCCACAAACGCAGGGAAAGGAGGAGCGTTTTCATCGCACGCTCAAAGCAGATGTCATTTCCCGAAAAATGGTCTGGTGTGGCATCGCTGACTGCGGGGAAAGGTTTGCGCCGTGGCGAGACAAATACAATCACAAGCATCCGCACGAGTCTCTGGATGGACAAGTGCCAGCCTCCCGTTACCGAGTATCGAACCGATGCTATGAAGGGGCCGTCGATGAGCGGGAATTTTACCGGGAAGGCGAGAACGCCAGAGTGGTTCGAGCCAAAGGTGAGATTCATTTTCGGAGCCGAACTCTTTACATCGGCACCGCCTTTCGGGGGAAGTCCGTAGCGATCTGGGAGGCTGGCGATGGTATCACTGACCTTTATTTTGGAGCGTTCCGAATTGGGCAGATAGATTGGCAGAACGGGATTGAGGGAAAACCCAGAGGCCACAACGAGCGCGTTAAATCAGTCCGACGGGAGGAGGCAAACCCTGTCTGTTCGTAGGGTCCCATCGCGATCTGTCTGTAGCGCTCGAACATCTCGGCGCCGAGTTGCTGGAGAGCGACGTTTCGGAGGATCGTCTTTAGCCGACGCATTCCTCAGGGCAGAGCTTGAGTTCCCGCGCGACTCGTCGAAGCTGCCGAGTTGCCAGCGCAGTCGCTCGGCTCCTTACCTTGTTGCCCCTATGAACGAAACCTTTACCGCCGAAGAAGACGGAACGCTTCTCCCGTTTCTCTTTGAGAAGCTGCCTGACGTGAAGCGGACGAAAGTGCGCCAGTGGCTCAAGTTCGATGGCATCCAGGTGAACGGCGCTGTCGCGAAACTCTCGACTCATCCTCTCAAGGCGGGCGATGTCGTCATGCTCGCGCCGACTCCGAAAGCGGCGGCTCATCCGGACCTGCCTGCGGGAATGAAACTGATTTACGAAGACGACGATGTCATCGTGATCATGAAACCGGCGAAGTTGCTTTCGATTGCCGCGAACAAACCCGATCAGGCCACCGCCTATTCGGAGCTCCTGAAACACGTCAGCGAAACTCGTCAGGGTGGACGCGACCGTGTCTGGATCGTGCATCGCCTCGACCGAGACACCTCCGGGCTGATGGTTTTTGCGCAATCCGAAGAAGCGAAGTTGGCCCTTCAGGAAAACTGGAAAGCGGCTGAGAAAAAATACCTCGCCGTTGTCGACGGACTTCCTCCCGAGAAAAGCGGAACCCTGCGCAGTCACCTCGACGAATCAAATTCCCTGCGCGTTCGCAGCGTCCGCGCGAGCAACGACACGCGTGAGGCAATCACCCATTACGAAGTGCTTCGAAAGACCGAGAAACGCGCGGTCCTTCAACTGACTCTCGACACCGGTCGCCGCCATCAGATTCGGGTCCAGCTCGCCGAGCTCGGTTGTCCTATCGTGGGCGATGAACGATACCACCCCGATTCAGATATCCCAAAAGCCGAGCGCCCGATTGAAAGTCGCCCGAAGCGCATGGCCCTGCACGCCGCTGAATTGAGATTTATCCATCCCAACACCGGAGAGCTCATGGAATTCACCTCCGGACTGCCCGGAGATATGGCCAACATGATGAAGTCCTCAGACCGACAGAACCGCAGGAGGAAAGCATATAAAGCGAGCAAGGGGCGATAACCGAAAGGGTAGGCAGCCATCTGCAGGGAGTGCGAATCCGTTATTCCTAATCCTTGCGAACTTGTCCCCTGCCCGTCACAATAGGTGATCATGACATTCAGGATCGCTACCCTAATCGCCGCTTCGTTGATCTCTATCGGTTCGGCTTCGGCCGACTGGCCACAGTTTCTCGGCCCGGATGGCAACTCGATCGTTGAGGCCAACGCCCCGTTGGAATGGAGCGAGACGCAGAATGTGAAATGGAAAACGGCAATCCACGGCAAAGCGTGGTCGTCTCCAATCGTTTCGGGTGATCAAATCTGGCTCAGCACCGCCACGGAAGACGGCAAAAAATTGTCCGTCATTCGAGTCGATAAAAACACGGGTGCAGTCACCCTCGACAAGAAGCTCTTCGACATCACCGAGCCGCAATTCTGCCACAAGTTCAACAGCTATGCCTCACCCACCCCAGTCATTGAAGGCGATAGCGTCTACGTGACCTTTGGTTCTCCCGGCACGGCATGCCTCGACACAAAGACCGGCGACGTCCGCTGGCAGCGAACCGATATCGAGTGCAATCACTTTCGAGCCGCGGGGTCATCGCCCATTCTCCATAAGAATCTCCTGATCATGAACTACGATGGCAGCGACCATCAGTTCGTCCTCGCTTTGGATAAGGAAACCGGCAAAACCGTCTGGAACGTGAAACGCTCGATCGATTACGATGACCTCGAAGAAAACGGCGACATCAAGGCTGAAGGCGATTGGCGCAAAGCTTATGGCACCCCGCATATCGCAACCATTCACGGCAAAACGGTGCTGCTCAGCGTCGGAGCAAAAGCCATTTACGGTTACAACCCCGAAGACGGTGAAGAATACTTCCGGGTCGAATCCCGCGTCGGTCATTCAACCAGCGCTCGGCCCTCGGTCGTTGGAGACTTGGTCTACTACACCACCGGCTGGTCGAAAGGGCAGCTCTGGGCATTCAAGGTGAACCCTGATTTGTCGGCGAATCAAGACTCGGTGACGTTGCAGATGACCCGAAACATCCCCCGGAAGCCGATTCAAATTGTAAAGGGCGATCGCATCTACACCGTCGATGACAGCGGTGTCGCCAGCTGCATTGATCGTGCAACTGGCGAAGCGATTTGGCGAGAACGGATCGGCGGAAACTATTCCTCCTCTCCTCTATTGGTTGGCAAACGCCTCTACTTTCCGAACGAAGAAGGCGAGACCATTGTCGTGGCAGCTTCGGACAAGTTCGAGATCCTCGCGAAAAACCAACTTGAGAGCGGATTCATGGCATCTCCAGCAGTTGATGGAGACGCTCTGATCTTGCGTACGAAAACCCACCTTTATCGAATCGAAGAGTAGGGGATCTACGCAAGGATCTCTTTAATAACATGCCCCTCCACGTTGGTGAGCCTTCGCTCGATCCCGTTGTGGAAATAAGTTAATCGCTCGTGATCGATCCCCAGGAGATGAAGAATCGTGGCATTGAAATCATAGAGAGGGTGCACATCCTCAATCGCCTTTCGACCCAAATCATCAGTTCTCCCATGGCTGACTCCCGGCTTCACTCCAGCTCCAGTCATCCAGCAGGTGAACCCATCGGGGTTGTGGTCGCGGCCCTGAGCGCCTTTTTGAAACATCGGCATGCGTCCAAATTCAGTGCACCACACCACCAGGGTATCTTCCAACAGTCCGCGTTGTTTTAAATCTTTGATCAGCGCAGCGGTTGGTTGATCCATGATTTCTGCATGACCATCGTATTGTTCTTTAAGCTTGGAATGACCGTCCCAGTTCAATCTTCCGCCACTCGCATAAGCGCCGTTGAAAAGCTGGACAAACCGCACGCCCTTCTCGAGTAGACGACGGGCAAGGATACAGTTTTTTGCATAGCCCGCCTTGGTCGGATTGGATTCATCATCAGCACCGTAAAGCTTCAGGATATGATCTGGCTCGCTGGACAGGTCGCTGATCTCCGGCACACTGAGTTGCATCCGAGCGGCAAGCTCGTAACTCGCGATCCGTGCGGCCAGATTTCCATCCTGTGGATTCTTCTCGAGATGGCGGGCGTTCATTCGCTGGAGAAATGAACTCGCAGCTTGATCACTCGTCTTTGAAATCGTCGCCGGCGGAGTGAGATGGCGGATCGGATTTTTGGCGTTGAAAGAGGTTCCTTGAAACTCTGCGGGGAGAAATCCTGCTCCCCAGTTATTGACGCTGGCCTGAGGAATTCCCCGTGGATCCAATAGCGAAACGAAGGCGGGGAGATCCGAGTTTTCACTGCCAAGTGCGTAGCTGAGCCAGGCTCCGACGCTCGGGAATCCGTCCTGGGCAAATCCAGTCGAGAGAAAGTTCTCCGCCGGACCGTGGGTATTGGATTCGCTGGTCAATGAATGGACAAAGGCAAAATCATCGGTGAGCTCCGCGAGGTGAGGAATCATGTCCGAGACCCACTTCCCGGTTTGCCCACGTTGGCGAAATGCGTATTGCGGGCGGGCAAGATTTCCCGCGGGCCCCTGGAAGGTCACGGCCGGACCGCCGGCCAGTGGTTTGCCATCCTGCTTGATCAGCTCAGGCTTGTAGTCCCAGGTTTCCAGCTGACTGACCGCTCCGGCACAAAAGATGACCACGACATTTTTTGCCTTGGCCTCATGGTGGGATTGTCTCGGTGCGAAAGGATTTTTGGGATCGATCTTCGGTTTTCCCGAAGCCGCCAGAGCGTTATCCGAACCCAGCAAACTGGACAGCGCAATCGAACTGAGTGCCGTTGCATTATTCGAAAGGAAACTGCGCCGTCCAAGAAGATGCTGACCGTGTGGAGAGAGGTTTTCGGCTTCGTTCATGGTAGAAAAAGGAATTCGCTGGAGTTGAAAATGACGCGGCAGAGCGCGGGCAGTCCTTCAGTGCTGACGAAGGTGGTCACCTCAGTTACCTCAATGGGAGTTGGCTCTCTTCCGAGGGCGATCGCCCAAACCCGTTTGATCTGTTCCTCCACCTTGTCACTCGTTTCGCTCTCGATTCGCTTGGCGAATTCGGCCGCCAGATCGACCGTGAATTGACTGTTGAAAAGATTTAGCGCCTGGATCGGAGTGGTCGACTGACCCCGGGTCGGCGCGCTTTGTCCGGCATCGGGACAATCAAAAGCTCCGAACACAGCCTCCTGCTCCATCCTCACTTTGTAGGCATAAATCATGCGGCGACGCCCTTCAGGCTTCTGGTGCGATTCGATCGGTTTGAAACCGCCGGTGCCGCCCCGGCTGTTAAACATGCTGTAGCCGCGCCCATACATCTTTAGATCCAATTGTCCGCTGACTGCTAGAATGCTGTCCCGGATCACTTCGGATTCAATCCGCCGCGCAGGAAACCGCCAAAGCAAACGGGAGTCCGCGTCTTTTTCGAGACCGGCGGCATGAATGGTGTGCCCCTGTCGGTAAGTCGCGGAAAGCACAATCCGCCGATGCAGATCTTTGACTGACCAGCCCGACTCAATGAACTTCGCAGCCAACCAATCAAGCAGTTCCGGATGCGATGGCTCGACGCCGAGATTGCCAAAATCATTCGCGGTCGCGACAAGGCCGGTTCCGAAGTGCCATTGCCAGATCCGGTTAACAACGACTCGCGCGGTGAGCGGGTTCTCCGGATCAACAATCCATTCGGCAAGCGCTTTGCGGCGGTCGAGGTCGGCGGAGTCCTTCGGCAGCGCAACGGGTTTCAGGAAAGACAACGACGCCGGTTCCACTTCACCCTTTGGTTGCTCGGGATCCCCCCGGTTGAGCAGGTGCATCGGCTCGGGCAGAATCGACTGGACCGCAAAGACAATTTGTTTTCCGCCGCCATATTGCGCGAGCTCTTTGATAAAGGGCGCCCGCGCTGCGATCAGTTCCCTGGCGCGGGCGTGATGCGCGGGCTGAAGGTCGGGCAATTGGTAAAGCGCTTCACGTGCCAGTTTCGGATCAAATGCAGCACGGTTGGAGGAGTCGCTGACTTGTTGCCATTTACCCGGAGCGACTTCGGCCTCAATGAGATAGTCGCTCGCCAGTCGGTCGGGATACTTTCCGGTTCGATCCCGGCCCCAGTTGATTTGCTGAATGGTTTCAGGGCTGGCAAAGGCCAACTGCACCACGCCACCGCCTTTGGCATCCGATCGCCAGCAGCTTTCGTTGCCGTAAACCCCGTCGTTGATCATTTCTTTCTTTGAACCCTTGGCGATCACCGTGGCGTCCAACGCAACATTGATCCCGTTCGCATTCAACACCTCCAGCTCGTCGATGAACGGTTCACGAAGGTTGTCGCTGATCGTCGCCTTGATCGTGAATCGAATCCCCGTTGCCTTGATTGGCTGGAGTTTCTCTATATTTGCTTTGGCGCTGACGGAAGCTCGCGAGACATCACCTCCAGCCGGGATCACATACGTGCCAAGCTCTCGATCAAGAGGCTGTAAGTGTTTCTGAATACCGGCGACAATCGCATCGACCTCGGGGTTCTCGACCGGACGATCCCCATAGCGGACGCCCGCGAAGAACGCCTGCATCGAATAGTAGTCGCGTGCCGGGATCGGATCGAACTTATGATTGTGACAACGAGCGCACCCAATGCTGAGTCCGAGAAACGCTTCCCCCGTGTTGATCACGATTTCCCCCAGCTCGTCCTGACGAGCGAGCCGTTTGGATTCAGCATCTTTACCGATTTGTCCCGGCAGCAAAGCCGCCGCCGTGACCAAAAAACCGGTCGCCTCCGCTTTCCCAAACGCATCCCCCGCGATTTGTTCGCGGATGAACTGATCCCACGGCGTGTTGGCATTAAACGCTTTGATCACATAGTCACGATACGGCCAGGCATAGGCGCGTTCCGTATTCACTTCGAACCCGTGGGTATCCGCATAACGCACCACATCCAACCAGTGCTGCGCCCACCGTTCACCGTAACGGGGCGAGGCGAGCAGATGGTCAACGACCTTGGCGTAAGCATTGGGCGACGCGTCTTTTTGGAATGATGCAATCTCCTCCGGCGTGGGAGGCAATCCAATGAGATCGAACGTCACCCGACGCAGCCACGTCCGACGATCCGCTTCCGGAGATCGAGACAGCCCGCTTTCCCTCAGTTTTGCGTCGATCAAAGAATCAATACTGTGATCACCCGGCTGAACCGTGAGCGGTTTGAAAGACCAATGATCACTCGTGTCTTCTAACGTCACGAGATCAATGCCGTCCGGCCAATTCGCCCCCTCGTTGACCCAGCGGGTCAGCGTATCGATTTCTGCTGCGGAAAGGCGTTCCCCTTTTGGCGGCATCCGTTCATCTTTAATCTCGGTGGTGAGAAATTGAATCAGCGGGCTCGCTCCTGCCTTTCCGGGGACAATGTCCGGGCTGTGATTGTCGCCGCCGGTCAACGCAGCTGACTTCACATCGAGACGCAGCCCCGATTTTTGTTTGTCCTCACCATGGCAGTCGTAACAGTGCGATTCAAAGATCGGGCGGACCTCCTTCACAAAATCCACCGGTGCCGCCTCAAGGGTATTCAGGAGAATCAAAGAACAGAAAATGGAAAGGCGGCGCATCACGTCTCTAAAGATAAGGGTTTCCAGCGTTATACAACATACGGAGTTCGGTATCCCACCGTCCACCGTCCACCGCACCTGTGTCACTCGCATTGATTGACGAATCGGGGGAAACTCGATTTAATTAAATTAAATTAAATCAATTCAACCAACCACCCAACCAACAACTCACCATGAAAACAAACACCTCCCTTCTCCTCGCGACTGCTGCGCTCGCACTCCTGTCGTCACCCTTTCTGAGCCAGGCTCAGGATAAAAGCTCCGCCGCCGTCGACCTGCTCGATGGAAACCTTGACCATTGGAAAATGGACAAAGCCGGCGCCTGGGAAGTGAAAGACGGCGTTCTCACCACCTCCGAGAAACCCGGCGGCTACATTTGGTCGAAGGAGAAATTCGAGAACTTCGAACTCACCATCGAATACAAGACATCCGCAAAGTGCAACAGCGGGCTCTTTTTCCGGACCGACCCGAAGAACGCCGTTCAGGGAGGCTTCGAAATCCAAGTCGCTTCCGCAGGAATCTATGACGGCAAGCACGTCGCCGGCTCACTCTACGGCGCGCAAGCTCCCACTGAATCGGCCGGCAAGCCCGACGGCGAGTGGAACACCATGACCCTGACTGCCAATGGCCCCAAGATCACGGTGGTTCTCAACGGCAAGACCATTGTCGAAGCGAACATCGATGACTGGAAGACGGCTAATAAAAACCCCGACGGCACCAAGAATAAATTCAAGACCGCCCTGAAAGATCTTCCACGCAGCGGCCGCCTCGGGTTTCAGTATCACGGGCATCCTGTTTGGTTTCGGAATGTGAAGCTGAAGCAGCTTTGAGGGGGGAGGAGTAAGAGTTCAGGGGGCAGGATTCGGGGGCGGCGCTCATCACCGAAATGCTTGCTCACGCTCGCTTCTACATTCCCCAGCACGTAGCAGCGAGCATGAGCAAGCAGTCGAGCAAAGCAGAGCCGATCCGAAAAGTAACGCCAGGGTCTTCGCCCCCGGCGACGAGTCCTGCCAATGCAGCAACCAATGCAGCGCGGCGGACGCACCAGCAGGACTAGCCGCTCGGGGCGGAGACCTTCGCATTACGCACGTGCGGATCAGCTCCGCACTCTCGTAGGTGGGGCGAAGCGTCCCGCTGAGCCGCGTTGTCCAAAAAGACATTTTACCCTTCAATAAAGCGTCGCTGCGAAGCTGAGCCAGTTCCCCCATTTCTCGGACCACCCGGCTCGACAGGGACGTCTCGCCCCACCCCATGAGCTGAATGGGGAAATAAACGTAGCAGCGAGTGTGAACGAGCAGCCCGCCGCGCTTGATCACCGGAATGCTTGCTCACGCTCGCTGCGAGCGTGAAACCGAGTTTGGACTTTTGCCGCTTCGATCGCTGACATCCATCGGGCGTTATTTCGTTGAATAACGAAGGGGGAAATTCTATCATCTGCGCTTCTCCGATTATTTCATGAAACGATTTCTCTACCTTCTGCTTCTATTGTTAATACCTTGTGGACTGCTGTCCGCAGCAGATGGCTCGGGGCACCGGATGATGATCGGCTATGGGGAAGGCCTGATGGAGTTGAATGGGAAAAATGACATCGTCTGGCATTATCAGGATCCGGAGATCGAGCTGGTTCATGATGTGTGGAAGCTGGAGAATGGGAATGTTTTGTTCTCACATCGCTATGGGGCTCGTGAAGTGAATGCGGCGAAGGAAACGGTGTGGGATTACAAGGTGCCCCGCGAAAAGGGAAAGCAGGAGATCAATGCCTGCCAGCCTCTGGAGGGAGGCAAGGTGATGATTCTTGATTGCGGCAATCAAAAGATTCTCGAGGTCGACCGGGATCACAACGTGACGTTGTCGATTGATCTGCCGGATGGCGGCAAGAACCCGCACACCCGTTATATGCAGGCGCGCAAAACGGCTCAAGGCACCTACTTGATCTCTTATCGTGAGAAGGCAAAGATTGTCGAACTGAACGCGAGTGGGGAAACGGTTTGGCAACACCAATTGGAAAAGACGGATCGTCCTTTTACCGCGATCCGTTTAGAGAACGGCAACACGCTGGTTCCGTGTATCACCTCCAATCGGATGATTGAGATTTCACCGGGTGGCGACATCGTCTGGGAGTTAACTAACGAAGATGATCTGGGTTTTGAGATTTGGTATCCGGTCGGGGCTCACGTCCTCAAGAACGGGAACGTGGTTGTGATCAACTCCGACTACCATCATCGTGAAGGAACGAAGAATGACGTGCAGGCTTTTGAGATCACCCGCGATAAGAAGGTCATCTGGACGTTGAAGAAATCCGATCTCGAGCGCGGCGGCAAAGTACCGGTCGTTGAGCGGGGAACAAAAATGCCTTCTCATCATCTACTAGGCATTCAAGTGCTGGGTGAATCGTTTTTGCTGAAATAAACCGACAATGAAAACAAGGATAAGATTTTTCCAAAGTATATCGATGGGATTGCTAAGGTGACCGCTTTTCCCTACTACCTAGCCTTTGAAGCGAAGGGGGAGCCAAACGCAATGCTGGACTGACGAACGCACCCTGTTGTTTCGTTACGGCATTTCGAATCAACAGGGTCAGTTCGTTTTTTCAGGGATCCATGCAAATCGCCCAAACTGCCGCCGTGGGGGAACCAACGGAAGCTCTTTCGGTTCCGTGTTGGTTTCGATCATTGTTTTTGGGCCACCCCGTTTTTGATCTGGATAAGCCCGCGTGACGAAGCCGTTGGGTGACCAGGTTGGGTCGTCGCCGCGTCCGGAGATTCGTCGGGATTTGCCATCGGCGCTGGTGACCCAGACTTGAAATGTGGCGGAGATTTTTTGATCCCGTTCCCGATTCTCAACGCCGGTAAATTTGCTCATGTGAATCATTTCGACGCCTTGCCAATGGGCGATCCATTTTCCATCCGGCGACCAGGCAGGGACTTTTTGTTCGATCGGAAGTTTGAGATCTTCGTGAATGTCCGTATCAGGAATTGATGCGAGGCGGGCGTCGCTCCCGTCGAAGTTACTTACCCAAATCCGCATGTGCCCGCTGCGATTTGAGACAAAGGCGATCCGGTTTCCGCGAGGCGAGACGACGGGCATGGAATTGCTAAACTTGAGCTGCTCGGGATCGGTGAAGAGGCGGCGCGACTCGCCGGTCTCCGTGTTCATGAGGTGAATCTGGCTATTCATGGTCGGATCGCCGCCCCCTTCGGTGATCATCCAGACGATATGTTTGGAATCAGGAACCCATGACGGAATGAGATTTCGACCGGGCTTGGTGAGAGATTTTGCATTGCGTCCATCGAGATCGGAAATCCGCAATGCGAGGCCATGATCAATCTGCTCGACATAAACGAGTTTTTTTCCGTCCGGCGAAACGGCGGGCATGCGACAACCGCGCTCGGATTGTGTGAGTTGTTCGCGATCGGAGCCATCCTCTTTCATTCGGAAAAGTTGCAGCACTCCTTTTTCATCGGAATGGCTGACGATGAGTTCGCGAAGCGGCACTTCCTGCGCGGAAGATGGATGGGCTGTTAGAATCAGGAGGGAACTGAACAAAATTCGCAAGGCGCGCATCATCAAGGATAGAAATCTAACGGGGCCTTCTCAAGTTCAAAAAGAGGGGCAGATGCTGGGTGAATCGTTCTTGCTGAAACAATTGGCGGATGGTGATATCCACGTCCCACGAGCAATCAAAGACTCTTCCGGGCTGGGAGGAGGGCTGCGAAAGCGGCTCCGGTCAGGGGCCAGCACAGCGCGTGTTTGAAGAGGGAGTAGTGAGGTGGGGAACTGGAGATGACTTCGAGGCGGTCTCTACCGGCGGCAAAATCGCAGCGGCCTTCGTCCATGGATTCGATGAGGCGATCGATTTCCCAAAGGCGTCCTAGATTCAGACCCGGGGCGTTGGGGCGCTCAATGTGGATGCTTTGATCAAGCTCGTCTTCTTGCCAGAAGCCACAGGTGAACGTGGTCGGGCTGCTGAGAAAACAGCCGTTGATCCCGAGCATTTGAGTAGTGTTGATGAGATGGCTCTCGATGCGATCGCTGGAGGCACCACATTCGTGGAGGGCGCGACCGAGCTTGATGATGAAGCGAATGCGCTGGCGGTGGTAGCTGGAGGGATCGAGGTTCACTGGACAGAAGTCGTCGTAGTGCTTTCACGGGAAGGCAAGAATAGGTTTGGCACAGGAGCCGCTGGCAATGGCAAATTTGTGTTTCCTGTCTTCAGAAATTTCGCGAGCATGGCGAGTCGTCACCAAATGATTCGTCGACCACCCCGACCAAAACGAGTTCTGCCGCAGGGTGCGGAGACAAGGCATTACCATTCGGTTCGGCTTCGTGGCCGTCATTAAATCCCGAATCAATAAAAGCAATCAGACAGATCCGACCACCTGGAAATTGGGGGCAGGACGCACCGGCCGAATAGGACGCTCCGCCCGCAGCAAACCACAAACCCTTCTGAATAGATCGGGGGAGAGTGATTACTACTTTTTGGCTTTCTTCTCAGCCTTGGGACGCGGTGTCACATTCTTCGTCAGATCCACCTCTTCGGCACTCACCAGTTTGGCGGCTTCGGTGCCGAGAGCCAGTGCTTTGAGTCCTTCGGGATTGCACCCTTTGCTAACCGCAACGATTTTGCCTCCCTTTTGAATGAGGAAGTTGCTGGGCATCGTCTTGGTGCCGAAAACCTTCCAACTTTCCCGTTTGGGATCCAAAGCATAGCGCATGTCCAGCTTGTTGGTTTTTGCATACTCGGCAAACTTTTCGTCCGGTTCTGCAAATACCGCTAGGCTGGTCAGGCCCTGTTCCTTGTATGCCAGATGGAGGGCCTGGAAGTAAGGAAGTTCGAGGTCGCAGCCGCGACAGCCGCAGGTCAGTCGCACCAGCACGGGGCCCTCTTTGGTCAACTCGGCCAGGTCGATTTCCTCGCCTTTGGAATCCGTGATTTTGAATTCAGGAGCCTTGTCGCCCGCTTTGAGAGCTTCCTCCCCTTTTGGCCCGCCGAATGCAGGGAATGAAAAACATGTCAGTAAGCCGCAGGCGATCAGGAGATTCTTCATCATTTGTGGGGTTTGAATTATTAAAAGCGTAGCGGGAGAAGCTTTCAGTGGCAATAGCGGAATGGCGGCGGTTCTCATTGGAAATGAGCCGACGCGCTTAGGCAGCTGTCTAACGGCAGCGTTGAAAAAGCAACTTCCTGGTAATGACCAGGGAATGGGAGACGGAATCACGGAATCAAAGAAGTGTTACTCGCAGGATCAGCCTGATATTCTACGCCTATGAAAAATAGTGCGAGTGTTCCACGCCGGACATTTATTTCCGAAGCGAGTGCGGCATCTGCCGCTGTACTGGTAGCGGGTAACGCCGTCCTCGCAGCAGCGGAAGGAGAAAAAAAAGCGGATGTTTTACGCATTGGACTGATAGGGTGCGGCTCGCGGGGTTCAGGAGCTGTGGTAGATGCCGTTACAGCAGATTCGAACACCAAACTCGTGGCGATGGCGGATCTCTTTCCCGATAAGCTGCAAGCTTCCAAAGAACGCATTCAGAAGGTCATTGGTGAAAGATATGCCGTCGAAGAAGACCACGAGTTCGTCGGAATCGATGCCTACCAGCAACTACTTAAAACGGATGTTGATGTCGTGTTACTCGCCACCCCGCCACACTTCCGTCCCGCCCACTTGAAGGCGGCAATCGAAGCCAATAAACACGTATTTGCTGAAAAACCAGTAGCGGTGGATTCGCCCGGCGTTCGTTCCGTGATGGAAACCTGCGAACTCGCGAAGCAGAAACGACTTTCGGTTCTCGTTGGTTTTATGCTTCGCCACAGCAAGGGGATGCAGGAAACAATGGATCGCATCCACAATGGTCATCTCGGTAACATCGTCACCCTCCAGACCAACTACAATATCGGCGGAACCTGGTCGCATATCCAGCAGCCCGAATGGAGCGACATGGAATGGCAACTACGCAACTGGTACTACTTCACCTGGATGTCAGGAGGGCAACTGGTGGAGCAACACGTTCATGGACTCGATCTAATGTCATGGGCGATGCAGAACGAGTATCCTGTGAAGTGTTTTGGTTTGGGCGGCAGACAGTCACGGACCGACCCTCTGTATGGCCACATTTTCGATCATCACGCTATCTGCTATGAATACAGCGGCGGACAACGCGCCTTTGCTTTTTGCCGACAGCAAAACGGAACGGATGTAGATACCTCACAACTTGTATTTGGAGAAAAGGGGAGCGCTGATCTGATGCGCAATACCATGCAGGGAGAAAAAACATGGCGCTACAGCGCAGCGCGAGGACCTGATCGGAACGGGAACAAGGACCGTCCCTATCAGCAGGAACACGAAGCCTTGTTCAAAGCTATTCGCACAGACTCACCCTACAATAATGGCAACTACGCAGCAAAAAGCACACTCATGGCGATCATGGGGAGAATGGCGAGCTACACCGGCCAGAATATTACCTGGGAACAAGCTTTAAATTCCAAAGAAGACCTCACCCCGGATTCCTACCAATTTGGATCAATAGAGGTGCCTTCGGTAGCCATTCCCGGTAAAACGAAATTCTACTGAAGTCATCAGATTTGCATTCACGCGACATCTTTGTTTTAATTGCCAGCATGACTTCGGATTATCACGATACGCCGTATTATCTGCGCCCCCTCCAATCCCGGCTCCTGCCAACAATCTAGCGACGACGTTGAAAAAGGGAATTTCCCGGCAAGTAATACCATGATGAAACGGCAACCCTGGTTTTTCTTCCTGATGGTGTATTGCGTCATCGCACCCGCCGCTCAAGCAGGCGACTGGCCGGCCTGGCGAGGCCCCAATGCCAACGGCGTCGCCGATTCGGCTCAGTCCCCTCCCCTCGTGTGGAGCGATTCGGAAAATGTGATGTGGAAAACTCCCGTCCCGGGCCGCGGCCATTCGACACCGATCGTAATGGGCTCCCATATTTTTCTGACGAGTGCCGACAAAAGCGAAGAGGTGCAATCCGTTCTCTGTTTCGATCGCGAAAGCGGCAAGCAGCTCTGGAAGACTGAGGTTCATCGAGGTGGATTTCCGGAGAAGCTTCACAAGAAGAATACCTCTGCCACTCCGACGCCGGCCTGTGATGGCGAGCGGGTTTTCGCAACGTTCAACAACGGCGACGGAATCTCGCTGACGGCGCTCGATCTCAAAGGAAAGCAACTCTGGCAAGTGCGGACCGGGGATTTTCGTTCCCGCTATCCCTACGGGTATGGCGCGAGCCCCACGCTGTATAAGTCGCTCGTCATCGTCGTCTCGGAGTTTGAAAAGGACGGCTTTCTCGCGGCCTTCGATCGCGAATCCGGCAAAGAGGTCTGGCGAACGCCGCGAGCCGATGCTTCCAGTTACAGCTCGCCGATTGTTGGTAAGGTAGATGGTCGCGATCAGTTATTGATTAGCGGAAACAACAAAGTAGCGGGGTATGATCCGCAAACCGGCAAACCACTCTGGTCCGTTCCCGGTGGGCCCCTCGTCACCGCCGGCACGGTTGTCTGGGAAAATGATCTCGTCTTCGCGAGCGGCGGTTTTCCCGATAAAGAAACGGCAGCGATCAAAGTCAGCGAAGGAGGCACCGACGCCGCACCTTTATGGAAAAATGGCGAGCGGTCTTACGAGCAATCGATGCTGGTTCACGACGGCCATCTCTACGCGGTCAACGACAACGGCATCGCAATTTGCTGGAGGGTTCAAGACGGCGAGGAACAATGGAAACACCGGCTCAGCGGACCGATCAGTGCATCGCCGACCCTCGCCAACGGTCATATTTACGCCTCGGTCGAACGCGGGATCACTTACGTTTTCAAAGCCGATCCCGAAAAATTCGAGTTCGTCGCGGAGAACACGCTTGGCAACGAAGCCTTCGCAACTCCGGTGATCTGCGATGGCCGGATTTACCTGCGGGTGGCCGAAAACTCCGGCGGCAAACGGCAGGAGTGGCTCTATTGCATCGGGAAAAAGTGACGCGTTTGAATCGCCGTGTAACTTTATTTGGAGGTTGAGGCCGACAATCGACATTGGCAGCACTCCGTCCAGAACTATCGCCTTCCCTAGGGAACATCCATGAAGTTCCCTCGAGTTTAGAAAAGAATAGTCTCAGAATGTCGCCGGACCCCGGGGCCACTCAAATTGGGATTGCTCTTCTTTATGAAAATGAAAGTCTGCGAAAAAGTCTGAGCGCCCTGGACAGGGCGCAATTCCGATATGGGATAGATTGACCGGCCGCGAAGAGTAAACTAAATAGGCATCGGCCTCGATTTAAAATTTCATGAAAACGCTTCCCGCTTTGATTGTCGCCCTGTTAGGGCTTGCTCCTCTCGCCGTCACCCAGGACGGCTACACGATCCGCTCAATTGCGGATGGAAATTGGTCCGATTCGAAAGTGTGGGACCCACAACGCACACCATCAGCCGCTGACCGGGTTCTGATAACGTCGAAGACGGCAATCGTCTACGACGTCTCCAGCGACGACGTGATCCATTCGATCCGCGTAGCCGGAACGCTCAGCTTTTCGAAGGATCGCGATACGGTCTTAAATGTTGGCGATATTCGGGTTCAACCAGGGATGGCCAAGGACGCTGGATCAGGCGTCGATGATGTTGAAAAAAATGGCGAAAGTCACGGTCGCGGCAAACATGCGAAGCCGATGCCAGGCATGAAAGCGGCGTTGGAGCTTGGAACCTCTGCTGAGCCGGTTCCCGAGTCTCACACTGCCAAAATCCGCCTCCATTTTATTGAGGGAAACGACGAAACCAAGAGCCCGGCGATCGTCTGTCGGCCAGGCGGACGGTTCGACGTTCACGGGGCGCCAATGGATCGGACGTGGGTCAAGCTCGGTGCGAGTTTGAAGGCTGGCGATGAAACGGTGACGCTTTCGGCGGAGGTTTCCGGCTGGCGAATTGGAGACTCGGTCATCGTCACTGCGGGGCCTCGCGACGAGGAAGATCTCCGAACCGAGGAACGGGAAATCAAGGCGATTGAAGGCAAAACGATCACGCTCAACAGCCCGCTCAAAGCCGCCCATCAAGGCGAAGGCGAGTTTCGTGGTGAGATCGCAAATCTGTCGCGGAATGTCGTTATCGAAAGCGCCGATCCGGGCGGAGTGCGCGGCCACACGATGTATCATTGGGAAAGCGCGGGGTCGATCAGTTACGCGCGTTTCGCTCACCTGGGAAAGAAGGGGTCGCTCGGTCGTTACCCGATTCACTTCCACCTCGTCGAAGACAGCATGCGAGGCAGCAGCGTGGTCGGCGCGGCGATTGTCGACTCGCACAACCGCTGGGTCACGATTCACGGCACGCAGTACATGGTCGTTCGTGATTGCGTGGGTTACCAGAGTCTTGGGCACGGATTCTTCCTTGAAGACGGAACCGAGATTTACAACGTTCTCGATCGTAATCTCGCGGTGCAGGCGATGCGCGGGCCACGGATGAAGGGCATGGCGCTTCCGTTCGATCCGAATGACGGCGCGGGCTTCTGGTGGGCGAACGGCAAAAACACGTTTTCGCGCAACGTCGCCACGGATAACGAAGAGTATGGCTATCGCTACGACATGCAGATGTCGAGCCAGTTCGATTGCAACATGCCGATCCGCCAGCCTGACGGGAGTCTTGAGAAAATTGACGTTCGAACGATTCCGATCTGGCGCTTTGAAGACAACGAAGCCCACACCGAGGGCTTCTACGGAATGGTCGTCGCCGCTAACGGAGATCGCCAGCCGGACAACGCGATTCGCGACGAAAAGATGCTGGAGCGCATCCGCCAGGTCGACTGGACGGGGCCTGACCGCAGTCACCCTCACACGATCAAAAACCTCTCGATCTGGGACGCTCACTACGCGTTTCGGCCGCACAGCCCGAACATGATCATGGAAAACGTTCGGCTGCATGGCGCGATTTACGGGATCTACCGCCCGGCCTTCGACGGCCACGTCTACACGAATCTGCACATCTCAAAAGTGAGCGCTGAGCCGTTCAATCGCGGGATGGACGACGCCAGCGCGCAGGCGGGTGTGATATCGGTCGACGGCCTGACTTTCGACCACGAACGCGGCAATCAAAGAACACCGTTGGTCCAGATCAGCGACGTGAATCTGAGCGGCCATGCGGCGACGCATTTCCGAAACGTCGTGGTGAACCGGTCGGATCAATTCAAGGATGGCTGGCCGCTGATCAATCGCGGAGTCGGTCCGCGCGTGCCGCCGATCACTGATGGCGTTCCGATTTTCATCCACGATTATTTTGGTCCAGACCGCGACGTGAAAGTCGTCAGCACGGCCGCAAAAGATTTGATGAAGGATGGGAAAGAATATCTTGAAGTCGCGTCACTGACCGGCAACGAGTCACTCGCGGCGGAGGTCGCGGACGTCGAATGGCCTGAGCACCTACTGACGCCCGTGGACGACGAACCGCCGGCGACGATCATCACTTCGGTCAGGATCGAAGGCGGTGCGGCGGAGGTTCGCGGCGTTTCTCATGACAACGATAAAATCGTCGAGATCAGCGTAAACGGCGAGCCGGCGACGATCGTTTCGAGCGCAGCAGGCGTGGTCAATTGGAGCGCAAGGGTGAAGCTCGGTGCCGATGGGCTGAAGGCCCTCGCGGTGGATGATGCCGGAAACCGCGAGTCGACAGCGCACATGGTGGAATTTCGAAAGTAATCCTGGTTTTTGCGCATTCGTTGAGCTTGCCCTCCATTGAGATGCGTCCTTAGTATCCTGCCACTAAGAACAACCTTCCAGAATGCCCAAATATCTCGACAAGCTCGACTACTCCATCGTCCAGCAGTGCATGCATTGCGGAATGTGTTTGCCGAGCTGTCCTACGTACCTCGAAACAAAGCTTGAGCGTAATTCCCCGCGCGGTCGGATCGCGTTGATGCGTTCGATCGCTGATGGCGAACTCGAAGTGACCAAGGAATTCGGTGAGGAAATGTATTATTGCCTCGGTTGCCTCGCCTGCACCACGGCGTGCCCGGCAGGCGTTGATTACCCGGTTCTGTTCGAAAATGCGCGTGCCGAAGTCGAAGAATCCGATGTGCTTTTCTCTCCTGATCGACGCTTCTGGCGATGGCTTACATTGAAACAGATTTTCTCCAAACCGTGGATGCTCCGCGCAATCGGTCGGTCACTCTGGATATATCAGGCCAGTGGAATGCAATCGCTCGTCCGGAAATCAGGAGTGCTTCGATTCATTCCGAAAAACTTGCGCGAGCTCGAACCGACCACTCCGACGATCAGACGTCATTTCTCCGACGCGTTGATTCCCGAAAACGAACCGGCAGCCAAACAGGATTACCGTGTCGGAATGCTGACAGGCTGCGTTCAAGATTTAGTTTTCTCCGATGTAAATCGCGACACGGTCGATGTGCTTTTAGAAAACGGCTGTTCGGTGGTGACGCCCCGTTCGCAGGGCTGTTGCGGTTCCCTTCACGCTCACAACGGGGATCTGGAACAGGCAAAAATCATGGCTCACCGCCAAATCGATTCGTTCGGCGATGATCTCGAAAACCTGGACGCAGTCATCACAAATGCCGCCGGTTGCGGGTCACATTTAAAGCACTACACGACGCTTCTGAAAGACGATCCTGATTACGCCGAGCGCGCCAAACTGTGGGACGCCAAAGCCCGCGACATCAACGAATGGCTTGTCGAGATTGATTTCCGGAAGCCACACAACACGCCTACTTCGACGAAAAAAACGACCTATCACGAAGCATGTCACTTGTGTCACGGCCAGAAAATTTCGGCTCAACCGCGTTCGATTCTCGATGCGATTCCCGGGCTCGAAATGACTGAGCTTTCTGATGCAACCCATTGCTGCGGCAGCGCTGGCATCTACAACATTACCCAGCCTGAACAGGCAGGGAAACTTCAAACTGAAAAGTGCGATAAGATCCGCGAAACCGGAGCTGAAATTGTCGCGACTGCAAACCCCGGCTGTCACTTACAAATCCAAAACGGAGTTCGCGAAGATGGCGTCGAGGTGCAGCATCCGATCAGCTTGTTGGCAGCGGCTTATCGGTCGGGAATTGAGAAATAGAAACAACTGTTCAAAATTTCACTTGATTAAATTTACAGTTAAACTAATTTTACCTCGTCTTCAGAAACGGAGTGAAATCCCGCATAGAGGACAACAGAAAGGGATCGACCGGATATACGGTCGGCTGAAAATGTGGACTCCGCTCTTGAGTGAATTCCGGATTTTTGGAGGCCTTCGCACCCTGTCCTTCTTTTGCAGAAGAGGGCATTCCAACAGTGCGAAGACCGTTCTTGATTGAAACCCCGTATCCAAAGACAACGATGTTACCGCTTCATTTTAAATTCTCATTTTGGGAACTTTTGACGAAACAATTTGGGACATTCACCCGGCCATTGTGGAGATTGCTTCAACTGTTTGCAGCTGAAATGATCACCCAACTAGGATCTGAACGTCCTCTCGTTGTCCCCGCTCGATCTGCAATTCGAGCGGGGGTGAGCCCGGCAGCCCTTTTGTGCTTCCGGTCAACGCCCGAGGTGCGAAAGACACGTTGTTAGACAGAATCAGGTTGCCGGGAATCGAGCATTTGGTTGGCCCCAAACACTCATCATTCCTCCTGATCTGAAGTCACAGGACTTGTCTTCGATCCCTTTCTCTTTTTTATTTTTTGGACTTGGGATGTGGAAACCTTATCCAAGGAATTCGGATCTACTCACCACCATACCACAACCGCACTTTCGCTTCACAGCGGAGCAATCCTGAATCCGCGTCCGGTTCTATTTTCAAACCACTCACGCCGATGAATTTATTGGGCTGCTGGAGCGAGTGAACCCATTTCACTACTGATTCTTCGTTGCCTGAAATCTCGATTTTCAAACCGGCCGAGTCATAATATCCACCTTCCAACTCAAGCTCTTCTTCGGTCGGCGCCTCGATCAATTCCTTGGTATCAATCGTCACCCCGTATTGTTTGGAAACCGTATCGACTCGAGAAATCAGTTCACTCGATGCCTTTCCCCGCGTCTCGAATGTTGGTAAATTTTCACCGATCCATGAACTCCGCTGCTCCCACATCGCGCGACGCCCGCATAATCCGTAGGCATACCGCAGCAACGGGCTTTCCTCCGCAATAAACAGATTGCGGATCGGAACCCTCTTTCGGATTCGATATCCGTGCTCCATCACCAATGGGCCCGTGATTGGGGGGCGGGTCGGGCATAGCACTAATGTTGGTCGCAGCCTGATTCAAAATACAAAGTCATCCTTTCAGTTATAGGGGCCACGGACGAGGGAAAAGACTTAGATTTTTTTTGAAAAAAACCTAATCTGGTGAACGCGTACCCCATGCCGGAAATCTCCGATTCCACTTTTTCCTCCACTCCTCGAAAAGATGCTTACGATGCAACGATCGTCGGCTCTGGGCCGAATGGTCTCGCCGCAGCGATCATGCTGGCGCGGGCAGGCCGAAGTGTGCTGGTGGTGGAAGGTCACGCAGAGCCGGGCGGGGGAACTCGGACGCAGGAACTGACGCTTCCCGGCTTCCAGCACGATGTTTGTTCGGCGATTCATCCGATGGGAGTTTGCTCGCCGTTTTTCAAAGCCCTGCCGTTGGCGGATTTTGGATTGGAATGGATTCATCCGGATATTCCGCTCGCGCATCCCTTTGATGACGGAACGGCGGCGCTGATGCATCAATCCGTTGAGGAGACGGCGGCGCAGTTTGGGCCGGCTGATGCCAAGAATTACCGTTTCGTTTTTGAATCGATTACGAAAAATGCGGACAACCTGTTTGGGGATCTACTGGCTCCGCCAAAAATTCCTGCGCATCCCTTTCAGGTCACCAATTTTGGATTGCGAGCGATTCCCTCGGCACTCGCGGCGGCACGAAGTTGGTTTTCGGATGAAAGAGCGCGGGCGTTGCTTGCGGGGAATGCGGCACACTCGATTCTTCCGTTGGATCGACCGCTGGCAACAAACGCGATTGGATTGATGCTAATGCTCGCCTGCCACGCGGTCGGTTGGCCAATGGCGAAAGGAGGTTCGCAATCAATCACGCGCGCATTGTGCGGCTATTTGAAATCGCTCGGCGGGGAGATCGTGACGAATTTCCCTGTCGAAAACATCGCGGACTTACCGAAATCGAATGCGGTGATTTTTGATACCAATCCGTCTTCGATGGCTCGGATCGCAGGCGATGAGTTGCCTGAATCCTATCAGAAGAAGCTGAATAAATTTCGTCACGGCCCGGGAATTTTCAAAATCGATTACGCTCTCAAGGAGGCGGTTCCATGGAAAGCGGCGGCCTGCAAACTCGCGGGAACAGTTCATCTCGGAGCGACGATGGATGAAATTGCGATTTCGGAACGGAATTGCTGGAATGGCGTTCACAGTGAAAAACCGTTCGTCCTAACGGCTCAGCAAAGTTTATTTGATCACACGCGAGCGCCCGAAGGTAAACAAACTTTTTGGGCGTATTGCCACGTGCCGCATGGTTCGGATGTGGACATGACGGACGCCATCGAAAACCAGATCGAGCGTTTTGCTCCTGGGTTTCGGGATTGCGCTGAGGCAAAGGCTACGATGAATTGCGCGGAATTTGAGCGCTACAATCCGAATCTCCTCGGCGGAGACATCGTCGGCGGCGTCGCAGACTGGCGACAGCTGATGACTCGCCCAACGGTGAGCCTTCGTCCCCATACGACGCCGAACAAAGGAATCTTCATCTGCTCCGCATCAACTCCACCTGGAGGTGGAGTTCACGGAATGGGCGGTTACTGGGCAGCGCAGGAAGTAATTCGTGCGCACCCGCAAGCCCGGGGTTAACGACTTCGTCCTGCTTTAATCAAGGCCTGAAGTTTTGTTTTCATCTCCTCGAATTTCTCAGGATTTTCAGCGGCGACGTCTTTCTGCTCAGTCGGATCGTTCTCGATATTGAAGAGGCGGAACTTGTTGACCTTGGTATTCGTCAGCGTTTGCGCGACGACGGCATTTCGAGCCTGCCCTTTGTCATTGCGATGCAGCTTCCAATTTCCCTCACGGAATCCCCAATTTCCACGACCGCCGTTGTCCTGTTGAACGAGATGATCCCGCCCTTTGGCTCCGTCTTCTCCAAGTAGCGCGCCCATCACATCGAAACTGTCACGGCAATCTTCTTCACCCAATTTCACACCGGCAAAGCTTGAAAGGCTGGCCGCGAGATCAATTGTGCAAACCAATTCCTCGGATACACCCGGTTTGATGCGACCTTTCCAACGAGTGATGAATGGCGTGCGAGTTCCGCCTTCGTAGACGGAATATTTACCGCCAGAATAAGGGCCGTTGGCATCGTGAGTGCCGAGTTTTTCCAACGCAAAATCTTTGTAGCCGTCATCCATGACCGGACCGTTGTCGGAGCAGAAAACGAAGAGTGTATTGTCGGCAATTCCAAGTTCGTCGACTTTTTTCATCAATTCACCAACACACCAGTCGAGCTGGACAATCGCATCGGCGCGGTAGCCAAGTTTGGTTGCTCCTTGAAATCGCTCATGCGGAATCCGCGGCACGTGCAAATCGTGAGAAGCAAAAAATAGAAAAAACGGGTCGTCTTTGTTTGCATCGAGCCATGCTTTTGATTGCTCAACCCATTTGTCAGCGAGGTCTTCGTCGCGGAAACGCGCGGCATGACCGCCGGTGTAGAAACCAATCCGGCTGATGCCATTGTGAATTGTCGAATTGTGACCGTGCGACCAATCCATTTTCAATTTGGCGCGTTCCTCGGGATCTTGTCCGGTCGGGTGATCTTCGCTCGACTTTTTCATGCCAACCCAGAGTGGATCTTTCGGATCGAGATTCAGAATTCGGTGATCTTTCAAATAAACCTGCGGAACGCGATCGTTCGTTGTCGGCAGGAGAAAACAGTGATCAAAACCAATTTCGAGCGGTCCTGGTTTCAGTTCGCCATTCCAATCCGGGCCGACACCCTTCGCTCCCAAACCAAGATGCCATTTGCCGATGACTGCGGCTTTGTATCCTGCCTTCCCCATCAGATCTGGGAGAGTCGTGGTGTCCGGATTGATCGTCATGTGCCCATTTGGCGGGGCGATGCCGGTTCCTTTTTCACGAAAAGCGTAGGTTCCCGTGAGAAAAGACCAGCGTGTCGGGGTACACGTTGAAGCGGAGCAATAGCCGCTGGTAAATCGCTGACCTTCTGCTGCGAGCTGATCAATGTGTGGAGTTTCAAACGAAGTCGTGCCGTAGCAGGAAAGATCGCCGTAGCCCATGTCATCCGCCATGATGACAATGATATTCGGCTTTTCAGCAGCAACTGCGAATGACGTCGCAAGGCATAAAAATAGGGGAAGAATTCGTTTCATTAATCGGATAAGGGTCAGCCAATATATGAACAGGATTGCGTCATGTCGTCAATCGCCGACGACCGCAGATTTGTGCGAAGGATTCTCCCTGAGATCAACTTAAATCCAAAATGAGAATATGTTGATTTGGTTAATTTCTTTGCTGTGACGCAAATGAATCGCCCGTCGGTGCCGGCGAAGGTTGAAACCCATCATGGTGCCGATTCCGCCATCGGCACCTGCGCGAATAGCGAAGTGACACTCACGCGCCCATCAAGGCAATCGCCATGCAGACGAAAGCTAAACGCTTTTTGATAGTAAATGGTGAATTGAGAGAGCCCATGTTTGACAAACATATTTCATAAAATAGATTATAATTATCATATTTATGAAAATTGTAAATCTGTTCACTTCAGTTGCTGGATTGATCTTTATTTTCGGGTGTCAGGATTCAGGGCAAAGCAACATTCCCGTGACAGAAGATCAGCCGAAAGAGGAATTGATAGTCTTTGGAATCTACACAGCGGATAAAGCCTCCGCCGTAGTTGACGAGTTTGCACCGGTCGTTGAGTGGCTCGAATCCGATTTAAGTTCCCGCATGGGAAGACCGGTGAAGGTCCAGATGAAGGTCGCGAATGATTACCTCTTGGGAATTTCTGATCTCACGCTTGGCAAGGCCCACCTGAGCCGCCTTGGTCCAGCGTCTTTTATTCATGCAATTGAAGAGAATCCTGAGCTCGATCTACTAGCAATGGAATCGAAGGATGGGCAGCGCTCTTTCAAAGGAGTCATCGCCATTCATAAAGACAGTTCATTCGAAACGCTTGCCGATCTGAAGAGCACGTCATTCGCTTTCGGCGACGCCCTATCAACAATTGGTCGTTACCTTTCGCAAAATGAACTTTTGAATGCGGGTATCGATGGATCGGCCTTGTCACGTTATGAATTTCTAGGACGCCACGATAGAGTCGGAATGGCAGTGGCAGCAGGTGATTTTGAAGCAGGAGCATTGAAGGACAGTACTTTCAAAAAACTAGTCGAAGCGGGACAACCGATCAAAAAATTGGTCGACTTTGACAACGTCACTAAACCCTGGGTTGCCCACCCGGATTTAAGACCTGAACTGCGCGAAGCAATCAGAGCATCAATGCTCGAGATCAGTCCGGAAAATGCAGAAAAAATCGGGATCGATGGGTTCCTTCCTGCGGAAATCAGCCACTACGCATCCGTTAAATCAGCGATGGCGAAAGCTGACCTTTTGATTCCGAAACCAATCGAAATAAACTCCCTCAAAAAATTTCTCGAAAACGCACGGCAGAACATCGTCAACGCTGCTTGAGAAACATCACTCCCCTAATTTCCATGAATCAGTCCGAAACGGGCTTGCCGGCAAATCTTCGCCGTTCACGAAATTAATTCCTTCTGGATTCGGTGACCACGCATAGCGAACCGCGCGAGGTTCAGCGATGTCGCTCGCAGTAACGATCACTGTATCACCGACGATTTCGGCAGTTGCCGGAGCAAAATTTCCATCAGCGTCAGCGATTTCAAAATTCGTCAGCGCTTTTCCGTCCCTAGACTTCAATCCACCGCCAGCATGTTTGAATTTCAGAGTGATCTTGTTGTTCTCAACCGTCATGGAATCGTATATCGGACCGGAATAAACAATGTCGTCACCGTAAGTATCAGCCCTCGCAAAGCCCGCGAGACGCTCGCCGACAGGCAACTTGTTGGTCGGGTGAATGTCGGTTTCGTCGCCGACGTCGATCGAGACTACCGTTCCGGTATGTTCGCCATCCTGCCAAAACTTCAACATCTGCTCTCGAATGATCGGCCAATCTGCACCCGGTGCAAAATTCGGTAGCTGAACCATGTAGAACGGAAATTTTCGCGCAGCGTCCTCATCTCCAGCAGCAACGTGCCAATCCGTTCGCCAGTCATCTACCAGCGCGAACATCAAATCGCGGTACCCGGTCACAAATGGAGGTCGCGAGTTGGCCTCCCCCTGATACCAGATCACCCCGCGCATGGCATATGGCTGAAGCGGAGCCACCATCGCATTGTAATGCCCGGCGGGTCGCTTCACATGCTTTGGATGCATCGGCTCTCGCGGAGATCGGCCGTCTCGCGTGTTCTTATCCGCCAAATCCCACGCTGCCTTTTTCTTTTTAAAGGACTCCATTGCAGCCGGTGCCTTTTCCATCGCGGCCGCCCAATAATCCCGAATCACCTGGGCAACTTCATCATTTTCCAACGTGTCTGAATTGATCCACGAAAACGCATTGGTTCCGCCCATAGCGGATTGAATCAAACCGACGGGAACGTTTTTATCTCGGTGCAACGCCCTCCCAAAATAAAATCCAGCGGCGGAAAAACTAGCCACCGTTTGTTCGTTTGGCAGCACCCACGTCGTTTTTACCGAATTCTGCCGCTCATCAGCCCCCGCGATGGGCACTTTAAAAAGCCGAATTCCTTTGAAAGCATCAGTCTTGGCTTCCTCCGCAATTTTGGCGGCGTCGGTACTTTTTGAAACAGTCATCCCCATATTGGATTGGCCCGAACAAACCCACACTTCACCTACGAGAACGTCTTTAATCGTGATCGCATCGCCACCACTCTCGGCTGACATTTCAGTCCCTGTATCAGACGCCATCAACGGATCCAACTTCACCATCCAGTTTCCGGCTTCATCCGCTTTTGCATCCCGTGTTTGACCTGAAAATTTAACGGTCACTTTCCCCCCCGGATCGGTCGTCCCCCAAACCGGCACCTGAAGACCCTGCTGCAAAACGGCATGATCCGTGAAGAGCGTATTCAGCTTCAACTCGGCAAACCCATTTTCACGAACTAATAGGGTCAGTACGATGAACAGAAAGGGTTGGATCGTTTTGAGGAGTTTTCGGGAAAATTTCATCAATAAAGCGGTCAGTTGGCTCTTGAGACTCCGTTGAAGCTAAAAAAGTCAACGGTATCGCATCTTTTATAGATTGCGTTTTTAGACGGACAGCGTGACATGATTTCGTATGAAATCGCGTCTTTTTCTGGTTATTGCGGTATTTCCCTTCTCTGTTGCGCTTGCTCTGGAGCCAACGATCTCGGGAAAGGGTGAAGAAATGTTGTCGGATGATTTCTCAGGCGCAGAGCTCGGAAAGGGATGGCGCACTCAAACCCGCGAATGGAAAGCCGTTGATGGCGTGATGCGATCCAAACAGATTCTAGCAGACAACCACAGTGCAGCCGCCCGTCACCTGCTACCAATGCAGGACGGCATCTATCAAATGCGGTTCCGTCTTGTTGATGAAGGAACCAGTTTTCATTTTGGTTTTTCCCCTGCCCGCGGCGAACTGAAAAAGCGCGGCCATCTCTTCTCTATCATTGTTTCAAAGGCGAAGGTGACCTTGATGAAACACATCGACAAAGACAAGCCGAAGGAAGATCCGAACGAGGTGCTGGCAACTGCGGCTCACCAATTTGAAGTCGGAAAATGGCACACCTTGCTCGTAGAGAAAAGAGGCGATGATGTGGTTGCGCAAATTCTGCCAGATGGAGAATCCACTAAGCCAATCGTCTTAAAGGCGACCCATCCAACTTTTCACGTTAAAACGCCAACTCTGGTTTTTCGCTGCCTGGGCGACGGAGTCGAGATAGATAATTTGAAAGCCTGGAAAATCGCTCAATAATCCAGTCGCTCCCAATCCCTGAAGTATTTATAGAAAAATGAAAGCGCTCACCCTCACTGCCTACAACGAATTCGAATACGGCGACGCGCCCAATCCTGAAATCGGTTCAAAAGAAGTTCTCATCGCAGTCAAAGCCTGCGGCGTTTGCGGATCTGATATTCACGGGATGGACGGGTCTTCCGGTCGCCGAATCCCGCCCATCATCATGGGTCACGAAGCCGCCGGTGAAATTACGCAAGTCGGCGATGCGGTTACCGATTGGAAAGCGGGAGATCGTGTCACGTTCGATTCGACAATTTATTGTGGCGAATGTGAATCCTGCAAAAGCGGTCAAATCAACCTGTGCCCTGACCGCAATGTTCTCGGTGTTTCCTGCGACGATTATCGCCGTCATGGTGCTTTCGCTGATTATGTAAAAGTTCCCGAGCACATTCTTTGTAAAATCCCGTCCGAAGTCAGTTACGAGCATGCGGCTTTCGCAGAGCCTGTTTCCATTGCCCTTCATGGCGTTAATCGAGTACCTTTGAAAAAAAGGGATTCAGCCGTGGTCATCGGAGACGGCCTGATCGGGCTTCTCGTGATTCAAGCATTGAAAGCAAAAGGTGCCGGAACGGTGATTGCCGTTGATTTGGATGAAAAGCGTCTTGAGATGGCACTTCAACTTGGCGCAGATCATGTTCTGATTTCGAACGACGAAGTTCCGGCAAAAGTTCGTGAACTTGTCGGAAATGCCGACGGCGCGGATATTGCGATGGAGGTTGTCGGTTTCGGTCCCACCATCAACCTCGCCATCGAGTCCGTGAGAAAAGGAGGCTCTATCGGATGTGTTGGAAACCTGAAAGCTGAAGTGCCCTTCCCCCTTCAAGCTCTCGTGACTCGCGAGCTGAGCGTGTTCGGCAGTTGCGCCTCGGCCGGTGAGTATGAAGCCGCAGTTCAAGCAGTGGCTGACGGATCCATTAAGGTCGAGCCGCTCATTTCCGCTGTCGCCGACTTGAAAGACGGCGGCGATTGGTTTCACCGCCTTCACAAAAATGATGAAGGATTGATGAAAGTGATTCTCCGCCCCGGGGCTGAAGCGTAATTTGTTTATAATCGATGAAACCGCAGCCTAAAGACGAATTACTCTGTCCTGGAAAATTCGTCGAGCTTCGAAAAACCGTTCCACGAGGCTGGGAATACGCCCACCGTCCAAACGCGAAAGGGGCCGTTGCGATCCTTGCGCTCACCGATGACAAAAAAGTAGTCATCACCGAGCAATTTCGCCCACCCGTAGACAGATATGTGATTGAGCTTCCGGCAGGACTTGCCGGTGACATCCCGCTTCAGGAAGATGAGCCTCTCGAAACGGCGGCACGGCGGGAGTTGAAAGAAGAGACCGGATACGAAGCAAAAAACTGGTCAACTCTGGGAGACGGCCCGTCTTCCGCCGGGTTGTCGACCGAACACGTTACGATTTTTCAGGCGACTGGATTAACGAAAGTTTCCGAAGGAGGGGGAGACGCCACCGAGGACATCGCCATTCACTACGTGACGATGTCTGATATTCCAAATTGGTGCGCCGATCGCCAACGAGAAGGCAAAATGGTCGATTTCAAAATATTTGCAGCTCTTTATTTGGCGCGGTCAAAATCTCATTTAACCGCAGCCAGACTCTGGTTTTGAGAGAAATACACTAAATAACGTCAAAAAAAGCACTCAAACCGCAAAGTTTTATTAATTTTTGAGAATTTAGTCAAAAATGATGTTTATTTTTTATAAAAACTCTCGACGGAAACTAAAATAACGATTACAGTCTACGAAAGGGTAACTCAATTCAGAGTTGAAGTTTCATAGCTTGGTTGTTGTGGCTGGGGAGGTCAGTTCCCGCTACGATCACTTCTTAAAAAACCTCTCCTGAACATAGGAGAGGTTTTTTTGCGTCTACACGGAAAACCCCATTTCGGTCGCCCTCGAACTACTGCTAGAATCTGAGGAACTCTTCATCGAACCAACAGGGTTCATTCGTCAATCAGGCAGGGTTGTTTCGTGGACACAAAAAAAGCCCGGGAGCGAACTCCTGGGCTTCTTTCAATTCAAGTAAATGAATACTAAACGTTTTCGTCGATCAGGAGAAGAACTGCATGATCGGCTTACCTTCAGACACAATCTCGTTCGATTCCGCGTCACGTTTGTGACCCGCAATGAGGAACGGACGACCTGATGGCGCGTAGATAACTTTGTTGAGATCAATTCCCAGTGAGTAAGCAATCGTCGCGTTGAAGTCGAGCGGAGTTACAGGATTCTCTTCGACAGCCATTCCAAGCTTGTCTGATTTTCCGTAAACTTGACCACCAACGATGCCACCACCGGCGAACATTGTGGAGAACACACGTGGGTGGTGATCGCGACCGCCGTTAGCATTGATCTTCGGTGTACGACCGAATTCGGTTCCAACTGCGATGATCGTTTTCTCGAAGAGACCTTCAGCTTTGAGATCGGCAATGAGTGCAGCAAGCGCTTTATCAAGCTCACCAGCACGCTGCTGAATCGCACCGCCCCAGAGGTCATTATGCATGTCCCAGCCACCGGAATTCACTTCGACGAAGCGAACACCAGACTTAACGAGGCGCTTCGCAAGCAAGGCACCTTTTCCGAGACGTCCGTTGCCGTAGTTCTCAAGCTTCTTCTGGTAACCTTCTTCTTTAGCAACCATGAACGCGTCGAGGTCTTCACTCTTCATGAGCTCAAGCGTCTCATCGTAGAACTGGCTGTATGCAGTCACTTCGTCGGTCTCGAACTTGCGACGGAATCCGTCATCAAATGTGTTCATCAATTCCATCCGCTTCTTCATGACGTCTTCTTCAACGCCTTTCCAGGGAGTTGAGTTCTGAACGCCTTTCTCAGGATCACCAATTGGAAGTGGTGCATGAGAAGGGCCGAAGAAACCAGCTGCGGGATGATTACCACCCGCACCAATCAAAACAGAGTTTGGAAGGGTTTTGTGCTTGCGCTCTGGCTTCATCCGCTGCATCCACGCACCCATTGATGGGTGAACGATGGTAGCACGGGGGCCATAACTCGTGTGCATCCAGTATGATCCACCACGGTGATCGCCCGTCTTCTGCGTCATGGAGCGAACGACTGCGATATCTTTGAATCCTTTGGCCAACTCAGGCATGAACTCAGCGAGCTCAACTCCGGCAACCCCTGTCGCTGCGCCAGTTGTTTTACCGCCGGTCTCCGTTCCCGGCTTGGGATCGAAGGTATCCATATGGGTCATTCCACCGCTCATGTAGAAGAAAATACAGTTTTCTGCTTTTCCACCACCAGCTGCGAGAACAGCTGGATTTGCGGCCGCGATTGGGAGAACGCTTACACCGAGAGCTGACTTTGCTACTCCTGCTGCGAACTGACGACGACTCATGTCGTCCATGTTGTTCAATATATCTTTCATAATTTTCTAAGGTATTGTTGTTAAATTTCCGGGGGATTTTTTAGTAATTTTTACT
>ERZ887942.235-NODE-235-length-46958-cov-7.798712_pt1 | contig 46958 bp, 41 predicted proteins | sample MGYA00521099_ERZ887942 | MGnify/ENA primary metagenome ERZ887942 (study PRJEB32303, sample SAMEA104408605) | aquatic metagenome | biome: Brackish water; feature: Pelagic; material: water | place: Baltic Sea | collected 2014-06-07T06:48:00 | depth 16,251 m ... | reverse complement strand
GCGATGCTAACTGACTTGGTATGAATATAGTCTTCGATAATAACTTGTATCCCAGTTTGACCGTGGTACAACGAAATCAACACAAACAGCAGCATTAGACTAGAGTTTTTTGCGGAACCAAACCAACTTACGACAACTTCATGAGGAGCCGAAAAAAGAATCAGTAAAGAATAAATAAACCACAAGCATAGTGGAATTAGCGCCACTGCTGAAACTCTTTGCAGCCACCAATGGGATAAGCCCTCATTGGCAGAACCTAATCCACGGGCATTTTTTAATGGACTCCTAAACTTCATTTTTCGCCTCAACTATTGCGTTAATCATTGCGCGAACAATCGCTTTAATCTTCGCCAGAACTCTCATCTGAATTACATTTTTAATCACAATTTTATCTCTTATATAAACGCCTAATCGACTAGGTAATAATGCACTTCAGCTACCCGAATCTAAATCAATCCGTATGCCCGCAACCACGTCACTACTGTCATCAGAATCGAAACAATGACAACTGCTGCACCACTGCGATACAAAGTTGAAATCTCATACCCTTTGCCAATATCCCAAAATAGGTGCCGAACCCCATTGCACAGATGGTAAAAAATCGAAAACGTCCAACCCAATAACAATAAGCGCCCCACGGGATGAGCCAAATCTTCCATCGCGTGGCCATACCTATGCGCATCGGTTTGTACCATATAGAGCCACCAAACCAGCACTGGTGTCCCAGCCATCAAGAAAATCCCGGTACCCCGGTGAAGAATTGACAGAATCATTGTCAATTGCCAACTATAAACCTGTAAATGAGGTGATAGTGGGCGATCTGAATTAATATTTGACATAGCTATATATAGTTCGTGTTATGTGCAGCCGTGGCCACAGCGTAAAATCAGAAGTCGTAACAGCGACCTTTGTGCTCCCAATCACCATAACGAGTAGGCTCGGGGCCATCTGTGCCGCCAATCTCTAGCGCAGCGGGATTCTTGTTCTCAGTAGGTAGGGTACCCTCAAGCTGAGCATCTTTTATAGGACGTCGTGCAATTGACGGTTCCACCCGTACAGTCTCTCTTACTGTATTTGTCAAAGGCGCAGAAGAATTCGCATCTACTTCCGTCGCAACGTTACTTATCGAATCACCATTTTTAGCACTATTTTTCATCACTTCCAAATTATATGTATGCTTGATACTTCAACGTTATTAGCAGTTTGGTGGGCATTTTTTGGGCGCTCGGGATGTTACCATACCAACTGACAATTGCTACTGTTGCTTGGATCTCAAGCACACCGTCCAAACCAACAATTAAACACCATGCCCAGCCCAGCAGACTTCTTACAAACAATCCTCGTGACAGGGGATGATCGAATTGCTTTTCTTCAAGGACAGCTTAGCTGCAATATGACTAATGCAGAAGGATCGATTCAGCTTGCAACCATGTGTAATCCGAAAGGTAGGATTATCGCAATATTTCACGTTATTTGCGGTGCTAATGCCACCTTTCTAACAGCTAGAGCAGACCATATAGAACCTGCCTCTATGCACCTAAAGCGGTTTGTATTTAGAAGTAAAGTAGAAATCACCCACCAACATTCTGTTCGTATCTTTCTAGCCGATGCCGCTACTGTTCCCGAAAACCGTGTGCTGTTACCTGGGACTATTGAAGAACCAAGTAAAAACGAACTACGTGCGCGGCTAAATAACCCAAGCGCCTTGGAATTAACGCTAACATCCAACTCAATAGAGGACGTCACTGGTAATAGCGATACAAAGACCAACTCGCTAAACGCAGAATCATTTTGGTCCTACCACATGCATGCCAGTGGTATACCTGAATTATCACTTGGACAAAGTGAGCAATACCTGCCTGAACCGCTTAACCTGGATTTAAGTGGAGGCATTAACTTTGAAAAGGGGTGTTATACAGGCCAAGAGGTAATCGCACGCATGCACTACCTTGGCAAAGCTAAAAAGCGTTTATTCCAATTCACTTCCAACGAATCCGCAGCAATTACAGCGGGAATGCCTGTCTACGATCAGCAAGGCACTTCAGTAGGCGAAATCTTCAGTGTCTTTATAGCTTGTAACAATATAAAGGAGTACGTCGACACCGACTCAACGCCTGAATTGAAGGTGCAACAAGGTAGTTTAGGTGACCTAAAAGAAGCAACGGTAATTGGACTAGCAATTTTGACCAATCAATCTACTGAAAGTAGCGCTAATGAAGAGGCCCGACCGTACTGGATAAAACAGACATCTAATGCGTCAAAATCAGTATCTATCGCGGTAACCTTCCCAAAATACTAGACTAAAAACTTAGTTTCAAAAATTAACAAACAACTATAGTTACCTATTCCCTAGCTATCTAATCCCTAGCTATCTAATCCCACAATGGGACGCACGTCAGAGCTCAGTTAAAAGTCGAACACAGCACGCATTAAGCGACTCTTACGCACCCTTTCATTCATCATCAGGAACAACCTGGATAAATTGTTCACCTTCTTTTACAAACCCTAACTGGCTACGTGCTCGCTCCTCAAGCACTTCACTTCCTTCACTTAATTCGCGCACTTGCGCATACAGTGCTTCATTTCTTTCCGTCAAACTATTATTTTCAGCTTGTAGATCCTCTAGCTGTTGATTGAGAGAATTTAGGCGAATAAATCCGTATTTCCCAATCCAAAGTTGATACTGAAAAATCAGCATAAGTAAAAAAAGACTCCATAATAGGTATTTCTTAAGCACTTATACCTCTCACTATAATCGTCTTTGGACACCAGATAGTGTGTTTAACAGAGTTATTCACCACAATATATTCATATTCTATTAGACCTTGAACATATTTGATTATAAGATCAAGGGACGCAACATGAAACTAAATGATTACTGTTGAATTAGCCAGAGACAGTCCTTCAAACATTGATGCACAGGTTACTGATCACCGTGAATATCCTAATCATGACACATGCAATTAAACGACACCTACTTCAAGCAGTCTTTTTAGTACCCTTTATTGTTAATGCTGCACCTGCCTGCCCTAGCAGATAATGATGGTCCGTTTTTTGGACAATATGCAGCTGGCAAATGGATGATTGGCGCCAAAGCGGCCAAAGTACAAAATGGCTCTGATGGATTTAAAGACGGAAATGGCACAGGATTGATATTAGGGTATGAATTTGCTCGCCCCGTCGGTTATGACGGCTCGGTATCGATTGAGGTTGAGCTCCTCAAATCCGGCAATGCGGCCGTCGACCCTGCAAGCAGTTTTCTATCCGGCGGCGCGGTCGGTGAATGGGATGCCGACATTACAAACGTATTCTTTGCTTATCGCTCGCCTGGCACTGTATATTTTAAAGGTAAGCTTGGCTTTCAACGAAGTCAGGTTCAATTAAAAATTCCTGGCTTCAGCAGCGAAAGTGATGACGCATCTATGGCGTGGGGTGCTGGCCTTGGGTTGCGATTAGGTGAATGGGGATTGATTGAGGCGGAATATAGCACTGGCACCGCAACTAACGACATTGGCTTAATTAGTGTCAATGCGGTGGCGACCTTTTAGAAAAAATTGCCGGCCGAGGTAGTTTAACCCAACTTTATATCGTTAATAATATCTTCTGGATCTTCGAGTCCAACCGCTAGGCGAATCAGCCCTTCAGTCACTCCAGCAGCGCTTCGATCTTCATCACTTAAACGACCATGCGTAGTTGTCGCTGGATGAGTAATGGTGGTTTTTGTATCACCTAAATTGGCCGTAATTGATACAAGACTAGTCGCATCAATCAACTTCCACGCCGCCTCGCGACCACCCGACAATTCAAACGATACAACCCCCCCTGACCCGCTCTGTTGAGAAGCGGCGAGTGCATATTGTGGATGCGAAGATAGGCCTGGATAAAATACTTTCTGTACACCAACCTTAGCTTCGCCTACTAAAGATTCCAAATAGTTGGCAATAATAAGTGCGTTGCTACTGGTTTTGTCCATTCTCAGCTGTAAAGTTTCTAAACCTTTCAAAAATATCCAAGCGTTAAACGGACTCATACTAAGACCCGCTCCACGCATAATTGGCAGCAACTTCTCTTCGACCAGTTGTCTTGAACCAACTACAGCACCACCAATAGCCCTACCCTGGCCGTCTAAATACTTAGTAGCAGAATGAACAATCAAATCTGCTCCCATGGTTAAGGGGGTCTGTAAGGCAGGTGTGCAAAAACAATTATCGACCCCCACTAAGATTTCTTCATTAAAATCCTTCACCAACTTGCTGATCGCGGTTATATCACCCACCTCGGTCAGTGGGTTCGCAGGTGTCTCAAATAGCACCAATCGAGTATTGGTTTGCAATGCAGCTTCCCACGAATTCAGATCCACCAAATCTACAAAAGTATATTCAACCCCAAAACGAGACAGTATGTTCTTAAACAAAGTTATTGTGGTACCGAACATATTGCGGGATAAAACCACGTGATCGCCCTCACCAAGTACACCTAAGCATAATAAGGTGTAGGCGCCCATACCCGACGAAGTCGCGATGCATGCCTCGCCACCCTCAAGAGCCGCCAAGCGCTCGGTAAAGGTATCAACGGTAGGGTTACTAAATCGGGCGTAAATATATCCTTCTTCATCGCCTGCGAAACGTGCTGCGGCTTGAGCTGCAGACTCAAAAACAAAACTTGAAGTGGCGACTATACTTTCGGAATGCTCTCCATACTCACTACGATGCTGGCCTGCTCTAACAGCCCTGGTAGCAGGGCCAAAATTCTGCCAGTTCTGTTTATTACCACTCTTTCGATCTTCTGTTTTATCGTTGGTCACGTTTTTTTGTCTCGATAAAGTAAAACTGCTATGCAACAACTTCCAAGTCACTTTCATCGGTATCCACATCCACCGTTCCATTTACCACGCGTAATGTTTTTGCCCCATCGTTACGTTCAATTTCTAAAGTCTCTAAATAGTGCTCGCTCACGTCTCCAGTGATGTACTTTTTATCGAAGCACGATGTATCAAATCCTTTAATGTCAGGATTTCCAGCGCTCGCGCATTGAACCAAATCATCAAGGTCCTGATACCACAGGTGATCTGCACCGATCAGCTTGCACACTTCTTCTACGTTTCTGCCGTTTGCGACCAACTCCGAAGCGGTTGGCATATCAATACCGTAAACATTCGGGTACCGAACCGGAGGAGCAGCGGAGGCAAAATATACCTTCCTTGCCCCAGACTCCCTAGCCATAGCCACTATTTGGCTAGAAGTAGTTCCACGTACGATCGAATCATCAACTAGTAAGACATTTTTATCGCGAAACTCCAGATCAATGGAATTTAATTTCTGACGTACAGATTTCTTACGCTCTTCCTGCCCAGGCATGATGAATGTTCGACCGATATAACGGTTCTTCATAAAACCTTCACGGTAGGGAGCGCCTAAGTGATACGACAACTGTAATGCCGATGTTCGACTTGTATCTGGAATAGGGATTACTACGTCAATAGGGTCGTCCGGCAAGTTCTCTTTTATTTTTTTGGCTAACGCATCGCCCATTCTCAAGCGAGTCTTATAGACAGAGATACCGTCAATCATAGAATCCGGTCTGGCAAAATAAACATGCTCAAAAATACAAGGTGCGTAAGCGCTCTGCTTTGCGCACTGACGTTTATGTACCTTTCCGTCAAACTCGACAAGCACAGCTTGCCCGGGATGGACGTCATCGACAACGTCAAAACCCAACCCATCTAGCGCAACACTTTCGGACGCGACTATATGCTCTGCGCCTGTTTCTGTGTGCCGTATGCCTCTGATAAGCGGCCGAATACCGTAAGAATCTCTAAATGCTACGATTCCAAACCCGACGATTAACGCGACTACCGCAAAACCACCGCTACACCTTTCATACACGCCCTCGATTGCCTTGAATACTGCTTCTGGAGGCAGTTTGCTTACACCTTCCGGTATATGCCTCAATAACTCATGTGCAAAGACGTTGAGCAGAATTTCAGAATCTGAGTTTGTATTTAGATGGCGTCGATCTTCTCGATAAAGATCCTCTCTTAACTCCACCGCATTTACTAAATTACCATTATGCGCCAGCGCTATTCCAAAAGGAGAGTTCACATAGAAGGGTTGCGCTTCCGAGACTGAACTAGAACCGGCTGTTGGGTATCGACAGTGGCCTAAACCAGAATTACCCTCAAGCTTTTGCATATGCCGCATATGGAACACATCTTTAACCAGACCATTGGCCTTGCGCAGATAAAGGCGGTTATTCGCACTTGTCACAATGCCCGCAGCATCCTGCCCGCGGTGCTGAAGGATCGTCAAACCATCGTAAAGCGCCTGATTTACCGGGCTTTGACCAACTATCGCTATGATGCCGCACATAAGTTTTAGTACTGTAGTTCTACAAGCTTGGAGTAAATAAAACTGAAAATAAAATAAATACTAAACACATTGCTAACAATGGTCTCGAACATATCAACTCGCCGGAGAATCAGCAACGATCTTCGGTAATAACTGGCTAATTAGATCTGCGGTAGGATCAAAATAAGACACAAGATTTGAGGCGAGCCAAAATTCTGACCGGTTTAATTCAATACCTCTGACAATGATAATCAATATTGCTATTAGCAATATCGCCCGCAACACACCGAACGCTGCGCCAAGCAATCTATCCGGCCCTTGAATAGCCTTAACTGCGATTACTTTATACAGCAAGTAACTAATTATGCTGAATAAAAACAAACTAACAACGAATACTACGACGAACGCAATGCCGCTTTGTAAAGCCACACCAGGAACGTATTTAGCAACCAGAGGAACCGCATGGTCTGCATAACTCAAACCAAGCCAGAAAGCGAGCACCCAAGATATAATTGACATGGCCTCTCGAATCAATCCGCGCATCAATCCGACACCGACTGAGATCGCCACTATGACAACCAACAATACATCCAAGCCACTCATTTGCGAATCAAACCCACGTTAGGGAAATGCGGTAATCAAACCGGGTTCACCCGTTTTCTGTTCGAGTTGTGTTCTAGCCCTAGCGGCATCTACCCGCCGCTCGTATGGACCAATCCATATACGTATCGCCATGCCCTTGGAGGTTTCAATCGATTCTGAATCAGGCATGAAACCCTTACTTTCTAGGTCAACTAGAAGTTTTTTTACGTTCGCTGCGTTCGCAAATGTACCAATCCGCACCACCCAACCACGCTCTACTGAGCTAGTCGATCCTGACGAAGGTTTGGACGCCTCTACTACCGGCACGTTCTCCTTTACCGGTGTTGCAGAGGACACTTTAGTAGCCACATCGGTAACTTTAGGCTCGGACGGTTTATCAATACTTCCGCGATTTTCTTCAATGGGGGTTATCTTCGAAACAAATACCGTGACCTCTTCCTCGCTCGAAACGTAATCGTTTTTAAGCCCCTGAATAGTTTGCTCTTGATCAGTTGCAGTCGTAGAGACGAGTCCATCGTCACTATCCAATATGACAGGCAACACGATAACCGCTAGCCCTATTAGGATTGCCGCACCAACTAAACGCTTCTTTGGGTCAATTTCTTTCGCTGCCGACATACAATAGGATCGTGCTAAAAAGGCGTTTGTTCAGTTACTGATTGATATGCGAGTATATCACCGACCAGCAAAAACGAACCGAAAACTATTAGCAGATCGTCATCTTTCAAGTATTTCGTCAATTCGCTCCAAAGTTCACGACCATTACCCTCACCAATTACATCGGCAGACGCATTCTGGGCCTTCGTTGCTCGATCAAGACATTCTGTTAAGCCCCCAGCAGCAAACGCTCTAGGTGAATCCAATTCAGCGATCATCCACTTATCAACGTATTTAACAATATGCTCCAATGCTGGACTAACTGACTTGTCTGCGAGCATTCCAAATATAGCGTATACCGTACCGGTTACTTTCAGTGTCTGTATAAAATTTGCTAACGATCGAACCGAATCTTCGTTATGGGCAACGTCTAGAATAATTTGAGGTGATTCCGAATAAACCTGCTTACGACCTAATATAGTTGCGTGGCTAAACGCTTTCTCGAACACGTGATCAGAAACATGAAAACGCTGCTGCACATTCAAGAGAGTGGCCACGCACGTAGCATTCGTCAACTGCTCTGCGCCACCTGTAAATGGCGTTGTGTAACTGCCACGATACTCCCCAGTTGCATTAGTCAGTAAAAATCTATCGTTTTTCTCGACATAATCGAAGTCCCGACCAAGCAATAACATACGTGCACCAACGATTTCTGCGCGCTCAAGCACTGATCGCGGTACATCTCGATCACCGCAGATTACGAGTTGATCCGTGCGCATTAAACCAGCTTTTTCACCCCCAATTTTCTCGCGAGTATTGCCCAGCAACTTAGTATGATCTAAAGCTATATTGGTTAATAACAAAACGTCTGCATTAAGTAGGTTCATAACATCCAGCCTCCCACCCAATCCGGCCTCTAGCACCAGCACATCCAAATCCGCATCAACGAACACAACGAATGCGGCTAGTGAAGTAAATTCAAAAAACGTTAACGGCTCGCTGCCGCGCGCGCGCTCCACACAATCAAACGCTAAAAGAAGTGCCTCGTCACTAACCTCCACTCCGTTCACCCGAATTCGCTCATTAAATCTAACAAGATGCGGAGACGTATAACTGCCCACCGATATATCTGCGTATTGAAATACTTGCGTGAGTAGCTCTACGCAGCTGCCTTTGCCATTAGTTCCAGCGACGGTGATCAAAAATGGTAGCTTGTCGGTCAGTTTTAACCTGTCGAGTACCTTCCTAGGTCTACTTAGATCAAATTCCATCTCTTGTGGGTGCAAAGATTGAATATGTTCAACCCACGTCTCAACAGTAGCGATTTGCTTACCAATCATTCAATACAATCGCCCAGAGGCGCCTTATCAATTGGTCCGTAGGGCCTCTATTTGCTCGAAGCTAGCGACTAGTTTATCTGGATCTTTTCTACCTGGTTCGCTCTCAACACCACTATTAAGATCCACCGCATAAGGGTTTAATTGCTTTATGGGCTCTTGCAAATACTCTGGACCTAAGCCACCAGCTAAAATCAGTCTTGCCAGAGTCTCCGTAGGCCATGCTGCAAAATCAAAAGCTTGTCCTGTACCGCCATAACTCTGCTCGGAACGAGAATCTAATAAAAATGCGCGCGCCGAGACGTAGCCTAGATCATTAGCGTTTAACTCCCTAGAACGCTCTGCTGACAGCGCCTTTATATACGGCAAGCCTAAAGTCTCAGCAAATTCAGGGCTTTCATCACCGTGCAATTGAATAAGATCAAGATGAACTTCTTTTTGTATCTGATGGACTTTCTGTGCTTCCGTATTCACAAAAACGCCTACTAGATCGACAAATGCAGGCACAATTTTTCTAATCTGTTTTGCGACGTTTAAATCAACAAATCGCGGGCTAGCAGGGTGAAAAATAAGACCGACTGCATCAGCACCCAAGTCTACGGCCAACATCGCATCCTCGACTCTGGTAATTCCACAAATTTTTATTCGTGTGCGCATATTCAACTTAATCACCAAAATATTACTGGCTCTGGTATCGGCATATTAATCGCATATCCCGATGGATACTCAACTTTAGTCAAATATAGCCCCTCAGGACGTGCAGTAACACCTCCTTTAGTTCTGTCTTTTGCCTGTAATACAGTGGTCGCCCACTCTACTGGCTTCTCACCAGCACCAATTGCAAGAAGCACCCCGGCCAGATTTCTAACCATGTGCTGTAAAAAAGCATTTGCTACAACATCAATCCAAATCCAAGACCCAGCCGAGCCTACCTCCAACTTACTAATCGTTCTAACCGGTGAACGTGCCTGGCACCCTGCAGCACGAAAAGAACTATAGTCATTCTCACCAACTAATAACATCGCAGCTTGCTGCATTGCCGGTACATCAATGCTGCGATATTCATGGGTGACCAATTTACGATACACCGCACTAGCAATAGGTTGATTCAATACAATATAACGATAGCTCCGTCTAATAGCTTTAAATCGCGCGTGAAAATCGAAACCTACCTGCTGGGCAGCCCGCAATCGAATATCAGTCGGCAGAGCAGTATTAGAACCTAGAACCCAAGCACGATCCGTTCGCTTTACAGGACTATCAAAATGAATGACCTGGCCGGTAGCATGCACGCCGCTATCGGTCCGACCCGCAGTAACGATAGAAATACTGTCGCCAGCCACCTCTGATAGTGCCTGTTCTACGCATCTCTGCACAGTTCGCTCACCATCCTGAGCCTGCCATCCTTTAAATTCACTGCCGTGGTATTCGACGACGGCCGCATACCGTGCGATTGGATCTGTTTGGGCCAAGGTATTAATTAACAGCGTGTACGGTGTTTAATAATGAAAAAATTCACGTCTGATAATAGAACTCGAAATGCTAGCCACGAAATAGCCAGTACTTACTTAATCAAACGTTCAAATCTGACAAGATCCCGGCTGCCTGTTTCTTTTGATTGGGGTCCCCATAATCCATCACATCTTTCAGAATTTGACCTGCACCTTCACGATCCCCTAGTTCTACATACACCTTAGCTAAATCCAATTGTGTTTGTATGTCTTCAGAATCCAGAGCTGGGCTCTCACTAAGATCACTAGCAGTTTCACTTAACATTAGATCGGATAGTTCGCTGAGCTCACCCACAGCAGTAGCATCAGGTGTTAACATTTCAGAATAATGTTCAATGCTTTCCGCTAGATCAAGATTAAAATCGCTATCTAGTGATGATGAATCACTCGTGGACAGACTCTCAACGGACAGCTCACTATTTAATTGAGTGCTCGCTTGTAGATTTTCTACCTCTATATCGAACGCCAACGCGGTACTGCTTAAATCTTCGCTGAATTGAATCGATGCACTTGAACCAACATCATTCAACGATGACGGTTCCTCTAAATTGATAGTCGAGACATCTACATTCATAGGCGAATCATCCAACATTGAGGGTATCTCAAGGGACTCACTCACAGATTGTTGGCTTGTAACGGTATCCGTATCGAACTCTAGAACCGAATCCTTACCTGCGGTCGGCATCTCCAAATCTGAACCAAGGGGCAACGTAGACTCAACCCCAAAAAAGGAACTTGATTCAATACCAGGTGTCTGCAGCAAAACCTCATCTTCAGAACTTTGCGCAGATATAGTTTCTGCTTGATTTTTATCTTCGTCGGTATCTAAATAGCTAGCGGCGGTTTCAATATCTGCTGCAACCTTGTCACCGTACTCGGATAAATTCTCAACACGGCTATCAAAGGAATCGCTATCAAGCATACTTGGAGATTCAATCTTTTGTCCCGTCGGATCAAGAATATCCACGGATGACATTCCCTCAATAACTGATTCAACTTCAATAACAACATCACTAAACTTTGAAGTCGTCTCTACTTCACCTTTTATTTCAGAAGCTGAAGTAGACGATGACCCAATCGCATCCAAGTCTGCATTTATCGTAACCGGCGAAGCATCCTCATTTGCGCTGTCAAAATCCAAACTGCTTGGGCTGTTAAGACTGTCAGACATAACGCTTCCAGATTCGACGCCTTCTACGCTAGCCTGATCATTTCCAAGCACACTTACCTGCTCAGACGCTTTCTCAGTTATACCTAAACCCTCTAAAGAGTCCACTTCAAGTAGCGAGCTAAGCCGCTCCATAACGTCGCCAGTACTGGCGAAAATAGGGTTGGTTAACTCCAACCCCTGGCCCATCTTGACTACTTTTCGCCAAAGCTTATCTTCAGAAACTTTCTTATCTGCATAGAATTGCTCAGCAAGACTTTCAAATTCAGCCTTATTCTCATGTTTATGATAAATCTCGAGTAATTTAACCCGGATATCAAAACGATCATTCGAGCGTTTCAGACCTTCTTTTAATACCTCGATGGCTTGATCATCGCGTCCATAAGCGAGGTAAACTTCTGCCTCAGCCAATGGATCTACATCATCTGAGTGTACCGTTGCTGCATCATCATTATAGACAGTTAAAAAGGAGGAATCCTTACCCTGAACGCGGCCTTCGTCAGGCTCATCATCGTCGAGATCAACTCCATCGTGCACACTGTGCAAATCAAATTGACTATGCGCCCCGTCAACTGCAACCGAAAGCATACTATGCTCAAACTCCTCTTGAGCCCTACGACGTCGCAAAAATAACAGCGCGCAAAGTGCGGCAATAGCTGCGCCAATGATTCCCATCGTCGTTGTATTCTGAAAATCGATTTCCGGCAGGTAACCCCGCAATCGATCAAGCCAGCTTTGTTCGTTGATAATAAGCAATGGTGCCGGACTTGCACTTTCGGCAACTCCACCACCGGCTATTGATTCATCTACAACGGCACGACCGTTGCTAATGTTCCCTGCTGCCCCATTAGTGTTTGAATCAGTCGTGTTCGCAGGTGAGGCCCCAACACCAACCAAGCTTGGGGGTGTTTCACTTTCAGAAGGTGCGCTAGCAATAATTTCAGCCTGTGTACCTGCAGGCTGGGTTTGCGTAGTAGGCCCAGCGGAAGTCGCTGTACTTAACCCCTGCTGCAAGGCTGCCAATGTCGGGTCTTCCAAAGCAATCAATTGATTCACTTCGTCTAACTGAATTTCCAACAATTCAAGACGTTCACGCAACTCGCTATTTTCAAGTTGGCTAGACAGTAAAGAAGACTCAAGTCCCGAAATTTCACTTTGCAAAGCAAGCGTGTCATCAGTTACACCGCTACTTGATTGACCAGCACCTTCAGCAGAACCGATACGAAATTGATCTTGTGTAGTCGCCCCACTACCATTCGCTGCGGATTGGGCACTAATTTCCCCAACCCTACCTTGTGACGCATTAGTTGGTGTATCTGACGAAACGTAGGTAGGAGCCACCCTGCCTCTGTCAGACAAATATCCTTGCCATTCACCTTGTTGCTCTTGAAATACTTGAACGGCAAGCTCTCTCGATACATTTCGGATATCTTCTAGGCTATCTACTCGCAATATTTCACCCTTTTTCAAGAGATTCATATTCCCATTTATAAACGCATCCTGATTATCGCGATGCAGTACATACAGTGTTTGGTAATAACCAAGTTCTGGGTAAACTTGCTGTAACTGGGATGCAATCCCGCTTAGGGTTTCTCCAGCCTCTATCGGACCATATACCCCAAACGCTTCATCGACCGGTAATGCCTGAACATTTGACTCCTGACCGTATGACTCCAAGTTCCCTGAATAATTATAATCGTTTGAGGTGGAATTAGAGGACTGATTCAATGCTGACGTTGTTGACTCCGAAACAAGGGGAACTGATTCGGTCTCGCTGAAAACCGCTTGGCTTTCAGCGGTAGAATAATTCGCTGAGCTAAACTCATCTCGTATACGCGGCGCCATTACCGGCGCAGGTGCCTGAGAACTATAAACCGGAGGGTCTATAAGAGCGGTATATTCCCGCAACAATGACCCACCATCCCACTCGGCTCTAAGTAGAATATGTAGAAACGGTTCGCGCATTTGAGATTCGCTAGAAATTCTAAGCCAATTTTTCCCATTCTCTGGCAGCACGTCGAATTGAATCTCGTCCATAAACTCTGGTCTGCTAATCCCAGCAATAGAAAACTCCTTACGGCTAGCGAGATCAAATACCACCTGTTCTAGATCGTCGGTTCCCGGGTCTAAAATTAATTCCACTCGCAGGTCGAGCGGCTCATCAAGAAAGGAGTTAACCGTAAGATTCCCTAACCCAAGAGCTTGAGCTTGGGATGAAAACAAAAATATCTGCGCAGTGACTACGGCAGTCACAGAAAAGCCCAAACGGAACGCCCTACGTATCGGCGGGCCTAGGCTAAATCTAAAAATACGCATATCGAAATCCGTTTATAACTGCTGCCATATTGAGTTTATCAAACGCTCTCTCAAACACCACTTTTACGCAAAGCGACACCCAAAATAACAAATCAATTTTCCCCAAAATATTAGCAGGTTACCGAAAAACATTCACAAATGACGTTACCTTATCAATACTTGAATGTCTAGGTGAAGATCGTCATACACACGTGTTTTCAACCTATAAATATTCAGCGACTAATACTTCCGCAATTTGCACACTGTTAGTTGCAGCACCCTTACGAACATTATCCGACACAACCCATAAATTAAGACCAAGATCGTAGGATATATCCTCTCGAATTCTTCCGACAAACACACCGTCATGATTCACGGCATTACCTACGGCGGTGGGGTAACCTCCATCTACACGCTCATCAACGACTACCACACCAGGGGCATTTTCAAGCAATTCTCGGGCCATTTCCGCAGTGATTTTTTCACGTGTTTCAATATGCACAGCCTCTGAATGGCCGAAGAACACGGGAATCCGAACGGCCGTGGGGTTAACAGTTATATCTGGATCCTCAAAAATCTTCTGAGTCTCCCACACCATTTTCATTTCTTCTTTGGTGTATCCGTTTTCCTGAAACACATCTATCTGAGGTATTGCATTAAAAGCAATTTGGCAGGGATAGACTTTTGTCTCTATGTCCTTGCCACTTAACAATGCCGCAGTTTGACCCGCAAGCTCCTCCATGGCTTCCTTTCCTGTACCTGAGACTGCCTGATAGGTCGCAACATTAATTCGAGTAATTCCTACCGCATCGTAAATTGGTTTCAAAGCCACCAACATTTGGATCGTAGAGCAATTAGGATTCGCAATAATGCCGTGCGCATGATAACTCGCAATCGCATGTGCATTAACCTCTGGCACTACTAGCGGGATCTCATCGTGGTATCGAAAATGCGACGTATTGTCAATGACTACGCAATCAGCGGACGCTGCCTTTGGTGCATAAACTTCAGAAATGCTACCACCGGCAGAGAAAAGACCAATCTGAACCTTAGCAAAATCAAAAGTTGCCAAATTTTCTACTACAACAGATTGGCCATTAAATTGTTTGCGCTGCCCAGCAGATCGCTCGCTCGCCAACAAATAAAGCTTTCCAACTGGGAACTGCCGCTGCTCAAGTACCTGCAGCATAGTTTCACCAACCGCACCTGTCGCACCAACGATCGCGATATCGTAGGTTTTCAACATACAACGCCTCTACATCTTAAAGTGGTTAAATATCACAAAATTATCGCCCAATCATGCTCCAATAAACAACAGCACAATTCAGGGCTATTTAGGCGCGCGATACTAGCATAGATACATAATATGATGCTGCCCCAAAAGCCCTTCGGTCATATCCCTTGACTTGATGAGTCTATTTCATAGACCATTAAACTATGTCAGCGCAAAAGCAAAGCTTTAGACAAATTGTCGCCTTACTATCCAATCAATTTGGCAATCTAAATTTAGGCATAGACCAAAATGCCCACTCGCTTGATGAATTACTTCCTCTAGACGGCGTGCATCGCCAAGTCGTTCACAGCATGCTGCAAGGCATATATCAGCGAAATAAGTGTTTATCGCTAGACTCGAATATCTTGCTCGGACAAACTTTTGATGCCTTAGGCGAACTGGCGTGGGAATTAAAATCAGCCAAACATGCCGAACTGGACGCCCTCACTTTACTAGAACAAATTGGCGAGTACCTCGCTGAGCTTTGGTCATCCACCCAGCAAGGCCAGCTGGCTGAGAACCATTATTTTTCGGCTTCAAACTTGGTAGCAAACAACACTATAACCGCTAGTTCTGCGAACAAATCGAAGTCGCCTCGCCCAATAAAATTTCGCCTTCCTAGATAGAGTTCGTTCATCGCCAAAGTAATCGGCACAGTCACTATATAAGTCAATTAGATTGATTCTGCTCTAGCCATTCAAAAAACTCCTTTTCAGAAAGGATTGGAATACCGAGCTGTTGAGCTTTTGTTGCTTTACTTCCTGGAGCATCGCCAACTATGACTTTGGTGGTTTTTTTACTTACCGAACCAGTCACCTTTGCACCCAAATCACGCAGTAACTGCTGTGCCTCTGAGCGAGATATATTGGATAAAGCCCCTGTGACCACGACAACTTCCCCAACCAAAGGTAAATCGATTTGGTCTGGTTTCACTTTTTCTACCATTGCCCAGTTAATACCCGCTTTAAGTAGTTTGCTTAACACTAAATTATTTGCGGGTGATGCAAAAAACTCATAAATACTCTCTGCTACCACGGGACCAACATCGTCAATGGCAATCAGTTTTTCAATTGATGCAGCTTGAATATCTTCTATTGAAGTGAACTCTAGCGAAAGCTGACGAGCCGTCACCTCCCCAACGTGCATAATGCCCAAGGCATAAATGAATCGCGCGAACGTAGTGCTTCGCGACGCAGCAATTGCGGCAATTAAGTTTTGAGCTGATTTTTCTGCAAACCTTTCTAAAGCTTCCAGCGATTCCACCTTCAAAGCATACAAACTTGCGATATCAACTATCAGTTCAGCCGCTAGTAATTGCTCAACCACCTTGTCGCCCAGGCCTTCAATGTCCATTGCCCGTCGGGATGCAAAATGCTTGATACGCTCTTTCTGCTGCGCACTGCAAACTAGATCGCCCATACATCTTACGACTACAAGCTGATCATCAAAATGCAACGGCGATCCGCACACCGGGCAACAATCAGGAAACTTAAATGGTATTAAGTTTAGATCGTCTGACCGGCTCGCCACCTTAACAATCTGAGGTATCACATCACCTGCCCGCCTCACAATCACGGTATCGCCAACGCGAATATCTAAGCGCTCGATTTCGTCTCGATTATGCAGAGTAACATTTGAAACGGTAACCCCGCCCACGAACACAGGTTGCAGCCTTGCAACGGGTGTAACGGCCCCAGTTCTACCCACTTGAACATCGATATCGAGAACGGTAGTGCGCTCTTCCTGAGCAGGAAACTTATGCGCCACCGCCCAGCGCGGCGCTCGAGCCACGTAACCAAGTGCTTGCTGCTGGGAAGTAAGATTAACTTTATACACCACCCCATCAATATCGTATTTTAGTTCTGATCGTTGCTGTGAAAGTTCCTCGTAATAAGCAGACAATCCAGCAACCCCGGCGACGGTTTTTACCAAGGGTGATACTCGCAAACCAAAATCACGAAACTTATTGAGTAAAGCATCTTGACTATTAAACTCAAAATCATCGGAATGCGCACCCACACCATAAAAGTAGATATCTAGCGGGCGACTCGCTGTTATAGCTGAATCTAATTGCCGCAAGCTACCGGCGGCTGCATTTCTAGGATTGACAAATATTTTGCTTCCCAGAGCAAGCTGCATCGCGTTCAATTCTGCAAACCCATTATGCGAAAGGAACACCTCACCCCGCACCTCTATATACTCCGGCGCAGCGCCCTTTAACCTCATTGGGACTGCCCGAATAGTTCTAACGTTCTGTGAAATATCCTCGCCACTGACGCCATCTCCACGGGTTGCAGCGCTCACAAACACACCATCCCGATACAGAATATTAACCGCGAGACCATCCAGCTTGGGTTCTGCTACAAATTCCAGTTTTTCTGCTAGATCTTCGGCGGAAATGTCTTTAACCGGTAATTGTTCAACAACTCCAGAATCTAGTATTAATCGGCAAACGCGAGCTGCGAATGCCGTAAGTTCCTCACTGCTAAACACATTACCCAGCGATAACATTGCCTGCAGGTGTTGAATACTGGAAAATTCATCAGCCACAGCTCCGCCCACCTTATTTGTTGGGGAGTCCGCACTTTTTAATTCTGGGTGATCCAGTTCCAACTGGGTCAACTCCCGCAATCGAAGGTCAAATTCGATATCGGTCAGGTTAGGGTCGTCTAAAACGTAATAACGATAATTCGCGTCTTCAAGCTCCGCACGAAGCTCAGCGACTCTTTTAATTGTTGCGCCTAACCCGGTCACGCACTAAAACAATTTATTCGTCAGCGGACTACCAGGACGTAACCCTTCTTCCTGCATGGATCTAGAAATGCTCGACACTTGATCATGGATTGCATCTAGAGTTTTTCCAGTCATTGAATGACCTTTATGATCAACCATTTTGGCTTCCAACCAGGCTTGCAACTGATTTGCATCATTAAGCATCATGCCAAACGTTTGCTCAGGGTCAGAGGTCGCAGGAACGTTCATGTAGAGTACGATGTCATGGATTGAACCCTCATCACCTTGCTGGTATATATTGCCTGAACTATCGGTCGGCGACACATGATATAGAACTTTACGTTCATCCTGCTCAGATTTCTGAGACTTAACATAGATCCCGTTTACATCCCGACTTAGTGATAGATCTTCCATACAACTTGTGAAATCGCGCCAAGAAAATCCAGATTTTCTCTTAGACACTAAATTCAACACCGCCATCGCATCGAACTTTCGACCAATTGAATCGAGCATGGCCGATTGTTGCAAAGCATCATCAAAGTCCATCGAAAATCGAAAACTTCGGTCAAACGCTTCGCCCATTGACAACATCATCTGAGAAAATCTGCTTAATTCATTTTCAGATATTGGACCACGTCTGTCTGCCAGCTGAACAGATGCCCCTAAATCCAAAAACTGAGCGGTAGCATCTTGTTTTTCTAATTCAGTCCAGTTTCCACCATAGGCTTCCTTGCCATATATCTGCATAGGCTTATAAAGTTTGTCCTGATACTCGCGGTAAATCTTTAATACTTCGTCGCGCATTACTGGCTTCGACCCTGGTAGGCGAGCTACAAACTCAATCTGATAATCTAGCTCTGGCAAGCCTTCCGCATCGCCTTCCTCGAACACGCCACCACTCTCAGTTTCAGGTGGAATTGAAGCCGTTTTCTCAATCGAGCCAGTGGGGAAAATTGATGGTTCTTCCCGAAAATCAGAATGCTCGCGCTTAAATCCAGATAACTCAGGTTCAACTGATGCCGCTTCTTTACCTGAACCAGTATTTTTCTGTTGCTGGGCATCAACCCTTGGCAACTTTGAATCAAAAGGCCTTTGTTCACGCTCTAATCCGTGTACAACTTTATCATCTATCTTCTGGCTAGAACGCGCAGTCAAAAACCATACTAATCCAAATATGCCCAATCCAGCCAAAAAATATGCAATTTGCAACCCCATTTACACTGCCGCCATCTTCACAGCTTGTTCAACATCTACAGACACCATTCGCGAAACCCCTGGTTCGTTCATCGTGACACCAACCAGTACGTTTGCAGCCTCCATAGTAATTTTATTGTGCGATATAAATAGTATTTGAGTCTTCTCAGACAGACTTTTAAGAATACCAGCATAACGTTCGACATTTGCATCATCGAGCGGCGCATCAACCTCATCTAAAACGCAAAATGGTGCTGGATTCAATTCAAAAAAGCCAAATAGTAACGCCACCGCAGTCAAAGCTTTTTCACCTCCAGATAATAAGTGAATTGTACTATTACGTTTGCCAGGCGGCCTCGCCATAACAGTGACGCCTGTCGTTAGCAAATCTACGCCTGTCATTTCAAGCGACGCTTTACCTCCGCCAAATAGCCTTGGAAACATAATCTGAAAGCGTGAGTTCAGGTCATCAAATGTTTCTTTAAACAATGACCTGGTTTCTCTATCAATCTTCGCAATCACACTTTCCAAAGTCTGTAGCGACTCAGTTAAGTCTACGCATTGGCTATCCAAATACTCCTTACGCTCTACACCTTCTTTGTATTCATCGATAGCGACCAAATTGACGGGGCCAATACGCTCAATACGAGCAAGCAATTTCGACAAAGTTGTTTCCAGTTCTGAATAATCAGGACGCACGTCCATAGCCTTTAACTCAAGCAACACCTCATCAACATATTCCGAACTTTCCACTATCGTCGTCAATCTAACTGATAGCTCTTGCTTAGCCAGTCGCGCTTGATCCAGGCGCTCACGAACACCATCGGTTAACTGTCCAAAACGCATTCGATCCTTATCGTGCTCGCGAATTTTATTTTCATAGCCGGTCACCTGGTCACGACATTGGGCCAATTCTTTTTCTGTCTCCAGTCGCTGTTCAATCAGCGACTCCAGCCGCTGTTTTTGACTGCTATCATCAGGTGCCTTCTGGTCCACTGATGAATTTAGAACCGCTGCGCGTTGCTCAAGCTCTAACAGTTGTTCGGTAAGCCGTTGCAAATTTTGTTGTAAAGAATTGCGATTGGCATCCAGCCCCTGATACTCGAGTTCTACCGATTGTTTGCGATCCCGCATCGAGTTCAATTCCCCGCGGGTAGTACTCAATACAGCAAACGCTTGTTCTTTTCGGCTGATCAGATCTTCCTTTTTCGTTTGCAGCTCGGATGTATGACTCTCCGCGATTTTGAGCTTACTCTGTGAATCTTTAAGTGAAATTTCTGCAGCGGAAATCTGATCTGAATTTCTCGTCATTTCAGCCGAAACACGTTCTAACTGCTCTCGAGCGTTTGATGATTTGGCCTGCGCCTCACCAAACCGATTATGTAATTCATTACTGACTTTACTGGCGGACTGGAATAACTGCTCTAACTCGCTTCGACTTAGCTTGAGCTCGTTAATGCGCTCTTTTGTCTGCTCTAAAGCCAACGTTTCTTTGCTAAGACTCTGTGAGCGCGTTTCGACATCTTGCTGCAAACTGGTTATTTCAGCGGAACGCGCTAATATGCTTTGATCTGCCCCGCTCCCCTTACGTACCAATAACCAATTACGCCCAAGCAGTGTTCCGTCTTTACTAATAATACATTCGCCCGCACTTAACTCATCGCGCCACTGCATAGCCTGAGCGAGACCTTCCGCTGCGTATACCCCGAACAACCAATCAGCGACATATTTCTGACCAGATTCAATATAATCCAGTAATTTCGGAAAATTCTTTTCAACGTCGCCAGGATTCTTTTCGCTCTTCGCCATCCCATCAACCAAGCAAACATCCAGGTCCTCTGGTACTTCATCTGCACTTAAGCCCAAATGGTCAACGGTTATTGCAGACAGGCGGTCGCCCAACAAAGAATCCAGTGCCACCTCCCAACCCGGCCGTACCTTTAACTGGTTCGCAACAACACCGGTAGATTTTATTCCTAAGCCATCAAGGGTAAGCGACACTTGGCTATCATCTTCTTTAAGAGAAGAAGCCTGAATTTCTTGTAAAGACTGCAATCGAGCCCGCAGACTCTCTACATTTCTAGCGGCTTTATTATACTCTTCCTGACCCGATTCTTGTTGCGCTCGTAATTGTTCTAATGTCTGGTTAGCATTTTGCAAATTTGATTGCAGGTCTTCGAGCGATTTATCAGAAACCTCCATTTCATTTTGTAAATTCTCAAGCCCCGTATCAGCAACAACATGCTGATAACTTTCTTTTTCCGCTGCAAGTTTTACGCTCGACTCTTGCAGGCGCTCAATCTCTTGCGCCGTTCGCTTGATATTTTCTGACTCGACATCCCTTATACGCTCTGGTTGCTGAGCTTCACTGCCAAACAGATCCCATTGCAACTGCAATTCCTGGTAATTACTTTCGACGTCAGACAGCATGCTTTCAACGCCTTGATATTCAGCCCCTACAGCAACGCGATTCGGTTCTAATTCGGCTAAGCGTTCAACGATTTGTTTTAGTTGATCAGAATCCTCCTTCTGTAAAGAAAGTAATCGTTGCTTCGAATTCGCAAGCCGGGTTAGTTCATCTTGATCCGAGGCTTGTTTATCCCTCGCATGCTTTATAGATTGTTCAATAGAAGCGATTTCTGCCCCAGACTCATAATACCTTGCCTGAATCGCGTTCAACTTCTCACCCGCATCACTACTTTCGGTGCGCAATCCTTCGATACCGCTTTCGACTCGCCGTTGCTCAGCGAGATTGCCGTCTAGCTCGGTTTGCAAACGAGCTATTTCGACATCCCTGAGCTCTTCTTTATCGGTCAACTCCAATGCGCGCAATGCTGCCAATTTAGACTTTAGTGATCGCTCTTCAGCCCGAAATTCCTTATAGCGTTCCGCATCGTTTGATTGACGCTTCAATCTGCGAAGTTGTGTTTTTAACTCCGACATTATGTCTTCGACACGCTCCAAGTTAGCGCGTGTATGGGCTATTCGGTTACCTGTTTCACGCCTTCGCTCCCGATATTTTGAGATCCCAGCGGCCTCTTCAATTAGTGTACGTAACTCTTCTGGCTTCGATTCCACAATGCGCCCGACCATGCCTTGCTCAATAATTGAGTAAGATCTCGGACCCAAGCCAGTACCGAGAAAGATATCTTGAATATCCCGCCGTCGGCAACGAGTCTTATTAATAAAATAGCTCGAACCACCGTCCCGCACCAACTCACGTCTAATCTCTATGTCCTTATATTTACCCCAAGCACCTGGAGCTTTTCCGTCGCTATTGTCAAAAAGTAATGCAACGCTGGCCTTACCCACCGGTTTCCGAGCCGATGAGCCATTAAATATGACGTCATCCATGCTTTCGCCTCGTAAGGTTTTCGCCGAGGACTCCCCCATCACCCAACGAATAGCATCGATAACGTTCGATTTACCACAACCGTTGGGACCAACTATTCCGACAAGATCAGCCGGCACCTTTGCAGTAATCGGATCTACGAAAGATTTAAAACCAGCCAGTTTTATATGTTTTAAACGCATTTCCGAGGAAAACTACAGTTCTAAATCGATTAAAATACAGTTACTCAAGACCAGCACCAAACGCATTTTCAGGGACTGCAATTCAGTTGAGGTGAGTATCTGTATCAAGGGTAATATTTTGACTCTGTTGTAGACCGTAGATTAAGGTAAAATCCGACGCCTGGAAACAGCCTGAGCCTGAAATTTTCCTTAAATAGGCATAATAAGTAAGATAAATTTGAAATGACGAGCAAAGCAAGCAAGCAGTTGGAGAACTTCCCAAATCCTAACCCGGATCGGGATTACACCATCCACATGGAAATACCGGAATTTACCTGCCTGTGCCCTAAAACAGGTCAGCCAGATTTTGCCACGTTTTATCTAGACTATGTACCGAACTTTAAATGTGTGGAACTAAAATCATTAAAACTATACATGTGGTCTTATCGGCAAGAAGGGGCATTTCACGAGGCAGTCACCAATACTATACTTGATGATTTAGTTGCGATAACTCAGCCCCGGTTTATGCGGTTACTTGGGGACTTCTATATTCGCGGTGGTATAACAACAAAGGTTACCGCAGAATTTCGTGCCCCAAATTGGCAACCTTTATCTAAAATTGATCTCCCATAATACGCCAAAGCGCCCGACATTGATTAACTATCAAAACGTAGGCATCTACAATCGGTGCTGCAGGTAAAACATTTGGAATCACAAACTTTAAAAGAACAGTTTGATCGAAATGGTTTTATAGTCATGAATGCCTTTGGCTTAGCTCAGCTTAAAGATATTCAAACTGCGGCAAAGCGGGAACTATCAGAACAGCTAAAACCCTTTGAATTAGAAGCCGATGTTCAATACCCGGGTGCCCCTGAAAATGCGTCGGTTAGCGGAGGATCTACTCCGCGACGACTTCTGCGAGCATTCTCTAGGAATAAAATATTTGCCCAATGGGCGTCAAACCCAGCCGTCGCTGATACTTTGAAAGACCTTTTAACGTGCACGCAGCTTTGGCTGAATCCCAATCACCACAATTGCTTGATGACCAAACTTCCAGACTTCAGCAGCGACACGCTATGGCATCGTGATACCCGCTACTGGTCATTTAATACTCCCAACTTAATAAATACGTGGCTCGCTCTGGGGAATGAACGCGCAGAAAACGGCGCGTTAATGGTAATCCCGGGATCTCATAAAATCACGCTCGAGCCCGATCAATTGGATAAAGGCCAGTTCCTGAACCCCTACCACCCCAAAAACCTTGCTTTACTAGCGAGAGCCGAGCCAGTTGAGTTAGAGGCTGGTGATATGCTTGTGTTCAGCGCTAATTTATTCCATGCTGGTTCGAGAAACCTGACCAACAAAGCTAAACTATCTCTTGTCTTCACCTACCACGGGGAAGACACCAAGCCAATCGCCCAATCCCGCTCTGCGGCCCTACCGGAAATCATAATTTCGTGAACAAACCTAATATCGCAGGTAGGAACATACCTGACCACCTTAAGCCTAATCCGGGCGCACCGGTTATGTTTAGTAATGGCCTTCTGGAGCGGCTTAGCAAAATTAGCCCTATAACGGTGCTGGGGATTTATATCCCTCTTTCTGGTTATGCATTATGGCTTGCCAGCGCGGTAAACGAACCGGCAGAAATTATAGGCCTAGCAACTATTGGGTTCTTATTCTGGACTCTGTTCGAGTACCTATTCCATCGAAGCGTATTTCATTTTTGGCCAAATGGTAAATTTCAAAGCTGGCTACAATTCACTATTCATGGTGTGCATCATCAGTACCCGCACGATAAGGATCGCTTGGTTATGCCGGTAACCGTTAGCTTGTTAATAGCCGGGTTACTTTTTTGGTTATTCTACGCCACCCTCGGACAACCGGCCTACGCATTTACCGCAGGTTTTATGCTTGGTTATCTGTTTTACGACATGATGCATTACAGTATTCACAACTTTGATATTCCCAAAAATCAACTAGGACAGCTCATATGGCGCCACCATCTCGCACATCATTTTCTTGATACAGGTAATGGCTATGGCGTATCGACACCAGTATGGGACTATGTTTTTGGGACAACCATTCTTAATCGAAATAGAGCTAACTCGAGCGAGCCCGAAAACCTGGAATGAAAAAAGTTGAAAACAGCCCGTTCGATCCGTTTGTTAAATGGTTCTTCCCAAAGCTTTTGCCGTACTTACCCGAGTGGTTAAACGCAAACAGGATTACTGTCATTGGCTTTGCGGGCTCGATTGCAGCAGCAATTTGCCTATTTTTAAGTAAAGATCGTGAATGGCTTTGCCTACTTGGTGCTTTCGGAATTTGGCTACATTGGTTTGCGGATACGCTCGACGGAGTTGTTGCCCGCGCCGGTAAGCCCTCAATACTCGGTTATTATTTAGATCACTTTAGTGATGCCGTCAGTGTGGCCATCATTTCTATCGGTATATTTTTAACCCCAGGCTCCCATTTATTGATAGGTCTATGCGCCGCCTGCATTTATCTGCTTTTATTTATACATGGCCTTATTAAAGCTGAGCTCACCGGCACAATGGAGCTCCCCTATTTCGGTCCGACTGAAATTCATTTTTCAATCATTACTATATTGTTGATTCAATATAAGGTTCGTTTTGGAGAAGCAATTATGCAAACTTCACCCATCTCAGGTACCGATGGATGGTTGGCTCAAAACTTTGGATTAAACGGTGGTTTAACCTTGATCGATCATCTAGGCTTGCTCATAACCGTAGTTATGTTTTTTATGCTGCTGATCGAATCCTATATTTTCATAAAGCAATTAAGCAGTCAGGATGATATACCACCAGATGCTTGAGATGTAAGGATCTGAGGCCGGCAGAAAGCAATCTATATCCATTGCACTCATCATTTATTGATATTTCAAATAAACTGAAAATTGACCTCCTAACACCAATTTGTAAGACTGCCGTATGATGTTGCTTACACACGCAAACTAAATTCCCGTGACCGATAATAATATTACCAACGAATTCCTAAACTATCGTCGCGCTATTTCTGCGCTTTTGGGAAAACTTAAATCGGTATCTCCGCACGATATTGAAGATATCCTACAAGAAACTTATATTCGAACCTATCAGTCCGCCCTTAAGCATGAAATTCACTTTCCAAAAGCTTTTATGGTTAAAACTGCTATAAGGCTAGCAAACCACAATCACGCCAAACAGAATAGAACAGAATATACTGACCATATAGAGGATTTTTCTGTTTCAGAGCTCTATCAATACGATACACAAAAATCTAGCGGTGACCCAGAAAGAGACTACATAAAGCTCAAAGAGTTTGAACTAATGTGCCAAGCACTTAATACACTCCCTGTTAAGTGCCGGAGAGTTCTAATCCTTAAAAAGATTTATGGCTTTAGTCAAAAAGAGATCTCTACAAAACTAAAAATTAGCCAAAGCACCCTAGAAAAACATGTCGCCAAAGGCGTTCTGTTATGCGCGCGTTTTATCGAAAACCACAAACGCGAAAATCAAGACTCTGTGCTTGGTATTTCTGGTCTTAGTAGATCTAAAAAGTTAAATCCTCGTAAAGAACGTAAAGCTCGCAAAAGCTGAACAAAAGACCAGCAACAAATAACAAATATAGCCAGATACCAATTTTAAAAACATAGAATGAAACCGATACCTTTTCCAAACATTGTAGCCATAGAAGAAGCCGCTTCCAAATGGGTTGCTGCAATGGATCGTGGTTTAAATAGTGATGAAAAGGAAGCATTGGAAAACTGGCTAGAACAATCACCTATTCACGCAGAATACATGGTTAAACTGGCAGCAGTTTGGGATTTAATGGACGTGCTAGCGCCTATTTCACACTTATTACCATTGGACACCCCCCTTGACGAAGTCGAAAAAGAATTAGTACGTAAAGCTGCGCGACAAATTGATACCCGCGATACAAGCGATCGATGGCGGGATGTGAGATACGCGGCAGCAGCATGCTTATTTGCAGCCACTATTGCCACCACTTGGTTGGTTACCTCTGCTGTTCAATCACCAGAGACTGTTGATCTGGTTTACAGTGATCCATCGCTATCTTCGTTCAGCGCGACTTATGCCACCGACGTTGGCAAATACTCCGAAATAACACTGCCTGACGGTAGTGAACTCAAATTGAACACCAACTCCAAACTGGTAGTTGAATATACAGCCTCCGAAAGACGAATTAATTTGCAGTCGGGTGAAGCATTTTTCAAGGTCGCTAAAAACCCAAACCAACCATTTCGTGTACTGGCCGGAAATACCGCTGTCACAGCCATAGGGACAGCTTTTAATGTGGAAATTGCTACAGAATCAAATATTCAGGTTCTTGTAACTGAAGGAAAGGTTGTTATTGATCCAATTAACACTAGCGAGCTAGCTAACGTTACAAACTTTTACAAATTAGAACCCGACTTGGATAACGGTCAAGTCTATCTAGAATCGTGGCAGCAGCTCACTATTGATGAACAAGGAAACACTAGCCCAATAGCGCTTCTCAGCGAAGAGCAACAAGACGCCCCTCTAGCTTGGCAAGATGGTATGCTGTTGTTCGAGGGTGAACCGCTTTCAGAGGCAATCAGTGAAATCAATCGATACACATCGAAAACTTTTCATATTACTGATCAGTCTATAGCGGATATTCTCGTTGGGGGCTATTTCAAAGCGAATGATACTGAACAGTTACTAGTGATGTTAGACCGTAACTTTGGCATCGCAGCTAAACACAATGGCGATCGTATCGCTCTATTTCGCAGGCAATAGAATTAGCTTAATACCGGTCTAAAACTATAGGTAAAGTTTTTTTGCGTATTAATAGGGGATTTCTGCGTTTCATTACTCTATCTAATGTGAGTTGGCAAAATGTCGACAAATAATCACCTTTGGTTAGGCGTTCGTGCGGTGTTAATGATTCTATTCCTTGGTTTGGGGATAGCAAAGCACGCAAATGCCCAAAGCGAAGCGACTTATCTGTTCGATATTCCAAGACTTAGGGCTGACAAGGCGCTCATTCAATTTGCAAAGCAAACGAAAGTTACGGTTTTATTTCCTTACGAAGAAGCGAGAAAAGAAACAGTCGGACCTTTAAGGGGTGCGTTTACTGTTTCTCAAGCTTTAGAAGTACTGCTTCAGGGAAGCCGAATTGGATGGGATACCGAGTCAACAGGTAATCAAGAGGCCGTTACTTCTTCGCAACGCGGCAACCTCTTACCAACAGGAGAGCAAGAGAAAATGTTTAATAACAAAATAGTACCTACCGTTATAGCACTGTCTATTCTCGGCAGTACTTCACCGGTAACAGCACAAGTGCAGGGTGACTCAGGTCAGCCAGTCTTGGAAGAAATAATTACTATCGGCACTAGGAGCGCCAAACCTCGTTCGGCCGCTGACTCCCCGGTACCAGTAGACGTTATTTCAGCTGAAGATTTTTCTGCATTAGGCAACACCTCGGACATTACAGATAGACTGAAAGCGCTGATCCCTTCGTATACTGCCACCCCGGCAACTGGCGATGGAAGTGCGTTTGTTCGACCAACCTCCCTACGCGGAATGTCACCAGACCAAACATTGATTCTGGTAAACGGAAAGCGACGACACCGTTCAGCTTTGGTTCAATTCTTTGCACCAGCAGCAGGTAACGGGTCTCACGGGGTTGACGTAGGTATGATCCCCGCCATTGCACTAAAAAATATTGAAGTCCTACGTGATGGCGCCGCTGCTCAATATGGATCCGATGCTATCGCTGGAGTAATTAACTTTGGCCTGCGAGATGCTAATGAAGGTGGTGAAGTGCAAGTCCAATACGGCGAATTTTACGACGGAGAATCTAGTGTTAGTGCCGCCGCAAATTTTGGGTTGCCGTTAGGCGATAGTGGCTTCGTAAATATCAGCATAGAGCGTTCGGATAATGACGCCCTCTCTAGAGGTATACAGCGTCCCGACGCGCAAGCTTTAGAAAATGCTGGTGTCCCAGGTGTTGGTGCTGATGCGCCGTTTGGCGACTCACCATTTGTTCAAACTTGGGGCCGCCCTCAAACCGAAGCAACCCGCTTATTCATCAATTCAGCCATAGAACTTGCAAACGGATCGGAACTTTATGCGTTTGGTAACTATGCGGACACTGATGGCCGGTACCGCTTTTTCTATCGCGCCCCAGGCCACTCGACTATCGCAGCGCTTGGCCTTCAAGGTCAGCTGCCGGCTGGCTACACGCCATTTCTTGATGGCGCACAAACAGACACCAGTGCAGTTCTAGGGCTTAGAGGTGTATTTGATAACGAAATGACCTATGACTTTAGTGTTGGTTACGGCAAGAACGAATTGGACTATTTTCTCAACAATACGCTCAACCCAGGCCTAGCTCTGGTTAATGGCCAGGCTCAAAGAAACTTTGATGTTGGTGCATACGAGCAAGATGAAATTAATCTGAACGCCGACTTCTCTAAACAGCTAAGCGACAATCTATACCTTTCCTTTGGTGCAGAATGGCGCGAAGAAAGCTTTGGTGTTATTGCTGGCGAGCCTAACGCCGTTGTCAACGGTATTTCCACATCCGGATTTCGAGCGCCCACTGGTAGCGATATAGGAACATTTAGTCGAGATAACTTTGCTGCTTATGTAGATATTGAGCATGACATCTCGGATGCATGGTTAATGCAGTACGCCTTACGTTTTGAAGACTACTCTGACTTCGGTAGCGTAATTACCGGAAAAATCGCATCTCGATTTACTGTCAGTGATTCACTTACTCTACGTGGCGCTGTATCCACCGGTTTCCACGCCCCTACTCCAGGCCAAACCAATATTCAAACTGTGATAACCACATTTGATGGGTCAACTGGGCTACAAGTAGAAGAAGGTCTAGTAAGTGCTAACAGCGCCGCAGCTCAAGCAGCTGGTGGTACCGCGCTTAAAGAAGAAGAATCCCTAAACATTAGTGCCGGCTTTGCAACTTCATTAGGCGACAACTTCGACTTGACAGTAGATGGCTACATTATTCAAGTAGATGACCGCATATACAGAACCGGGGATATTCCCGTCAGCGACCCTCGGTTTAACACAGTATCGTTCTATACCAATGCGATAGATGTTGAAAGCAAAGGTCTGGATGTAGTGCTCAGTGGTGGTTTTGATTGGGGCAATAATCTTCAAACCGATCTGTCATTTGCCTATAGCTACAACAAAGTATCTATAACTGGACAGCAATTGGTTGGCACCATTCAACCTGTTAGCAACTCGGTAGTCGAAGATATTGAAAATAATTACCCAAACCATCGTTTCACATTAACCGGGAACACATATATCAGCGATGCTCTTAATTTAATGTTGCGTGCAACGTACTACGGTTCTCATTTTGACGAGCGCGGAACCATCAACGGTTCGTTTGGTAATCAAAGCTCTGAAATTGATGCGATCATTTTTGTCGATGCGGAACTTGGATGGCAAGTAAATGATAACTGGCGTGTAGTTGGTGGTGTCGCCAACTTGTTTGACTCGTTTGTTGATGAAATTCCAGCTGGAACAGCATTTGCAAATCGTCAGAGCGTTGGCCTGCAATACCCACGTCGAACTGCTGCAAATTACGAAGGTGGTTCGTGGTATCTAAAAGGGGTATATAACTTCTAATTAACAAAACCCAAAGTATGTATTTTGGGTAGTTTTATTTAGCCGTAATCACTAAGGCCTGTAACGACATTTCGTTACAGGCCTTTTTTAGAGCAATAAGAGAATGAACGTCAAGAATATATTAAGTAGTGTTTTCTCCAACTTAACGCCGTCTTCCACCCTTTATATCAACGAAACCGTTAATCAACGCTGGCAACGTGGAGAACAGTTATTTCATATGGGTTTTGGGGAATCGAGATTTGATGTACACCCCAAACTTCAACAGGCACTAACAAGCAATGTCCACCGAAAAAGTTACTTGCCATCAAAAGGTCTACCAGACCTCTGTACCGCCGTCGCAGGATATTATTCAACCAAACTGAAACAAGATGTTAAATCCAGTCAGGTGATTATAGGTCCGGGCAGCAAATCTCTAATTTTCAGTCTACAAATGGCACTTGAGGCAGACCTATTCTTACCAGCACCCTCGTGGGTATCATATGAGCCTCAGGCACGCTTACTAAACCGTAAAGCATCGTATATACCGGCGACCGCAGAATCTGGTTATGCTTTCGATCTGGAGGCCTTCGACCGGCTAGTGCAAGCTTCAGACAACCCATTAAAATTATTGGTGATAAATAGCCCAAACAATCCTACTGGGCAGATGCTGACAGCTGAGTTTTTAGAAACACTGGCCAACTACTGTCGTGAACAGAGTATTTTAGTGCTCAGTGACGAGATTTATTTCCAGGTAGTGCACGGAAACCAGCAGCATGTATCAATATCCAAATACTATCCTGAGGGGAGCTTTGTATTAGGAGGACTGAGTAAACACCTATCAATTGGTGGATGGCGTCTCGGACTTGCAATCTTGCCTGATAATGAAATTGGTGCAAAATTAATGCCTGCGCTTCAAGTGATCGCGAGTGAAACGTGGTCATCGGTACCAGCACCAATTCAATTTGCAGCAATTGTTGCCTATAGCAATGACGCTGATCTCGAAAAATATATTGGTAACTGCGCGATGATTCATGGCATAAGAACCCGCCATATTTATCATCATCTGGTTTCCTTAGGCGTACAATGTACAAAGCCTATCGGAGCTTTTTATATCACTGCCAATTTCGATCGGTGGAAGCCAGAACTGCAAGCTAAGGGGATCACCAATTCCAAACAACTCGCTAACCACCTACTCGAGCATTTTGCAATCGCCGGCCTACCAACCGATGCTTTCGGAATACCGGAATCAGAGCTATCCTTACGTTTGGCAACCAGCTATTTGGATTTTGAAACCGATAAGGATGCTAGTCGATTGTACGATTTGTTCTGCACGGGGATTTCCGCAGAATCGTATATGAACAAGAAGCACCACCCTAATACTGCAGCGGCGCTTGCAGCATTCGAGAATTTCACCACCGGGCTACGCTAACTAACCATGAAAAAATTTACAGAACTGACCAAAGATGGTGGATTTCTTTCATCAGTTGAAAAAACTTTTAACGAAGCGGCTGATTTACTCGGTATATCAGAAGACCTTAAAACGAAAGTTAGTGTTGCAAACGCCACTTATATTGTCCGTTTTGGCGTCAGATTGCGTGGCCGTCTATTCACTTTTACAGGCTATAGATCAGTCCATTCAGAACATCGAGAGCCCGTTAAAGGCGGTATTCGTTTTTCACCTTTCGCCGACCAAGAAGAAGTCGAAGCTCTGGCCGCCCTAATGTCCTATAAATGCGCACTAGTAGAAATTCCTTTTGGCGGTTCAAAGGGTGCCTTGGTAATTGACCCTAAAGAATGGGAGGTCCATGAGTTAGAGCGTATAACCCGGCGTTTTACCCAAGAACTTGCCAAGCGTGATCTGATAAGCCCGGCCCAAAACGTCCCTGCACCTGACATGGGCACTGGCGCTCGAGAAATGGCATGGATGGCGGACGAATATAAACGATTAAACCCTTCTGAACTAAACACACTGGCATGCGTTACGGGCAAACCAGTAAGTAAGGGTGGTATTCGAGGTCGTGTCGAAGCAACAGGCAGAGGCATCCAATATGCTCTGCGTGAAGCCTTCCGCCATGACGAAGACATCAAATATGCGAGTCTTGATGGTAAGCTTGCAGGCAAACGAGTGGTAGTTCAAGGACTTGGAAATGTCGGTTACCACGCTGCTAAGTTTTTATCGGAAGAAGATGGATGCCAGATAACCGCAGTCCTCGAGCGCGATGGTGCTGTCATCAACGACGACGGTATTGATATAAATGCTTTATCGACACACCTACTAGAAACCGGTGGGGTAAAAGGATTTAAAGGCTATGTTGATGATTCAGCAACAGCCCTAGGAAAGGAATGTCACATTTTTATTCCTGCAGCAATGGAGGGAGCAATACATAGTGGCAACGTAGAAATGGTGAAGGCCAATATCATCATAGAGGCCGCAAACGGACCGATAACTTATGAAGCCAATCAGGTGTTGCGTAAGAAAAAATGTCTAATTATTCCAGACCTGTACGCAAATGCAGGTGGAGTAACGGTATCTTATTTTGAATGGGTAAAAAATCTTAGTCACATTAGATTTGGTCGCATGCAACGGCGCGAGCAAGAAAAGCAAACCATTGAAATGATTACAGCAATAGAAGAACTAACCGGTAAAAAGTTTCCAAGTGATCATTTGAAAAAAATTATTGAAGGACCAACCGAAATAGACCTAGTTCGCTCCGGGCTTGACGATATTATGCGCGAAGGCTATCAATGCATGAGCGAACGCTGGCATTCGAATGACAGCATTCTCGATTTACGTACCGCTGCAATGATGATCGCAATTGAGCGAATAGTTGACTCCTATAGCTCAATCGGAATATGACTAGGATCAACTAATCAGAAATGCCTATTGAATGCGCAGAGGAATCCTCAATAATGCCCGCCTCTGGATCATTATAAACGTCCAAGTTAATTTTACCTTCGCCCTTCGCGACAATCGAAGTAACAACCGCATCTCCGGTCACATTTACTGCAGTCCGTAACATATCCATCAATCGATCAACTCCTAATATCAGACCGATACCCTCTACCGGTAAACCTACTTGTGAGAACACCATGGTCAGCATTACCAAACCTACGGCTGGAACCGCCGCCGTTCCAATTGAGGCCAATACCGCCATTACGATAACCGTCAAGTAGCCAGACATGCCCAGCTCTAAACCGTAGATATTAGCAATAAACACGGTTGCCACACCTTGCATCATCGCAGTGCCATCCATGTTAATAGTGGCGCCAAATGGTACGGTAAAAGCCGATACAGATTGGCTCACCCCCAATCGTTCCTGGGTTGTTCGCAAAGTGATGGGGATCGTCGCGCCTGAACTCGAAGTACTAAACGCAAACAGCTGCGCTGTACGAATCTTTTGTAGAAAAATTATTGGATTTAGACCACCAACAAATTTAAGCAGTGCCATTTGCGTGACTAACACATGAAACACCAATACTCCGGCTAGCACTAATACATAACCCAACAACTGTAAGAGCAAATCCAACCCAAGCTCGGCCAGAGCTTTTGCAACCAAGCAAAATACTGCATACGGGGCCAAGTGCATCACAATTGTCACCATTTTCATCATCACACCACTCATTTGCTCAACAAAATCAATGACTAGCGGCGACTCTTTGGCAACTGAAAGCAAGCTTATTCCAAATAAAATTGAAAAAAAGATAATCGCCAACATATCGCCTTCCGCCATAGCTGCAATCGGATTGCTAGGCACGATATCAATAAACACTTGCGAAACTGGCGGCGCTTCCCGACCAGAAAACCCAACATCGCTAGCGACCTGCAAGCCCTCACCAATGCCGAATCCAGCAGCAAACGCGATGGCGGTTGCGATAGCTATGGCGGTAGTCAACATATAGAGAAGAAAGGACTTTCCTCCAACTCGGCCTAGCATACGGATATCTCCAATACCGACAATGCCAGGTATCAAAGAGAATAATACTAACGGGACCACCAGCATCTTTAGAGCATTAACAAACACTGTTCCAACGACATAAAATAGACCAGTCGTGAGGTATTGACTAACAAAACCACCCTCCTGATTCAGTCCTCCAAAATTTATTCCCAAACCAACAATAATGCCGAGTAACAGAGCAATCATGACTCTAGAAGCTAGATGCATTGTATGAATCTCCTTAAAGGTTTACGTGTAATTTGAGTGGGATAACTATTACTAGTTAATGCTTATTCACGACACTATAAGTAGCGCAAACCACACTTCCATTTGCACCGACAATGATTATAACTGCCCATCGCTGCTAATAGCCGCAATTTCTGCCATTATTGTGGCATCTTGATAACGAGAAGGATCGAAATTTCGCGCGTACCATGGAAGTTGTTCATCCAGAATGGTCTGGGCACAAAGCTCTCCAGCTGCACACCCCGCCATGGTCCCATATCCCGACAATCCACTGACTGTATAGCAATTCTCTTGTAACAAACCGATAAGGGGCCAGTTCTCGGCAGTTCGCGTGTAGTAGCCCGCTATTTGAGTAATAGGCGTCGGCATGTTCTCGATATACTGCGCCAGCCCTGGAATAAACCGACTGGCACCCCGCATAACCACATCTGGAAAACTTTCATCGTCGTAAGCAGTAAATTCTGTTTGCTCGGACTTACGGTTATAAGCCCAACCGAGTTTTATTTGGCTATCTGATTCGGGTTTTATATGTAATCCAATTGGAAACTCATTCAGTAGCCACTGGAACTCAGCATCTTCTGAAAATGCTACTTTCTCTTCATCCGTCCATGATAAATGCTGCGGATCCGCAAAAATGGTGAACGGCATATCTCGCGGGATAATAGATAAAGGATCATTCAAAACTATTTTGCGTTGTAAATACGAGAGCAAAGGTAACTTTATACCTAAACAAGCCGCAAGTTTTGGCGTAAGCGGGCCCCCTGCAAGAATTAACGTGTTCGCCTTTAAGATAGAAGCTTCATTGCCCTGGTGCAGACTCAACGCGTATGTACCATCTGGCGACATCTCTATATTTCCAACCGTCACCTGTTTGAACTCGACATCAGCCGCGCGAGCCTGCGAGTATAAGTACTGACCAAGGGAATAAACATCAAACGAACCCGCTTGGGTAATCTGCGTTACCTGTTTAATATTGTCACCCAGGTAAGGACGCGTAGCGTGTAAGCAAGGGCTAAGAATGCGTTGAATGGCGCGTGCGCCTTCGTCATTAGATATATCATCTGAAGGGAATATTTCGCGATCCTCATCCTGACTAACAAACTCGTACCCTGTTTGCTTGAACGAAAACAATGTCTCGTAATCATCATCTAATTCACGGATTAACTTGAGGCTATTGCTAATAAAATCCTGCATACAACGTTGTGGCCAGTAATCTCGGAAATTTTCACCAGATGCAGCCGTTGTAAAAGATAACGGTTGGGCGCGGTCAACTAGGACAATCCGATCCGTCGAACCGAGTTTTTTAAGATAGTGAGCAGTTGCAACTCCTGCAATTCCCGCCCCACATATTACCGTTGTGTTCACCGCTAAATAATAGCTGGTTCTAGCTTATGGATACAGTCCAATCCACGCAGTAGATATATCCATCCAATCCAGATTTTTCCATATTAAACCCATAAAATACATCCAACATGGAATTCTTAACTATAGAAGTAGCTTCAATTTTATTCGCCGTGGCATTCATAGCTGGATGTGTAGACGCAATCGCTGGAGGCGGTGGTTTGTTAACCATTCCGGCTCTTTTGCTAGCAGGTTTACCTCCGGCTATGGCCCTAGGGACGAATAAGCTTCAGGGGGTTTTTGGCACATTGACGGCGGTCATGAACTTTAGACGTAAGGGCCACGTAAAACTAAAACCCATGATCTGGGAGATAAGCCTTACTTTTACAGGGGCTGCAATCGGCGCAGTGGCTGTTCAGAATATTGAACCAGGTATATTACTTAAGCTGATTCCATTAGCTATGCTCGGGATCGCAATATATTTTGGAGTCTCACCCAATATTGGATCAATCGATTCGCATCAGCGGATCTCGCGTCGAACTTTTGCAGCAAGTGTGGGGTTTGGCATCGGTTTTTACGACGGGTTTTTAGGCCCTGGCGCAGGTTCGTTTTACGTGCTTGCTTACGTCAGCTTACAAGGCATGAATATTATTAGCGCAACAGCGCATTCCAAGGTTTTAAACCTAACCAGCAATTTTGGTGGTTTGGTATTTTTCATTTTCGGCGGAAACGTTATCTGGTCACTCGGAATCCTTATGGCCATTGGACAGATATGTGGTGCCTATCTTGGTTCTCAACTGGCCATGAAACATGGCGGCAAACTAATTCGACCAGTGATCGTTATAAGTGCAATCGCGATAAGTGCAAAGCTTCTATTTGACGCATGGTAGATCAAAGTAAATCTTCCTGACCATTATCCTATTTATTATCAGTTGAGCCCACTGATGAGCAGTAGCGGTGACGATGAATCTCGTTTATAGTTGCTGTTTCAACTATCACATAAAAGTACTTTTTCTCGAATGAGACAAAGCACGACAACTACAAAAGGGGGAAACATGAAATTAAATGCACCTACAGCAATTGTATTCTATATTTCACTAGTATTAGCCGTTCTTGCGCTACTAACCGTTCTGGGCGTTTCAATACCAGTTGTATCTGGAAATGCATTATGGGTCGCTCTGGCAGCCTACGCCGTTCTAGCCGCGGGTAATATACTCAAAGGACTATAACGCTAAGGACTGATAACTATTTCAAAATAGTTATCAAAAAAGCCGACCCGCTAGGGTCGGCTTTTTTATTTCCAATTTAATAAACCGATACGATCAAATAATAAGCAAATCGAGCTAAATACCTTGCACCACGATATATCCATATCCGGCTAGATTTAGCTTTCAATCCCCTATCCCACCCCCATATAATGAATAGACTGAAGAACCAATTCTTTTGAACGAATTGGGGGCGACATGGCTTCGACGTGGGTCGCGAAACCTTCGGTGCATGTCGAGGTGTAGAGTTCCTCGTAAATCCATCTACAAAAGTTATAGTTGCAAACGACGATAACTACGCTCTAGCAGCTTAGGCTAGCTAGCCTCTCACTCGGTTTATCTATGGGCTGAGATTCGAGGGGTCAAATTACATAGAATCGCATCACCCTGTGTCTGTTAGGTCTGATGTTAAATTCAAGCAGACTCGCCAGTCTTGCGGTTTGTCTGTTGTCAGCAACCTGGTTAACTTAACAATAGACTAAACATGTAGATCCGGTGGCAGAGGGCTTGCGGACGCGGGTTCGATTCCCGCCGCCTCCACCATACCTTAGTTTTACAACGTCCTATGAAGTTCCGTAAAGCTAGCAAGAAAGCCACCTTAGGGTGGTTTTTTTGTATCTAGTAATTCCATAATGTCCAGTGACATCTACCCCAAATGGGGGTATATTTGGGGGTATAGTCATTCGGGCCACTAATTATACCCCCAATTTTATGCTTACTGATACACGGATAAGAGCACTTAAAACTAAAGATAAGCCCTATAAGGTCGGTGATTCTAACGGGCTTTATATCTATGTCTCGAAGACGGGTAATAAGTATTGGCGGCAAAAGTACCGCATCAATGGAAAGGAGAAAGTGCTTACCCATGGCGAATACCCTTTTGTACCGCTTCAACAAGCTCGCAGTCTGAAAGATGCAGCTAGAGGTAAAATTAAGCAAGGTATCGATCCAGCCATTGAGAAACGTGCCGAGAAGGTCAGTAAGCTAAATAACTTTGAATCAGTTGCCAGGGCATGGCACGACGCGCAGCGAAGCGATTGGTCCAACAATCACACTCAGAAAGTCATCATCTCATTAGAGAAGGATATCTTCCCAACTCTTGGAAGCATTCCGATAAACGAGATAACCACCCCAACTCTGCTTGATACTCTTAAGACGATTGAAAAGAGAGGCGCGTACGAGCAAGCCAGACGGGTCACTCAACGATGTGATTCAGTGTTCAAGTACGCCATTGCTTCAGGGATCGCTTCATACAACCCAGCACAAGACGTACAAAGCGCACTTAAAAAGCCTAAGAAGCAGAACTACAACAGTATCGAACCAAAGGAACTACCCGCCTTCATATCGGCTTTAGAAGAACTCTCAGCCCACCCCACCGTCAAGCTAGCAACTCAGATGCTTATGCTCACCTTCGTCCGTACGAGCGAGCTGATAAAGGCTGAATGGCCTGAATTTGATCTGGATAACCGCATGTGGGAAATCCCCGCCGAGCGTATGAAGAAAAAGCGGACTCACCTAGTACCGTTATCAGATCGAGTCATTGAGATACTCGAAGAGCTAAGACTCTACAGTGGGCATCGGCAATATGTATTCGCAAGCCCAAACAAACCTAGGGTACCAATAAGCAACAATACAATCCTTCAAGCGATTAAGCGCATGGGCTACGCTGGAAAAATGACAGGTCATGGCTTTAGGCATCTAGCTAGCACCAGCCTAAATGAAATGGGCTACAACCCCGATGCCATAGAGAAGCAACTAGCGCACGTTGATGGATCAACCAGAGGCGTTTACAACAAAGCTGAGCTAATTGAAGATCGCAAAAAGATCATGGCTGACTGGAGCAACTATTTATCTGGAATAACTGAGAATATTATACCTATATCAAAACCAAGAAATCGCAATGATTTAGAAGCTTAGCCTCACCTAGCCTTGAGGCTATACAATGCGCTGGAAATACCACAGGGGTTTCAATAAATCGTTATAGTCATGGGAGAACCGAATTCACCCTGCAACAAATTTCGTGAGCTAGCATCTAGAGGGCAGCCGATGACCTACTTTGAGCCATTAGACATAGCTAATCGAGCAGAATATATCGCTCTATTTGAGAAAATGCTCGGATATGATTTAGAGTATTATTCTCAAGAAATAACCGCCAAACTGCCTGAACTTAAAGGCAAAGCGCTTAAGGCCGAGGTCAACAGTCAGTTGGAAGACTTACGGAGAAATTCCTATCAACTTCAGATGACTGATTGGATTAACGGAACCTGCCAACCAACAGCGTTCAACAAGTTCATTCGATTTGACAAGATACGCGCAATTGACGGGCTGATGCTGATAGTTGGTTTAAAACCATTATCTTATGAGTCGGTAGAAGGCTTTACAGAACTCTGGACAGAGCCCGAATATGACATAACCTCTTTTCCCAACACTCATACTTACGCTCGACATTTACTAGACAAATTTATCGATCAATTTGAATTCAGTTCTGTTGCTGACGATGAGGTTACAGAGGAACTCACTTGGGAAACCCCCTTTAAACGCCTTGATGGATTATCGATTTGCAATGTATCGGGTTATTTTTCGGTACTAGATGCCCCTGTAATTAGCCCTGCATCACCCAGCAAACTAAAGTGGATTGAAAAGCATGCACCTGGTCAAAGCGGTTATGCTTCCGCAGTGTATTTCGATCTTAGAAAACGGCTTGATAATCTACTAATCATTTCTGAAGTTTGGGACTCCGGCGAGCATCCTGATCGAATCCCCCTAGACTATATACTTAAATGGGTGACTAAAAAGCAGTTCAGGTGCTCTTGGACGCATTACATCGACGAACAACATTTTGCCTCCAATATTAGCCATAAAGAATCACCAGTGAGAAAGATTACGGACGCTCGGGAATTTGCTTTGCAAGGATGGCTAACCGGCAAAGGCTATAGTGCTAAACATAAATTCAAAAATCGTTCGCAAGAAGATATCTGGGGAGAGCTGGGCAATATTGATCCAAACTTATTCCCCCCACGATGTTTGAAATCCATACAAGCATTTTTTCAAAAGCAGGATTTGTGCAGTTTTACTCTGGGTAGAAAGAAAATAAAGTACTAAAAACTCTTATTACGACGAATAATAGTAATTTGGGATATTTTTTTAAAAAAAAATGAGCGTATGTTACGGAGTAGTCTAAACAAACGCGCTTAATTGCGCAGGAAATTTATAACATGACTACAACAATACTAAGACTCCCCAACGTAAAAAAGAGAACAGGACTGTCTCGCTCAAGCATTTACCTTGGAATTAAAAATGGAACCTTCCCACAGTCCTGCCAACTAGGTCCTCGCGCAGTGGGATGGGATTCGCGAGCGATCGACAAGTGGATAGATGATCGAGTCAATTCGATTGAAAATGGAGGTGAGTAATGTCCATACAAATAGAAAACCCCGTGCGCCAACACGGGGTAAGTCAAACACACCCTCTCAAAGAGCATCTCGACAATGCAGATAATACCATCACATCGCAAGACTGCCCAAAATTTAGTTCGTGCTGTGCTCCTATTTGCCCGCTCGATCATAAAAGCATCGGCAAAACTTATATCAATGGTGAACGTATTTGTTTTTACCTTAGTGAATACTCCAAACCACACAGCAGAATACACTCAGAAGCCTATATTAGGGGTGCACTGGGGGGTAAACAGTACAAAGCCATAGCATCGGCCTACCCCGTCATTGTATCCCTCTATAGTGCTATTAAATATCGGCTAAAGATATCTGCAACGAAACCCTCAAGAATCGGAGGTAACCAAAATGACTAGTTCAAAAAATAGTGATATTGACCCTCGATACCAACATCTAAAGCATAACTTGAGCGGGATAGTCGCGGCTGACTTAGGGGAATTCCTTGAACTAGAAATACCCCCCAGAACGTGTCTAATGTCGCCATGGTTACCCTCCGGCGGACTAACACAGGTATACGCCTATCGTGGTGTAGGAAAGACCTTTTTCGCACTTAATGTAGGCTATGCGGTGGCTACTGGCGGTGAGTACCTAGGCTGGAAATGTCCTACTCCAAAGCATGTTCTATACATTGATGGGGAGATGCCCGCAGCCGACATGCAGGAACGTCTTCGTATGATTATGAGTGATGGATCCATAACCACGGATAACTTCATACTTATAACCCCAGACCTTCAAAATGCGGTTATCCCGAATCTGGCTACCAAGGAAGGGCAACATAGCCTGACAAGCTATACTGATGAGGCCGACCTAATTATTGTCGACAACATCAGTACTCTTTGTAGAACGGGCAAAGAGAATGATTCAGACCAATGGACACCAGTGCAGCGTTGGGCGCTCAATATGCGCTCTGAGGGACGCTCTGTACTCTTTGTTCACCATGCTGGAAAGAACGGTGGGCAAAGAGGGACATCAGCGCGTGAGGATGTCCTGGATACTGTTATCAAACTCAATCCGCCTAAAGGAGGTTCTCCTGCAGAGGGGGCGAACTTTGAAGTTCATTTTGAAAAGAATCGTGGTTTTGCCGGTACTGATGCTCAGCCCTTCAATGCGACCTTATCAACAATGAATAACAAGCAGACGTGGAGTAAGCAATCGCTAGTTGATAGCACATTTAGTCGATGCGTAACACTAGCCAAGGATGGACTAAAGGGAACAGAAATCGCGGAAGAATTGGGAATCCACAAGGGTACTGTATCCAAGCACTTAAAGAATGCTAGAGCAGAAGGTTTGATAATGTAATGCAGGGTAAATAGTAAAAGTTGCAGGTTGCATCTCTTAGGAGGCGCAACTTGCAACTATCCTGTAACTTCACCCGTTTAGGTGATACTCCTTACATTACGAATGACCGTTTCATACTCAAATCGGTCATTCGTAATGTAGAGAAAAAAAGGCGATCCTAGACGTTGAAGTGTCAATTGATGACCGTTAAAAGTGGGGTCGGTCGCTATAAGCGCTTTCAGGGGAAATGACATATTGTCTATAGCCCCTTAGGCAGGGCAAGTCCTGGGCGGGGTGGGTGATATAAATTAAAGAGCTGTGCCCTGGCCGCAATAGAGCGTATAGTGCGCGGAACATTCCCACCCTGTATCGAGCTACTGGCATACACTGCCTATCCCCCTCGTTCTCCCCCTAATCGCTTACTAGCGAATAGAGTAGATTCATACCACATAAATTTTTGCGCTTTTCCTTATGAAGGCGCGTAGCCTGCAATTGGGCGGTACTCTGTTTAATCGACGGGCAAATGGCTACGAGCGATTTATGGCAAAGATTTCTAAGCGCCTCTTTGATTAATAATTTTTACTTTTAGGATCAACATGACCAAGGAAACCGAAAAATCCCAAGAGTTTCAACCCGCAATTATTTCCTTTGTAAAAGACCTTCCGAATTTATGCTCACTTGCTGGGTTGGCCTGCACATTATCAGCGATTTATTTCAGCATTCTTAGCGTCTACCACGCAGCAATGATTGGTATGATCTGGGCTGTTGCGTTTGATTGGGCCGATGGGTTGGTTGCTCGAAGAATGAAGGGACGCACAGGTAGTGACCGAATATTTGGTGGCCAACTTGATCTAGTAATAGACATTGTGAGCTATGGCGTTGCACCGGCGATTCTTTTGCTTAGTTATGGGAAGTTCAATCCCGTATTTTTGCCGGTCGCTTTCATAGTCCTCGCTGCCGGTGCGATACGGTTAAGTTACTTCAGCACATTCGGCTTGTCTGATGAGTCTAAATACACAGGACTGGCATTGGATAACAACAACATAGCACTCGTTTTCATTTTCCTTTTTGAAAGTGTTTTTTCTGAGGGGATCTTCTCGGTTCTGCTATATATCAGTGCTCTTGTTCTTGCTGGTCTGAATGTATCTCAGATCAAAACCCCTAAACTTTCCGGCAACCCTATCAATGTCCTTTTGCTTGTGTTTTATACGCTTGGAATAACGGGTGTTTATGGCTGGAAACTTCTTTAGATGGCATCGGTGTCGGTAAAACAAGGCGCTTATAATTACTTAATTCAAGGAGTCAAATAACACATGATTGTATATACCCTAGGAACTTTTGATTTGTTGCATGTGGGACACCTTGCTCTATTGGAGTACTGTGAAACATTAGGTAGTGTTTTGGCTGTCGGCGTTGCTTCAGATCGCGTAGTGAATTCTTACAAGCCCAACTTACCGGTTATTCCTCTTGAGCAACGAATGCAAATGCTTAGCGCTTTGCGTTGTGTTGATATTGTGCGTCCCTACGACGAGCTTGAATATGTGTCTGGATGTAAGGAGCTAAACGCTGATATTTTCGTGATCGGTGAAGATTGGGGGAGCAAACCCCACAACCTTGCGGTCGAATCTTATCTTAAAGCAGCTGGGAAGCAGATCAAGCAAGTACTTTATAACCCGCGAACTTCATCAACTACAATAAAACAAAATGTAATTGCTCAATCCTATAACGGGAACCATTTGAATCTATCTGCTGCGTAGTTTACAGAACATAACGATTTGCATTTATCAATGCGAACTTTTAGCACGGTGTTTGAGGGTCTATCTTGCTAATCCCTAGTGGGTAGCGATTATTTCTTCCCTAAACGTCAGTCGATCTTTTTCTACAAGAGCCCTAACCACATGGATCTCCATTGATTTAGAGCCAAAGTTTTTATAGTACAGAAACATATTTGTGTCGTTTGGAGTGTTAGCGCTTGATAGCGTCCCATTTTTATATTGAGTGAAAGAATGTTTGTGATACAGGTCGGTTGACCTCATGATCGACAATTGATGAGTATGGCCACAGAAAACGTGTTCTATATTGTTCTCTCTTACGAACTCGACAACGATTCTGGAATTGAAAAGAGGGTCTGAATCAGTATCGAGAATAGAGTGATGATTTAGAAGAACTATATTGTCGTAACTCGCTTTGCGAATTGCATGAGAAAGTGTTCTCAACATTTCATTGTCTACAAACCCCTTATCTTCATAAAGTGTGTTGGTGTCGAGACATACCACCAGAACAGACGTGCCATCAATCGTGATATTTTTAAGAAAATTGATGTCAGTAAAACGTTCATTTATGCCGTTTGTGTTTTCATCAAGAAAAATATTATTCTTTTTACAATTGTCACGATTTAGCGGGCGAATGACTTCTATGTGGTCGATATGCTCACGAAAATAATCAGCACTGCGCATATTTCGTTTGTCATGATTTCCGGGAATCGATACGATGTGTTTGCATTCAATTGAGTTCAAAAAATCTCCTGCGGCTTCAAATTCTGTTTCGAGAGCATCCGTCGTATTATCGCCTGTGTTGAATACAATGTCGGCCGCATAACTATTCAATTTCTCTAGTAACAATTCACTTTTCCCGAGCCAGTGACGAGGGCCAAAATGCATATCTGAGATGTGTAATATATTCATATTCGTTTCTTGTTTATCCCTTTCTAAGCAGCAAATTTGGGCCGATAAGCAACATCTGATCTTTAGATCTGGCAATTATGGCGTTATATTTTAAACCTACTTGTTCAACCAAATTGAGTTTGAGTAACAGTGAAATCATTATAAATAGTTGTGCTGTTTCTATTTTTAACGCCCTGCGCAATAATGCAAGAGAGCATCGAAATCATTTCTGATTTTAAATACGAATTCTACCTAAACGGGTGAAATTAGAATTAAGTTTTAACTTTTTGGAAATAAGTTTTCTAATTGGCGATTAATGAACATTAACCGATGCTCGCGTTTGCTGTGCCCGATATTAGCGTTCAAGTGAATGACTGCTTTGGGCAATTAACGGTCATTCGTAATGTAGGGAATAAAAGGCAAAATTTAACAATTTTGCGTTGCATTGCGTAATATTGGAACCGTTGAGACAGATTGATATGCTTCAAAAGTGTTAGGTTTGCTTTTGATCATAAATACAAGCAATCGCAGTCTTCACGGAAAAATTGGGGAATGACGGGACAGCTAAGGGAATAGAATAGGGGTAGGTTTATACTGATATTCTAGGTCATAAATGTGATCCCAGAATAAAAATTAATAATTGAGGGGGATTCGAATCTCTCTTCCTATGCCGATAGAATTAAAAGGTTTTGAAGAGACACAGAGTAGTTTGGTGCATTTATTTCTAGTTGAATAAGATTTTAGGTTGATCGGCGCGTGGATACCGCTGCACCAAGGACAACGGTGGCGCCAAAACCTGAAAAGAGAAAAATTAGTGGCATAATGTAGGATATAAAGCGGTGGTCGTGGTCGGCAAATGAAATAGCGATCACTGTTGACTGTGCCAGAATCAGAAAAGTGGGAAGCAGGTAATCCACGGAGTTCATTCTGCGAATTGCAGTGATTAGGCCAACTAACGCTAACAGTAATAAGGCCGGTATTACAACAACGAGGAATATCCGGTGCACAAGCGAATAATCTGAACGTTGGTAAAAGTATGCGGCGTAGAGGCGATTTGCCATTAGTTTGGTGCTTTCTAGAGGCCATGTTGTGAGATAGCGAAATATGTCCGTAACTTGGTCTTCACTGCGGTTCGCCAGCTTTGGCATGTCCATGAATTCGGTATCCCAAATTATTGTCCCGCTTTCTAGTTTATCGACGAGACTTTCGTTTTCAGCGGTATCACTCAAAATCGGATGCAAAATAGGCAGGATTCCGATGATGGTCGTTGCGAGCAAGATGATTGCAGCCAACCGCGAAAACCCTTTCAAACGAGTAATGAGATAGCAAAGGAATACTGGCAGTAACGCTATTCCATTTGGTCGCAAAGTGGTTGTAATTAGCACTGCGCCGACGGATAGTAATAAAAATCGCGGTTTTTCAGATGTGATTAGACACAGGTATGTCGAGATGATAACAAAGGAAGTAAACATCGTTTCAGTAAGAATAAAGGGCGTCCATCGCAGCAAATAAAAGTTTACCGAAAACAATGTCGCTGCGATTAAAGCTGATGGAGTTCCGAATAAGTGTCGCCCGATGCGGTAAAGACATATAAGAGCGACCATTAAAATTAGAGCCTGAAAGACAACGATTAGCTTTAACTGGTGATCGTGGTTGTCAGTCACCATTTTTATCGCGGAAATGAACGCTATGTAGCCTGAGTAACGGTTCGCCTTGCCGGAAATCGTTCCTAAATTTTTAAGTTCTTCGGCACCAAGCAAATAACGGTCGGAGTCACCCGCGAGCATCGGCCCGGACATTACGTGAAAGCCGGTGATAACCAGAAATAAAACGAAGATAAATGAGATTTGCCACTTCATGTGATCTTTAAGTAAAATTTCTATAAAGTATAAAAGGATAAGGTGATTTTGACTGTTCTACCACAAAATCACCACTGCACCATAAATAGCGTTAAACCCATCTCTAGGTCATTGTATTAGATTTAGAGTACGCCAACGAGAACCCACTAGCCGCGAACGAATGACTGCTTTGGGCAATTAGCTGTCACTCAGTAGCTACGAGCAAAGAAACTATGAACATGGAAAGCGCAAATAAATGGTTAATACTGGCCGCTAATATTGGAGTGATAGCGGGCATTGTGTTCCTTGGTTACGAGCTACAACAGAACAATGAGCTTCTCGAGGCTGAAGCACGAGCCACTAGAGTTGGACTGAGGCAGGCTGATACGACTCTTGTAATTGAAAATCCAGAGCTAGGAGAAGCGATATTAAAATATCAAAATGATGAGCCTTTAAGCGAACGGGAGAATCAACTCATGGAGAAATATATCGATTTTATTCTTGTTAATTTTCAAAGTGTGTATCGAGAAATGAGTGAAGGGTTGATTGAAGAAGAAACTGTTCCGCTGGCCGGATGGAGGACCGCCTTCGGCAGTGATGGGAAGCCGCGCGAATACTGGAGGAGCAACGGACAAATGCTGTTCGATCCTGATTTCGTTGAGTGGATGAATGAGAACGTCGTAAATTTCAGCGAATGACCGCTTTGGGCTGCGATTTCAACCGGTCGACGCAACACATTGGTTAAAT